>Ga0208544_10002860_pt1 | contig 11028 bp, 9 predicted proteins | sample DEB08_DNA_9_FD_184526 | JGI IMG/M metagenome (GOLD analysis project Ga0208544, IMG submission 184526) | Aqueous microbial communities from the Delaware River and Bay under freshwater to marine salinity gradient to study organic matter... | ecosystem: Environmental > Aquatic > Marine > Coastal ...
GAGTTACGGTGTGATTACCGTATTGAAACGATTTAATAATAGGAGTCATATTTTACCTTGGTATATTTACCATTTAGCGTCTTCGCACTGAGCCTTTTTACGCTGCTCGGGTTACTGATAAATACCCCTTGTTACCTTTCTACTACTTCGGGGGATATGCATCAGTAACTCGATCAACGAATCTGTGGTCAGAGCTCCAACGGTTTAGTTAGCTGTTCGTCAAACGCCCACCTGAAACTGAATAGCCCAGATAGACAAATGCGGCCCCTTTTGAGGGCCGCACCGAGAACAGTTATCGACGTAAACCAAGCTTCTTGATCAGCTGGCTGTAGCGTTCAATATTTTTGCCCTTCAAATAGTCGAGCAATTTACGACGCTGGTTAACCATGCGAATCAGGCCGCGACGTGAATGGTGATCTTTTTTGTGATCGCCAAAGTGGCCCTGTAGCTTGTTGATATTTACGGTTAGCAATGCGACCTGAACTTCAGGGGAACCTGTGTCATTTTCACAAGTTGCATGCTCGGATACGATTGCTGCTTTTTCTTCTGCACTCAGTGCCATGTTACTTTCTCCAATATGCGAATTAAAAAAATTCAGGATGCCCGCGCATATTTACAGACAACCTAACTTAGGTTCTTAGACCGTTATGTCTCAACGACCAGTCTTTTCGGGGCGATTCTGCCATCTTCGGTGACCGTGGCCACACCCAAAAATGCTCCGCCCTCGCGAAAGACGCGCACTATATCGCCTTCTTGCCCATTGCGAAAGGCCTCACCGGACATTACTTCCTGACCCAACTGGAAGTAAGTGGCCACAGTTTCGCTCAATTCCACCGCCATACGGTCGGCAACGGCTATATCCATGGGCTTTAAAAGGTGGTCCAACTGCTCTGGCTCGCAGCTCTCGCGCATTTCTTCAAGAGCAGCCAAGGTCAGCGTTTCAGCTTCATGGAAGGGTCCAGCCAGGGTGCGGTGCAATGCACTGACATGGGCGCCACAGCCGAGCATCTGGCCCAGATCATCGGCTAGGGACCTTATATAGGTGCCTTTACTGCAGCGCACCTCAACATCTAGCTCGGCAATCACACCGGGCCTAAAGTCTAGAATCTTGTAGTCATAGATAGTAATACTGCGCGCTGCGCGTTCTACTTCTATACCCTGGCGGGCCAACTTATACAGCGGTTGACCGTTGTGCTTAAGCGCCGAGTACATCGAGGGAACCTGCTGTATATCGCCCCTAAAGGTCTCAACTGCCGCTTCGATTTGCTGCAGAGTAATATTGGAGGCATCAATGCGTGACACTTCGCCGCCATCGACATCGCCGCTCTCGGTGCGCAGACCCAGACTAAAGGTGCTGCGATAGCCTTTTTCAGCATCGAGCAAAAACTGACTAAATTTGGTTGCTTCGCCGAGACAGATTGGCAGCACGCCAGTGGCCAATGGATCGAGACTGCCAGTGTGGCCCGCTTTATTGGCATCGAACAGACGTCTGACACGCTGAAGGGCGTGATTAGAGGATAATCCAAAAGGTTTATCGAGCAGGAAAACGCCATTCACCAAACGGCCGCGGGTGCGCTTGCGAGCCAAACTTAGGCTTCCTCGCTATCCGACTGAGGGTCTTCTGGGTCTGCAGGCGTCTCTTTTGAGATAGCCAGATCGATCAGCGCCGAAAGGTGCTGGCCGCGGCGACCGGTCTCATCAAAGATAAACTTTAACTTGGGGACAATGCGCAGCTGAATGCTGGCGCCGAGCAACTTACGCAGGTAGCCAGATGCTCCGTTGAGGGCATCCATGGCTTCGTCAATCTGATCTTGATCGCGCTCGCCGACAAAGCTGACGAACACTTTGCCATAGGCGAGATCGCGACTGATCTGCACTTCAGTAACATTGACCATGCCAACGCGCGGGTCGCGGACTTCGCTGCGTATCAGTGTGGCTAACTCCTGTTGAACAGAGTCTGATACGCGTTCTGCGCGAGTAAATTCTCTTGGCATGTCAGTCCGTACTTATAGTGAGCGCTGTACCTGAGTGACGTCAAAGACCTCAATCAGATCGCCAGGCTTCACATCATTGTAGTTTTTCACGCCGATACCACATTCCATACCGTTGCGAACTTCTTGAGCATCATCTTTAAAGCGACGCAGAGATTCCAGCTCGCCCTCATAGATAACAATATTGTCTCGCAGAACACGAATTGGCTTGCTGCGGAACACTGTGCCTTCGATAACCATACAGCCGGCAATAGCGCCAAACTTTGGTGAACGGAAGACATCGCGCACTTCGGCGATACCAACAATCTCTTCACGGGTCTCTGGAGCGAGCATGCCTGACAGAGCTGACTTAACTTCGTCGAGAAGGTTGTAGATTACGCTGTAGTAGCGCACTTCAATATTCTCTTTCTCAGCCAGGGCACGAGCTGCACCGCCGGCACGAACATTAAAGCCGAGGATAATAGCGCCAGTTGTGAGAGCCAGGTTCATATCCGATTCAGTGATACCACCGACACCAGAGGCAACAATATCCACCGCAACTTCGCTGGTAGCAAACTCATGCAGGGCAGAAATAATCGCTTCAAGAGAGCCACGCACATCAGTTTTAACGATCAAGTTAAGCTTGCTCACCTGATCGGCGCCCATGTCGGTAAACATATTTTCTAGCTTTGCAGCCTGCTGGCGAGACATACGCTCTTGACGAGCCTTAGTCTGACGAGTTTCAGCAATTTCTTTGGCTTTGCGCTCATCGGCAACAACGAAAAACTCATCGCCGGCTTTTGGCGCTTCGTCGAGGCCCAGTATTTCTACTGGAATCGATGGACCCGCTTCAAGAGTTGGCTTTTTGGCTTCGTCGGTCATGGCGCGAATCTTACCTACGCTCTCACCGGCTAGCATAAAGTCGCCTTTGCGCAGAGTACCCTGCTGAACCAGAGCAGTGGCAATAACACCACGGCCTTTATCAACTCGGGCTTCAACAATGACGCCGCGAGCTGGCACATCCACTGGAGCAGTTAGCTCAAGTAGTTCAGCTTGCAACAGAACAGCTTCTAACAATTGATCAATGCCGTCGCCAGTGTGAGCAGAGACTTTAATAAACTGTGTATCACCGCCCCACTCTTCAGGAATAACATCTTTAGCGGCCAGTTCATTGGTCACGCGCTCTGGGTCAGCACCGTCTTTGTCCATTTTGTTGATGGCAATAACAATGGGGACACCAGCAGCTTTTGCGTGCTGAATCGCTTCTTCGGTCTGTGGCATAACACCGTCATCGGCGGCAACAACCAAAATCACGACATCGGTAGCCTGAGCTCCACGAGCACGCATAGCAGTAAATGCGGCGTGTCCCGGAGTATCGAGGAACGTCACCATACCTTTGGGCGTATCTACGTGATAAGCACCAATATGCTGGGTGATACCGCCGGCTTCGCCGGATGCAACGCGAGATTTTCTAATCTGATCGAGCAGCGAAGTCTTACCATGGTCAACGTGACCCATAACGGTAACGATCGGCGCGCGGGACTCTTCAGTTCCTTCGCTTTTAATCTCAGCGAACTGCTTAGCCAGCTCATCTTCGACGCTTTCAATTTGCTCAACAACTGGTTGATGACCCAACTCTTCAACCACCAAGAAGGCAGTCTCTTGGTCAATCATTTCATTGATGGAGGCCATGACACCCATTTTCATCAGCTGCCTAACCACTGGACCGGTCTTGCTCAACATTCTTTGAGCCAGCTCACCAACGGAGATTTCTTCTGGAATAGCAACTTCCAAGACTTTCTTTTCAGTGGGCTTTTGGAAGGTGTGCTTGTTATCAATCTTTAATGCAGATGGCAGACCCGAACGCAGACGCGGAGACTTGCGTCGCGAATCGTCTATATCATTCATTGCCAGACGACCTTTCTTCTTGCCGCCTTTGCCGATTGGCTTCTTCGCTTTCTTGCCAACCTTATCATCGTCATCAGTTGGTGCTGCTTTGCCGAAACGACGAGTCTTATCATGCACAGGCTCGCCTGCAACAGCAGGCTTGGACGCTGGAGCCGGCTTGCCGATTTTTTTCGCTTCCGCTGCCTTGGCTGCAGCTACAGCTTCGGCGGCTAAACGAGCAGCTTCTTCAACTTTGAACAGAGCCTCTGCTTCTTCTTTTGCCTTAGCTTCTGCTGCGGCTTTGCGACGGGCACCAATAGCGGCCAGGCGTTGCAACTCAGGATCAGCATAGACTTTTGGACCTTCAGAAACCGGCTCTGGAGTGGCTTCTGGAATCGGCTCAGGAGTGGGCTCTGGAATCGGCTCAGGAGCTACTTCAGCAACAACTTCTGGCTCTGGCACGACGACTGGCTCTGGTGCGACAATAGCTGCAGCTTCTTCAGCTGCTAACTGCTCTTGAGCTTCGGCATCGACCTGGGCCTGAATTTCTTCATCGCTGCGCTTTATATAGGTACGCTTTTTGCGCACTTCGATATTAACCGTTTTGCGATTACCTGATTTCAAGGTACTCAGAGTCTTGCGCTGCAAGACAATTTTCTTTGGCTCACGAGCACTATCGCCATGCAAACCCTTTAAATAGGCTAGCAGCGTTTGTTTCTCCTCGTCAGATACCGAGGCACCCTCAGACGTATGCGACAGTCCTGCCTCTTTCATTTGCATAAGCAAACGTTCGACAGATGCGCCTACGGTTTTTGCCAATTCACTTACAGTAACTTCAGCCATCGGTTGTCCTCTATTACACCCCGATTAATTATTCACCCTGGTCTACAAACCAAGGAGCCCGTGCAGTCATAATTAATGCTGCTGCGGTCTCTTCATCCATTCCATCTACTTCCATGAGATCATCTACAGCCTGTTCGGCCAGATCTTCCATGGTGATAATACCTTTGCTCGCGAGGGTATTAGCTAGCGCATCGTTCATGCCATCCATTGTCAGCAGATCTTCTGCTGGCTGGGCATTCGCCAATTGCTCTTCACTTGCCAATGCCATGGTCAACAGAGCATCTTTGGCGCGAGCGCGCAATTCTGTCGCTATGCCTTCATCGAAGCCTTCAATATCGATCATCTCTTCGAGGGGCACATAGGCCACTTCTTCAAGACTGGTGAAACCTTCTTCAACCAAAACGATAGCGACATCTTCGTCAATATCCAATGCTGTCATCAGATTTTCGACAACATTTAATGATTCTTCCTGCTGTTTCTCTTGCGCCTGATCCATGGTCATGACGTTGATAGTCCAGCCAGTCAGCTCGGATGCAAGGCGAACATTTTGACCACCTTTACCAATTGCCTGGGCCAGATTCTCTTCGCTTACGGCAACATCCATGGAGTGACTGTCTTCATCAACAACAATGGACTCTACTTCGGCTGGTGCCATGGCATTGATCACTAACTGCGCTGGGTTATCATCCCAAAGGATAATATCAATTCGCTCATCGTCAAGATCATTGGAGACAGCTTGAACTCGAGCGCCGCGCATTCCCACACAGGCTCCCACTGGATCAATACGGGCATCTTTGCTTTTTACAGCAATTTTAGCGCGCTGACCGGGATCGCGAGCAGCACCTTTGATTTCGATAATACCTTCAGATATTTCAGGCACTTCGATATGAAACAGTTGCACGAGCATTTCTGATGCGGCTCGTGAAACCAGCAACTGCGGGCCACGAGTATCGTCGCGAATGCTGGTCAAAATAACTCGGGTGCGGTCGTTAATACGGAAGATCTCACGGCCAACCAGCTCTTCGCGAGGCAGCAAGCCTTCAGCGTTGTCGCCAAAGTCGACAATAATATGGTCACGGGTCACTTTCTTAACCGTGCCGTTTAACATCTCACCAATACGGTTTACAAAGCGGCTAATAATTAGCTCGCGCTCTGCTTCGCGGACTTTCTGAACTATAACTTGCTTGGCGGTCTGTGCAGCAATACGACCGAAGGCGATGTTTTCTACCGCTTCTTCGAAAGTGTCGCCAACAGTCAGTGTTGGATCTTTTTCGTGAGCTTCTTCAGTGGTGAACTGAGTACCCAGTTCTGCCATAACGTCATCAGCCACAACATCCCACCAGCGAAAAGAGTCGTAGTCGCCAGTTTCACGGTCGATGACCACGCGAATATTGGCGCCTTCGTCATACCGCTTTTTGGTCGCTGTAGACAATGCCTGCTCGATCGCCTGAAAGATAACTTCCTGATCCACACCCTTTTCATTGGATACGGCTTCGGCAACCATTAAAATTTCTTTGCTCATTATTCAAACCTCACTTGATCAGAATCTAGGCACCACATTGGCCTTGTCAATTCCTTCAACCGGAAACAGATACTCTGTATCTGCAACCACCAAAACAATCTCATCTCCGTCTACACCGACGAGACGACCTTTAAAATTACGTCTGCCATCATAGGCAAAGCGCAGCCTCAGGGAGACATCTTCACCTATGTAACGTTCGTATTGAGCCAGCTCATAGAGCGGCCTGTCCATGCCCGGAGAGGAAACCTCTAAAATATACTCCCCACTTATCGCATCTTCCACATCGAGCACAGCGCCAGATTGGCGGCTGACACGCTCACAATCTTCAACGCCTATGCCCTCTTCGCGATCTATATAGATGCGCAGTAACTTACGCTTGCCGCCAGATTCCAGCTGGAGCCCCCAGAGCTCACAGTCCAGAGCTTCTACAACCGGCTGCAGTAATGCTTTTAATGTGCTGTCGACGGCAGCCATTGGCTTCTCCTGGCAAACAAAAAATGGGCCATAGGCCCATTTTTTTAACTTCTAAAGAAAAGCCCCAAAATGGGGCTCCTCGATTTGCGCCGGACCCGACGCGAATATTTTCAGTGGAACCTGATGAGCTAACTGCGACCCAACGCCTTTTTCCACTTAGCTGTGAGTAGCATAGACGATTTTTCGCCTGCATACATCAGCTTACACTGTATCGGTTTTTTTCTAATTAGCTTAGAAAATTGGTAGCGGGAGCTGGATTTGAACCAACGACCTTCGGGTTATGAGCCCGACGAGCTACCAGACTGCTCCATCCCGCACCGACACAACGATTTACTATAAAACCGCCCTCCCTTGAGAGGACGCGCATTATAGGTAGACCGCCGAGTAAGGTCAATAAACTATTGAGAAACAAACGGCTTTTTATTTGCGGCTCGCCACGACCAGCTCGTAGGCGGTCTGAATCTCTTGTGTGCGCTCAGTTGCAAGCTTAACCATATCGTCTGGCATACCCTGACCAATCAATTTATCTGGATGATTGGCGCTGATCAATTTGCGGTAAGCACGCTTGATCTGAGTGTCTGACTGAGCCGCCTCAACACCCAATGCCGTATAGGCAGCCTGCAGCTTACCTGGAGAGGTCGATTCCCGATAGCTACCGCTGCCGGCCGACTGCTTAAACTGAGACTGAGCTTTGACCATTTCGATAAACTTGTCGAACAGCGCCGAAGAGAAACCCAGTCGTCCAGCAATTTTACGCAACACATCCTGCTCTGCTTGATGCAACTCACCATCGGCGATCGCCAGTGATACCAAATAATCCAGCAGCGCGCGCTTGAGATTATTCTGTCTGCCACAGGTAGCCATAAATCGATCCATAGTGGCGTCGATGGAAAAACCGCCCTGTGAGCCGACCTTAAAAAGTTCGATGGCTTTTTTGCGATGGGGCGTATTCAGCCCCATCTTCGCCATCAACGCTTCGGCGTGTGCTACCTCAGCTTCCGAGACCCGACCATCTGCTTTAGCCAGGTGCCCCAATAGACCAAACACGGTCTCAAAGAAACTCTCTCTGACCTCAGCCTGTTGCTGTGCCGACATAGGACGCAAACCACCGAGGCCTTTATCAAATTGATGGCCAATGTAAACACCTATAAGCACACCGATAGGGCCCGCGACGGAGAGGCCGAGAAGCCCGGCGATGATTTTTCCTGCGATCATATTTGCTGCCTTTTAATTTGGTCACAACGAACGAGTTAGCGCATTGTAATAGCTTATTAGGCTGGGCTTCCCATCTATTTTTGATTAATTCCCCATCCGCCATTCACTAAAAAGTCATCAGTTGGTATTCTTTACTGAATTACCCACCACTGATAAACCTGAGAGCGATCACCTATGTCGACATCTGAAGCTATTCTTACTTTTGCTGGCTGGGGATCAATTTTCCTGGCGCTGTATCTGCTCAAACGCAAGCGCGCCAAGGATAAGGATGGTGCTGAAGAGACATCGGATTAGTATCGAAGAGGATTAGATAAACTAATTCGGCTTTCTTTGAAGCGTCTTGAGGAAATGGGGCTGATTCAACTACTCAGAGTCCCAGTACCATGATTGATTAGAGCCTTCGGGGTTAGTTTAAAACTCGCTTCAATCGGCCTCTTACCAGCCTCAACAATCCCAGAGCAACTAATAGCATCAACGAGCTATCTTGAGAGCTTCCAGTTGCCACTGTGCAGCCGCCACCAGAGCGAAAAGTGTCTTCTATAGGTTGCGGTTGAGGTTGCGGTGGCACCACCGGCTCAGCAGTAATCTGCACGGCTACACCACTGACGTTTGTTACAGTGCCATCTACAAGACCATCTGCGTCATTTGAGCCTCCGTCTTGTATATACAGCTGAAGGCAATTAGCGCCCAGGACCAAACCATCCTTATAGATGTCACCGCCCGGTGCTGGGCATGCGCCATCAACTGCTATGGCGGAAGAAATTGCATTGGATGCGTCGAGAGTAAAGTCCTGCCAGCCAATATTGTCGCCGAGAAAGGTTCTGACAATTGCGCCTTCAGGAATCCCCGAGGTTAAAGGTAGCACCAGATGATAAGACGCCCCCACTTGAGACCCAGATAGCTTGAAGTCAAACAGCCCTGAGGGATATTCATACTGTTCGTCACGCTGAGAAATCAGCGTATTCAACTGCTCTTGAGATAGAAAGATACTGTTATTGCCCAGGGCAAAAACAAAATCCCCAAGGGCAATCTTGTTGCCAACCGAACTCTCAGCAAGCAGCTGCCGATCTGAATCTGCAGGCACCTGGTGGCTTTGATCAAGGTTATCCTGGTAGTCAGGGATGCCATCCCCGTCAGTGTCACCAAACCCCTCATCAGCGTCTGCAATCCCGTCACCATCAGTATCGGTGGCATCGCCTAAGTCAGGAGCTGAATCCAGCAATCTAATCAATGTGCTGCCGGTGGCGGCCAATATTGGATTACCGTTATCAGACACTGTCGCCGCAATAAAAGTCATTTCATAGAGTAGCGCGCTGGGATCCAGTGTAAGCGTGGTTCCCTCAGCACTGACCCCAACAATATCCAGAGTATCCGCTAACCATTCAAAGTTATGGCTGTCACTAGGATTGGGGTCGGAGTAAGTTGCGTTAACTCTAATCAAGCCGCCATCAGCCACAACCAATCTTCCCTGACGGCCATCTTGAGTCACAACCAAATCTAACTCAGGCACTATATTTTCTTCGACAATTGTCAATGTGCGCGTGGCGACAACCCCCAAGACTGCATTAACAGGCTCACCTAGCCTAATGATCAACTGTTCTTCAGACTCGATTTCCGCATCAAGTGTAATAGCCAGAGCCACAGTACCTAAAATCCCCTCTTCAATAGTGACCATATAACTGGATAAATTGAAGTCGTCTGAGGTCACCGTACCCTCAATCATTAGCGGCACTGTCACTGGATATTCTGGGGCGGCACCACTGAGAATGACAGTTACATCCTGGCTGCTACCCTCGGGGACAATAGTGGAGGGCGTAAGGCTGGCAATAGGCAAGATATTGACTATCTGAACCTGGCTAGAACTATTGCCCGCCAAGTCTGTGACCGACCAGAGGATTTCATGGCGCCCAGACTCCAGCGGCCCCTCCCTATTATGTTTTGGAATCAACACTCCATCGGTGTCATCCAAAGCCTCGGCATCACCGAAATTCACCGCGGTAAGATGGCCAGTAGCTGCAACGGTTAGGTCGTCGGGAATAAATAATTGCGGTGGCTGCTCATCCCGAGTTGGGTCAGATCCCGCTAAAAACTCGTCGAGGTTACTCATTCCGTCACCATCCCAATCACCATCAGCATCTGATGGGTCAGTGGGGTTAAATCCATTATCAGTTTCATAATCGTCCGGCAGGCCGTCTAAATCAGTATCGACAAATAATGCTCTGGTGATCGAAACAGACTCAGCAATTAGATTGTATCCATAGGCCAATGCTGAACTAGTGAAGTTGATGCTACTGCCATCAAAGCCGTCCAGCGCGGTAAATGGCAGAACAGCAAGCGACGCAGGAAAACTTGTTTCTAGAGGCCAGCCATCGATGGACAAATCAGCCCAAGCCATCAAATAATATTTATCGGTAGACGAATCATTGTCATAGTCGGCCCGATCATCTTTAAGCTGATGCGCTTGCATACCCGGAGGTAGAAGATGACTAGGCTCTTCGACACTTAGCTGACTGCTATTGAAATGGACGCGCAAACCAATACCCGACAGTAACGCGTTATCTGTTGCTCTATAGGTGAGAGTAAGATCAGAGGTTTGCCCGTCGGTGATCGAGGAAGGGGAAAAAAGTGCGGTTATATTTTGGGTTTGTGCACTGCTGGCATCAGCAAATACAAGGGCCAAAAGAAACGTGACAGCGGTTCGATTCAAATTAATATCCATATAATTTTCCTTCGCTCTTCCTAGAGCAAAAAATCTCGTGTAATTCATATACGTATAAAATAAAGCCTTTTCATTTGCGAAAATAATTTCTTTTCAGAATCACTTCTGCCTCACTAAAAATATTCTTGCCAGCTATCAACAAGGATATTTTTATTTCTACCCTGTACTTGGCGAACTATTTATTTTTCATAACTTATAAAAACTATCGTCTCAAGTAATGCAAAACTTTTTATTTTTAGCGTTGAAAAACTGGCAGCTTCACAGCAAAATTTTCTATACACAAGTAAATAATAGTGGTAAGTTGGCCGTAAGTCTACTCATATATGGATATTTTTAGACGGCTATAAAAGCACTTAGGAGACTTCTGTCATGGTTAAATTTCTTCGCAACGCTAGCTT
>Ga0208544_10002862_pt1 | contig 11027 bp, 9 predicted proteins | sample DEB08_DNA_9_FD_184526 | JGI IMG/M metagenome (GOLD analysis project Ga0208544, IMG submission 184526) | Aqueous microbial communities from the Delaware River and Bay under freshwater to marine salinity gradient to study organic matter... | ecosystem: Environmental > Aquatic > Marine > Coastal ...
GGATGACAACCATCATTGACGTCAAAGCCAGCCGACCAGGTCGCATAGGCGGCCATGATCTCCGCATCGGTACTACAACTTGGCAGGCTTACATCCGTTGGGCAATCAACCGTTAATGGCGTACCTGCTGCTACGGTAAAGGTAGAGGTACAAGACTTCGTCGTACAGTCGTCCGTTGCCGTCAGCGTAAAGCTTAGGTTTACTCCGCCACCGCAGACAAAGGCCGGCAGGGCTGGAATGGACCCGATATTTGAGCTTGGATGACAACCATCATTGACGTCAAAGCCAGCCGACCAGGTCGCATAGGCGGCCATGATCTCCGCATCGGTACTACAACTTGGCAGGCTTACATTGCCTGGGCAGTCAACTGTCAGTAAATTCGGATTTACCGTAAAAGTAAATTCACAAAAGTCAACAGGTATATCACCCGCATCAATCGTTCCATCTACTTCATCATAGATGGTGATGGTACGGGTAATATGCTGTGTAGTAGTCGTACATACATTAGGGGTTTCACTATCATCCGTATCTATTACCAGGTTGTTACAGAAGGTTACCTCAATGTTGTAGTCATTCAGTAAGTCAGTTGCATTTTGTGGATAACCTGGTAAGTTAGCGATGTCTGTACAATCAAAAACACCAAGATCGGAATCAACGGGGCAGTCTACATGAGGAGTACAACAGCCAACAGCATCTTCAATCAAAAACGTACAATTTTGGCTACAATTAATTTCGTCGGTAATGGTCAGGGTATAATTGTTGCCACCTGAAAAGGGTAGATCGGTTACCGTAACGGAAGAACCATTGGAATTTCCTGAAGCAACAGTCTGATTCAGCCAATTCTTGATGACGTAACCGTAAAGCCCGGTCATACCAGTGGAGCCGCCTGTAATAGTGAAGGTAACCGTACCCAAAGTACCATCACACTGGATATCGGTAGTGCCGCTGATGGAGCAGGCCGGTATATCAGGGGCTGAGCCCAAAATACGCAGGTCGCAGCTTTCACCAAAGTAGGGGTCGTCGCCTGCTGTTTTGGTGACGGTGAAATCGTAATTCGTCCCCACGGGATAGGTTGCGGTGAGGGTTCCCATGGTGATTCCTGGTTGGGTACCCGCATTATTGGTAAAAGTTAAAGGATTAGGGGCGTAGGTAAAGGTAACCCCAGGGGTATTGGTGTTATCCACACCAATCCAGGTACCATTTAAGCCAAAAAGCTCAACGTCTACCTGATACGTATTGGCATCGGTGCACTCGACGGAACGCACGACTTCCCGAATCTGGCAGTATTGGTCACTGCCACAACCATAACGGGCTTTAAAATTGTTGATTTGCACTTCGTTATCCGTACCATCCTGATCCCAAATAGCTATGTACCAATTGGTGCTTTGGGAGAAAATACTAGCATCAATGGGGATGTTATTCCAGGTGTTGGTGCTTTCTGTTCCGCAGGCTACCAGCTGCAGGGTAGGACAGGTGGGATTGTTTATATCAATGCCACTTAAGTATACGTCATCGCTTGTGCCGGGCGTCCCCTTGTCATCCCATAGATATACATAGTTGGTATGTACATTGGGGACTACATAAAGCGCCCAGCCAATATTATCACCAGAATTGTCATTGATTTGTACATCAAAGTTGCCGGAAAATGGCCTGACATCAAAGTTGAGCCAAATAATCGGTTGACCTGGGGTAGGATTCGTCACTGGAAAGGTGGTCTGCGTAGAGGGGTTGATACAGCCTAAATTGGAGACATCAATAAGAAATTCACCAGGATTATACGTGCAATTATTGACAGGCGCCACCTGGGGTTGAGTGCCTGCCTGAGAGGCGCATTTGATAATCCCTTTGGCGGGGCTGTTCGGGTTTTGGCTGTCATCGGGAACTCCCGATTCGTTATTAGGCGACCAGCCAGCACCGTCGGTCCAGCGTTGCGCGCAATCACAGGGAAGAAACGGCTGCGCTGTAAGTGATAGCGTACAACTCATTGCGAAACACAATGAGATAAATAGGTGAAACTTTTTGCGGGAAGAACTTCTGGAAAAGAAGGTGGCAAAAAGGTTTTGTGTGTGTGTCGTTATAGTGTTTAAGTGTGTCATAGTGCTTGCGTTGTCTGTTGGAAATTTTTATGATGCGGGTAAGCTTTTCAAAAACCATTTAACCTCCTTTTAGGGCATAGCATGTCCCTTTTAAAAGAAGTCTTTTCTTTTAAATTTGAATATTAAAACAACATGATGGGTATTCACTAATACCTAGCAATGACAGGCCTTGCGATAGACAAGACGATTAGAAAATAAGCCAATCGAAAGCGACGCAAGGTCAATATCGACGACCTATTCTGCTGGTCAATGAATCCCGTATAGTGAATGGGGGAAAGCGAAACGCCCTAGTTGCTAGGGGGGGAGGGCGCTATTCAGGTAAGTTTGTGTCATGTTATAGTGTTTTGAGTGAAATATATAAAACCTGTTTTGTGCAGGTGGAATAAATCAAGTAGCTGGTAGTAATTGACTTAGGATAATTGCAGATACCGCAATACACACCTTAGCCATACAACAGCAAGACAAGACGGTAGGCTGAAAACAGGCTACCATCATCGAATAATGATTGGCACAGTAAGCAGCAAACACTTTGAATCAAAGTGATTACTCAGACAAAGTTTAGGAGGGGGATAAAAAGTAGTTACACCAAAGGGGGGAAGGGTGTAAAATGTACAAATTTGTGGGGGACTTTACAACACACTTAATTGAGTGTGTTGTGTAATTTTATTTGTGACGGGTTATAAATTATACTATTTTGTATTTCTTTTCTTGCAGTATGATAGAGCAAATATATGGAAATGAAAATAAAAAATCAAATATAAAATCAAAAATAATTTATAATTACATTTAAGTCTTGTAATCAACCTTAATATGTACCGTTTTTAGCAGATTTTTATTCTTGTTTTGAAAAGCTTTTTACCGTGGAGCCCACTTGATAAGTCAGCTCAACCCATTTCCCGGTGCGCGCTCGGCAACGCCAGGAATCCCTGTTTGGGAAGCAAAGGCAGGGTAAACCGGCTACTTTGGTGCCGGGGAGATTTTTCGTATAAACAAATAGGTAGACAGAACAACAGGCAAGCCTGTGCCAGGAGCAATGGAATAATATGGGCTGAAAAAGACCAATAAGGCCTGCCTATCAAAAGGCCGTATGCCCCAACAAATATTTTGCTAAAGCAGGCGAACGGCGAACAAATACCCGTATTGTTGAACAAATCGCTAATGTAGCTACCGCAAAATGCTGGAATACCTGCTAAGTGGTTGTTTATCAACCCCTCTTTCGTATTACCTGACGGGAAAAAAAGCGCAAAGGAGTTTTTTTTAACGAAGCAAAGTGTCTACTTTTGCACGGGTTTTTGAAAACGACCAAAAAAAGCAGAACCAGCGTGAATGTATCTTACTGTTTTCTAGTACTAGTATTATCGCTCACCCTGACGCTGTCTACAGCCTCATTGTTGGCGCAGCATGAAGGACACGACCACGGCACCGAAGCAGCAGCTGAAGGTGCTCACAGTTGTGGAGAAGCAGACGAAGATGGTGATTACGATGCCGTGGCTACGGTAATGCATCACATTTCTGATGCCAATGAATTCCACATCTGGAAGGATGTTCACATTCCACTGCCGATCTTTCTTTATGCGCCGGACCATGGCTGGACCATCGGTACCAGCAGCATGTTCCATCACGGTCATGCAGCCGTTGATCGCTACCTGATCAACCACGGCCGGGTGAACCGTATTGCCGACGCGGATTTCCCTATGGGGGAGGTACCTATTAATGGTATCATGCACGAAGTAGAGACCATCACCGACAGCAAGGGCAAAGAAAAGGAGATAGACGTTTATTTCGCCTGTGCCAATAACCACCTCTGGGAATTGGAAAGGCCCAGCACCCTCGACGGGGGTGTCCTGGGTGGAGGCCTTACTTCCTTCTACGACTTCTCGATTACCAAGAATGTATTTACCATGATGCTGGCAGCTTTGCTGCTGTTGTTCCTGTTCAGCGCAGTAGCCAGGGGCTACCGCAGAAATGAAGGGCAGGCCCCTTCCGGAATCCAGTCGTTCATGGAGCCTTTTTTCGTCTTTATTCGCGATGAAGTAACCAAGCCGATGATCGGTGAGAAGCACTACGAGCGCTTTCAGCCCTTCATCATGACGCTGTTTTTCTTCATCCTGTTCTGTAACCTGATGGGGTTGGTACCCTTTTTTCCCGGTGGTGCCAACGTAACGGGTAACCTGGCCGTAACCCTGGTGTTGGCGGTGCTGACCTTTATTGTCGTCAACTTCAATGGCAACGGTCACTACTGGGAGCACGTGTTCTGGATGCCGGGCATTCCGGCCTGGGTGAAAGTTATCCTCACCCCGGTAGAGATTCTGGGCTTGTTCATCAAACCTTTCTCGTTGATGATACGTTTGTTCGCTAACATTTCTGCCGGACACATTATTATCCTCAGCTTAATCGGCTTGATCTTTCTGTTTGGCAACAACGGCGACAGTGTTGGCGGTGCCGCTACGGGAGCAGTTATCGGTGGTTTGTTCACCGCGTTCATGAACCTGATCGAATTGTTGGTTGCTTTTCTGCAAGCCTTCATCTTCGCGATCCTCACGGCCAGCTACATTGGCGCTGCGGTGGAAGAACACGAACACCACGATCACGACCACGAACGGGCACACTAATTTAATTTGAAACTCTTTTTTTTTATAATCAATAAAATCCATTTATCATGGGTGCAATTGGAGCAGGTATTGCCGCATTAGGAGCCGGTATCGGTGTAGGTTTGATTGGTAGCCGCGCAATGGACGCGATCGCTCGTCAGCCAGAAGCTGTTGGTGATATTCGTAACAACATGATCCTTACCGCTGCATTGGTGGAAGGTGCTGCCCTGTTTGCTATCGTAGTAGGCCTTTTGGCTGGCTAGTAAGCAACAGTGCACAAAGATTTCATCCGGTGACCGCAGCGGTTGGCTGCGGTCCCGCTTGATAAAAAGTGTTTCTCAAAAATAAAATACTTAAGAGCTAAAGTATACTCACCATGAATATTTTTCTGCTAGCTGAATTTTCGGTCATTCGACCTGATCCAGGACTTATCTTCTGGACGGCCCTCATCTTTATCGTACTGTGGGGGGTCTTGGGACGCATGGCTTTCAAGCCGATCCAAAACGCCTTGACCAAGCGCGATAACGACATCCAGGAAGCCCTCGATGAAGCCAAGCGTGCCCGCGAAGAAATGGCTAACCTCCAGGCGGAGAACCAGAAGATTCTGGCTCAGGCCCGCGAAGAGCGCAGCAAAATCCTGAAGGAAGCCAAGGAGACCAAGGACCAGATCCTGAAAGAAGCCAAGGAACAGGCCCGCACCGAAGCCCGGAAGATCGTGGTCAGTGCCCAGCAGGAAATTGAGAACCAACGCCAGATTGCCGTAACGGAACTGAAGAACCAGGTGGGTCAAATGGCCATCACCATTGCCGAGAAGGTACTGCGCAAGCAACTTACTGGTGCCAATAACCAGGAAGCGTTTGTGAATACCCTGGTCGACGAGATCAAGCTGAATTAATTCCCCCAACACTCCGGTGTTTCTGCCAGCTCCGGCTGGCACCACAACGCATAGAAGATGTCTGTACAAAGAATTGCAGGTCGTTACGCCAAATCACTCATCGAACTGGCCCAGGAGCACCACAAGCTCGACCGGGTCCTCGCCGATGTGACTTCTTTTCAGCAAGTAGCCCAACACAAGGACTTTGCGCTGATGCTGAAGAGCCCCATCGTCAATGCGGGCAAGAAATTGTCGATTGTCGAGGCACTCTTCGGGAGCAAATACGATGAGCTGACCCTGGCGTTCTTACGCATCCTGATTAACAAAGGCCGCGAACCTTACCTGCCGGAAATCGCCAGTGAGTTCATCGCCCAGTACAAGAAGCTTAACCATATTTCTACGGTTAAGGTCACGACTGCTGAACCCCTGAGCATAGCGGCCCTGGCCAGCCTGCAGAAAAAACTGGAAGCCAGCAGCTTTACGGATACCAAGGTCGAAATCACCACGGCCGTTGATCAGGAACTGATTGGTGGTTTTGTCCTCGAAATCGGTGACCGCATCTACGATGCCAGTGTACAGCAAAAGCTTGACGAACTCAAGCGTAGTTTTCAGCATTAGAGGGACAACACCTCTTTTTAATTCGAACATTTTACCAAAATATCTATAGCTCATGGTTGACGTAAAACCTGACGAAATATCCGCAATCCTCAAGCAACAACTTTCTGGTTTCGATAGCGCAACGGAACTGGAAGAATACGGCACGGTATTGCAAGTAGGCGACGGTATCGCTCGTGTCTACGGCCTGCTCAACGCCCGCGCGGGTGAGCTGGTAGAATTTGAAACCGGCGTTCAGGCCATCGTACTGAACCTGGAAGAAGACAACGTAGGGGTTGTACTCATGGGGCCGAGCGATAGCATTCGCGAAGGTTCCCGCGTACACCGTACGGGCCGTATTGCTTCCATCAACGTCGGCGAAGGCTACCTCGGTCGCGTGGTGAACCCCCTGGGTGAACCGATCGACGGCAAAGGCGAGATCGGCGGCGTGACTTACGAAATGCCCCTCGAGCGCAAAGCTCCTGGTGTAATTTTCCGCCAGCCGGTAACCGAGCCCCTCCAAACGGGTATCAAAGCCATCGATGCCATGATTCCTATCGGCCGTGGCCAGCGGGAATTGATCATCGGCGACCGCCAGACCGGTAAGACGGCTATTGCCATCGATACCATCCTGAACCAAAAAGAATTTTACGACCGTGGCGAGCCCGTCTACTGTATCTACGTCGCTTGTGGCCAGAAGGCTTCAACCGTAGCCCAGGTAGCCCGCGTACTGGAAGAAAACGGTGCGATGCCCTACTCGGTCATCGTTTGTGCCGCAGCTTCTGATCCGGCGCCACTCCAGTTCTACGCACCCTTCGCAGGTGCTTGTATCGGGGAGTTTTTCCGCGATACGGGTCGTCCGGCCCTCATCATTTATGATGATTTGTCGAAGCAGGCCGTCGCTTACCGCGAGGTTTCCCTGCTGCTGCGCCGCCCGCCAGGACGCGAAGCTTACCCCGGTGACGTATTCTACCTGCACAGCCGCCTGCTGGAGCGCGCCGCCAAGATCATCAACGATGACGGCCTGGCCCAGAGCATGAACGACCTGCCCGATTCCCTCAAGGAGGCAAACATCGTTAAAGGTGGTGGTTCCCTGACGGCACTCCCGATCATCGAAACCCAGGCAGCCGACGTTTCGGCTTACATCCCGACCAACGTAATTTCTATTACCGACGGCCAGATCTTCCTGGAATCCAACCTCTTCAACGCCGGGGTGCGCCCCGCTATCAACGTCGGTATCTCCGTGAGCCGCGTAGGTGGTAATGCCCAGATCAAGTCGATGAAGAAAGTTGCCGGTACCCTCAAGCTGGACCAGGCACAGTACCGCGAATTGGAAGCTTTCGCCAAGTTCGGTTCCGACCTGGATGCCGCGACGCTTTCGGTAATCGAAAAAGGTAAGCGCAACGTGGAAATCCTGAAGCAACCCCAGTACTCGCCGGTATCGGTAGAGAAGCAGGTAGCGATCATCCACCTCGGCACCAAAGGCTTACTGCGCGAAGTTCCCGTAGAGAAAGTGAAGGCGTTCGAAGAAATGTTCCTGCTGGAAATGAGCCAGCGCGAACAAGGTATCCTCGACAACTTCCGCGCGGGTAAGTACGACGCTGCCGACCTCACTAAGCTGGAAGCACTGGCTAAGGAGTTGGTTGGACAGTTCAAGTAAATCATTTTTTTGATCGCAAGGTCAAAAACACATCACTAAAAACTTTTCCCGATGGCTGGGAACCTCAAAGAAGTTCGCGACCGGATCGCTTCGGTCAATAATACACAGCAGATCACCAAGGCCATGAAAATGGTATCGGCGGCCAAGCTTCGGCGGGCCCAGGATGCCATTACGCAAATGCGCCCCTACGCCAATAAGTTGGACGCGATGTTGCGCAACATCCTGACCAACCTGGAAGGTGATGCTGGTACCGTCTTTGGCAAGGAACGGCCGGTGGAAAGGGCTTGTCTGGTGGTCGTTACATCCAACCGCGGATTGTGTGGCGCTTTTAATACCAACGTGATTAAAGCCGCCCACGCTACCCTGAACGGTAAATTTGCCAACGTACTCGCCAACGGAAACCTGACCATGGTTTTTGTAGGCAAAAAGGGTTATGAGCACTTTAAAAAGCGCTTTGCCGATTCCTCCGTTAAACTCATCAAGGATTACGTCAACCTCTTTGATGACCTGAGTTTCGACAACACCCGGCGCGTAGCCAATTACCTGATGGATGCTTTCGAAGAAGGCCGATTTGATGCCGTCGAGGTGGCCTACGGCCAGTTTCGCAATGCAGCACTCCAGGAAACCGTACACGTACCCTACTTGCCCGTACCTAAAGTGGAAATTGTCGCTGGGGAATCAACCAGGCGTGCCGATTACATTTTCGAACCCAGCAAAGAGGGTTTGTTGAGCCACCTGGTACCGAGCATTTTGCAAACCCAGTTCCGTAAGTTTCTCCTCGATACCCATGCTTCTGAGCACGGCGCCCGAATGACTGCTATGGAATCGGCAACGGAAAATGCCAACGAACTGCTGCGGGATTTGAAAATCACTTACAACAAAGCCCGCCAGGAAGCCATCACCAAAGAGATCCTCGAGATCGTTGGCGGTGCCGCTGCCCTGGAAGGTGCTTAATAAAAGCAACCAGGCTGCCGGGGTTTTATCAACGGCCTGAGCCTGGTGGTGAAATAATGCTCTACACAACGTTGATCCGTCAACGAAAACAGCCATCTCTTGCGAGATGGCTGTTTTTCGTTTGATCCCATCAGTGGTTAGAAGGTGTACGCTTCGGTAAAGGTATGTCTACAGGTCTGGAAAACGGTTACCAGGGCATAAGTCAGGCGGCCGTTCTGGCAGCAAGGCACAAAGGCGTACTGGTCCTCGCATTGCGCATTTGTCACTACTTGCAGCTGGGACACCATTTGCTGAATCGCTTCATTACAATCAATGAATCCGCAACCGCTGTCTATATTGATTCCCGCAGTAGGGGCTGATGATACGGTGGCCATTTGGTACCGAGGGTCAGCAGGTAATTTTTCCGACCAGCTGATGGAGACCGTCGCCCCGTTATCTTGCGCCACTTGCTGCTCCAGGGCCAGGTCAGGCTGGTAGGTACCAGGCGCAGCTACAGTAAGGTGCTCTTTTTCACAGCTTACCGCTAAAATAATACTGGCGAACAGGATGGATTTGAACATGGAGACTTTCATTTTAGATGATTTTAGGGATAAAACAGTCCTCGTTATTGAGGAATACTTACAATGTTATTTACCTTTTGGCCCTGATGCCATTAACCTAGACCAATACCAGGAAGATTCCGACGAGTTCGGATATTTGTAATTATTAAGTCATTAAAGCAGGACTGCCATGCAGCAATTTACCTCCGTTTACGATGTCGCCGACCCACAGCTGTTGGTCCAGGCCGCCTTAGCGATTAAGAAAAACCCCCACGCCCACCCTGACCTGGGCCGCCATAAGACCGTCCTGCTGGTGTTCTTCAATCCCAGCCTGCGTACCCGCCTGAGCACGGAACTGGCCGCCCGCAACCTGGGGTGCAACGTGATGACCCTCAACGCGGCCGAAGGCTGGCAGCTGGAATTTACCGATGGCACGGTCATGGATGGCAGCACCGCCGAACACATTCGCGAAGCCGCGGGTGTGATGAGCCAGTATGCCGATATCATTGGGGTGCGTTCCTTCCCCGGCCTGCAGGATCGGGCTACCGACTACGCCGACGAGGTGCTCCGCGCTTTTATCGCCCACGCAACCGTACCCGTCGTGAGTCTGGAATCGGCCATTCGCCACCCGCTGCAGAGCCTGGCCGATTGGGTGACGATTGAAGAGTACAAGCGGCAGGACCGCCCGCGCGTAGTACTTACCTGGGCGCCGCATCCCCGGACGCTGCCCCAGGCGGTGTCCAACTCCTTTTTGGAGTGGCTGCAACACGCGCCGGTAGAACTGGTGCTGACCCATCCGGCAGGTTACGAACTGGATCCGGCCTTTGTAAAAGATACGCCCGTCAGCCACGACCAGGCCGCCGCCTTCGCTGGCGCCGACTTCATCTACGCCAAAAATTGGTCGGCCCTCCACCCCTACGGCCAGCGCCTGCCCGTAGCTACCGACTGGCAGGTTACGGCCGCCAAAATGGCCCTCACCAATAACGCCTACTTTATGCACTGCCTGCCCGTACGCCGCAACGTGGTGGTGAGCGACGCCGTGCTCGACAGCCCCCAGTCGCTGGTTTTGCCGCAGGCCCGCAACCGGTTGTTCGCCGCGCAGGCGGTGTTGCAGCAAATTTTGGAGCGGCCTGTTGGATAATGGGAGTGATTTGTCTTTTCAGACAGGCTTTGGGGCCGTGCCCCCCGCTGCCCTCGGGTTCTTCGTGCTTCAGCGCTACGGTTGGGACACATCTCTACCTTTGATCATTCAAATTCCAAAATTCAAAAGCGTCATCCCGCGAGAAATATGGTTCGCCGACCCCTTATCATAGTAGCTAGAAGGTATTTTGCCTTGATCTTGGTTAAATCTTAGTGCTAACGCAAATGACCGCGCAGCGGTCATTTGCCAAGACCTCAGGGAGGTCCAAGTATGTGTGTGCCAGGCATGGCCCTACACTAACGGATGCGGACGCTAATAAAATAGGGTCCAAGTTCCGAGAGAGCCCGCTGACGGGAATCTCATAGACGAAGCCAAAGTGTAGGGTCTTACCCTGGGAGGGCTGACTGGTGGGCGATTGTCGGAGGTACGCGCGAGTACTGAAGAAATCCACGATCTCAGCAGTCAGCAGAAGGCATAGTACTCTTTGGAGGAAGAGGAAGGCCTGAATTTTCTAACCAAGATAGCGGACAGCAAATGAGTAAAAGTGACAAAAGGCCGAAAAAGACCAAAATCAAGGA
>Ga0208544_10002870_pt1 | contig 11012 bp, 18 predicted proteins | sample DEB08_DNA_9_FD_184526 | JGI IMG/M metagenome (GOLD analysis project Ga0208544, IMG submission 184526) | Aqueous microbial communities from the Delaware River and Bay under freshwater to marine salinity gradient to study organic matter... | ecosystem: Environmental > Aquatic > Marine > Coastal ...
CCCCAAAACCCCAAAACCCCGAGTGTAGAAATAAATTTTATATAAATTAAAAAGTAAATTTTGGTGAATGATTCAAAACAACGAGTTCATCTTTGACAAGATAACAAAAGACTTGCAAAGGATTTTTACATCGAAGCCCCATGACGAAGAGAAGAGGAAACAGCTTTACAGCAAGGAGTTCAACCTCGACATCTTCTTAGATGACTTACAGGAGAGTTACTTGGGAAACATCGAAGAGAAGGTGGGGCACGCTGCGTACAACACAAGCTACGCTTCTCTCGTGGGAGATTAAAGTCGAATTGCGGAGCTGTACAAGGATTTCAAGTTGCAAAAAGATTGCGTCGACGTCGACCGTGAAAGAAAGGCAGAGCTCAATCAGCACTAGATCATCAACACGCAGTTGGCGGGTCTTTCCACGCCAGAGCAAGACCTTGTAAAGCTCAGAAACCTAAGTAAGCAGCAAAAACTCTCCCACCTTCTTTTTGTTCTCAAACTCGATGAAAATTATAAAAAATATCTTGTACTCACTACACTTTGTTCCCTTTTGTTTCAGGTCGCGTTTCAACAAAGCGTGATATTCCGCAGACGGATGACTTCGTTAAGAAGCTTGAGAGGTTCTGTATTTTCTTGGCCGAGAAGGAATAGGAGAGCAGAAATATCTCGGAGTGCTCCACCCGGCCCGTTCAGGTAGAAGGCACGTCCAACCACTTGCACAAAATTCTTACACGTGTACAGCCGAAAGACGCTCCTGTTTAAATGGAAGACATTCAGATCTCGGATGAAGCACTCAAGAACTTCACCGCTGATAGCAACCTTGCCGTCATCGAGAAGAGTGATGAGAAGCGTGGCATTGTCGCTGTCACACTGGCGCAGCTCGTCAGGGGATAGGACGTCTCGGCGCTGCTAGGCTATTTGAAAACCAACTCAGAGGTTCAATAAATACACGAGTTCGTGGCAACCTAAGAGGCTGGTAATGTCTTCCCGGATGAAATGATTGGGCAGCATTATTAAAAATGGTTCCCGAATGAGGTGGCGCTCGAGAAAGCGTGCTTTGAAGCAGCCACTCTCATCAGAGACCAAGCCAAGACAGGCAAGGTCAGCTTTGAAGACTTGTTAAACTCGCTGATTATGATTGCAGGGCTGACCCGCAACGTGACTTACCTCGTTATTGCTTTGAAAAGCATCATGTCAAGAGTCAAGGAAGGCTCTGACGAGGCAAAGACGAAGATCGACCTCAGTCAGGCGTTCTGTTTCGCGACAATCTCTCCCTCTGATCTGGAACTTGTCCCTCCGCAGGACGAGGTCGAAAGCTTAGACTAGATTCGCACCGCGAGGGATCGAAAGTCACATCGCTAATAATTCCTTACCTCCCACCTGCTCGGTATGTCGGTCTCCATGCACGGCTTTGGTGACTCGGACGACGAGCCAGAGTCAAACACGAAAAGAGTCGAGGGCAGTCTCGAAGCGTGGACTTCCCACTTAATCACGGTAATTCAGCTTCACCAGAAGACTTACCTGGAATGGCAAAATAACTTTCAAGTGACAGTTGGGGGAAGCTCGCAGCCTGCGAAGGATTACCCAGCCCTCTTCCGCCACTTCAAGAGCACCCTAGCTGTCGAGCAAAACATGCATCTTTACAACGAGCTACTGCCGACTCTGCTTGATAAACCTGAAGTGGAGGAAAACGCTGCACTAGAACCTCTTCTTGTCTCTTTGAGAAACTGTCTGCTCTCAGTGCTGGAGACATGTTTGACGGCACTTGTGAACTGCCGAGGAATCAGCTTCGTCGATTTGCTCGCTTTTTCTAAATAGGAATACCGGAAGGAGAGGACTCAAGCAAACCTCCTGCGCGTGAAAGCCTAAGTAAGGGAATAAATTAAAAGCGGTGTCTTGCGACTTTTCAGAGGAAAGAGCGAAGGCGAGTCCATGTTAGGGCAAGACTTAGAGACTAAAGGAAGTCTCTTTGGTTTCACCCGAGAGCAGATCTTCAGCAATGAAAAAGAAGAGCAAGCGCCGACTGACTTCCAAATTGACCTCTTTATCAACTTGATCCCAAAAATCGAAGACTGGAGCTTCTTCCTTGATGAGTTCACGAAAGAAGAAGACAGAGCTCTGCTCAACCTATTCGAGAAGGGTCTTGCTGAAGTTGCTGGTGCTGGCGCCTCAAATTTAGTCCGGCTGGTTTACAAAATCACCGAACGAGTTCTGTGCCTTGCCTTTAACACGAACGAAGTGGTCGCTAAACTTCATCTCGAGATCATGATCCAGATGTTTAAAACTGCTTCTCGTCACTTGGTCAAGGACTAGTCGAATCTTGCCCTAGTTGTTCTACAATCACTGACTCTGGGCTTCTGTTTGATCAAGAACGCCAAGTCATCTAATCCACTTCTCGAATTCATCTCAGAGTTCCTTAGGGAGAAGAATGACTTGCTGCCCGTGAATGTCGAGAAATAACTTACTTGGTTCCTCGGATTCATAGCTTGTCAACTTTTGAGACCAAAGAAGTCGGAGGAGAATGTGGAGGATGAAGTCGGCCAGCTGATCACGCAGAGCGACTTGCTGTCCGGAGGAATCGAGACTCATCTTGTCGGTGTATTCCAAGCAACGACCATTGAACAGGTTAAGCGCTACGACATCCGAGGCCCAGACAGCCTGCTCGGCACGGTCAACTTCGAAGCTCCCATTGAGGACTCTTACGATACTGTCGACGTGTGTCTCTAGTCGATCATCACTGCAGGCAAAGACCCGCTTGTCGATGCCGTTATCAAAGTCATCCAAACAAGAGTTCCGAGGTAGTTCCCTCAATTGATGGGAACAGCAAAGCTGGGAGGCGCTCAAGGAGAAAGCTTGACTCGTGCCGCCTTTGCAGTGATGGTCAAGTTTGCAGGCCTTGACGAAGCCTTCGTCGATATCGTGAGCATGGTCGAGATGGACGACGGAGTTATGATTCCTGATGAAGAGGGTGCAGAGCGCGACCAAGCCATCCAGGAAATCGTACTTGAGCAGCCAAAAGTTGAACTTTTAATCAAGTAGTACGCGAGTGCTATTAAGATGCGATCATGGCTCTCCGAAAAGAAGAAGAACCTGGGCGAGCGGTTAGAAAAGGACGACTCGGTGAAGTAACAAGCAGACGAAGACCAGTTGTTCGAGGAAAAGCTCAGAATTATTGAAGAGGCGATCCAAGACAAAGCAAAGTTCATGGTCCTCTTGCAAACGCCAGCCCATTTCCACACCGACTTTAACAACAAGGAGGAGAAAAAGCTTGCGAATATGCGAAGACCGAGCTACGTTGTTGACTCTAAAAGTCTGGAGCACTTGAAACAGAGCGAGTGGACCGACGAGTACAAAAAGTGGAGGGAGACCATGAAGGAAAACAATCAGATTGTTTCTAAGGAAGAGTAGATCAAATCACTTCGGGAAGCTGGCAACACGTCGGTGCTCGCATGTCTCCAAAGCCCCATTTAGAAGTCTCAAATATAGAAGCAAGTTGAAGTCAACTTCATAAACGCTTGCCGTCGACTTGCAGGCCTTCGCATGATCGATGCAGTGCTGAGGCCAACCATGGACAAAGAGATTCTGACTTACGTCATCGGATGGGTATGCACTCTGCAGACAGACTTAATCCACTTGTTCCACTATCTGGACGGTGTCAAGGGCTGCGGCCACATGCTCGAAGCAAAGCTGCGCAACGTCTTCTTCAGCATCCTAGGCAAGTTCATTGAGCGTTTCAAGACGACCAAGGATGAAAAGGAAGCCGACACCATTCTCTACGCGTTGCAGTGGAACTTTTTGTCGCGTGACTTTAAGTGGCTCAACGAGGAAGTGCAGATTTTTGACCTACTGTCTCGCGGTAACGGCGACAAGGACAGCGTGATCGCCTCCAACTTTGGAAAACAATTCATAACTAACAACAAATCACTCTCCCGCGACTTGCTTTACACCTTCGAAGACGTGTTCTTGGCCATCGTGGCACGTATCACGGACACCGAAGGCCAGGAGACTCTCCAGATCAAGAAACAAGGGTCCACATCGATCGCAAGTCTTGTCAAAAGCCAGTCCATTGTCAACGAAGACATTTCGGAGCAACTTGTCTCACAAGCCTTCAATGTTATGTTCAAATACTTCCACAATTACATTAAGCAGTGCAGAGAAATGGAAGCACATTTTGATGCGTCCGACGCAGAGATCTTTAAAGACAGCGAAGACGTCTTCTTGGTTCACGAGCACCTCAAAAACCGCCTTAACCAACAAGAAGACCTCAAAGAAGAGAAGAAGTTAACCGAAGAGCGCAAGTGGAAGATCATTAACGCGTTCAAGTAAAAGTCAGGAGGAAACTATCTTGACCACTTCTTCTGCCTCCTCATCATCTTTACTAATCTCAGCCAGATCCAAAAGTACCCGCTCCAAATGCTGCAAAAAATTGCGACCCCCTACCACCTGAAGACCCTGATGGAGCTTCTCTTGATCGCGAACAATGACAGTAAAGTTAAGATTCTCGTCATCTTCAAGAACCTCTTTAAAGTTAACATTCCTGCGAAAATCTTCAACGATGCAGTCACTGATGAGATCGATCTGAGTGGATTCCAGTCCTCGACGCCCGACGAGTTCCTTCTCTTCAACACGAACAGCGAAAGCAGCTTTGCTAAGCTCCTCTTCACCTACGCCGCATTCATCTGCAACACAGACTTACTGCCAAAGGACGAACGATCCGTAGGTCTATACACTGTCTAAAAGCACCTCATCGAAACATTGCGCGCTTTCGAAGAAGGGTACAGCGAGAGTGGCAGTTTGGAGAAAGCTCTGCTAAAGATTGAGTGCGCCTCAGAGTCCGAGTAGTCTGTCTTGATGCAGTACATCGGAGCGCAGTTCTTCTGCCCAACTCGTGGAGATCAAATCGAGCTCATTGAAGACGGGTTCTTGGCCAACCAAGACTTGCAAGTGGTCGATGTGGACTAGAGTGAACCTGAAAAGTATCAATGTCATGACAATAACTCAGAGACAGTTCCTACAGACGGCTCCGACAAAATCCACCGATCCAAGTTCAAGCAAGCCGATAAAGCCGCGAAGACAGTCGAATTGCCAAAGAAAGTAGTTAAGCACTTTGAGGAGCTTGTGAAGAATAAAGAGACAAGTTACAGGCTTAAAGCTCATCTACTCAAATACTTTATCCAGCGACCCGAAAGCATCAACGACAAAACGAGCCTTGTCACTTCCCTGTAGTCGACTTCTGAGTCAAGAGATCATGATGACGTTCGCTCCAGCTGCGAAGAAAAACTCAATGCGGACTATTTCCCCATGTGGCTTGAATTTTCGCTTGCTAATCTCTCGAAACTTCTTCTCGACGGCCATCTTCGACCAGTGCCGAAAACTGAGGAGCAAAAGAAAGCAGAGGTACTTCATATTGCGAAAGAGCGTGCGAAGGCTGCCAGGAAGTAAGCCAAGGCTGATGCGAAACTTCTTAGAGCCAAGGACATTGCGAAAGGGAAAAGAAAAGTTCAGGAGGAGGAGCTGTTAGCGGCTTTGGACAAAGAGAAGGCAGCGAAGGAGGTATTGGATGGTTTAGAACTAGATGCCGTTCTGCTTGGACTGGAAGAACCTAATTTGTCTGATGATATTGACCCTGAACTGGCCGCATTGCTCGAAGGCATTGAGACTGAGGAATAAAAAGCTGAAAGTAAATTAGAAAAAGAGGAGAAAGAGACAAAGTTTGCAGAAGCACTAGAAATCTACTCCACAAAGCAAGCGACGTTTGCAGAGACCAAAAGAACCGCTTAGATCGTATTTGATGAAGCAAAGAAGGAAGTTAGGGCTTTAGAAGATCGAAACTACATAGAGGAGGTAGTCAAAACTGAGGAGTCTTCTGTTAAGAGCGATTATTAAAGCGATGAGAGTGAGGAGCTAGAGCTCGACGCTATCATTTTGGAACAATTGAACCCTTAGGCAGACGAACTAGAAGAAAAGAATGAAGTCGCTGCTCCGAGAAAGTCACGTAATCTCGTCAGAAACTCATTCAGAGTTGTCAAGAGCAAACTTGAGAAGTAGGGTGTTAGCTACACGCCAGAGTTCAAGAAGAAATTCTAAACAGCTTACATGCTTGTCAAACGCCAGCGGTTGACCTTTGACGAGGCTATCTACTCGTTGATCTAGAACCCAATCGCGAAGGCCGCATTCACTGAAGATGTCAGACGCGAGTGTGACTTAAATGTGGATCAGAGGGGCGAATTGTAATTCGAGAAGGACGATAAGGAGGACCCAATGATGCAACTCCGGAAAAAGAAGTTTGAAGAGGCAGTAGATAAGCTTACAGCGGAGGAGATTGAAGAGCGACTTGTGAACGCGTTTGTCAGCCCGGTCACAGAGCGGTACGCCGAACACTATTAATCGCACTTTGCCGAAACTCTTGATTATCGATCCCGTTACTTGGTGCGAAGTTCACTTCGGTTCGCAGACAAAGAAAATGTATTTCGATTTAAAACAGCAAAAAGAAAAACGACTGTTTCGCTCACCAAAGAGAATATCAACGACTTCGAACAATTAAACAGCTACGAGTACTTGCTGCAGCAATAGTTTAGCTAAAAATTGATTTACAGCTTATGGAGTTCTGAGCAGAGCTCGAGCCGGCCGCTTCAGGAGTCTCTGTGGAGCATTGATCGTCAGTTCAGAAGAGTCAAGCGAACTTTGATGCAGAACGGAATCGAGACTCACTGGATGTCAAGCGCGGAGAAGACCAAGCAGAAGGAGCGCTACTTGGAAGTCCTGCACGAGATTGCTAGAGATGAACAAAATTGGAGTCAGCTTGAAAAGTTTATCTCCGATAAAATTGCCTTCATCAAGAGTAGAATCGTGATGCTGATCATCAATATCAGCGACGAAATCTTGCCGACCGAACACGAGTTGCTCGACTTCTGCTCGCAAGTGACCTCCGTGGGTGTCCTCACCCAGTTCCTCGTCAACTCGGACAACAAGGCCTCCAAGTACCTCCTGCGAAGCAAAGGACTCGAAATGTTCAACTTCACAATTGAGTCGGCGGTCTTCATTGAATACGATGAGGAGAAGGATTACTTTAAGATGCTGTCGAGGCAGTTCTTCGGGTATGGTCTCCAGGTTGTTGAAGCAATCAAGAGCGATGCTACGAACTGGAAGACTTAAGATTTGGAATGCCTCGTGTTGTCGCAAATTCTGTAAGTCTTCGCTAAAGAAATCGACATTAGTCAGAAGGAGAGGATGAAGAGAGAGAACATACTGTCGCTGTTCGCTGTGCTCATGATGCAAGTCACTTCAAACGTTATCGAAGTCTATACGTACCTGGTCCGTGAGCGCAAAGTGGACCTCGTCATACCGCCGGAGCTTCTAAAATCACTTGAGTTCCTTCAGTTCAAGAAGGTACTTGAAGAAGGCGCCTCCTTTGACACGATTAAGTACATTACGCAACTCAGCCACGCACCCATCGAGCAGAAGATCAAAGACGCATGCAGTCAAGTCATCGAAATCAGCTCGAGAGATGTCGAATTGAGCAACCAAAAGGACAGCTGGCAAGAGATGAAGCTGGAGGAAGCTTTCTTCACTGAGATGGAGCTCAAGTTGGAGCCCTTTGACGCGGTGAATTAGGGCGAGTGCTAGCCATTTGTTGCAATCGTTGCTGTCTCTGACTCTCCCAGGCACAACTCTAAGACGATGTACGTGCCAGTCAAGACTGATAAAAACGCCTAAAGTGTTCGCCTGCGACTTCCAAACAGAAAGTTCTACATTTAGTACCCCTGCAAACTGCCATTCCTCCTCGAATTATAAACCTTTGGAGACTTTAGCAGAAAGGGAGACCAGGAGAATCCTCTCATGCTTGCTCATTCGCTTGCAAACCTTGACGTGAAACCAGAAATGGTTATCGTTGGCACGTATCACATCTTTGTGTCCGCTTGCGAAGGACGCAGACTTTTCTGGCAATTTAAAAAAGAATTCAAGAAATAAAAGAACGTTTGGAGCTACGACGAACAACTTTCCCATTTCAAAGAATGCAAACTACCAGAGGATTTCAACATCCAGATCGCTCAATTCAAAACTAGCACGTACACTGACCATATCATTACTCCAGATGGTCGTCTTTTCAACATCAACGATCCTGAAGAGAATGTAATCGAACTGGAAGTTGACGATCCCAAATATAGGATTGCCGACGTTGCTTCCAGCTATTGTTAAATGTTGGTCCTCACCACAGAAGGCAAGGTATATCTTTAAACTGTCTATGAAGATCCCGATGACGAAGACGAGCCGGACCTGCAATCTAAGATGTGGCTCAAGAAAACCAAAGTGGATGGCAAGCTTAAGCAGATCGCGTTTGAGATGCAGAGTTATGCCGAAAAGTTTGTGGAATACGAGATAGAGTCCAAGACCTTGCAAGACTTGAAGTGGGAACGTGAGGACACAAAGGCAACAGCTATTTGGGGAGCTAAGCAGAAAACGAGCAACGTGTTCTTGGAGCTCACAAATACAAAGTACAACGTCAAGAGCATCGTGTCATTTGGACCCACAGAAACCACTCTCGTTGGATAAGGTCACAAAACAAATGACTCTGTTTTGTAAGACCGCACCTTCCGAAAAATGGACTACCACTCGCAAATTACACAGTTCAATCAGCTTTCAGTGCACTAATAAACTGTGTCGGCGCTTGACCAATATGGCGAGCTGTGGATCATCGCGTCGGAATCCTCTCCGCTGACCGAAGTCAAGGAATCAATAGTTAAGCCTACACCCCTTGGTTTTGTCAATGGGCGGCTTCAAGCCAGGGCGTCGGAGTATCTGCTGATTAACAACACCAGCTATGCAGTAGCAATCCAGAGCAATGTCCATCAACCTGGGAGACTTGCCATCACCAGTGACTGCACTTAGCATAAGCTCATCGAAGTGACAGGTTACAACATTTCGTCGATGTCCTCTCTTGTCTTCAGCGCCAAAGATGATGATTCCAGTCGACACATTCTGATGACACTTTCTGAAGACAAGGAACGCAAGGTGAAACTCGACGCCAAGCTAAAGGTCACAATCATGCCCAGTGAGCTGCAACTTGCATGCGTTCAAGACGAAACCAACTATTAAAACAGACTGTCGAAGTACACTGTATTGCCAAACCACAAGTCCGTGATCGAGAAGATCGGCCAAGAACAGTGGAACTCATGGGCCAACCGCAACAAGACAATCCCCTTAACAGATGAGGAGTCTTACACTTAGATAGTTGACGGTTTCGAAAAGCACTTGCCCTTCAGGAAAGCAGTCCAGAATTAATCAATGAGTAGAGTTGAAGACCTCGTAACAGAGATGCGCAAACACACAAATGATTAGTTAGCTCAATCATAAGAAGAGGTGTCAGAGGAAAAATTCAAAAAGAAGAGAGACATCCTCGAGTTCAACATCTGGGCATTGGCGAACAGCTACACAAGTAGGAAGGATTTATAAAAAGACTGCTTCAGAAGCTTGCATGAGGACTTCTTATTCGTAATGCTTCAGGACCCCTACGTTTTCAATCTCAAAAATAAGTCTGATGGCAGACCTTTGAGAGCTACAAAGAGGCACAGTGCGATTTCGTTCTTGCAAAAGTACTAAAACATTGCAGCCTTGAAACTTCCGATAGCTTAGAGTGCCTATCTTTAGAAACTCTAAATTACTAACTACGACATGATGGTGAGCGGCGAAAGAGGCGGTGATGCTCGGTTTGATAGGACAGAGGCCCAGGAGATGGAGATCAAAGGACTTAAAGACGACGATGGACAAGGCGATAGCATGTTATCGCAGCTATTCAAAGCAATCGATCTTTCGGCGCTCCAATACCGTTCATCGAAGGAAATCGTTGGACGCGCCTTTGAAGTATACTTCACGGGGGAGGCATCAATTGACGATGGTGGGCCTTACAGAGAGTCCTACGACAACGTGTGTGGCGACATCCAGAAGCCAGACTTGCTTCCGTTGACACTCGAGACTGAAAACAAGCTCAACTTGCATGGCGACTCCCGAGAATGCTTTATCTTGAACCACAATTCCACCAAGAAGCACCACGAGAAAATGTTCAAGCAACTCGGCTGGCTCCTCGGCTACGGCATCAAGAACGAGTTCCCCATGCCACTCGACTTCCCACCCTTCTTCTGGAAGCAAATCATCGGAGAGATCGCTCAAGTCAGGGAGCGAGACCTAGCTGATGTTGACATCTACAAGAGCCAGATGCTTCAGGAAATCAAGAGGTCAGCCGCCGATCTCAGCGAAGAAGAGTTCGACGCGATGTACGAAGACTACACCTTCGTGACCGACGTCTCAAAATCGCAGACGGTGTCTCTGATCCCAGGAGGCGAGCGGATCAAGCTCACTAAGGCCAACCATGAGGAGTACATTCGATTGGTGCTCTAAAAGACTTTCGAGCGGGCCAGGTGGCAAATGTAGTGCGTGAGAGAGGGCATCATGCAGATCATCCCGTAATACATGTTCCAGATGGTCGACTGGAGGGTAATCCGCGAGAGAGCTGCTGGCTAGTAGACCATCGATATGGCACTTCTCAGGGAAACGACGAAGTACAACTCCGATAAAGATGAAGAGTACATTGACTGGTTCTGGGAGATTCTAAATGAATTCTCGGAAGAGGACAAGCGCAACTACATTAAGTTTGTCAATGGCTCTTCAAGACTTCCATCGAACATGGGAGCCAGCGGAAACGCATCTCACACCATTTCTGAGCTTTATCCTGACATTGGCCAACAAGAAAATGTGATGGTACTGCCGCAGTCTCACATGTGCTATTTTGAGATAGACCTTTATTCTGGTTACAAGACAAAGGAAGACATGCACAAGGCACTCCACTACGCGATCACCATGTGCGGACACATTGACAACGACGGAGACTTCGAAGACTATTGATGCTCACCGACCAATCCCGTCTGCTACGATTAACAAGAAACAACTAATACTTCTAACAAATTCAACTCGAATCACCATATTCTTAACATTACTTACACGGGGTTTTGGGGTTTTGGGGG
>Ga0208544_10002872_pt1 | contig 11005 bp, 8 predicted proteins | sample DEB08_DNA_9_FD_184526 | JGI IMG/M metagenome (GOLD analysis project Ga0208544, IMG submission 184526) | Aqueous microbial communities from the Delaware River and Bay under freshwater to marine salinity gradient to study organic matter... | ecosystem: Environmental > Aquatic > Marine > Coastal ...
CGCTATTCAGCCCGATATAGCCATCTTCATTAAATATGAAATTTGGGTGAATTACTTTCACGTTTTAAAGCAAAAAAACATTCCCCTCATTCTTGCCCCGGCGGTATTTCGTCCTGAGCAAATTTATTTTAAAGCTTTCGCAAGATCCTTCTTTACTCCTATTTTACGCAATATTAGTAGCATCTTGGTGCAAAATGAAGCCTCTTTAAAATTACTGGAAAAGCATAACATTAGGGGAGCTGAAATTTGTGGCGACAGTCGATTTGACCAAGCGATTGCCAATAAAAACCAAGACTATCCCGCCGAAAAAATTGAGCAGTTTTTAGGAAAAAGCTTTTGCTTAGCGCTTGGCAGTTCTTGGCCTCCCGAAGAAGATATTTTGGAGCAAAGTCTTCCCTCTTTCCCAAATGTAAAGGTAATTCTCGCGCCGCATGATGTAAGCCCCAGCAACATTAAACGCATTGAAACTAAGTTTAGCCCATTCGGAGTAAGTAAGTTTAGTGAAGAAAAATGGGCCACAGAAAATGCTATCCTACTTATTGACAATATTGGGCACCTTAAAAAGCTGTACCGATTTGCCGATTTCGCTCTAATTGGTGGTGGTTTCGGAGCGGGTCTTCATAGCACGGTAGAAGCCATTGTTTATGGCATTCCAGTTGCCTTTGGCCCGAAACATTATAAATTTATTGAAGTGGCCGAATATATTCAACTAAGCTTTGGCTTTGAGGTGAAAACGTCGGATGAAGTTTTGCACATCTTGCAAAAGCTTGAGGACAAAAACTTAAGACTAAAACTTAGGGATGATATTGAAGAATACCTAAGCCATAAAACGGGAGCAGCTGATAAAATTAGTGCTAAGGTACTGCAGCTTTTAAAACGCCTTAGCTAGCCATGAAAAAGGAGAAGAAAATCTTGCGCTTAAAAATGTTGCAAGCCAGGCTCGAGCTCTCCCAGGCCCAGAAAAATAGCTTTTACAAAAATTTAGAAGAACAAAGCATTGCCTTAATCCAGAGGCTTTCTGCTCGTTCTGTTCATATTTACATCAGCTTAAAGGACGAAGTAAACACCCAAGGAATTATAGAATATTGTTGGGAAAATAACATTAAAGTTATTGTTCCCGAAACTTTAAGGGCAGGCCTTTTAAAACACCGTGAATACCGCCAACAAGATAAATTAACCACAGGGCCTTTTCAATGTAAATGGCCAGAAAATAGACCCGAGTACAAAGGGAGTTTGGATTTAATTATTTGCCCGGGACTGGCTTTTAGTAAAAACGGAGCAAGATTAGGATACGGCGGGGGTTATTATGATCGCTTTTTAATTAAACACCCAAATGCCTGGAAAGCAGCTCTTGCTCTACCTTTTCAATTAATTGAGCACATCCCCACTAATGAGCAGGATTGCAAAATGGATCAAATTTTAGTTGCTAAAGCAGGTTTTGCAACTAAAGTTTAACCGCTAGTAAGGCTGGAATAAAATAAGAAACTGAACTCTTATTAACTAAAGTTCGCTGTGAAATTCGGCCCAAGACCTCTTATAAAGAGCAGGTTTAAAGCCGAAGAACTGAAGCAATAGCGGGCTATTGTGAAGGGCTAAGGCGCCAAAGACTGCCCGATAAAAAGATGCCTGCATATATGTTCTTTTCCAATAAAAAGTAATCCAGCATCTAACTCATTAGCGGTAGCCTGCTATAGCTTATAGCTGCCCGATCCAGGCTATTCTTCTTTCATTAAAAATCTGAAGCAATTATTTTAGGCTAAACTTAGGTTATTAGCATTAGCGAGCCAGTTATACGATGTTAATTTTACACATCATAAACGATCTGATAGATAACATTTTTTTCATACACCGGAGGCATTTAATTTTTTTTATCGGTAAAACATAGCCATCGATTTAACCTTAGACATACTTATTGCTAGGAAGTGTTTCAAACCGAAAAGAGATGAACTAAATGTAATGCTACTGACTATTTTAGACCCAGCAGATAATCCAAATTAAATGATACCCCTAAATGGCCTTGATAATACCAATCGTTTAGGCCATCGGTACTACGCGAATTAGTTTCTCGCGGAAAGCTTTGCCTCGTAGCCCAGTTAACATTTCTCATATCTGCTGGCATGTCATCAGAAAACTCAACTTGGTGATTATCCCGCACTGCCTGTACATTTCCGCCATACCAAACCCCGGGACCATAATCGTCGAGGTAGTCAGTGGAGGTGTAAGCACCTCTTACTTCTCCCTTTAAACTCCAATTCTCAAACTTCCAAGCTAGTGCGAAACTTGCTCCAATTTGCAAAGCAAAGACAGAATACGGCTCCGCTCCAGGGATAAAATATTGTCCTTCAGAGCCTAGGTCTCTTAATTTTATGCGATAATCGCGCTGACGCGCAAACATGCTAAAATAACCTTCATCTTCGCTAACTCGCCCTTGATAATTGGTACGATAAGGAGTATAATGTAAAGCCCCGAGAGAGAGTCCTAAAGAGGGTATTAAATTATCCCATAATCCCCTTTGACCTGAATATTTATTGGGACGTAAATGCCAAATTCCTTCTAAATCGAACAAGGCAATATGAGTGGTAAACCGAGCATTGTAATTACCTCGGATACGATTGTTTAGTTTCACCAAATTCATATCCTCGTCAAACACTTCAAGTTGAGCGCTACCGCTAAATACGCCTACAGATTCAAGGTTATGAACTCCAATGGTGCTATGGTAAAAACTGGCTTTAACTGAATAACGAGTATTGATATTGTACTGAGCGTACAAGCCAAAACTCCAATCTATTGTAGAAGGAATATATAAAAAGTTGTCTATTAGCGGAAATTTAGGCTTTATATCACCAGCGCCATATACTGCCCCTCCTCCCCAGAGTCCTACCTCCCACTCTTTAATAGGGCTAGTGTTTCGATTAAGATATTCATCAGCCTTGTTCGTGAATCTACTAATTTCTGACAAACTATTGACTGCAATTGAGTCAACCTGCGTAGCCGTTTTTACGCCATCTTTACCAGATCCTTCATTGTCTAAAACTGACCTACTATCTACTGCTGGCAAAACTATTTTATATCCATCCGGTAAAGTTAGAAAATGAGCTTTTTCCCCACTATATTCGACTTTCAAAGAATCACCACCCATAGGATTACTAGTAGACACTAGGCGATTAAATAAGCTATCTTCAACAGCCAATCCTTGAGCAAGGATAGAGATATTAGGTATCAGAGCCAAAATGAGCCCCGGTTTATGTGCAATTACTTGGTAAGGACTTTTTTGACTTTCAGTAAGGTCAGAAACATTGGCAAGCTCAATGATTCCCAATCGCGAATCGAATCGTTGATCGTATAAGACAACATCCACTTCATCTGCATAAAGCCTAGATACTATTAAACTTTGATTTAAATTACTTCCGATTGAAACGTGCCTTGCCGAGCCACCGAAGCGATTTCTTTCATATACGAGATTACCAATAAGCATTTCTCTCGTTTCTTCTGCTTCGATATCTACATGCAATAAAGATTGCCCATCGGTCGCAAGATAATTATCTCGAAAAATTAGGTTGTTAATCGAATAATTTAAGCCAGAAACACCTGCACCCTCTAAAAGAATACCCGAAGCATTATTAGATAAAGTAATATCATTTAATAAAATAGATGTTGAACCGCTTGTATTTCTTAAATCACGAAAAGGGTCAGCTACATACAATACAGGATCACCACTATTACCCCCTTTTATAATAAGGTTTTCCAAGTTTACTGACTTTCGATCCCAAAAGGGCTCAAAACGAAGAGCTTGTGACAAGTCCCTAAAAACGACATGCTGAATATGCAGGGTTTCGTTCTGCTCCTGACCTCTAATTTTAATACCAATGCCAGGGCTTCCACTATCCTGACTCATTACTACTATCGGCGCAGCTTGTGTTCCTTGCAATTCCAAGCCATTCTCAATAATTAGCGTCACTCCAGCGCCTAATACGATAGTTTCACCAGCTGCAACTTTAAGTGGGTTGGAAGCGGTGAATATCTCACTCTTCATAAAGACAAGAGTATCCTGACGTTGAGCCTGAATAACTGTTGGTGTTAAGATGAAGAAAAGAAATACTTTTAGGATAATAGCTTTATTTTTAATCATCTCCTTTCACATTAATAATTAGTCGGTCTGTAATTTGGGTTTCGCCAACTACACTGTTAACAATAAGCTTTTGAATTTCTATGTAGAATAAATTGTCTATTTCTGCCTCCGTAAAACTTAGCATTTCTTGGGAGTACTTAAAGTAAGAACTATCCCTAGTATGCAATTTTGCCTCAATAGATTTTATCGAAAAATCAAAATCTGCTTCTTGCTCCGGCAACTGCACAACAAACTCTAAAGATTTGAGCTGTTTTAATTTTTTACGTGAAACATTGTCACCTGAAATACCATCCACGTAGACCAATGGAGTAGGCAGTTCTTGAATAAAAATAGAGTCTAAAAAGGTAATTTGACTTCTGTTATTCTTATAACCTAAAAGCTTACACCACCCTGTGTTAATTGGCCTAAAGAACAGGGAATCATTTTGAATATCAACCTTTAAATTCTCACTACAGGAACAATCAAATTTTAAGTTACTACTCGAAGTTCGGAGCGGGATTTTAATAGGTAAACCCGCATACTGAACAAGAGGATAACCACTTTTCTTACTTTCAAAACTTTCTGGTAATACATCTAAATTGAAGGTCCTGCCCTCATTTGAGAGTTTGAAGTTAAGGATAAAAGGCCCAGAGTTAAGCGGTACAAAAAGCAGTGAATCTCCTTTCCATTCAAACCGATAATCTTGTCCGATCAATGAATCCGTATTTAGAATAGGCTCACCCAAACCTAAATAGACAAAATAAGCCGTATCGCCTACCTGGAGGTTATCCAGATTGTAATCCAGAATAAAATTTAGAGTAGCCTTCGCTTCTCTACCCTGAATATGAAACTCCCCTTTGAGAAGGTTTAGTTTTAAGTGTAAATCATTCAGGAGAAGATGGGCCACTGTAGCAGGTACATGTTCAAATTTCCATGTTATCCATTGATCCCCAATTTCTCTAGCTAGTCCATTAATTATATCTGAAACAAAAAGCTCATTAAACCTCGTTTTTACCCGATCATCATCAGGAAGATTCGAAACACTATCATTAATTACCCATAATGCTTTATGAATTTCTTCACCATATTTCTGCTTCTTAAAGAAGCGGTCACTCACTGAGTAGTTTTCTGGACTAAGAAGTTTCCCTGTTGTTGGATCTACGCCAGCAGTTGAAATAAAAAGTGAATCTGTTTTTAAGATTAAAGATTTTGCGCGCTCTATATTTTCAACCTTCATATCACTAAGCTCAACGGAGCTCATTAAAGCTTCAATATTATGGTTAACGCGCAACCATCCAATAGGTATTTGCAAAACAGACAGAGAAATAAAAAGCAAATAGAGTATACTAATTAGTTTATACCTCAGATTTTTTGACTTTTTTATTCGGGTGTACTTTGCCATTATTTCCTAATTAATAATGGCTCTCCCTTGCGGTTATTCTTGCCATTTTTTCCTACTACTTCAACCCTAAAAAATTTCATTAAGCTACCTTTAGGGGCTTTTTCAATAACCTCTTTTATTTTTGGATTAATTAATCGAGTTGTATTGTTAAAAACGACTCTTTCCCCTTTCGGACTGACCAATTCAAAACTATAGCTACTGACCTGCCAAAAGGGATTTTTTGCTTCGAGTTTAAAGGCATTACTCAAGTCAGTAGAATCCCCTGCGATATCCAACAAAGCTATTTCTATGTAGCTAACGTCTTTTGCATAAACATAAATTGAATCCAGCTTAAGATCATTTTCCATTAGATAAACTGAAAAAGCTCCTATGTGAGTTGGAGTAACTATTATCTTTTCTCCCACCTTTTCAACCTCCGCATACTTAGAAGCAAAACTGAATTTATCCGAAAGGATAATATTAGGATCAAAAGAAATCTCGAGATTCTCGCCAACTTGCCCCACAAAAAAACCATTAGACGATTCCAATTCTATATTAGGCTTAAAAACCGTAAAGCTGTGCACATACCTTTTATCATTAAAAAGAACATCCACATTATGTTTACCGAGTCTATCGGGCTTAAATTGATATACACTCCTACTACTATCTTCACTTGATGGCATTTGCCTTTTCCCATCTAACCAAACTGATAAAGGAATACCTTCATTCTTTATATTGAGAATAAAGTAATCGCCAAGTTTCACTCTTTTGGCGAATTTTTGGAATAAATCTAAATGCTCTAATTCGAGTACTTCTAAGTTCTCTAGAACTATTTTCTCTACTTTAAGAGCACTAATCCCATTTAATAATATCACACTTTTGAAGTGCTCAAAAATTGAGCTGATCACTCCATTTGGGGTATCTTTAAAAAAGTACTCTATTGTAGGAAGCTCCTCACCTGAAAAATCTTTAAAGAACAATAGTTCCTCGCTTAAATCAACACCACTTAGCTGATAAAATTGGGTGTGAAAATTGGCAATAGTTTTCATAAACCCTTCACCAGCCGCACCTTTTACTATCTCTTTGTTAGAATAAATGCTTTCTTTAAGTTTTTCCCCAGACAGGCCTAGTCCACCTATGGACTCAACAAAACTAGCCTCCTGATAATTAAGCTCATTGATTGTACCCTGAACTAATTTGGCAATTTCAATTAACCTATCATCCTTGAGCTCTATCTTAGTAAGCTTATCCTCTAAATCATTATTTAAGAAGCTCTGCGTTCTAACTACATCCGTATAGTGCACCACATACCTCCCAGGGCTTGACAAAAATAAAAACAGAATAAAAACCAAATACAAAAAGTTTAACTTTTTGAATATCAGGTTTTTAGCTTTTGAAATCTTTACAGTATTTGCCATACTTAGCCCTTAGAATTTGAACCAAGAGTTTTATCGTACCGCTTATTAATTTCCTTAATATTGTTGTTATAGTGCTCCATCAACTGGGAGAAATCACTCATATGCGTACTCATATCTGATGTGCTTTGAGCTGAAACCGCCATATAAGTCTTTATATCACTAATACTTTTAGATAAGTCCTCCATAGAGGTGGTCATTGTCTTTAAAGTACTCGCGAAATCTTGCATTGCATTCCGATACTGAGTCGCCTCTACTGTAACCGCTTCAACTGAACCTCCCCCTAATTGTGGGAAAACGTGCTCCCAACGATATTCTATTTCTTCTTCTTTACGTTCAAAAGCAGAGATTAAAAAAACAATTGCTTCAATACTCAAACCGAGTATGAATAATTCATTTGCAAAAGTCCAACCCAAGAATTTAAACATCGCACCGACTAAAACTATCGCTGCCCCGAAACCATAGATAAACGTAATTATATCTAACTTCCCCTTAACACTTGACGTTTCCTTACTTATTTGTTGATTGTTACTCATTGCGTTTCGATTTTAGAAAGTGGTCTTGAAACTGGTTCCAATTTGACTGATTTTGGAGAAAACCCTTGTTAAGGGCCCTTTTATTTAACATTAGGAAAAGAACTATTAGCACTACAAAAAACACCGCTGCTAAGGTTAATTCCAAACTTACCTTGGCAGCAAGAGAGTCTTGCAGGTCAGCAGTTAAAGTTTTTTGATTATCTACACTCTTTTGCAAATCCTCGAGTGCACTGCTAAGATCACTTTTGGATTGCGCTTGACGTTCTTGAAATTTAGCCATTTCACCCTCTAAGTTGGAGATTTGGAACTCAATATTCTTGGCATTATTAGCCGTTGCATTCCGAATAGTCGGAAACTGCTCAGTCAATATTTTTAATGAATTTTGCTGAGAAGAGTATGATTCCTGAAGTCGCTGCAACTCTACTTGTAGCTTGAACAAATCAGTGGTAAAATTTGTCGAAGAATCTCCACTACTTTGTGCCGTTGCCAATAAAGGAATCGCTAACCATAATAGCAAAACACGGTAAGTAAGCTTCATATGTTTTTGTTTTCTTGTTTGAGAATGGTCAAAAAATTCGACGACCATTTAATTAGTCTCTTCTGCGCAAATGTATTATTAGTGAAATTATACATTTGTAGATAAGTATCTAATTTTTTCATCATTAGATTAATAAATTATCAATACGATATTAATTATATGCTAAACAAATAACAAAAATGCTATGGTATTAATACGAGTAAAATGAAAGACCAAAGGTTTTTGGTGAATTAGTAACAAAGCGATCAATCAAAAGTCAACTTATGACTTGGCCGCTTGATCCTTTTCGCTTTTTTCCGCCTTTTGATTTTTATTATTTCGGGGCCTAAGTAGGCTATATTGTGCTTAGAATCGTTGTTTAGCGACTTTGATTCTATACCAGATCACCCCAGTCCAAAATAAACTACACCACTATGCACTAGAAGTGCATAGATTTGATTGACAACTAAAAGTCGTTTTTTACTCAATGAAAAGTACCATGGGTTTAATTTTGTCATTTGTCTCAGGGGTTGCGGGAGCAAGTACTTAAGACAAAGGAATTGATGAAATAGATGATTGATATTATCTTACAGATACTGGTTAATCTTATAATTTCCCCAATAGGAGGTTTTATAGGGTGGATTATATACAGGAAAAAGAGTTTGAGAGAATATGTAGGTGATGGTTACCAAAGCAACTTGGGGGCCGTAATGGTCTTAATTACAATGGCAGTTCTCTCGATAGTAAATTTTTGAACCTTGCTAATATTGGCATTTTGAAATTGCGCAGCAAGCCCGGCCATTGAGCAGGTTTTTTTTATAAAGCGTATGCCTGTGCTTGGCTACGATGGTTACTTTTACAGCTATGACCAAGTCAAGAGGAAATGTTGGACTCTTCTATTGCGGAGCTAGGTAGTATGATCCCAAGATTAGTGTGTGGTTGAGAGTGGATCCACTAAGTTACTTGAGCCCCAATCAAACGCCACATTGATTATCCCATTTTACACTTTTTTAGAACCATTTTAAAGCCCTATTTGGCAGACTGTTGACTGAGTTTATTGGACCATACCGGCAGGTTTTATAAACGCCTAACTCAGTCCCGTTAAAATAATAAAAAAGGCTCTCGGCTATGAAATTATATCTAAATAATTCATCTCTAAGCTCCTTTGAAAACTAATAGAATAGCGTAGACATCCCAAGTTTTAGAGTAGAGACTGCTTATGTTTAAGTGAGGAACTCACTTCTCGCAAAAGATTACTTGGAGATAATGGTCTTTAAAAAACCAAAATAAAGCTTAATTGAATTGAAAACTATTTAAAAAGCCAAACAACTCATCTCTTTCCAAGGTAATCACCTTATTATTTATAGTGGACTCAGGGTCGAGTGATTTCACACAAACCGGTTTTGAGCTCGGGTATTTGCGAAGCAGTCGAGCTCTCTCTATTTTCTTATTCATTGAAGTAGCTGCAGTATAAATAATTATACCCGTGTACGTTTCATCGATGCAGCTTTCACAAAACATGACATCCTTAATAATAATTTGTTCTTTCGCTTTAAACCAGGGAGATTTAAACTTCTCAGGCACATACCTAAGTGAACCCTCAGCTTCTCGCATTTGCATTCTAACATACTCACCATTGCCAATCTGGACGTGCTTTCCTAGAAAGTTAAAGGTAGTTGCTGAATCTAACAAAACTTCAGTCAACAAATCGCCAGTCGGTGTGAAATACTTAATTTCTGATTCCCATTCCTCGGTAACTACAACACCAATAAGATTTGCATCACAAAATACTTGCTCTGCATGTAATGTCGTCATTTTTTGCCATTTCATAATTTGCCCCAGGTACTTTTTGATCATTCCTGGTTTCATTTCACTACCCCAAGAACGGTAGGTGGAATCCATGTATTCTGCCCATGACTTATTATTGAGCCCCTGTTTATTTTGAAGCTCAATTGGAAAATTACTTAATGACTTACCATTCATATTTACGACCGATATTTCGTTTTTCAAAGGGTGTAAAATAGAGATATAAGAGTCACATTTACAAACATTCGACGTCCATAATGCTCCACTCATATTGTCATAATCCTTTTGAATACTCTTAGACCACAGAACATTACCTTGACTTGTAATGCGATAAATTGCAACGCTGTCGAGAACAGTGTTGTTGTCCTTAACGTAAGGATATTCTCTAACTAATATAATGTCTTCTTCGTGGTGAAAAGCATGATTGGCATCTAGGCCTAAATGCACACTATCAATTAATTCTAACTCTTTAGAATACCGCACCATGGAAAGTCTATTTTCAGAAATTGGAAAAACAAAGATATAGTCCTTTGTAACAACTGGATTTACACCATGTGACCATCCTTTTGAGTAAATTACAAAACCACTATCTATATTTTCCGTATTGTAAATAAAAACAGAATCTCCTCGATCATTATAAAAGTAGCCAAAGTGACTATTTAACTCATCAAAATAATGAACGTCGAAGTTGTATCCAAATTTCAAGACACTAGGTGGTTCAGCTACAACTTGAGATTGTAGGTTGAACCATCCAAAATACAAAATACAAGCAAGGCTCATGCCTTTGATATTGCTTCTCATTTACTCGTTGATAATGAATTCTATGGTCACCTGATTTTCAGGTAATCCTTCAATAACAATGAAAGTATTAATCACACCATCTTCATTTCTCGTCCCAGAATTTGCACCACTCATCATAATTTGATCAAATGCCGCATTAATATCCCAACTTCCTCCGCTGGTATTTAATGATAGCCATTGACATGTGGCATTTCCAGGATTCTTGCAGGTTAAGTTTCCAGAGTCAGCACCTGTCCATTTTTGATCTACCTGATCACAGCCATTAGGCCCTTTATCACTCTTTGTAGCATTAATTTTTTTGGTTTTACGTCAGCAAAAGCCACAATTTGTGATGTCAATATAAAAATAAATAAACAATATCTCAGTAGCTTTTTCATAAATATAATATCAGGGTTAATCAAGGAATAAAAAGGTTAAATCTCCATTTCCGTCTTGGGAATT
>Ga0208544_10002874_pt1 | contig 11003 bp, 8 predicted proteins | sample DEB08_DNA_9_FD_184526 | JGI IMG/M metagenome (GOLD analysis project Ga0208544, IMG submission 184526) | Aqueous microbial communities from the Delaware River and Bay under freshwater to marine salinity gradient to study organic matter... | ecosystem: Environmental > Aquatic > Marine > Coastal ...
GGAAGCAGGAATTGGAGAAGATCGTGCGGATGTCCTTGTTGAAACTAATCTTATCCTCCGCGGCTAGCAGGGCGGGAGTGAGTAGCAGGGTGATCAGGAACGGGCGGAGAAGCATGGGGAAGGATGGAGAATGGCGGTTGGCGGTTGGCAATTGGCGGTTGGCGGGAATAGACTGCTTACTGCCTTATAACTACTGCCAGACCCTAAATCTTACTGGAAATTGTGTCAAACTGTTTGAATCCGGGGGCGGGTTGATCCGCCGGAGGCGGAGACTCGAAGATGCAAGACTGCAAGACTGGAAGATTGAAGATTGAAGTTTGAAGTCCAGCACGAAGCATTCACCAGGCCTGATATGAGGGATCACGCCAAGACGCTAGCCGCCGGAGGCGGAGACTCGAAGATGCAAGACTGGAAGATGTAAGACTGGAAGATGCAAGATGCAAGATCGGTGGCATGAACGTCCCGGTCATGATTGATGCTCCGCCAAGGCGGAGCCAAGTCGATGCTATTGCAGGTTCGCAGATATCCTGGCGAGCTTGGGGGAATGCGCGGCTTTTTTGCCATCGATGAACAGGGTGAGGCCTTTGCCTTTGCCATACTTCTCGCCGGTCTTGTCCCAGATGATGGTGAGGGTCTGGCCGTGGTAGAGGACGTTGTCGAGGCAGAAGTAATCCCAGGTACCGGGCGGTAGTAGGGGGTTGATTTCCACGGTGTCATCCGCGCGCGGGCGCAGGCCGACGAGCCCGGTGATGATGAGGTCATTGTAGGTGGAGTGGTTGTAGTCTTTGCCGCGGTGGTGGCCGCCTTTGCGCTTGGCCCAATCGGGATCGTTCTTGGCCCAGTCATGCAGGCGGGTGCGGGCGATCCAGTCACCGGTGTAGGGGTGGATGTTTTCATCGATCCATGGGACCACTTTACCGTCCTCACGCTTGAGTTGGTGGGAGCGGGTGTAGCACTTGAGAGTCTCAAAGTAGGCGTCCTTGCCGATGACGTCCTGCTCGTAGTTGTTGAGCAGGTTGGCGAGGGCGGTGAGAACCGAGCAGGTAGCCAGCGGCCAGCTGGGGCCGTTCCACTGGCATTCGTGGCCTTCATAGGAGAGCTTGAACCCTGGATGGCGCTGCTCGGCGAAGGTGGGGCCGAACTTGGCATAGAAGCCTTTGGGGTCCATGAGCTCTTTCCAGCCGGCCTCGTAGCCGGGGTCGGGCAGGTTGAAATACCACGGGGTGTAGCCATAGAGCTCGCGCACGTCCTGAAGTTGTCTCTTGTGCTGCTGTTTCACGGGCGGCGCTGGCTCGTCATTGAGGGCGGTGAGGGTGCCGGCGAATTTGTCGGTGTAGGAGGCAGAGGCCTTGGCCGTGGCGGCAATGCTCTTCTCGTTGGCAAAAACACGCCACTCGAGAATGCCCGCGGAGAATCCGGGTTTGGTTTTGGCACTCAGGCGGATGGCGCTGGTGGTGACGGGCTCGAAGCTGACGCGGTTGTATTGATTGATAGCGCTGGCGTAGTCTGTGTTGTTAGTGACGGGGTGCCAGTTGCCGTCTTTCAGATATTCCAGCTTCCAACTGGCGGGGATGGAGCAGCCGGATTTGCCGTCGGGATTGATCTTGTGGTACCAGAGAACTTCACTGTCACTGAGGGAGACGGGGTTTTCAAAGTCATATTGCACCCATTCCTCGCCGCCGAGCCGCTCGGAAGCCCACCAGGTATGACGGGGGCGCTGCTCGTCACCGGAGTCTTCCTTCTGCGCCATGCGGGAACCCGGGAGGATTTTGAAGAACTGGGCTTCCTTGTCCCAGAGTTTTTCTTGGATGAGTTTTTTCAGAGTGGCGGCTTTCTGCTCGTATTCTTCAACGATGTCAGGCTTGCCGGCCATGCGGGCGATTTCGGCTATCGCCTTGGCGTCGCCATACATGAAGCTGTTGAGTGTCGGACGGAATCCATAGCCACCAATTGAAACCTCACCGCCATCGCGATCATCGCTGGTGTAAAACAGGCCGTTTTCCCTTTGGCCGATATGAAACTGGTGCGGGGGTCTTCCCTCCACTCTGCCAAGCTCCCAGGCTTCGTAGTTCTCAATGAGGTCGGGCAGCAAGTCGATGAGGAAAGCATCGTTGGGAGTGACCAGGTTGCGGTTGTAATAGGCATTGGCGATCCAGAAGCTGTAGGAGCGGAGAGCTCCTCCCTTGCGTAGCCAAAAGGTGGCGTATTCGTCCATCACCTGCGGGTCGTGCAGCCAGCGCCCCTCGTAGAAGTGGTGCGCTGCCGGACAACTGATGGTGTTGTGTTTGCCGGCCCAGCCGACAGGGGGCATGAACTCGGTGACCACGTAGCCGTCTTCGGTTTTTTTGACATGCTTGCGATACATCCACCAGCGGAAGTAGTAGGTGCGGCGGAAGTCCTCGTCCGGGCAGTCAAACAGGGGGATGTTGTTTTCCAGAAAAGCATAGGCGTCCTTGTTTTTGATGTTGGAAAACATTTCCTCGTCATCAGCGTTGAAGCGGGTGACGTAGTCCTTGAGTAAGCTGTGGTCGAGGATGGCGGGAGCGGCCGGCGCGTGAGGCGCGGATGCAGAGAAGATAGTGCCGAGAAGGATGATGGTAAGTCGTTTCATTGTCGGAGTTGATGATGGTGGCTTATTTGGCGGAGAAGCGGTAGATTGTCTTCGTGCTGTAGGTTTCGCCCGGCTGCAAGATGGTGCTGGGGAAGTTCTTCTGGTTCGGGCTGTCCGGGTAGTGCTGGGTTTCGAGAACAAAACCACTGCGGTAAATGTAGGGCTTGCCTGCCTTGCCCAGGAGACGACCATCGAGAAAGTTGCCACAGTAGAACTGGATGCCGGGCTCCTCAGTGAATGTTTCCATGAAGCGTCCGCTGGTGGGCTCGTAAACGGTGGCCGCAAGCGTCATCTGGCCTTGCTTGCCCTCCTTGTTGAGCACGAAGTTGTGATCGTAACCGAGGCCGAATTTGAGCTGCTCATTCTCTTGACCAATGTCTCGGCCGATTGCTTTGGATTGAGGATGGGCCGTGGTGAAATCAAAGGGGGTGTCTTTCACAGCTGCGATTTCCCCGGTGGGAATGAGGCCCTCGTCCACGGGGGTGTAGTGATCCGCATTGAGGTGGAGCTGGTGGTCGAGGATGGTGCCATTGCCTTCACCGGCGAGGTTGAAGTAGGTGTGCTGGGTGAGGTTGACGGGTGTCGCCTTGTCCGTGGTAGCGTGGTATTGCACGAGGATTTCGTTATCATCGGTGAGCTTGTAAGTGACTTTGATCTGAAGGTTGCCGGGGTAGCCTTCCTCACGATCCTTGGCGAGGTAGCTGAGCTGGACCCCGGTGTAGGCATTGCCGGAGATGGGTTTGGCATCCCAGACAACCTTGTCAAAACCGATGACTCCACCGTGCAGGTGGTTGGCCCCGTTGTTGGTGGCGAGGGTGTATTCCTGGCCGTCGATGGTGAATTTCCCCTTGGCAATGCGGTTACCATAGCGGCCGACGATGGAGCCAAAGTAAGGCTTGTCCACAGCATTGATGTAGTCCTCCACCCGGTTGTAGCCCAAGGCGATGTCTGCCATCTTGCCGTCACGGTCTGGAACGATGATGGAGGTGATGATAGCACCGTAGTTGGTGATGCCCACCTGCATGCCGTTTTTGTTTTTCAGGCTGTAGAGTTTGATCGAGTCAAAGTCTGATTCTTGGACTTCGGCTGATGCGCTCATCGAGCAGAGGGTCAAGGTGAGTATGGCAATGAGTAGGTGGCTGGTTGTTGTTTTCATGGTTTATTTTATAGCCCGCTTGCACTTCTCGCTGACGCTCGTCGCCCGCTCGGTTGGCTGTTGGCTGTTGGCTGTTGGCTGTTGGTGGTTGGAGTGAAGAGTGAAGAGTGAAGAGTGAAGAGTGAAGAGTGAAGAGTGAAGGCGCTGTGCTGGAATTCAACATTCAACATTCAAAATTCAACATTCAACATTCCGCCTCCGGCGGTTGGCGGCTGGCGGCGGCTTAGTTGGTTTTGCCTCCATTAACTGAGATCGATTGGCCGGTGACAAAGCCGGAATCCTCGTGGGCAAAGAAAAGGGCTGTGTGGGCGATGTCCTGCGGGGTGCCCCAGCGGCCTGCGGGGATGGTGGCGAGGTAGTTGTCTTTGGTTTCCTGTGGCACGTCCTCATGGCGCTCAACCGGGATCCACCCCGGGGCGAGAGCGTTGACGGTAATGCCGTGCGGGGCGAGTTCGTTGGCGGTGGAGCGAACGTAGCCGAGTTGGCCACCCTTGGCGGCGACGTAGGCGGAGAAGCGGGGTAAGCCGAGCTCGAAAACTTCCGAGGTGATGTGGATGATGCGGCCGAACTTGTTCTGCTTCATGGAGGGCAGGGCGGCTTTGGTGAGGTAGTGGGGGCCCATCATAAAAGCGGCGTGCATGGAGGCGAGGTCCTCATCGGTGTAGTCACTGAGTGCTTTCTCATACTGCGGTGGGGTCGCGTTGATGACCAGAGTGTCGGGTGCCTGTCCGAAGTTTGCGGTGACGTCACTGATGAGCTGGGTGACGCCTGCCTCGCTGAGGGCGTCGGCTTTGAAAATAGCTCCCGAGCCGCCATTTGCCGCCTTGGCTTGGACTTCCGCGAGAGCTTCGCGGGCGTTGTTTTCGTTATGGGCGTAGTTGAGAGCGACCTGATAGCCAGATTTGGCAAAGGCGACGGCAATAGAGCGGCCGAGGCCACGGGTGGCGCCGGTGATGAGGACGGTTCGGGACATTTGAATTAGGAATTAGGAAGAGCGGGCGACGGTGCTGCCGAAGGCAGGGAGGAGTGCAAGCGGGCTAAAAAAATGCAAGCGGGTTATACTAAATGATGATTTCTTTGATCGGGCGGGCGCCCTCGACGCCGACGAGTTTTTCGTCGAGGCCGGCGTGCAGGTAGGAGAGGTTGTTGGGATCGAGGCCGAGTTGTTGCAGGATGGTGGCGTGCAGGTTCTTGACCTCGAGCGGGCGCTCAACGGCAGCGGCTCCGAGTTCATCGGTCTGGCCGACACTGATGCCTCCCTTGATGCCGCCACCGGCCATCCAGGTGGTGAATCCGTAAGCGTTGTGATCCCTACCGGAGCCCTTGGCGTATTCCGCGGTGGGCTGGCGGCCAAACTCACCACCCCAGACGACGAGGGTTTCATCCAGCAAGCCGCGTTGCTTGAGGTCCTCGAGCAGGCCGGCGATGGGTTTGTCGGTGGCGCCTGCGTGTTTGTTGTGGTTGGTCTCAAGGTCGCCGTGGGCGTCCCAGTTGTCATCGTTGTGAGCACCTCCGGAATAGATCTGGATGAAGCGCACGCCACGCTCAACCAGGCGGCGGGCCATCAGGCATTTTTTACCAAAGTCCTGAGTGCGGTCCTGGTCCATGCCGTAGAGGGACTTAATATGCTCAGGCTCTTGGTCGAGATCGATGGCTTCTGGAGCGGTGGATTGCATCTTGTATGCGAGCTCATAGGAGGCGATGCGTGCGGCCAGGTTGGAGTTATCCCAGCGGGCTTCTTGGTGGCTTTGGTTAAGATGATTGAGGGACTGGATCAGGCGGTATTGCTCATCCGCGCCCATGTTGTTAACGTGCTTAAGGTCGAGGATGGGATCACCTTTGGAGCGAAAGACCGTGCCTTGGTAGGAGGCGGGCATGTAGCCGGAGGTCCAGTTTTTGGCGCCTGAGATCGGGCCACCGGTTTTGTCCAGCATGACGACATAGCCTGGAAGGTTTTGGTTCATGCTTCCCATGCCGTAGTTGACCCAGGATCCCAGGGAGGGTTTGCCACTGATGATGGAGCCGGAGTTCATCATCAGCATGGCTGAGCCGTGGATGGGGGAGTCCGCCTGCATGGAGTGCATGAAGGCGATGTCATCGACATGCTTGGCGACATTGGGGAAGAGGTCGGAGACGTATTTGCCACACTGACCGTATTGCTTGAATTTCCAGCGGGGTTCGACAATGCGGCCTTGATTCTTTTTGCCGCCGCGGCCGAAGGTTTTGACATCGACGGTCTTGCCGTCCATGCCGATCATGTCGGGTTTGTAGTCAAAGGTGTCGATGTGGCTGGGGCCACCGTACATGAAGAGGAAGATGACGCTTTTTGCCTTGGCGGGGAAGTGGGTCTGACGAGGGGAGAGGGGGTTGAGCGGGGTGTCGTTGCCGGCTGTTGGTGCAGCTTGGGCGACCTGGTCAAAGAAACCTTCCTTGGCAAGCAGGCCGGTGAGGGCGAGCTTGGTGAAACCTCCACCTATGTCTTGGAGAAATTCACGGCGGTTGGTACGCCGGCAGAAATCTGGTTGGTGAGTGCTCATGGACTTTGAATTTGGAATGAAGAATTTGGAATGAGGAATGGGCTTAGTCGAGGTAGAGGGTCTCGTTGAGGTTGAGAAGTAGGAGGCAGATTCTTGCGAGGGCGGCAGAGGGGTCTAGCTTGTAATCCGTTAGTAAATCCTGATGCAGGGTATTGAGCTCGGTGAGTTCCGCTTCGGTGGCAGCCCGGCCGGTGGTGAGCTCAAAGCCATGGTGGAGTTGTTGGTCTGTTAGCTCCGGGTATTGAGCTTCTAACTTGCCGGCAAAGATAGCAGCACGCTGGTTGATGAACTCGCTATTGAGCATGGTCAATGTTTGCGTGGGAACGGTGGTGGCAAAACGTGTCGGGCATGAAATATCTCGTTGTGGGGCGTCAAAGGCGCTGAGTAGGGGCAGTTGGATGGAGCGTTTGACATGGATGTAGATGCTGCGGCAATTCGCCTCAGGGCCCTTGGTAGGAGGCCAGACTTTTTTGGGCTGGGATGAGGTGGCTAGTACCGCGTCAGGCATCTTTGGGCGGATGAATGGCTGGGAAGGTTTTTGCAAACGCAGCTCACGGGAGAGGCCTAGGAAGCTGTCTCGGATTTCCTCCGCAGTAAGGCGGCGCGGGTTGTGTTTCCACTGGAGTTTGTTAAGCGGGTCTATTTGCGCGGCGGTTTCATTGGGCGCGCATGAGCGGCGGTAGGTCTCACTGGTGAGCATCAAGCGGAGCATGTGTTTGATGCTCCAGCCGGAGTCCATGAACTCAACGGCTAGCCAATCCAGCAGCGCCTGATCTGAAGCACCACCACCAAAGACGCCGAAGTCATTGGCTGATGCTACGATGCCCGTACCAAAGCAGTGCTGCCAGAGGCGATTGACCATGACCCGGGCGGTGAGTGGGTTGTCCGTGCTGGTGATCCAGCGGGCCAGAGCGAGACGCCTGCCATGGGAGCCGGTTTTCTGATAGTCACCAGTGATCGGAATTCGTGCCGCCTCGGGAGACTCTGCCATGACTTGGGGAATGCCGGGAAATACCTCGTCGCCCGGTGCGTGCACGCTGCCACGTCCGTGGATGTGGGATTTGGGAATGACGCGGTTTTCCAGCTGGGTCATGTAAGGCATGCCCTTGTGGGTAATCTGGTTACGGGCGCTAGTGATGGCTTGCCTCTGGGTAGAGATTTTATGGATGAAGTCCTGCCCATAGAGGGTGATGAGTTCATAGGGGAAGTGCTCAGCGTAGAGCTCTGGGCTGACGGGGTGAAAGAGGTGGGGGAAAACGGCGAGGTTGAGATACTTGTGTGGCTTGGGAGAGTGGACGATCAGACCGAGGGTGTTTTTGCCCGTGGTGAGGTGGCCCATGTCAGATTGATTGAAGGGGTAATAGCGCAGCTTGCCAGCTGTGTGGGCGGGGCCTGAGTAGATCGTGTTGCCATTGATGAGCACGGTGATGCGCTCAGCCGTGCCGCGGGTATAGACGACAAAGCGCCCAGGAATCGTGGTCAGGCCAAAATCCTTACGCAGGTAGAGGGTGTGTTGCTTGGGGTCCCATGGTTTGGCAGCACCACCGAATTCCGGGCCGGGATTGCCGTGACGCAGTGGCAGCCCGGATTCCTTGAAACCCTGGCCGGAGAAGGAGGGTAATGACCAGCCGGGGTCGGATGGTTTTTGGTAAGTGACCTGCCAGGGAACGTGGAAGCCGTCGTAGGCGAAGGGGATGATTGCCTTGTCCTGGTGTGAGGAATCACCAGACGGGGTGGCGAGGGTGTTGAGTTTGTTTTTATCCACCGATGCCCAGAGCTTGGTAATCTCCGCCTCACCACTTTTGATGGTCGCCTCGCTTCTGGCTTTGCTGGAAGGGTCCTTGAAGTGGGCTTTGATGTTTTTAAGAGTGGTGTCTTGGATCGGCTCGAAAAAGGCGCGCATGGAATAGTAGTCCGCCTGCAGGATGGGGTCGCCCTTGTGATCGTGGCACTTGGCGCAGTTGAGTGTCATGCCCAGGAAGGCTTCACCTGTAACATCGATGATATCACTGATCATATCCGCATGGGCCTGGGGGCGGTCAGCGGGTTCGTCATCGCGCAGCATCAGGGCAAGAAAACCGGTGGCGACACTGGAGGCGAAGGTGGGCTGGGGGATCTCGTCCCCTGCAAGCTGCTCGGTGAGGAAGCGGTCATAGGGCAGATCCTGGTTGAAGGCGTCAATGACGTAGTCACGGTAGCGCCAGATCTCGGGTTTGATGCTGTCACGCTCGTAGCCATTGGTTTCTGCGTAACGAACGGTGTCGAGCCAGAGGGAGGCGAGTTTCTCCCCGTAGTGCGGTGAGGCCAGTAGTGAGTCGACTGCAGCTGACCATGAGTCTGAGGGGATGTCTGCGTGGGTGGGGGGCAGGCCGGTAAGATCATAGCTCAGGCGGCGCAGCAGTTGGCCTGGCTCGGCGGCGGGGTTCGGCGTGATGGACTTGGCCTTGAGCCCGGCGGCAATGAAGGCGTCAATGGGGTTGGGGCTGGTGTTTCCCGTGACCTGGGGAACGGTAGGCTTTTGCGGTTTCTGATAGGCCCAGTATTTTTTGGAAGGCTTGTCTTCCTTGCCCTCTTTGTCCGTCGCTGCCAGCGAGCATGGCAGGCTGATGACCATGGCGAGGAGCCAGGGCTTGAGGTAGCGGGATGTCCTTTTGGAAACCATGTTGATGGTATTATTGATACTCGAGCTTGCCCTCGATATCCAGGCAGGCGTTGCGGATGAGTTTGCCGACTCGTGGAAAGTCGGTGGTCTTGAGGCGGGAGCTGGGGGCGGTGATCCAGATGGAACAGACGGAGGCACCGGAAGTGCATGAGGGTAGGCGGATGGCAGAGCCGATGCAGTGCTGACCGGCGAATTCCTCCTCACGATCGACTCCGTAGCCGGATTGGGCAACCTCTTCGAGGTGCTTGAGCAGGTCGGCGGGGCTGGTAATGGTCTCTCCCGTGAAGCGGGGCAGCTCGAGACTTTTGACAAGGGATTCTTTCTCGGGGTGCTTGGCGAGCATCGCTTTGCCCGGGGCCGAGGTGTGCAGGTGAAAGGAAATGCCGAGATCGATGGAGAAGCGGAAGGGGTGGGTGCCGTCCTCAACCGCGAGCACCACGCCTTTGTTGCCCACGATGGTTCCCAGGCAGCAGGTCTCACCGGTTTCCTGGGCAATCTGCTTGAGATAGGGAGCGGCGATAGGAACAATGCTCTTACCGGGGGAGACGGCTCCCACCGCAAGATTAAGAATGCGCTGGGTGAGCTGGTAGCGCTTGTTCTCCTGATTGCGGGTGAGGTAACCGAGCTCACCGAGGGTGCGGCAGATGCGGAAGATGGAGTTCTGGGGGAAGCCGGTGAGCTTGACCAGCTCGGTGAGGGTGCAGCCCTCGTTGGACTGGCCGATGTGTTCCATGATGATGAAGGAACGCTCCAGGTTCGGGACGGAGTAATTGGTATTGGATGGCATTTGGTGGTTGATCTAGCGGCGGATTGAGGCCAATCCGCCCTACCGGAGACGGATTGCGTGGTAGGGCGCGTTGGCCTCAACGCGCCGGATGATGGAATGTCGCTTGTTGCTTCGTAAAAAGAGACACGGCAATATGTATCATGCTTACGTCCTTGTCAGCTTGATATTTCAGAAATGGAGTAAATTTGTTATTCTTCTATATGAGGTAAATTTGGCTTGAAGGCAAAAAAGCCCCACCTGCAATGACAAGTGAGGCCAAGAGAGTTGTAAATGATGAGGTTTCTCGGAGTGTTTATCTCACTTGATCAATCTTCAGCTCAGCGAGCTTGTTGAGCACATCAGTTCCGTGGCTCCGGAATTTGACATGTTTATCAATCGCGAGGATTTTGCCGTCTTTGCCGATGTAAAAGGTCCAACGTTTTGGGAAGCGGCCGAGGCCTACGGCATTTTCTTTTACCAGCCCGTATGCGATGGCTGCTTTACGGTTGGGGTCACTCAGAATCGGGTAATCCAGCCCGAGGGAAGCTGCAAATTTCTTGTTGGTCTCCTCCTTGTCACAGCTGGCGGTGAAGTAGGCGAGCTCATAGGCTTTGATTTCTTTGCCGATCTCACGGAACGACACGCATTCAGCCTTTCATCCGCCGGTGAAGGCCTTGGGGAACCAGGCGATGACGATGGCTTTCTTGCCGAAGAAATCAGAGAGCTTGTAAACAACTCCATCGCTGCCCATCAGTTCAAAATCCGGAGCGGTGTCTCCCACTTTTGGTGCTTGTGAGAGGGCGACCGGCGGTGAGCTTGCTATCAATGACATCAAGATCTTGCGCAGTAGGCATTTCATGTGCGTGCGGGAGGGTTATGATACAGTTGCAGGTTCTCTAGGGGTATAACCTTGTTCCTCAGCGTATTTGCGAACATCCCCCGTAATTTTCATGCTACAAAAGGTGGGGCCGCACATGGAGCAGAAGTGGGCGGTTTTGGCTCCTTCTGCGGGGAGGGTTTCATCGTGGTAGTCGATGGCGCGTGCTGGATCGAGGCCGAGGGCGAACTGGTCGCGCCAGCGGAATTCGAAGCGGGCTTTTGAAATAGCGTTGTCACGCTCCTGGGCAGCGGGGTGTCCTTTGGCGAGGTCGGCCGCGTGGGCGGCGATCTTGTAGGTGATCACTCCCTCACGGACGTCGTCGCGGTTGGGTAGGCCGAGGTGTTCCTTGGGGGTGACGTAGCAGAGCATGGCACAGCCATACCAGCCGATG
>Ga0208544_10002877_pt1 | contig 11001 bp, 10 predicted proteins | sample DEB08_DNA_9_FD_184526 | JGI IMG/M metagenome (GOLD analysis project Ga0208544, IMG submission 184526) | Aqueous microbial communities from the Delaware River and Bay under freshwater to marine salinity gradient to study organic matter... | ecosystem: Environmental > Aquatic > Marine > Coastal ...
CACAGTGATAATACGATTAGATGCTCCCCGACCGCACCAAATCCCCTTTTTATATGTCGGCTTATGTGGCTTCGCGCCATGTGCCAATTTCAATTCCGTTTAGTGTCCAGTCACCAACCCGCCAGCGCACAAGGCGCAGCGTCGGAAAGCCAATATGCGCGGTCATGCGGCGCACTTGTCTGTTGCGCCCTTCGCTTATTGTGATCTCAACCCAAGCGTCCGGTACCGACTTGCGAAACCGGACTGGTGGATCGCGCTCCCACAGGGGTGGGGCGTCGATGCGACGGACCTGCGCGGGGCACGTCGGGCCGTCCTTAAGGGTGACACCATCACGTAAAGATTGCAGATCGGCCTCGGTGGGCTCGCCTTCGACCTGAACCAAGTAGGTCTTGGTCAGTTTGTGTTTTGGGTCCGCGATCCGCGCTTGCAGTTTGCCATCATCTGTCAGCACCAACAGGCCCTCGCTATCGCGGTCTAGTCGACCTGCGGGGTAGACGCGTTGCACATCAATGAACCCCGATAGGGTCGGGCGCGGAGACGGACTTTTGGTGTCGGTAAACTGTGACAGGACGCCAAAAGGTTTGTTGAAAAGAATGATACGGGCCATGCCTTTGCCTAACCTGATCTGGATAGCGGCGTCTACTTCGATGTGCTTGTACGGCGTGGAATAGGGCGTTCGGTATACCGTTGTGTTCTATTAAGCTATTATAAATGAACATATTTTTTGTTTACAGTCGGGCAAAGGCCGCTAGTTTAACCACCAACAGTTTAAGCAAAGGCACCGCCCATGGCCCCCATCGCCGATCATCCATTGCGCTACACGCTGGCCAACGAACTTCATGCGCGGCCCTTTCCATCAGTCGACGCACCCAGCCGTGCAGCCTATCTTGCAATCAAACCCGCAACCAATGCAGCAGGGCGGGACCGGGCCGCAGATCGACAGCATCTTATTGATTTACTGGATCGTTTCGGCGCACAGCATCCGCAGCCAAATGCCACGCATTACTTTGGCACCATCGGCAAGCACCAGTTGAAATGGGAAAGCCACACGGAATTCGTGACTTACACTATTTTTGGTGAAGGCGTGGCAGAGCGCCCATTTGATGCAGCCACTTTCAACGTGTTCCCCGAAGAATGGCTGGCCGCAGCCCCTGGTCTGCGTGTGACTTCTGCCCTGATCCGGATAGAAGTGGCCGAAGGCGATGACGGAATTATTGAAAAAGCACGCAAATGGTTCGTCCCTGAAAGCCTTGCGATCAGTCGGGTGATTGAAAACGATCTGGTGGTTGCCGGTGATTTCCGAATCGACCACGGCGGGCATATGCGGTTCGCGGTCTTTGCGCGGCCCCACGTCGGCAACAGGCGCGTCGGCCGCGTGATGCAGCGGCTATGTGAGGTGGAAACCTACAAGGCGATGTCCATGCTTGGTCTGTCGCGTGCGCGCGAACTCGGCCACAAGATGGGTGAGTTCGACATGCGCCTAACGAGCTTGCTTGAGGATATGCGCAGCACGACGGCTGATCCGGCCATTGTCTTGCAATCCTTGCTGGAAGTTTCGGCCGAGATCGAAAACACGATAGCGCAATCCTCGTTCCGGTTTGGTGCGACCGAGGCCTATGAGAAGATCGTCAACCAGCGAATCGGCGTATTGCGCGAAGAACGGTTCGAGGGCCGCCAAACCTTTGGTGAATTTATGATGCGTCGTTTTGATCCGGCAATGCGGACCGTGAAATCAACTGAAAACCGGCTTCATGCAATGTCGGATCGTGCGCTACGCGCAGGTGATTTGCTGCGGACCCGCGTTGATGTCGAACGTTCTGCCCAGAACCAAGAACTGCTGACGAGCATGGACAAGCGCGCCGATTTGCAGTTGCGCCTGCAAAAGACAGTCGAAGGGCTGTCAGTGGTCGCGATCAGCTATTATGCGGTCAATCTGGTTTTGTATCTCACCGGCCCGCTGGAACAAAGCTTTGGGGTAAGCAAGGCACTGATCGCTGCAATCGCGACACCGATTGTGTTGCTCTGTGTCTGGTTAATGGTAAACCGGATCCGAAAACACATGGAGTGATCGGATCAATGCGCGCGAAAGCACTGGAAATTTTTAATGCCGGTGTTGCTGCCGCCGATCCTTTTGATGCTGTGACCGCACATCTGGACACCGTCACGCAACCTGTTTTGATAATCGCAGTCGGCAAAGCCGCACGTCTGATGGCCAAGGCTGCGTTGGTGCGGTTTGCGGGCGTTCCGTGTCTCGTCGTGACGAACTATGAAAACGCGTCAGACCTCGACGGTGCGACGGTGATGGCCGCAGGGCATCCCGTTCCAGATGAAAACGGTGCGGCTGCAGCGCAAGCAGCCATTGCAGCACTGCGTAGGGCAGGCGGTCCCGTACTGGCCTTGATTTCGGGCGGTGGGTCGGCACTGTTACCAGCGCCAGCAGGACAATTGACACTAGACGACAAAGCCAAGGTGAATGCGGTTTTGCTTGCATCAGGGCTAGATATTACCGCCATGAACATGGTCCGACAGCAGCTTTCCGATCTGAAGGGGGGTGGCTTTTTGCGCAATGCGGCCCCGCATCCTGTTACAGCGCTGATCCTGTCTGATGTGATCGGGGACGATCTGTCGGCCATTGCCAGCGGTCCAACAGTCGGTCCAATTGGAACCGCTGAAACGGCGATCACCTTGCTCAAGTCCAAGGGGCTTTGGGGGCAGATGCCCGAGAGTGTTAAGGCGCATCTAGAAACGGCACCTTTGCCCGCACCTTTGCCGCAAGCGATCAACATTCTTGTCGGGTCAAACGGGAAAAGCGTGGCTGCGATGGCCGCCAAAGCAGGGAGCACGCATGTGATCGCAACCCCTGTTGAAGGTGATGTCGCTGAAGCAGCGCGTTTCATTTGCGACAACGCAGGCACGGGCATTACCGTTTGGGGTGGCGAGACGACCGTTGTTCTAAAGGGCAATGGACGCGGTGGGCGCAATCAGGAACTGGCCTTGCGGATCGCCCAAGAAGCCGTAAAGCGTGGTTGGACAGACTGGGTTTGCCTACAAGGTGGTAGTGACGGACGTGACGGGCCGACAGATGCGGCGGGCGGATTGGTTGATCATCTCACCTTGTCAAAGATCAGGGATCTTGACGGGATATTGGCCAATAACGACAGCTACGCGGCCCTTGCACAAGCCGGAGATCTCTTGATGACCAATGCGACTGGAACCAATGTAGCTGATTTGGGTGTGATGATCCGCCGCTGAACATGGCTGCACGTTCGGAACTGTCGGTGGGCGTTTGGAGCGTCAAAAAATGACGCAAGGTAATATGCCTAATCGACTGGCAGGCCGCTTGGTACTGTTGTCGGGCGACCCATAGGGCGGGTCAGGGCGGTATCGCCTGTGAGAGCATTCAGGAATGCCACTAAATCACTGATGTCACTGTTACTTAGCACAAGAGGGCGTAGATCATTGATCGCAGCCTGCCGCGTCATTTCAGCGACGTCTTCGCGTATCGCAAAGTCGGCAGCGGCAAGCCAAGGAACATCTGGAAGTTTTGCCATACTTGGCGTCCAAGCCGCAACGCTTTGTGCGGGATCAGCGTGATGACGGATCATCGCGGCAAGTGTTGGATAGGCGCCGTTGTGCCCGTAGGGCGCGGTCAACGCCACATTGCGCAACGAAGGGGTTCTGAACTTATAGGCATCCTCTAGCAGGTTGGTTTCAGCCATGCGTCCGACATCGCGCGAAATCTGATCCCACTGTCGTGTTCGCCCGGGGCCGAAAGCGGGCAGACCTAGGGCGTGGAATTGCTGGTCGGTAAACAGAGGACCTGCATGACATGAGGCACAGCGCGCGTTGAAGAAAAGTTGACGGCCGCGTTCAGCATTTTCAGGCAATGGGGTGCCTGTGATCCACTTGTCATAGGGGCTATCATAGGATTGCCATTCGCTGATGATAAACGCACCGATTGCATTGCCTATTTCCACGATGGTCACGTCACCCGGTTCTTTTATGTGCTCAAAGGCTTGCACAAACATTTCGCCATAAGCAGGGATCGTACGAACCCGTTTGGCGATGATCGGCCACGCCGCATCAATCCTGTCATGGGTTGCCCCTGCGATCTCGTTTTCGCGGGGATTTCCGGCCATCTCGAACTGTGCAACCATCGGAAATAACGCTTGGGCGGCCACGAGGGTATCGAGGCCCTGAGGCAGCCACTCTTCGGCGGGGCTATCGTAGCCGTTGTCATAGTTTTCAGAGAAGCTTAGCCGCCCGTCGTGGAAGAGGATGTCAATTTCGCGATGCCCCAGATTCCATAGGGCAGGAGCGTTGCGCGGGATGCGTTTTCGGATCGCGTCTGAACCTGTTCCAGCTGTGCGTTCAGGGCCGACGCCTTCGCCGCCTTCACCGATCCCGAGAGATAGACCATCACCGCCAGCGTGGTCGTGGTGGTGGCATGTTCCGCAAGAGATATTCTTGTTACCGGACAAGATTTTATCGTAGAAAAGCAGCTGCCCTATGCGGGCTTGATCCGCTTCCACGGGGATGTAATCATCCGCTGTGATTACCTGTGCATTGGCCAGATTTGCACCCCCCAGAACGAGGAACAAAGCAGTATGCAAGACGTCTGCAAAGCCTACGCCCTTTGTCGCGCATTGTGCTTGATTGCGGTCTTCTGGGCAGCCCCCGCGCAGGCGGATATGGAAACTGCGCGCGACTTGATGGAGGCGGGAGAATACACCGAAGCCCGCGCCTTGTTCGAGGTCTACGCCCGTTCTGGCAACGCCGAAGCCGAAGAATTGATTGGTGTCATGTACGCCCTTGGTCTTGGCGTTCCGCGCGACGACGAGCGGGCCTTTGACTGGTACTTGCGTGCGTCGTTGAAAGGGCATCCGGGGGCGCAATCGGGCTTGGGGTGGTATTACGAAGTGGGGCGCGGCATTCCGGCCCCTGATATGGTCAGAGCGTATCTTTGGTACGCGCTATCGGCAATAGGGGGCGACCCTGATGCGCTGGATAGTTTGGAGCTGATTACGCCAAGGCTGACGGCGGAACAGCGGGCGAGGGCGGAAGTGCTGGTGGATGACTATAAGGGGTGGATGTATCCGTTTCGGTGACTGCCCGCAGTATATATTGGTCAGGTCCAGTCTAGATCTTCTGCAAAATTTTACGGATTGCTATTCTGGTGTCAGGCATTTTGGGGAATTCTGCTTTGGCCTTCTCTGCCATTGCCAAGAACGCCTCAATGTTTTGAGGATCACATGTGTCCCAAGTTGCAACAGGCCAGTCCCACCACTCAGACAGAAGCAAGCTATCAATGATGTCCGCGTCAAAACGCCAACGAATGTGTTTTGCAGGTGAACCACCGACAATTGCATAGGGCGGCACGTCGCTTGTCACGATCGAGCGCGCGGCTATAATAGCGCCCGTTCCGACATTGACTCCAGTCGCAAGAAGCACGTCGTCCCCAATCCAGACATCATTACCAATTTCAATTTTTGCACCTGTCGCTTGGAAATGAGGAAAATCTTGTCGTTTACTTTGCCAAGTTGAAGCGCGACGCGGTCTGTAGAAAATTGGACTAGTTGAAATCCAGTCTGTTGGATGACTTTCGCCCATGACCGTCACGTTGGCACCGATAGAGCAATATCGATCTATTCGAGAAACTTGGCCAAAGTAACTTCGTGAATAACTGTACGATCCAAGCGGCATGAATTGCCCAGGCCTGTGCTGACTATTGCTTTCTAGTAAGACGTCGGACCCCAAAACGTCGATGCTGTCCGACACTCTTGGGAAAAATATGATGCCGAACCGCTTTTTCAGTGCAGCGGCTGTTTCGGAATCAAGTTTCATACTTTTCTACCTAAATGGCTTTTGAACGAACTGGTCAGAGTAGGCAAGAAACCACGAATTTTGGGATTTATCTAGCGCGTGACCCACTTCCATCGTTGGTACTACTTCTAAATGTTCGGGTTGCAAAAAGGAAAGGTTGAACGACGTTTGTTTGGCCGCGGTAAATCAAAGCAAAAGGGCCATCCATTTTGGACAGCCCTTTCTTTCATCATGCATAGATCGCTTAGTTCAAGTCGCTCGCGTAAGCGCCTTCAAGTTCGGCTTCGACTTCTGCAGTTGCGGCAAGAAGCGCGTCCAGCATTTCACCGCCGCCGTCGACGTTTTCGCGGAACCATTCGTTCACAGGAGCGGCTGCTTCGGCAAATGCGGCTTTCTCTTCCGGGGATGGGACGTAAATGTCGCCGCCACCTTCAACGAAGGCCTCATAGGCCTCGATCGACTTGCGCTTTGGTGACGCGAAAGTCGCCTGCTGAAGTGCAGAGAAGCCGTCAACAACAACGCGACGCAGGTCTTCTGGCATCGCGAGGAAGTTCTCGTTGCTCATCCACCACAGCGCACCCATGTAGGAATGCCCATCAAGTGTCATGTACTGCAGGCCCGCATCCGGGAACTTCATGCCCATGATGTCGGTGATACCGTTTGCAGTGCCTTCAACAACGCCTGTTTGCAGCGATGTGAACAGCTCTGGCCACGGGATCGGTGTCGCGGACGCACCCATTGCTTCGACCAACTGCACCGGTAGATCAGCCACAACAGTCCGTAGCTTCAGGCCAGCCATGTCGGCTGGTGTCTGAACGCGGCGTTCTGTGTTGGCAAAGTTGCGCCAGCCGCCAGTGTTACCCACTGTCATCAAGCGCAATGTGCCGTCGCTGTCCTCAAGTGCCTTGTCACGCAGTGTGCGGACGAAATCGCCTGACAACACGGCCTCGGCCACGCGGTCGGATGACATCAAGTAAGGCAGGTCAAGCACCTGTACATACGGGAAAATACCCGCAGCACCGCCAGACGTTGAAATATAGACGTCAATTGAACCTTCAGACACGCCTTCAAGGCACTCTGCGCCAGTTGCGCAAAGCTGTGTGCCGATGAACAATTCAACTGCGACGCGTCCGTTAGAGGCCGCCTCGACGTAGTTCTTGAATACAACCAGACCGTCATAGTCTTCGTCGTTCTCGTTCGAGTTGGCAGTCGCACGGATTGTGAACTCCGTATGGCCATCTGCGAATGCTGCGAATGGTGTCGCAAGCAGTGCAGCGGTGGCTGCAATTTTTGTTAGATTTTTCATTATTAGTCTCTCCCTTAGTAGTCTTAATGGTCGTTAGTTGATGCCCGGTACTGGGCTAATGCAAGCGCTAAATCCGATCTCTGGGGCGCAGCCCAAGAAGCCAGTCAGATACGGCACTGTCATGGAAATGGCGGGGATATATGTGATCAGGAAAATCACGAGGATTTCCACCGCGAGGAATGGCAGGATGGCTTTGGCGATGGTTTCCACCTTTTCGCCAGAGACCGTACTTGCCACGAATAACACAAGCCCCATCGGCGGTGTGGCAAGGCCTACCGTCAAGTTGACGCTCATGATGATGGCGAAATGTACAGGATGCACGCCAAGGTCGACAAAGATCGGCCCAAGGATTGGACCAAGGATGATGATCGCAGGGCCTGCATCAAGGAACATGCCGACGATGAACAACAAAAGGTTGATCAAGAACAGCAAGATCAGCGGGTTTTCCGAAAGCGACAATATGTAGTCGCTCAAGATTTGTGGGGCGTAGCTCAGGCTGACCACTGTCTTAAAGGCCACAGCCGCACCGACCAGCAGTAGAACCGCAGAAGTGGCAAGTGCTGATTTGGTTAGAACTTCGCCTAGATCGCGCAGCTTCATTGACCGTAGCACGAAGAAGCTCACGATCAGGGCATAGGCCACGGCAACGGCCGAGGCTTCGGTCGGGGTAAAGACACCCACCAAGATACCGCCCAAGATGATAATCGGGGTTTGCAGCGGCGCGATGGCCTTTTTGCACACCATGCGGAAATCGTGGGTGACCCGCTTACGGTAGCCCATCAGCATAAAATGTGCCGCAATCAGCAAGGCGCCAAAAACGACCCAAAGGTTGAGGCTGTGGACCTTGTCGCCTGCTTCATTAATCGATGCCAACCCGACAAATGTGGACAAACCAGCGTAGATTGCCATGAGCAATCCTGCCAAGTTTATCCGCACAAGCACAAAGCTGACCCAATATTCAACGGGCGTGATCGACTGGTTTTTCGTGACAATGCGTTCCGCTTTGGGCAGATCATAGCGATCAGCCATAAGACGGACCATGACCATCAGACCGACACCGACCATGATGCCTGGCACGATGCCTGCTAGGAACAGCGACGCCACACTTTCGCCCATCACATAGGCGTAGATGATCATGATGCCGGATGGTGGAATGATAGGGCCAATGACCGAAGATGCTGCAGTGATCGCTGCTGCGAACTTGCGGGTATAGCCGTTCTTTTCCATCGCCGGGATCATTGTTGATCCGATTGCGGATGTATCAGCGACAGCAGAACCCGACAGGCCAGCGAACAACATCGACGATAGAATGTTCACATGAGCCAGACCACCGCGCAGGTGCCCCATGAAGGCTTGGGCGAATTCAACTAACCGCAGGGTAATCCCGCCGCGGTTCATGATCTCGCCCGCCAGCATGAAGAACGGCAAAGCCATCAGCGGAAAGCTATCCATGCCGTTATAAAGGTTACGGTAGAGCCCAGCGACGACATTGCGGTTATCACCTTCGAGCATGATCAGCGCGAAGGGGGATGCCAGTAGTGCGAAGACAACAGGCAAACCAATCATGATCAGGACAAGGAATAATGGAAGGAACCATAGTAACATTAGTCAGCTCCTTGAAAATCATCGGCGCTGAGCGGCTGTAGCCGGTCGCCTTGGCCCAAAAGTTTGATCACTTCACGGATAATCAACTCGATATTCACAAGGATCAGCAAATTCACACCGACCCAAAGCGAGGCATATTGATAGTTGTTTTGGAATTTTGCGCCGCATTTGCCGAATTCCAAACCGAATGGCCAGCGCAATGATGACGAACACCCGCGACCTGACAAAGTGTCGACGTGGTTGTTCAAGCCGCGTTCCCATGCGACCAAAAGCACCCAAAACATGATCGTCAGCAGCACAAGCGATAGGATACCAGAGATCAAACGGGGAAGGGCGCGTTCCAACATATCAATGGAAACAAACCCACCCATCCGAAAGGCCAGCGGTGCCATCAGCCCTGTCATCCAGAGCATGCCAAAGCGTGCGCCTTCTTCTGTCCAGTTGGGTGCATCACTCAGCACATAACGGAAAAAGACTTGACCGAGTATCAAAACGACCATGATCGCAAGCGCGATCACAGCTATTATCCTGCCAATGGCAAGAACCGCGGTGTTAAACCGCTCAAGTGGCCATAAGAGGCCAAACAGGACCGACATCGGCTCCTCCCCTGTTTTATGTTATGGGCTTTTGCCCTCGTCGCGATTTCAGGGCGCTGTCCCCATGTCCGTGTAAGACAATTCCCCCGAAGAACGCATGCCCGGAAGAAGATTTGATTTGTTATGCGGTGAAAGCTCCGTACTTGCCTGCATGGAAGACAAGCGGGTCGCCGCCACGGTGATGTGCCTTGGTGACGCGACCTACGACAATCACATGGTCGCCTGCGTCATGGGTGGCTTCAAGATTGCATTCGAAAGTGGCCAATGCCCCTTCGATAATCGGCATCCCGCAATGGGATCGATGTGTTGGCACGTCTTTGATCGCCGTTTTGGAATTGATGATTGCCGCGCAGATATCACGTTGATCGGCTGCAAGGACGTGTACGGCAAAGCGACGCGATCCCGCAAAATACTCGAAGCGTTTGGATGCTTTGGCTGGTGACCAAAGTACCAGCGGCGGATCAAGCGACACGCTCGCAAAGCTGTTGGCAACGATGGCTACTGGCCCTTCGGGGCTATCGGTTGTGATAACCGTCACGCCGGTCACAAATGTCCCAAGTGCGCCGCGAAAGCTGTCGGAATCGGTGCTTGGGTCGAAAGTAGCGATAGTGCCTGCGTCCATTATGGTACCTCTGTGCCGAGTGCGGCTGTATAGAGTTCGAACCACGTTTCGCGGTCCATGTTAACTTTCAAAGCGTCCGATAGACCTTTGATACGGTTTATATTATTCGTGCCCATAACGGGCATGATGTTTGCAGGATGAGCCAAGAGCCAAGCAACTGCAACAGCGCTGTTATCTACACCGTTAGCTGATGCGACCGCTGAAAGTGCGTCTTGCACGGCACCTTTGCCAGTCATCAACGCGCCGCCGCCAAGAGGTGACCACGCCATGATCGGTACATTGCGTTCTTGTAGATATGCCACGTCGCCGTTGGTGAACGCCTGATGGGCTGTCAATGACACTTCGATCTGGTTGGTGATCAATGGGGTCTTCATCGCCGACTGTAGCAATGTCCAGTCATGCAGTTTGAAGTTGGACACGCCAACACTGCGGACCTTGCCGGACGCGACGACTTCATCCAGTGCAGCACCGGTTTCGTGATGATCCATCATCGGGTCAGGACGGTGTACAAGTAGAGTGTCAATCTTGTCGATATTCATAAGGCGCAGCGAATGATCAACTGACGCCAGAATATGGGTGCGGCTGGTGTCATAGTATTTCACGCGGGCATCAGCATAGCGTCCTGCAGGGGCCACAATATCGCATTTCGTCACGATCTCGATCTGGTCCTTTAGGGCAGGGGCAACTTTGAGAGCGTGGCCTAACACTTCTTCGGCCTCATAGCCGCCATAGATGTCGGCCTGATCCATTGTTGTGATGCCTTGCGCAAGGCAAGCTTCGATCTTGGCTTGGACATGCGCGACAGAGGTGTCGCTATCATCGCCCAGACGCCACATTCCATAGACGATGCGGCTGAATGAAAGGTCGTTTGTTATCTTGATACGGTTCAACGGCGTGGTCCTGTCCCGAGTGGAGTTGCTGGCGTCTCTGACGGCACCCGCCCATAGGCATGGGGCAGCGAGCAAGTTTTAAGATGTGGCATAACGCGGCTGCCAAAGTGTTCGGCCTCATCGATATGCGGGTAGCCCGAGAAGATGAAAGCACGGATA
>Ga0208544_10002880_pt1 | contig 10988 bp, 8 predicted proteins | sample DEB08_DNA_9_FD_184526 | JGI IMG/M metagenome (GOLD analysis project Ga0208544, IMG submission 184526) | Aqueous microbial communities from the Delaware River and Bay under freshwater to marine salinity gradient to study organic matter... | ecosystem: Environmental > Aquatic > Marine > Coastal ...
AATTGGCACCATCTGGGATGTGTTCGGCGAAAAAACCACCGTTTTCGATGTAGTTATCGATCTGGCTGGCGTTGGTGCCGCCGCGGCCCGATTGCAGGCCGTTTTCGCCCATGCGCCAGCCGGCAAGTGGGCCAATGCCCGGGCGGCGTTCGTGGTTGACGATGTAATCGGCGTAATCGGCGTATTTTTGCGAGCCGTCTTCGTTCACAAATCCTGGCAGGCCCAGTTTCGCGCCCAGATCGCAGAGCGCGGATTGGAAGCCTTTGACGTTGCGATCAGGCTCTACCACGGGCCAGCGGATGGCGTCGGCCACGGCACCTGCTTCGCAGATGGGACGGTCCAGCAAAGAGATGCAATCGTGGCGTTCAAGATAGGTGGTGTCGGGCAGGATCAGATCGGAATAGGCGACCATTTCAGAGCTATAGGCATCCGAGTAAATGATATGGGGGATTACGTAGTCGCCGTTTTCGTCCTTGTCGGTCAGCATCTCCATCACGCCGCCGGTGTTCATGGAGGAGTTCCACGACATATTGGCCATATACATGAACAATGTGTCGATCTTGTAGGGATCACCGGCATGGGCGTTTGAGATCACCATATGCATCAGGCCGTGGGCCGACATCGGGTTTTCCCAAGTGAAGGCCTTGTCGATCCGGGCGGGGGAGCCGTCCTCTTTCAGGGCCAGATCGTCGGGACCGTGGACAAAACCCAAATGGGGTCCGTTTAGCGGCGCGCCGGGGGTCAGGCCCACATGGGGTTTGGGGTGGGCGGTGGCCGGTTTCGGATAGGGCGGTTTGAAGCGGAAGCCGCCGGGCACTTCGACGGTGCCCAGGATGATCTGCAATGTATGCAGGGCGCGGCAGGTTTGAAAGCCGTTGGCATGGGCCGAGATGCCGCGCATGGCGTGGAAGGACACCGGGCGACCCGTCATGGTTTTGTGGGTCTCGCCGCGGAAATCGGTCCATTCATGGTCCAGCTCAAATGATTCCTCAAAGGCGACACGGGCGATTTCGGCGGCGATGGCGCGGATGCGGTCCGCGGTCAGGCCGCAACGCTCGGCCACGGCTTCGGGGGCGTATTCATCGCTCAGATACATCTCGGCCATTTTATGGAACACGGGACGGTGCGTGACCCCTTTGGCGCGGTAGGTGCCGGAAAGGTCGGGTTTGACGCCGGGTTTGTCAAAGGCCGTCAACTTGCCTGTAGTGCGGTCGATGACCTGCTGTTTGCCATCCTTGTCGCGCAGATAGAGCCCGAATTCGGGGGATTTTTCGTCCTCATTGATCAGAACGGGTGCGTCGGTATATTGCGCCAGGTAATGCAGGTCCATCTTGCCGGCCTTCATCAGGCAGTGAATCATCGACAGGATGAACAACCCATCGGTGCCCGGCGTGATACCGACCCAATCATCGGCCACAGCGTTATAGCCGGTGCGGATCGGGTTTACGCCGATGACACGCGCGCCGCGCTTCTTGATCTTGCCCAGGCCCATCTTGATCGGGTTGGAATCGTGATCTTCGGCGACGCCAAAGAGCATGAACAGCTTGGTGTGGTCCCAATCGGGTTGGCCGAATTCCCAGAACGCGCCGCCCATGGTGTAGATACCGGCGGCGGCCATGTTCACTGAACAAAAGCCGCCATGGGCGGCATAGTTGGGCGTGCCAAAGTTCTGCGCCCAGAACGAGGTGAAAGATTGCGACTGGTCGCGCCCGGTAAAGAAGGCCAGTTTTTCGGGGTTTTCATCGCGGATCGGTTTCAGCCAGCCTGCGGCGATCTCATAGGCTTCGTCCCAGCTGATCTCTTCGAATTCGCCCGCGCCACGGGGGCCCACGCGTTTCAGCGGGGATTTTAGCCGCGAGGGGGCATTGTGCTGCATGATCCCGGCAGAGCCTTTGGCACAGAGCACGCCCTGGTTTACCGGATGGTCCCGGTTGCCTTCGATATAGGCGACCTTGCCCTCTTTCATATGCACATTGATGCCGCAGCGGCAGGCGCACATGTAGCAGGTGGTTTTGCGAATCTCGTCCGATACCTTGGGGCTCAGATCAATCTTGGGCTGGTTCATATGCGTCTCCTTCAGGTGGCGCTGCGCACAAGTGATACGGCACCAAGGCCGATCAACAAGCTAAGGCAAACACTGCGATAATAGGGCTGTAGTTTCGGCGTGAACAACTTTTGTCCCAAAAAGACGCCGATCATGCAGGGGATGAGAAAGAATATCCCGCGCGCGGCCGAGGTGCTGTTCATTGTGCCATAGTAAATATGGGTCAGCAGGGTGGTCAGGGATCCGAAGAACAGGAATGCCACCAATGTTGCGCGCATCACGCGCGGTTCGCTGTCGCGGGCCAGCACGTAGAGGGCGACCACCATGCCGCCCACGCCGGCAAGGCCCGTTGCAACACCCGCGACAACCCCGGTGGAGGCGGTACCGGCGGTGCTGTCCAGTGCCTTGATGCGCACCTTGGCCAGTTGCAGGGCGGCCAGTGAGATCAGGATCACCAGTGCAATCCGTTGCGATGCAAGCGGATCAATCGATGTCGTGATCCCCAGCCCTACGAAAACACCCAATGCGCTGCCAACGGTCAGGATGCCCGCCGCCTGCAGATCGGCATCGCCCCAACCCGCGCGGATCATCATCAAGGATGCCCCCATTTCCAGCCACCACATCAGCGGCACCAATTCGACCGGGGGCAAGATGAGGACCGCCAGCGCAAGCCCAAAGGCAGATAGGGCAAATCCCGTGAAGCCGCGCACAAGGCCCGCCATCAGAAAGATTGCCGCCAATATGATCCCTTGGGCCGGGGTAAGAGAGAGTGTGGCCCAGATACTATCCATGATCGACCTGAAGGGTGGTCACGGCGATCATATTCGTCACATCCTGCGCTGTGCAGCCACGCGACAGATCATTCGCCGGTTTGCTCAGCCCCTGAAGGATAGGGCCGATGGCCTGGCATCCCCCGATCCGCTGGGCGATCTTGTACCCGATATTGCCCGCATCGAGGTTTGGGAAAATCATCACGTTTGCATGGCCCGCAACGGGTGATCCGGGGGCCTTGGACGCCGCGACAGAAGGCACAAAGGCCGCATCGAATTGCAATTCGCCATCGGCCTGCAGATTGGGGTGGTCGTGGCGCAGAATGTCCAGCGCATCGGTGACCTTGGTGACGGCTGCGTGTTTGGCGCTGCCAAGCGTTGAGAAAGACAGCAAGGCAACCTTTGGCGCCACCTCAAGCAGCTGCAGGCAGGACGCGGCAGAGGCCGCCGCGATCGCGGCAAGTTCCTTGGGGTCGGGATCAATGACCAGCCCACAGTCGCCAAAGATCATCGCGTCGCGGCCGCAGGGGTGATTTTCTGGCAGGGCCATCAAGAAAAAGCTCGATACGATCGGCGCATCCTTGGCTTTGCCGATGACCTGCAATGCGGCCCTAACGGTATCTGACGTGGTTGCCACCGCACCGCCCACGGTGCCGTCCGCATGACCGTTGCGCACCATCATGGCGGCAAAGACCAGCGGGTCGCGGGCATGTTCCTTTGCATAATCCTCGCGCATGCCTTTGTGCTTGCGCAGCTCATAGTAGGTCTTGGCAATGTCGTCAGTCAGGTCAGAGGTCGCGGGGTCCTGAATGCTGATGGCATCACCTTGGGATGCGCCTGCATCGGCAAGCAGTGACTGCACCGTCGCCGTCGGCCCCACCAGCGTGACGCGCGCGATGCCAAGGCGAACAGCCTCAACGGCACCGGCCACGATCCGGGGATCGTGGCCTTCGCTGAGAACGATATGGGCAGGCCGTGCTGCTGCGCGGGCGCGTAACTCTTGCAGCATTGTCATGGCCTGTCCTTTTTGTGTGAATGCCGGATCAGCACCCTTGGTTATGCGGACGCCTGCGGGCGCATGTCATCCTTGCTGATGCCTGCAATCGAAACCGGTTTCTTCATGGCGTCGCGGCGGAACGGCTCGCCCAGCTCCTGGTTGATCATTGCCTCAATCAGGGTGGTTTTGCCATGGTTCATCTGATCGTCGATGGCCTTGTTCAGCGCCGCTGTCAGTTCATCCATGCTGCGTGCAACGACACCTTCCAGACCGCAGGCCTGCGCGATGCCGGCATAGCTGACGTCTGTGTCCAGCTCAGTGCCGACAAAGTTGTCGTCAAACCACAGGGTCGAGTTCCGCTTTTCCGCGCCCCACTGGTAGTTGCGGAAAACGATCTGGGTGACCGGTGGCCAATCGCCACGACCGATGGCTGTCAGTTCGTTCACGGCGATGCCGAATGCGCCGTCCCCGGCGAAACCCACGACCGGCACGTCAGGCTGACCAATCTTGGCACCCACGATGGCAGGCAGGCCGTAGCCGCAGGGACCAAACAGACCCGGTGCCAGATATTTGCGGCCCGCGTCAAAGTCAGGATAGGCGTTGCCGATGGCACAGTTGTTGCCGATGTCAGAGCTGATGATCGCTTCACGTGGCAGCGCGCTCTGGATGGCGCGCCATGCCATGCGGGGTGACATCCAGTCCGGCTTGTCGTTGCGCGCGCGCTGGTTCCATGTGGTGCCCGGATCGTCGTCCTCGTGGTCCATGGAGGACAGCTGCTGTGCCCATGTGGATTTCGCCTTGGAGATGCGGGCCTTGCGATCGGCGCGGCCTGCATCGCCTGCGTCATCCGAAAGCTGGTGCAGAATGCCTGTGGCCACTTTGGCCGCATCGCCCACGATACCGACGGAAACTTTCTTGGTCAGGCCGATGCGGTCCGCGTTGATGTCGACCTGAATGATCTTTGCGTCCGCAGGCCAGTATTCCATGCCATAGCCCGGCAGGGTCGAGAATGGGTTCAGGCGCGTGCCAAGGCACAACACGACATCTGCCGTCTTGATCAGCTCCATGCCTGCCTTTGAACCGTTGTAGCCCAAGGGGCCCGCGAACAGGGGGTGCGAGCCGGGGAAGGCGTCATTGTGCTGATAGCCCACGCAAACGGGCGCATCCAAACGCTCTGCCAGCAGCTTGGAGGCCTCAATGCCGCCATGCGACAGGACCACGCCGGCACCGTTCAGAATGACAGGGTTTTTCGCCTCTGACAGCAGCTTGGCCGCCGCCGCGACAGAATTCTCACCGCCCGGCGATTGCTCAAACTCGACCGGATCAGGGATTTCGATGTCGACGACCTGTGTCCAGAAATCGCGCGGGATGTTGATCTGTGTCGGGCCGGAAAGACGCTTGGCCTTGGCGATGCAGCGCGTCAGCACCTCGGCGATGCGGGATGGGTCGCGCACTTCTTCCTGGTAAGACACCATGTCTTCGAACAGTTTCATCTGCTCGACTTCCTGAAAGCCACCTTGACCAATTGTTTTGTTGGCGGCCTGCGGGGTAACCAAAAGCAAAGGAGTGTGGTTCCAATATGCGGTCTTCACGGCGGTAACAAAGTTGGTGATGCCGGGGCCGTTCTGCGCGATCATCATGGACATCTGGCCGGTGGCGCGGGTGTAGCCGTCTGCCATCATGCCGGCGCTGCCTTCATGGGCGCAGTCCCAGAACTTGATTCCGGCCTGCGGGAACAGATCAGAGATCGGCATCATGGCAGAGCCGATGATCCCAAAGGCATTGTCGATGCCGTGCTTTTGGAGAACTTTTACGAATGCTTCTTCGGTCGTCATTTTCATGGCAGGGAATCCTAGATGATGCGGGTCAAGTGGAAAGCTTGGGGCAAAGTAAACGCAACGGCGGCTTTCCGTTAGGTCCAACATGCAATGTCGGGTAAGGCCAGATCATTATACTTTCGCAATTGCGGCGGCGATCAGATTTACGCCCTCCCTGATCCGGCTTGTGGGAATCGAGGAATAGGCCAGACGGTAGTAGTTCTGCGGCTGATGCGCTCCGGCAAAAAAGGCGCGGCCCGGTTCGATCAGCACGCCCGCGCCGTGCAGGCGTCTGGCCAGATCGCTGGTGTTGATGTGGTCAGGGGCCCGCATCCAAAAGGACGAGCCGCCGTAATAGCCGCGACCGGAAATCCGCAGATTGTTTTCGGCCAGCGCCTCTTCCATGACCTGACGGCGTTCCTGAAGGGCACCGCCCATGCGGCGGATCAAGGCGTCGTAATGACCAAGTGACAGGAAATAGGCCGCCGTCCGCTGGATGTGACCCGGAGGATGGCGCAGCACCGAGGCGCGCAGGGCGCGGGCTTCCTTGATAAAGGGTTCCGAGCCCACCAGGTAGCCCAGCCTCAGGCCGGGAAACAGGGATTTGGAGAAGCTGCCGACATAGATCACGCGCCCGTCGGTATCGAGCGATTTAAGCGCCGGAGAGGGGGATTTGAGGAAAGACATCTCAAATTCGTAGTCATCTTCGACGATCAGCGCGTCCATCTCGCGGGCCTTGGCCAGCAGGGCGCGGCGGCGGTCCATGGGCATTGTCGCATTGGTCGGGCACTGGTGGCTGGGCGTGGTGAAAATAACATCGGTATCGGGCGGAATGGCATCGGGTGGCAGGCCGTCCTGATCCACGCGCACGGGCGTTACATGGCATCGTGACTGCGACAGAATATCGCTGAGTGCAGGATAGCAGGGATCCTCAAGTGCGGCGCGGCGGCGCTGGGTCAAGAGAACCTGTGTGGTCAGCCAAAGGGCATTTTGCGCCCCCAATGTGATCAGGATCTGTTCGGGGCGTGCGGTGATGCCGCGGCGGGGCAGGGTGTGGCGGGCGATAAATTCGATCAGCTGCGGATCGTCCTGGTCAAAGTAGTCCGTGGTCAGTGAGCTGAAGTCGCGCTGGCCCAGGGCCTGCAGGGCGCAAAGCCGCCAATTTGCGTGGTCAAACAGGGTTGGGTCGGCCTGTCCGTAGATGAAGGGATAGCGAAACTTTGCCCAGTCCTGTGGTTTTGAAGGGGCCAGCCCGCCGCTGTATTTCCTGCCGATCGCGCGGGTCCAGTCGACCGCATCCTGACCTTCGGGGCTGGCGATGAAGCTGGGCGGCGCGGGCGCGTTTTCCGAGACGTAGTAGCCTGAGCGCCCTTTGGAGGCGAGGTAATCATTGGCCAAAAGCTCTGTGTAGGCGATGGTGACGGTGATCCGGCTGACCCCAAGGTGAACCGCGAGTTTCCTGGTGGAGGGGAGTTTTTCGCCCTGTTGGAAACGGCCCGACAAGATGCCCTGCGCAATCATCTGCTGGATCTGCTGCTGCAGCGTCCCCTGCGCCTCGGGGTGGAGGAAAAATGTTTCGACCGGGAGCGTCATTGGCGGAATCTCAACTGGACTTAATCGCCAGCATAACTGGCAATATATAATTTTGAAACCAGTTTCTTGCTTGATTTAGTATCGCTGATCGAACTGCAAAAGTAAATCAATAATGAGACTTTTGGTATCAAAATATGAATATTTGAGGGTTTTCAGACGTCTAGCCAAGCTTTGGGGCACCGCCGTGCGGCGTATCTGAAAGGTTTCCATTTAAGGTGTTGTTATCAATAGCTTTTAGCGCGCCCTGCGAACGCGGGGGTCGGTTGCTGCTCTATGAATATGAAGAGACGGTTAATTGTCACATCCTGTACCGCAGGCGTACACCGGGCGTACATACGCAAGGACGTGAATGGCATCGGGGGCCGGGCCGGACGTGTCGCCGGGCCCGGCCCCCGTTTTGCCAAAGCTTATGGGCAGGCAGCCGTGTAGCGCGAGCCGTCGGTATTTTGATAGACGCATTTGCCAGAGGAGTCGCGGCCCAGATAGCTGCCTGCGGCGGCACCGGCGGCACCGCCGATGACGGCCCCGACCAATTTGTCATCGCTGCCAGAGACTGCTGCGCCCGCAGCAGCCCCAAGGGCGGCCCCGGCCAATGTGCCGGTGTTCGGATTGTAGGTGTCGCAGGCACCAAGTGCTGCGATCAGGGGGATGGCGATCAGAAATTTTTTCATGTTGGTCTCCCGATAGGGTGAAAAGGATAGAAAAAGGGGGCAGCGGCGTTTGGTGCTGCCGTGCTGACCCATCTGTAGCAAGAGCGCGAAGGCCCATCTTGTTCGGGCAAGATAGGAATTGAATACGCCAATTGCGCGCAGAGCCAAGCGGTTCCGCGCTGGCGGTCGGCGGTTTGCTGCCAGAACGGACCCACAAGGCCAGAGCGGTCAGGGCACGGTTGCGATCAGATTGACGATATCGCCGTATCGTTCGCGGCGCGTGCTGATCTGATATCCGTAGCCAGAGAGAAAGCTTTGCATGTCGGCCTCTTCGGTCAGGGCCACTTCGACCATGACCACGGGTTTGTGACGTTGCAGGGTTTCTGACATGCCCCTGAGGACCTGCATTTCATGCCGTTCTGCATCGACCTTGAGCAGGCGTACCGGTTCATCGCGCAGCAGATCGTCGCCCCGGCGCAGCGGGACTGTCTGGGTCATCCCTTCGCCTTCGCCCGTGGCCATGATGGCCAGGGTGCCGTGATTGTCGGCGGCGATAAAGCGCATCTCGGCGGTGCCGTCGCTGTCGGACAGGGCGGTTTTGTGAATTGTGACCTTATCATCCAGTTGGTTGAGGGCCACATTGAAGCACAGGCGCGGATGTGCCCAGAGCCCCGGTTCAAAGGCTATGACACGGGCGGCCCCCAGCACCTTGGCGAAATAGACCGTGTGATTTCCGATGTTGGAACCGACATCGACGCAGGTGCCCGAAGGGTCCACCAGCCGGGCCAGCGCATCCAGTTCCTCGCGTTCGAAGAAGCGGCAGTTGAAGATATCCTTGCCTATCAGATCATAGCGATTTTCGATGTAGAACCGTATCGGCGTGCCCGCCTCGTCCCATTCGACGATGCAGCCTTCGGTGGTGATCTGGGGGGTATCGGGGATCTTGCGCAGATCGTATCCGGCAGCTGCCAGACCTTTCTTGATCAGATTTTTCATCCACATTCTTCTTGGGTTGGAAGGGTTGAATGCAGAGTAGTGCAGGACCCGCGTCTTTTGCAAGGGCGCGGGTCCTGACCTGAGCGGTACATGATTTATTCAGTATTCCGACAGACGCCTTAGCCCGCGAAAACCCGGCCCAGAGCCGCGTCAACCGCCGATACGATCTGGTCGATGTCATCCTTTGTGGCGATCAGCGCGGGAGAGAAGCACAATGTGTTGTTCTTGCCCGGCAGGGAGCGGTTGGTGGCCCCGATGATCACACCTTGTTGCATGCAGTCACCCACGACGGCCTGAACCAGTTTTTCTGCGACAGGTTCACGGGTATCGCGGTCTGCTACCAATTCGGCCCCAAGGAACAGGCCCTTGCCGCGCACCTGACCGATGCAGGCGTGTTTGTCGCCCAGTGCGTTCAGCTGGTCGAGCATGTAGTGGCCCATGTTGGTGGTGTTTTCGAGCAGGTTCTCATCTTCGATGATCGCCATGTTTTCGATGCCCGCTGTGGGGCCAGCGGTGCAGCCGCCAAAGGTGGAGATGTCGCGGAAGTAGTTCATTGGATCGGCGGCATCGTCCTTGAACATGTTGAACACTTCTTCGGTGGTCACAAGGCAAGCGATGGCGGCATAGCCCGAGGCCACACCTTTGGCCATGGTCACCATGTCGGGTTTGATGCCGTAGTGCTGGTAGCCGAACCATGTGCCGGTGCGGCCCACGCCACAGACGACTTCGTCGATGTGCAGCAGGATGTCGTACTTTTTGCAGATTTCCTGCACGCGGTCCCAATAGCCGGCTGGGGGGACGATCACGCCGCCGCCCGCTGTAACAGGTTCGAGGCAGAGGCCGCCCACGGTGTCGGGACCTTCGGCGAGGATGACCTTTTCGATCTGGTCGGCGGCCCAGACGCCGTAGTTTTCCTGTGGTGCGCCGTCTTGTTCGAAGGCGCGGTATTCAAGGCAATGGGGGACGCGCACGAAGCCTTCGGTGAAGGGGCCGTATTGTGCGTTGCGTTCATCCTGGCCACCCGCGGAGAGGCAGGAGATGGTGGTGCCGTGGTAATCGCGGTCGCGGTAGAGCACCTTGTGCTTTTTGCCGCCGTAGCGTTTGTGGGCGATCTGACGGACCATTTTAAAGCCCTTTTCGTTCGCCTCTGATCCGGAGTTGCAATAGTAGACGCGGGACATGCCGGGCATTTTGTCGATCAGCATTTCGGCAAAGTTGGAGCCGGGGATCGAGCCTGCGGAGCCTGCGAAATAGTTCAGTTTGATCAGCTGGTCGCGCACGGCATTGGCGATACGTTCGCGGCCATAGCCCACGTTGACGGTCCAGACCCCACCAGAGACGGCATCAAGGTGTTCTTTGCCCTTTTGGTCCCAGACGCGCATGCCTTTGCCCTCGACGATGATGCGAGGATCTGTGGTTTCATAGGGTTTATGCTGGCTGAGGTGATGCCAGATGTGGGCGCGGTCTGCTTCGACAACGCGGGAGATATCGTTTTCGTTGAAATTGCCGTCCATGGGTCAGACCTTTCGGATAGGGATGCGTTGATGAAATCAGGACCATTTTGCCCCGTATTTTTCATTCTTTGCTGATTTATCGCAGAATCAAGTAGGGCCAGAGTGTAGGGAAAGATAGCGCCAGATTGGCAGGCTGTGTGAAGTCGTTTCTGGTTTTTCCGCCAAATTCCGCAATGACAGCGCATACATTGGGGTTTGGGGCGTTGTTTTTGCCGGTTTTGCGCATTTCAGAGGCAGCGGAGGATCGGAAAGGATTCTGATTTCGCACCGAAAATGAACGCGGCCGCCTTGGAAACATGCACCTGCGTCAGGCGTTTGGACTGATTTTCGACAGGAAATGTCGGGATTTGTGGTGAACTGGACTCATCGCTGTGAATGAATTGGTGGTAGATTGTTGGGCGTCCACGCTTTTGAGTGGGGCCTTGCGGTGTGCCCTGGCCGTTGTGAAAAAAACGGGCGGGCAGGGCTGAACGAAAATACCGGAATTGATTGCGCAATCCAAGAGGAACGGACATGGTGATGCCTGATGTTTGGGCAAGCTTTGCAGAAGTGAGACCTGAGGTCCCATTCTGAGTTGGATTGCACATGCAGAGTTACAAAGAATATC
>Ga0208544_10002881_pt1 | contig 10985 bp, 6 predicted proteins | sample DEB08_DNA_9_FD_184526 | JGI IMG/M metagenome (GOLD analysis project Ga0208544, IMG submission 184526) | Aqueous microbial communities from the Delaware River and Bay under freshwater to marine salinity gradient to study organic matter... | ecosystem: Environmental > Aquatic > Marine > Coastal ...
TTGACGATGGGGCAGAGACCATTACTTTTGGCTTCAAAGGCCTGTGGACACCTAGCGCCAGTGATAGTCTGGAGTTCAAGTTGGGGATCAGCAACAGCAATATTGGTATTGGTACCTTTGTTACGCCTCCCGTTGGCATAGGCACCGATCCCCGCAAGATAGATGTGCAATATCAGCACATGCAATGGGATCATTTAACGGACGAAGGTAACAAATACGAATTTATTGTTTACCACAATGTGTTAGAAATGACCGATATTACCCAGCCAGTTAGTCTATATGGGGCGCTATCAGTCTTTCCCGATGGCCATCCGGTAAAAACGGCACTTCTTCAATTACCAGATAAGGTAATTATTAATGCCGAGAGTTATGGTCGTTCTGCGAGAGTACATACAGAATTTCGAGCAATATTTAATCAATGGGATGATTTTCGTGGGGTAACTGGCTTTGCCTTCAGAAACGATCGCGTTTCTAGTGATACTTTATTTGATGGGTTAGGTAATGTTGCTGAAAAGACCTATCGGGCCTATTCAAATGTTGAGTGGAATGCCAGCAATCGCATCGTACTTAATGGCGGTGTTGTCGCGGAAAATGATGATACGGGCACCTTCGTTTCCTACCGTGTCGCGAGTAACTTTCGGCTGGCCGAAAATCAAGCCTTACGATTGGCATTCAATCGTGGCTATCGTGCGCCAACGCTCCTTGAAAGTAATCAGGTCAGCAATGTTCGATATGACGAAAACTTGATACTCGACAGGAGTGTTTTTACAGATCCTGACATCACGCGTGAAAAACTATCGAGTTCAGAAATTGGCTATACAGGTTCTTTTGATGACTCTAATATCACCTTTGATTTAAGAGTTTTTCGTGAGGAACTAAGAGATGTTATTGATGAGCGCCGAGAACAGTATCCGGATGTAGATCAACAGGTAAACATTCGTGACAACACAGATACTATTAATGTCGAAGGTGTTGAGTGGCAAGCTCAGTATCGCCCCAGCGATAAATTTTTAGTTCATGCAAATTACAGCTATGTTAAATCTGGTGGCCAGACGCTATACAGGAGCACGCCAAATGTTGAATATCGTGACCTTGGTGGGCTTTCGCCGGGCCCTGCTGCCGGGTTACTAATGAGCTACATGACTGATGGTGGGGTAAGTCTCAGCACGATGGTTAATTACCAGTCGGCGATGACGCATCCTGACGGGTCTAAGCTAGAGGGCTACACCCGTGTTGACCTTAAGGCGATGAAAAAACTCAGCTTAAATAACTCCCCAGTAGAGTTATCGTTTATCGTGCAAAACGCTGGCGACGATTACTTTGAGTTCTATGAAACCAATGTCTTTCAGACCCGCTATGTGATTGGCCTTAAACTAGGATTCCCCTAAACTATGACCGCCTTTCGCTATTTGAATCCCAAGCGGTCTTGCTGCTGATATGATGCCTCTAGCGATTCTATACAGACTTCGTTGTTTGATTAAACCTCAAGCAGTCTGTGTCGCTATCGTTTTTCTAATCGTCCCCTTGATGAACTCTGGTTCTGTGTCTGCTGAAACGGACCCTAAGAAGAGCCGCATACTATTCGTTATCAGTAAACAAACAGCTATCTATACCCAGGTTGTAGATTTGGTAAAACGCAATTTACGGGGGCAAAAAGATACGAGTTACCAGTCTATTACCGTACTGGGAAAATCCTTTGCAGACGCCCAGGTAACCTATGCCTCCGACCTTATTGTTACGGTGGGTGCCAGTGCCACTGAGCTTGTCATGAAAACGATACCTGCCCAGCCATTGCTAGCAGTATTAATCACCGACAATGCTTTTAGCCTCCTGGCGGATAAATACTATGGATCCAAAGCACAGGCCCATAAATCGCAGGTCTCAGTTATCTGTTTGGATCAACCTATCGAGCGCAGCATTAAACTGGCGAAGCTGTTAGTCCCAGAGGCAAAAATTGCTGGTGTAATGACGGGCCCTTCCTCGAAGAAAAATTCTGCAGAGTTTGCTGAGCATGTTGTAGCAGCGGCAATGACTCCTAAGCTGGTTAATATCGAATTGACGGACAACCCGATTCATAAATTAGAACCTATTATCAGGGACAGCGATGTGTTTATTCCTGTGCCGGATAATCGCCTCGTAAACATTGCGACGGCAAGGTGGATTTTGCAGCTTAGTTTTAGATACCAAATCCCCGTTATTGCTTATTCAAAAACCTATCTGGATGCGGGTGCCACGGCGGCTATTTTTTCTTCGGTTGAGAATGTTGCCAAGCAAACCTCTGAATTTATTACAGATGAAAAAATGCGTATTGAAGCTGGGGCTCATATGCCTGCTTATTACTCGATCAAGTTTAATTATTCAGTGGCCGGCAACCTGAATATCGATTTAAAGACCGAACAATTTTACCGTAACAAACTACAGGCTGATTCGGAATGAGAGATAAGAGAAAGTTATCCAGTATTCATGCCCGCCTTCTATTGACGACACTGATACCTCTCACCTTACTGAGTTTGATGTTAGGTTGGTACATAATTACTAGTCAGCGGGCAGTGTTACTGAGTAACCTTCACGATACTGGCAGAGTGGCAGCCCAGCAAATGGCTTCTAATGCGGAGTTTGCCCTGTTCTCCGGCAACCAATCTATGCTTGAAACATTGGGGTATTCGGTTCTCGATATCCCGTCAGTGTCGGGCATTATTTTTTACAATGAGATCGATGAAAGTAGGGTTCGAATAGGCAATATAAATCTATCAGCCAATCGGATGCCTGAGGCCTTTGGTAGAGACCTGCCCTTTTTTGTCGATAGTTATTGGTATTTTTATGCGCCTATCACCATTAGTGGCATTCCTATTATGGACTACGACGAGGTGGGCCAATCCGACCCGGAATCTCTCGGCTGGGTGGTGGTGGCGCTTACAGATCAGATACTCTTAGAGGAACAGAAAGAGGCGATTTTTGGCGCGCTGGTGGTCACTACGCTGAGTTTACTCGTCGCCGCCTGGTTATCCATGCGCATTGGCCGCAGTATTTCACGGCCCGTCGAGAGTCTTACGGACATTGTTGAGGTGATGGAGGCTGGCGCTCTTGATTCCTTGGCGACAGAAGATGGGCCCTTGGAAATCCGCAAGCTTGCCTATGGTATTAATCAGCTGGCCACTAGTGTTAGAGAATCTAATGTGCGCATGCAAAGTGAAATAGCCAGAGCCACGGCGCAGTTACAGATTACATTGATAGAACTCGAAGAGGCCATGGAAGCTCAGGATCAGTTCCTAGCGAGAATGAGCCATGAGTTACGAACGCCGTTAACGGCTGTGATTGGATTTTCTAAGCTGTTAGCCAAAGAAGAAGATGCCAGTAAACGTAAGGAGCATCTGCGGGTTATTGAAAGTTCGTCAACCATGCTGCTAACTATGATTGATGATATTTTGGAGTTTTCTAAGGCTCATTTGGGCGGCTTTACGCTGGAGAAAAGAAATTTCAATATGGACCAGTGGTTTACTGATTTGGTCGCTATCCATCGACCCAGTGCCGACGCAAAGAATATCGACTTAACCTGTAATATTGCCGATGATGTGCCGAGAAACCTATGTGGCGACCCAGTGCGCCTGGCGCAGATTGTCAGCAACCTAATAAGCAATGCACTTAAATTTACCGATAGGGGGTTTGTCACTGTCGATATCAAGCGCCAAGTCACTGAAGATAATTACGTAGTGCTTGAATGCTCTGTTACTGATTCAGGAAAAGGTATTGCTGCCGACAAAATCCCTATTTTATTTGATCCTTTTGCTCAGGAAGATACCTCTATTAATCGCCGCTTTGGTGGCACAGGTTTGGGACTCGCGATCTGCAAGCGTCTGGCGCAGACCATGGGCGGTGAGATCAAGATTGAGAGTGAAGAGGGTAAGGGTTCAGTTGTTAGTTTTACCTGCCGGCTCTATGAAGTAGATGAGTCAATGCTGGAAAACAGTGATGGAGCCATGCTGACCGAGAAAGTTCTGGCTGGTATTACTGTTTTATTGGCGGAAGATAACCCCTTTAATCAGAAGTTAGTTGTTAAGCTTTTACGGGGCTATGGTGCGGACTGTTTGGTGGCAAATAATGGCCTTGAGGCCATTGAAATTGCCGGTGACCTCCATGTTGATGTGATCCTTATGGATATTCATATGCCGGTGGTGGACGGGGTCACGGCCTGTGAGTCGATTATGCAGCAATCGGGGGAAAGCCCTCCCATTATTGGTCTGACTGCTGATATTACGCCGATGGAGCAACAGCGCATGCTGACCGCAGGTGCTGTGAGTGTTCAATCTAAGCCTGTGGACGAAGTAAAGCTGGTTAATAGCATTTTGAAATCTCTAAATGATGTCAATGTAATCAGCGACAATACAGGGGGCGGGCTCTTGGCGTCGGTGATTCCAGTCGAAGAGCTAAAGGCGGCACTCTATGACAATCTCGATAAACTTGACCTGCAGTTGAGATCCGGTGAGAAAAGCAGTCAGAGGCAGATTATTCACGATCTTATGGGCCTTTGCGGGCTCTATGGTATGGGTGAGCTTAGGGAGCTGGTATTGCAGTTTAGAGCGTCCTACGGGACCTCAGAGGCTGAGGAGAACATTAAAAAGGTGCAGGATATTCGTCAGCACATCGAAGGCTACTTGGTAATAGACTCCAACAAGGCCTGATTTTTTCTGCATCTGCATTGTAACTAATACTTTAGTACTAACTCGTCAGTGTAATTTCTTTTATCTTCGTACTGCATTATCTTATACATAAGTTGACCCCTTGGCATGATGCTTTAACAGGGACTTTACTGGTAAAAATACACAGACCTACACTGCTGTAAGAAAGACGGTACTGATAGACAGGATGTTTACATAGCTTAGTTGACAGGGAGTTGACTACAAAGGATAGATGCTCAGTCAGTTACTTTATTTCGTTTGCTACCAGTTGTGCAGTACAGACGACTTGGAAGTCGTGCGCCACGGACGGCGCGGGTCAATCCCTTCTTATTTTACGAGAATGACTTTTAGATAACATTTTTTGACATTACATAGTTTTAGGCACTAAGGTTTTTAGTTCGAGATTTATTGATCCCATTCAGTTTTTTGAGCCTCGCTTCGCGAGGCTTTTTTTATGTCGATGTAACCTCATTATCAATCTAAGGTTATCGAGCCTAGTGCAGGGTCGATAACCTTTTCGGCGATTTTCTTTTACTCGTCGACCTATAAGACATAGACTAAGCAGCCTACGCAGTTAAATGTTCACTAGGCTTTCAGCCAAGCAAAAATTATGTCCAAAAAAAGCAAAAATTCTGATCCATTCGCTTCTCGAGAAGCGACCAACTATGCCCGTCCGGTACCTAGTCGTGAGTTTGTTCTCGAATATCTCACCGAAAGCGGTGGTCCGCTCACCCATGAAGAAATTTGTGCCGGCCTCAGTTTAAACGATGAAGAACAAATTGAAGCTATGCGTCGGCGCCTGCGTGCTATGGAGCGAGATGGTCAGGTGGCGCGAAATCGCCGCGGTGGCTACGGCACCTTAGATAAACTCAATTTGGTCAAAGGTCGAGTGATTGGTCATCCAGAAGGCTATGGTTTTGTGCATCCAGTGGAGGCTGATGGTCAGGATATCTATCTGTCCAGTTCGCAAATGCGTCGAGTATTCGATGGGGACATTGTGTTAGTTAGGATTGCTGGCTGGGACCGACGTGGTCGCCCAGAGGGCAGTCTTGTCGATGTGGTCGAGCGTAGGACCACTCAGCTTGTAGGTCGCTATTTTCTGGAGAGCGGTATTAACTTTGTGCGTGCTGATAATCCGCGCATTAGTCAGGACATTCTTATTCCTGCAGACAAGCAGGGTGAAGCCACGCCCGGTCAAATAGTGGTTGTAGATATTGTTGAGCCACCTTCACGGAATAGTCAGCCCGTGGGCCATATTGCTGAGGTCCTGGGAGATCACCTTGATCCCGGACTGGAAGTTGAGATGTCAATCCGTAACTACGGTATTCCCCATGAGTGGAATGCTCAGGTAATTGCTGAGACTGATGCGATTCCCGATACTGTTCAGGACGTCGACTTTCGTGTTGATTTAAGAAACACGCCATTGATCACCATTGATGGCGAAGATGCTCGAGACTTTGATGATGCCGTGCACTGCTATCCAAAGCCACGCGGTGGCTGGACGCTGACGGTTGCTATCGCAGATGTATCCCATTATGTGGCGGTGGATTCGGCACTGGATAAAGAAGCGTTTGAGCGCGGTAACTCGGTGTATTTTCCCAACCATGTCGTGCCTATGCTGCCGGAAAAACTCTCCAACGGTCTCTGTTCTCTAAATCCAGCTGAAGATCGTCTGTGTATGGTCTGTGAAATGCAGGTCAGTGCCGAGGGTGATATTACTCGCTACCAGTTTTTTGAGGCGGTTATGCATTCCCATGCGCGGATGACCTATACCCAGGTCGCGCATATTATTGCCGAGAAAGAGCAAGAAAATGACTCTGGTATCCGCAAGCAGTTTGCCTCGATACTGCCTCAGGTCGATGCCTTGCACGATCTGTATAAGGTACTTCACCGTCGCCGCGCTAGCCGCGGTGCTATTGATTTTGATACCAAAGAAACCCGTATTCTGTTTGACGGGCAGCGCAAGATTAGTCAGATTATTCCAGTGGATCGCACTGAGGCTCACCGTCTTATTGAAGAGTGCATGCTCTGCGCCAATGTCTGTTCGGCAGAGTTTTTAGAGAAGGTTAAGATTCCTGCGTTGTATCGTGTCCATGAAGGTCCGAGTGAAGATCGACTTTCATCAGTGCGCGATTTTCTCGGTGAGTTAGGCATGGGTCTAGGCGGTGGCGATGATCCACAGCCAGAGGACTACCAAAGAGTACTGCGTGCCGCTAAGGGCCGTGACGATGCGACGGTTATTCAGACGGTTATGCTGCGCTCCATGAGCCAGGCGGTCTACCAGCCAGAAAATTTAGGTCACTTTGGATTAGCTTTCGAAGCCTATACTCACTTCACCTCACCCATTCGCCGCTACGCAGATTTACTGGTACATCGCGCCATTCGTAGCCTTATAAGAAGTAAGAAAAAGATTTCCGGCGTTCAGCGAGTCGAGGGTGCTGGAATATTAGCCCCGCAAACTATTTACCCCTATGAAACTGAGCGCTTAGATAATGTAGGTGAGCATCTGTCAGTGACAGAGCGCCGCGCCGACGAAGCGACTCGCGATGTGGTGAACTGGTTGAAATGTGAATATCTCATGGATCGGGTGGGTGAGCAATACGCCGGTGTGGTGAGCGCGGTGACCGGTTTTGGTCTATTTGTGATGCTTGATGACCTGTATGTTGAAGGTTTAATTCACGTTACTGGCCTGCCTAAAGACTACTACTATCACGAGGCGTCTCAGCATCGCATGGTGGGTGAGCGCACGGGTCGGATATTCCGTTTGGGACAGAAGCTTAAGGTTAAAGTCGTGCGGGTTAATCTGGAAGAGCGCAAGATTGATTTTGAACTGGTTGAAACGGGTAAGGCTGAAACCAAATCCGATGATGGATCTAAGCGCCCAAGAAAAGGTAAGGTTTCTCCCGCGGCAAAAGAAATGGCGGCAGATCATGATAAAAAGCGTCGAGGCAAACAGGGAAAGAAACCTACAGGGGCCGGTAAGAAAGCCCCCGGTTCAAAAAAGCCCGGCTCTAAAAAGCGTAAGCCTGGCCTAAATAAAACTAGGGCTGGCTCACCCAACGCAGCCGCTAAATCGGGTGCTGGTAAAAAGAAAAGCCCGCGGCCTAAACAGTAAGCAGCGGGCTAGATTTTTACTTAAGAGGTTTCTCTTAAGATGCTTTTATTTTAGGTACCTTTACTTGAGGTGCTTTTACTTTAAGTACCCTCACTTTAAGTACTTTGGCAAAATTCGATTCAGCACTTCTGCGATGTAGCTTAAAAATAACGTGCCCATACTGCTTTTGTAGAAGTTAGGGTCACTATTGCCGACCGCAAGAATGCCATATAGGTTGTTATAGCGCAGCGGTACCGCTGCAACAGAACCGACCTGCAAGCCTTTTTCACCAAACAGAAATGTCATCTCATCTTCTCGCAAGACACCACAGACTGCACGGTTAGAACCCAGCAAGGTACCTACTTTCTCGTTGGCTTTTTCTATACTGGAAACTCGCGCCATTGTCGGGGGCAACTGCTTGTCGTCACCGAGTAATGTCAGGCTGTAAAAATCAATCGCGTAATCTTTACCCAGGCTGTCATAGAGGGTTTCGATCAGCGCAGGCAGATTTTTCGCCTCCAGCAGATTGAGCACTAGGCGTTTGGTTTTTTCAAACAGCAGGTCGTTGTCATGAGCTGTTTCGAGCATATTGTCTAGGCGCTTGCGCATTTCTTTGTTGCGGTCGCGCATAACGCCCACTTGGCGCTCAACCAGAGAGACAGCGTTGCCTGCGTTATGGGGTAGGCTTAGGCTTTCGAGGATGTCGGGGTTCTTATCGAGAAAGGTTGGGTTAGCCTGCAAAAAATCTCGTACTATCTGCTCGGTGGTGTCGATCTGCGTTTCTTCACTCATATTCTTATACGTCCATGGAAAACGGTAACGGCCGGTCCAGTCATTATTAGGGGCTGACCTTCTCCCTGCCAATCAATTGTTAAATCCCCACCATTGAGGTGAACGGTTACTGGAGAGTCTACCAGCTCCTGCTGTATGGCTGCCACTGCGGCGGCGCAGGCACCAGAGCCACAGGCCTGAGTTTCGCCAGCACCGCGCTCAAATACTCGCACATTAAGTTGCTGGCGATCCACTACCTGCATAAAGCCAGCATTGACACGATTGGGGAATCGTTCGTGGCATTCCAGTTGGGGGCCAAGATCACTCACTGGTGCGGTTTGTATATCATCAACCTGCAAAATTCCATGGGGGTTACCCATAGAAACGGCTGCAATCTGATAGCTATTGCCGCCAATATCAATGGCATATAGGTTGGCAGGTTCAGCAGCCTGAAAGGGTATGTCCGCTGGGACTAATGCGGGAATGCCCATATCCACCGAGACCAGATTGTCGGCGTTAATACGCAACTCCATCACCCGATTCATAGTTTTAACGCGAATCGTACTTTTGCCAGTCAGGCGTCGATCCTTAACAAAGCGTGCAAGACAGCGCGCACCATTGCCGCACTGTTCAACTTCGCCGCCATCGCTGTTAAAGATTCGGTAGTTAAAATCAATGTTGGGGTCAGAAGGTGGCTCAACCACTAAAATCTGGTCGCAACCAATTCCCAGGGTGCGGTTTCCCAGACGGCGAGCCATCGATGCTGTCACTCGCACATTTTGCGTCAGGGCATCGATAACAACAAAGTCATTACCCAGGCCATGCATTTTGGTGAACTTCATTAACATATTGAGACCATTACCGAGCTGGCAGAAGCTGTTCGCCTCTCACCAGATCCTGAATCGTTTCTCGCGCACGCACTAGGTGTGCCTGATCGCCATCGACCATAATTTCTGGGGCCCGCGGCCGAGTGTTGTAATTGGAACTCATTACAAATCCGTAAGCACCGGCAGAGAAAAGACAGAGACAGTCACCTTCGGCAATCGCCAATGCTCTGTCTTTACCTAAAAAGTCGCCCGTCTCGCACACAGGTCCAACCACATCATAGGTCTTAGTTGGTGCCTTGCTGCCACTGACCGGTTGGATATCCATCCAGGCCTGATAAAGCGCTGGGCGCAGCATATCGTTCATGGCGGCATCGACAATGGCAAAATTCTTTTCGCCATTACTTTTCAAATATTCGACCTGGGTTAGAAGCACGCCGGCATTGGCTGTAATGGAGCGGCCGGGTTCCAGGACTAGGGTTTCGTGACGCCCTTCAAGTTGCGGTAATAGCGCCGAGAGATACTCTGCGGCTGAGGGGGCAACTTCATCTTGATAACGCACACCCAGTCCACCGCCAATATCGATATGCTGCAGACGAATACCCAACTCAGCTAACTGGTCAACCAAGACGAGCAACCGCTCCATTGCATCAATAAAAGGCTGGATCTCGGTGAGCTGTGAACCAATATGGCAGTCGACACCCACCACAGAGATATTTTTCATGGCAGCTGCACGCTGATACACCGCTGCGGCTAGATTAATATCAACACCGAACTTATTTTCTTTTAAGCCCGTCGAGATATAGGGATGGGTTTTAGCGTCCACATCAGGATTGACTCGCAAAGAGACGGCCGCGGATACACCCAGCTCGGCCGCTGTATTGTTGAGTACTTCAAGCTCTGCTTCAGACTCAACATTAAAACAGTGGATGCCGACTTCTAAGGCGCGACGCATATCAGTGGCCGTTTTGGCGACACCAGAGTAGACGACTTTGGCCGGATCACCACCTGCCATCAGCACGCGCTCAAGTTCACCGAGAGAGACAATATCAAAACCCGCGCCTAGATTAGCCAAGGTTTGCAGCACTGCAATATTAGAATTAGATTTCACCGCATAGCAAATCAGATGGTCACGCTCACTAAGCGCCGACTGATAGGCGTTAAAGTTTTGGGTGATGGCCTCTTTGCTATAGACATAGCAAGGGGTACCAAATTGATGGGCTATATCCGCGAGAGCAATGTCTTCGATAAACAGGCTCTGATGTCGAGTAGAAATAGTACTGTGCATGTTAGGATTCTGTCTTTTCAGTATTGTTACCCTGAGTCACGGGGGCATCTTCAGGTAAATATAAGTCGCCAGTGTTGCCGCAACCGCTAAGTCCAGCAAAGGCGCTGGCTAGGAGTAGGGCAATAAACAGGGCTTTAGGGACAACAATTTGAGGTAACATAATAACCCACTGTAAAGGCGTGTAAGTAAAGCCTATAAGTATAGCGGCACTGGTAGATTACGCCCAAACAATTATACTGCTGGGCATAAACTTATCGCTATTCCTTTGGCTGTTGGACTCGATTCAGTCGCTAATGGTTTTTTGGCTAATAACCCACAGGGTGAAACATGAA
>Ga0208544_10002886_pt1 | contig 10970 bp, 10 predicted proteins | sample DEB08_DNA_9_FD_184526 | JGI IMG/M metagenome (GOLD analysis project Ga0208544, IMG submission 184526) | Aqueous microbial communities from the Delaware River and Bay under freshwater to marine salinity gradient to study organic matter... | ecosystem: Environmental > Aquatic > Marine > Coastal ...
CTCGTCTATGAGTGCCGCACTTACCAGCCTTTGGTCTTGCGGTCGTGGCGGAATTGGTAGACGCGCAGCGTTGAGGTCGCTGTGAGGTAACACTCGTGGGGGTTCGAGTCCCCCCGACCGCACCAATATATTATATTTTTACGTTTAATTTCAAATACTTGATGAAATTATCCGTATTTACATCCCCCAAAATATCCCCCACCAGATAGGCGCTAGCATGTGCCTTTGTATTAGATCTCGGCAAATCAATATTTTGCCCCTAAAATACACTGCTTAACATAAACATGTGCATGAGTGACTTTCCTGTGGGGGATATCAACGGCCAGAGCCGAAGCATGCCTACACCTGCAATTCTCAGCGCCGCGTGAGACTTTGCCCAGAAATCCAGCCTACGATCCAACCGCCAAGATGCGCTTCCCAAGCGAGGCCGCCCGACAGCAGCACGAAAATTAAGATGTTGGACGCAACCAGTCCCAGAAAGGCCATGACGAGGGGCCGGACCGGGAGTTGCGATCGCCGCCGCATACGGTAATCTATAGCCTGCCAGAACCCTATTAGCCCAAATACCGCTCCAGACGCTCCGATCATTGGTGCACTACTGGAAGATATCAGTCCGTAACATGCCGCGCCCCCAACAGCCGAGAGAAACAACACCAACACCGTTTTGGCGGCCCCAATATGGATTGAGACGAACTTTCCCAGCGACAACAGGATGACACTGTTCATCGCTAGATGCATAAACCCGCCGTGCAGAAAGGCGTAGGTGATGAACATCAGTGCTGTCTGGCCCGGGTAAACCGGCGGCAGGGCGCCGGATAAGACCGGCTGCCAGAATGCTCCGAGCATGAAGGCTGGCCAGCGTAGGTTATCTGACCCAATCATGCCGGATGAGGAAAGGCTCAGCACCAGTTCGATCGCGGCCATGACGCCTACAATTATCCAAAGGAACATAGGTGCTCCGGTGGGTGGCGTAGGGCGAAGCGGTTGTTGGTTTTTTGGTGATTTGAAATTCATTCTGTGCAGTTAATCCTTCGCCGCAAGATAGCCAAGGTAGCAGCGTCGGTTCTGGTCAGGTAGTTTCCTACACATCACGGACGTCGTTTGATGACGCTCTCAGCTATCCGTCACTGCAGCCCAATGCACCTACCTTTAGGCCAAAAGCAGGGCTGTATTGTTGCTCCCTTTGGTGTCCAATTGCAGCAAACTTTCCACAGCCGTTGTATTTGCCGCGCGGCCTTACCACATCGGGATTGACCAAGGAGTAACACATGCGCTTACTGAATTTGCACAGGCTGGCGCTGGTTGCCGCCCTTTTTTGTCCCACACTTAGCTTTGCTGAGGGCACCATGATTGAATTTCCAGTATCTGAACCTGCCCGTTGGGATTACTTCAGCGATCAGGTTATGGGCGGCGTATCAGAAGGCAAGGTGGCATTTGAGACAGTTGATAAACAGCCCGTCTTACGGTTGACTGGCCGCGTTAGCACGGCCAACCGAGGCGGTTTTATTCAGGCCCGCACAGAGCTGGACGCGCCATTGTCTGACACAGCGCAAGGTATCGTTTTGACTGTGCGCGGCAACGGCCAACCCTACTACCTACACCTCAGAACGAAGTGGACTGTCTTGCCTTGGCAATTGTATCAGGCCAAATTTGAGACATCTGAAACGTGGCAGGAGGTGCGCGTTCCGTTCGAGGCCTTCGCGCCTTATGGTAAACTTTTGCGCCAGTCCTTCAAGATTTCAGATGTGCGCAGTATTGCAGTTGTTGCCTTCGGACGTGACCACGACGCAGACCTGTCTGTGCGAGCCATCGGGGTCTATTGAGACAAAGGAAATCATCTTTCTTAAATGGCCGCGAATGAGGGGGCAAAAATTCCACCCTCGATTAGCATATGGGCATAGGTGCGCTGCGATATCTGTTCATAGTTTAGCCCGTTGATTAATGCTCTGTTAAAAATGCTGTGCAGTGCACGAATGTCAAAAATGCAAAAGCTGCGCTGCAGAGTGGGTCGATTAGGTGAATGTTCGCAAAGGGCCGTAGTGACAGATGCTGCGCCATGCATATTTCTACATGAAGGGCGTATTCTGTTGAAAAACTCCGATGATGGGTATTTGGGTTAAATTTTCCAGAATAATATTCTGTCCTTTCCGAGTTTTCTCGGTTTTTCTTGGTATATATTGATCAACAGAGAACATTTTTCTGTTTTTTGAAAATTTGCAGACGCAGAAAAGAGTTTTTCAACAGAATCGGCGGAAAGCAGACTTTCGCTGCAAGCGCGAACAAAATGGGGAACTTGAAGAAAGCGGACGCTCAGGGCTACGACCCAGCTTTTTACGATGTGCATACCCAGCGAAGATCAGCAACCAGCCCAATGCAACCTGATGCTGCAAGATGAACGAAAGACCGCTTAGGACAAAACACCGGCTTTCAGCTCAAGCTGTGTGGATGGGTTCTTTGGTAAGGGGACTCAGCCGATTGAATTGACTCTTGGGTTGCTGGATGTGTTGATTGGGCGCCGTGAAGCGCCGATAGTAACACAACTCCTTTTGATGCTCGGTGAACGCATACGTCCGCAAATGAGCCCTTTCAGGCCTTGTAGTGGGAAAAACTCTTTGAGTTTCGGCTCATGATGTGATCACCGGCACGGACTGGCCGATATTTACTGTCCGCAGAAGACACACCCAGATCGACGGGATCAACAATCGTGTCCGTATGAGGGTCAAAGAACACAGGTATGGAATACCGCGCGCCGTTAGATCGGTTGATCACGCGGTGCACGGTTGAGGAAAATCTGTTGTTGCTCCATCGAGCCAGCAAATCGCCGATATTGCAAACCAGCGTGCCAGGGATCGGCGGGGCTTCGATCCAGTCTCCGGACTTTGCACGCACTTGAAGCCCGCCACTGTTGTCTTGCAGCAAAACCGTCAATACTCCAAAGTCCGTGTGGGGTGCCACACCGAACCTTTCCTCCGCCTCATCTGCCGCAGTTGAGGCCGGATAATAGACAAGCTGCCCGCGTGCGAGCGGTTTTTCGAAAGCCGCATCAAAAAAGCCCGTAGGCTTATCAAGGCTTACGGCCACCGCGGCCATGACCCGCCGTGCCGCGTAACAAACCGCGTCGTAATAGGGGGTCAGCTCGGCATGCAATCGGGGAAAGTCCGTGGGCCATTGGTTCACCGCGCAAAGGGGTTTGCCCGCAATGACGTCAGGGTCGTCGGGCGCCGTGTCGGTTCCCCAAAAGAAAACCTCTTTGAGGTCGTATGTCTTGGCACCTTGCAGTCGCGACATGCCCTGCGCCATCCAGCCGCGCTGGTGGGTGTCGACTGCAACTTTGCTTTTGTCGGTCTCCGGCAGTTCAAAGAAGTCTTTGGAAACGGCGAAGGCTTGCTCCATAAGGGCAGGATCAATCCCATGGCCGGAAATATAAAAGAACCCGTGATCTGCGGCCGCTGCGTGGATGGCATTGGCAACGCTTTGGATGTCTGTGCCTGAAATCGCGCTAGAGACGTCAATAACGGGGATCGTTTGCGGATCTGTGTGGGCGGCATTGGCAAATTCGGTCGTCATCATAAGGCTCCGTTACAGGAATGATGGTTGGATTGTGCCTGTGCATTTTGCCTCAATGCAAGATAGAATATCAGTAATCGGCAGGCCTGTTCGGGCCATGATAGCATACTTGTAGGGCGGCAGGTTCGTGCATTCCAAGAGGATGTGTTTGTGATGGGATTGGCATCTTGCGGCAATGAAATCTGCAATTTCTTTGGTTGCCAGTTCCACGTTAAGCGTCCCCAGATTTTGTGAAATCACCTGCCGTAGATGCATGTCATGGGGCAATCCAATTACGTCCGTGTGGTGGTCGCCAAAGTGGTTTTCATTCAGGCTGTCGGCGTCAAATGTGACGGTCAGAATGTCGCGTGGGGCGTAACGTTCACATAGTGCTGGCAGTGCTGTTAGGGCTGAACTGATGAACGGCCTATCTGTTCGGGCCTCAAGATGTTTTTGCCAATAAGACAGGAACCCACAAGACGTGACGATGATGTCGCCGCGCGCTTTTGCGACGGCGCCTTCAAACGGTGCAATCGGGATCGCGGCGGGGTTGGCACTAACGATTTGACCAACGGACGCACCAGAAATGCGCAGAATTTCAATTTCATCCACGTAGGTGGCAAGGCACCCGACATCCCCCGCAATCCTCGGGAAATCCGTGTCGAGTTGGAGAACAGTGACGGACGGCATTGCTATTGCCGGATATTGTCCGGCAACCACGTAGCCAGCTCTGGGAAGGCGACAAGCAGCACGATCATGAGAAGCATAAGCCCCACCATGGGCAGCGCCACTTTGGAAATATATCCGATTTCATGGCGCGTCATGCTTTGCAAAACGAACAGGTTGAACCCGATGGGTGGAGTTACCTGCGCCATTTCCACCACCACGACGATGAAGATACCAAACCAGATCGGGTCTATGCCTGCCTGTCGGATCATGGGTTCGACGATGGCCATGGTCAGAACGACAGATGAAATACCGTCCAAAAACATGCCAAGGATAATGTAGAACACAGTCAGTGCCGCGATCAGCGTGATGGGCGATAGGTTCAGCCCGTCGATGTAGGCCGCCAGCGCGCGGGGCAGTCCTGTGAACCCCATGGACAGTGAAAGGAAAGCGGCCCCCATCAGAATCAGCGCGATCATGGCCGACGTGCGGGTTGCTCCCATAAGGCTTTCGAAGAACGTTGATAAAGACAGGGACCGTTGGAACATGGCCAACGTCAGGGCGCCCAAAACACCGACTGCGGCGGCCTCAGTCGCCGTAGCCCAGCCAAAATACATTGATCCGATGACGGCAAAGACAAGGCACAACACAGGGATCAAAAACCGGCTTTCGGCGAGCATTGTTCCGAAACTGATCGAGGGTTCGGGTGGTGGGCGTTGGTCGGGTCGAATGTAGTGCCACGCGACGATGTAGGACATAAACAGCGCTGCCAGCACGAGGCCGGGAATGATCCCAGCCATGAACAGTTTGATGATGCTTTCGTTGATCGATACGCCATACACAATCAGCGTCAGCGATGGCGGGATCATCAGGCCCAGTGTTGCAGCCCCAGCCAGCGTGCCAACGATCATGTATTCGGGATAGCCGCGTTTGCGCAGTTCGGGAATCGACATTTTACCAACGGTGGTCAGCGTTGCGGCGGATGATCCGGACACGGCCGCAAAGATCGTGCAGCCCGCGATGTTGGTGTGTAGCAGCCCGCCGGGCAGCCACCGCATCCACGGGGCCAAGCCGCGAAACATGTCTTGGGACAATCGTGTTCGATAGAGGATTTCACCCATCCAGATGAACAAGGGCAGCGCCGTTAGCGTCCATGACGACGAACTAGTCCAGATGGTCGTAATCATCGCGTCGCCTGCGGGGCGGGTGGTGAACAATTCCATCCCGACAAAGGCCACGCCCATTAACGCGAGCCCGATCCAGATGGAGGACCCCAGCAGCGTGAAGAGAACCAATAGAAAGACGATTGTTGCATAAGCTTCGGTCATTCCACGGACTCCGACACAATAGGGTTCACGCCCGTCACGAGCATCCGGTACAGCGTGTCCCAGAGCGCAATGGCCAACAGGATCGTCCCAATCGACATTGCTAGTTGGGGTATCCAGACAGGGGTGTAAACCAGCGTACTACTGCCGCTCGCTACTCCTGCGAAATCGAGTTTGAACAAGGACACAAGCCATTCGGGGACTTGGTCTTGGCCTTGCGTGCGGTCGTTCAACATCTCCGAAATGAAGGTCGCCTTGACGGCGTAGCGCGCGAAATAGGTGGCAATGACAGCGGCGCCAAAAACGGCAAACACGTCCAGCCAGCGTTTTAGGAAAGCGGTGGAATTCAAGAGGATCGATACACGGATATGGGCACCACGCGTCAGCGCATGACTAAGCGCAAAGAACGACGTCGCAGCCATTGCGTAGCCTGCAAATTCGGTGGTTCCGGGGACTGCAACGCTGGTCCAACGCGCCACCATTCCCACCACAATCAGCGATAGGATCATCACCATAAAGAACCCTGCAATGACGCCGCTGGCGACGTAGACGCCATCCAGAACACTCCAAAGCGGGCGTAGCGGCCGTTCAATCCGTGGCCCCGCAATCAGGCAAATGACGCCGATCAAGCTGGGCAAAACAAAGAGCCAGACCCAAAGGGGCAGGCCCATGAAGGGCGACCAGTCACGCATGCTAGGTTCTCAATTTCATAGAGGAAAACGGGCCAGTCAACAGATGTGCAGGCTGGCCCAGATCGGTTTAGTTGTTGTAGGCGTCTAAGATCGCCTGACCGTCCGTACCAGCTGTTTCCAACCAATCGGCTGTCATCTGCGCACCGATGGCTTCGAGCTCTGCCAAGAATTCAGGCCCCGCATCCTGAACAGTCATGCCGTTGCCTTCAAGCTCTGCAAAATAAAAGTCCGCAAGCTCGGCTGATTTGGCAGCACACGAAGCGGATGTCTCATCAGCGGCCTGCTGCATGCCTGCTTGCGTTTCAGCATCAAGGCCGTCCCAAACTTGCGTGTTCACCATCACGTAGTTGCGCGGCAGCCATGCATTGACCTTGTAGTAGTGGCTGAGGTGTTCCCAAACCTGACGGTCATAGCCAGTTGAACCCGACGAGATGAACGCAGACGCAACACCCGTGGCGAGCGCTTGGCTCAATTCCGCGGCTTCGATCTGAACAGGGATCATGCCGAGTTCTTCGGCGAAGGTCGCTGTAGCAGAGTTATAGGACCGGAACTTGATGCCTTGCGTGTCAGCAGACGAATTCACTTCTTGATCGAAGTAGAACCCCTGACCGGGCCATGGGCATGTGTACAAAGCGACCAAGTTCAAATCGGCCAGCTGGGCGTTTACGGTTTCTCGCGCAGCCTGCCACAGACGTTCGTTGTCGTCGTAGCTGGTGGCGATGAACGGCAGGTTGTCCCACCCCAGCAGCGGCGCTTCGTTCGCGTGTGCGGACATGAAACGTTCACCAATTGGCACCTGACCGGTTTGGATTGCGCGTTTGATGTCGCCACCGCCGAACAAGGACCCGCCCGGGTGAACGGTGATGTCAATCGCTCCGCCGGTGTAATCGCGCACGAGGTCCGCAAAAATCACGCCATGTTCGGAATGAAAGTTCGTCGCCGCATAGGCCATAGGCATGTCCCACGATTGGGCGTGGCCATCTGCAATCGCAGACGTCGCCATCAATGCGCCGAACGCAGTTGCGGTTACTGTTTTTAGAAGTGTCATTGGTGTCCTCCCAGACGGTCGCACGCTAGTGCGTTACATGTTTCATCGGATCGAAGGCCCCCAAATCTATGTTTGGTTTTTTCCCACCTATAAGATCTGCAATGATCCGACCCGTTTTGGGCCCACCTGTCAAGCCAACGTGTTGATGTCCAAAGGCGCTATAGCTTTTGCCTTGCGCATCATTGGCACCGATCAATGGCAAGCTGTCTGCAGGGGCGGGCCGGTGGCCCATCCATTCCACAACCCTGTCATAGGTCATATCCGGCAGGATGGCGGCAACTTGACGGTGCAGCATATCAAACGGCGCGCCGCTGGCTTTGGCGTTTAACCCGCCAAATTCGATCACTCCGGCGGCGCGCAAACGGCCCTCCATCGGGGTCAGCACAAACTTGCCGCTCGCCACCATCATCGGGGCTTTGGGCATGACGCTTGGGTTTATGAATTCCAGATGATAGCCGCGCTCGCTTTCGAACGGAACTTTCACGCCCAGTTTATGGGCGATCTCTTTTGACCATGGGCCCATGGCAAACACAATGTGATCCGCAGTCATGGGCCCGTCAGATGTTTGTAACCCCGTAATCACGCCAGCCTCAACATCCACATCGCGCACCAGACTGATCTGCAACGTGCCGCCCTCATCGACGAAATGGTCTGCCAAAGCTTTGACATATTCGCCGGGATCAGAAATGCGCCCGTGGTTCTTACATGCCACGACGGTGTCAAAGGATGCGCCGAATGTGGGGTCTCGCGTGGCATAGTCTGCGCCACTCAGGACTTCAAATTCGCACCCCGCTGCGTGGCGTTTTTCCCAGCCATAGGCATCTGCGTCAAACGCGGCACGGGTTGCGTAGCCGAAACAATAATCGTCGGGATGAATAAAACGCGCGGCGGGCGTTCCGGCTGCCAACTGTCGGTGCTGATCCAACGTGTCATGCATCAAAGACGCCATCGCAGCGCCGTAAACATCCACATGTTTATCTGTCGCATGCGACAGATACTTCGCGAGGAATGGCAGCAATTTGGGCAGGTAACTCCATCGCAAGAATAACGGAGCATCTAGATCGAGCAACATCTTCGGTGCTTTGCTCAACAACCCTGGGACTGTCACCGGAACAACCGCGCCCGCCGCCAGCACGCCCGCGTTTCCGTGGCTCGTGCCCGAGGCCGGACCAGCCCGATCAACGATTGTCACGTCATGCCCGCCGCGTTGCAGCCACATAGCGCATGACACCCCGACGATCCCTGCGCCCACCACGATGACTCTCATGTCAAACTCCTCTACTTGCTAAAAATCTTCCCAAAGTGCAGCGACAAAGGAAAGACTGAGCACCTACATCGGTTGACACTTGCCGCCAGCATATGCGTCCTTGGCCTCAAAACAAGGTAGGTATGCAAACATGTTCAGACTACTGATCTCGGCGCTTGTGACCGTCTCGCGCCATGGTCGTGCTGGGCTGCTCTTGGGGTTGATCGCGGGTTTCATGTTGCCTGGTGTAGCGAATGTCCTGAAACCATTTCTTCCCTATTTGGTAATGGCCCTGTTATTTCTGGTCGCCCTACGGATCGGCCCCGAGCGCGCCCGCCACGGGATGTCTAACCTGCGCACAACGCTGGCACTGGTTCTGACCTTGCAACTTGCCTTTCCGCTAGTGGTCATGGGCTTTGCCTTGGCGTTTGGTGTCGGTGCATCGCCTTACGTTCTCGCCGCCGTGCTGGTCCTCACCGCGCCGTCAGTGAGCGGCAGCCCGAATTTTGCAATTATTCTGGGCGCTGATCCCGAACCGGCGTTTCGGTTGTTGATTGTGGGCACCGCCGTTTTGCCCGTAACGATGTTACCGATATTATGGTTGTTGCCGCAGTTTAACGACGTCACAACCATTCTGTTCCCCGCACTTCGTGCTTTGATTGCGATCGTATTCGCAATGGGGCTAGGATTTTTGGTGCGCGCGACGCTGATGCCCAACCCCACTGCCGATCAAACACATGCGATGGATGGTGCTATGACGACCGCACTTGCTGTTATCGTCATCGGCCTCATGGCGGCGCTACGGCCAGCAATGGCACAGTCCATCGGCACAGTTGCGGGCTGGCTGGCCCTCGCATTCGCCGTAAACATAGGCATGCAGGCACTGAGTTACGTGTTGTTTCGACGTGCAGTTCCGCGCACAGATCTTGCACCCGTGTCCATCGTGGCAGGCAATCGCAACTTTGCTATCTTCCTCGTCGCACTCTCACCTGCGACCGCTGAACCGCTAATGATTTTCTTAGGGTGCTATCAAGTGCCCATGTATCTCACGCCGTTTGTTATGGACCGGCTCTATCGGGTTGGATGACCATCGGTAAACAATGTTCTCATAGGCCTATGGAAAAGCGCGACAAACGTTCGCCAGTCTCCTTGGCGACGCCTGTAAGCAGCTGCTGACAGGATCAGTGAATTCCAGAATCCGACTTTGACTACAGCGCTATTGAAACGTCGCTCCGTGCCAAAATCGGACCTTGGCCTTCAAGTGTCCACTTTTCGAACTGCTGGGCTTTTGCGCGTTCGGTGCATACAACAAGTATAGAAGCACAACAGGGGGTAAGCACATGCTGCGTCTATTGAAATGGGCCGGAACTCTATTGTTGGTTCTCGTACTAGGAGTGACTGCGGCTATTTTGTTGGGGCCTGTCACACAGGTTGACCTGGCATCACGTTTCAAATCAGAGACAATAGGCGCTGACCTCGACGTGTGGTTGGAGCAGCAAGAGCAGGCTTTTCCCGGGATTGTACCTGGCACAGAAAAGCAAGTCATCTGGGCTGGAGCAGAGGGTGAGAAAACGCCGACGGCGATAGTCTACCTACATGGCTTTTCTGGCAGCTCCGTTGACATCAAGCCTGTCCCAGACCTTGTAGCTGTAGCTCTTGGAGCAAATCTATTCTACACACGGCTGAATGGCCACGGACTTGACGGACCAGCTTTGGGAGCAGCTACACCGGAGGCTTGGATCGACGACACGGCCGAGGCGCTTGCGATTGGGCGACGGCTGGGCGACCGAGTTTTGGTAGTTGCGACTTCTACCGGAGGAACGTTGGCGACGATGGCTATGGCGGACCCTGACGTTTCTCAAGATGTAGCTGGCTTGGTTCTGATCTCCCCAAATTTCCGTATGAAAAGCACGAAGGCTCGTATTTTGGACCTTGGATATGCCCCGGTCTGGGCGCCTTGGCTCATGGGGCCGGAATATAGCACCACTCCAACCTCTCAAGCCCATGAGACTTATTGGACAACTAGCTATCCCACCTCCGCCTTGTTCCACGTCGCGGCCTTAATTCGTGCGGCGCTAACAATCGATCCATCAACGATAGAGGTACCACTATTGGTGCTGTATTCGCCAAACGACCAAGTCGTAGAACAAGCACGCACAGTTTCGTTTCTAGAGGATTGGGGAGGCCCGATCCGTTGGGAGCCGCGCGAAATGACCGATCAAGATGACCCGAACTCGCATATGATTACAGGTGATATCCGGAGCCCATCACAATCGACAGCTACTGTAGCGACCATCTTGGATTGGGCAGAGGGCTTTAAAAAGTGAGTGTTTTATGATGGTCAGGAAATTGAGGGGTTTATAGTGGCAGAACCATAATTAACTTATTTGAGGACCTTTAAGATATGAAAAATATAATCCATGTATACCGCTTCTACTCTAAAACCC
>Ga0208544_10002887_pt1 | contig 10970 bp, 6 predicted proteins | sample DEB08_DNA_9_FD_184526 | JGI IMG/M metagenome (GOLD analysis project Ga0208544, IMG submission 184526) | Aqueous microbial communities from the Delaware River and Bay under freshwater to marine salinity gradient to study organic matter... | ecosystem: Environmental > Aquatic > Marine > Coastal ...
TGAAATTGAAGCCATGCTCAGCGACGAGGAGAGTAAAAAGACGTAGACCAATAGTCGACTAAATAGGGCTTATTAGGTGGCCATCAAAGCAGGGCAGGCGCTCCTTGAGAGTAGTGAATTCGGATATTTCGATATCTGGAAGACTGCTATCGAAGAGCGCACAGGTGTGCAGATTACCGCTGATCGTGAGCACGCCTTAGGGCTCTTGCTCAACCGAAGAATGCGCGAATTAAATCTTCTCGATGTTGACGAATATCTAACCCAAGCTCTGGATGTCACTAGAGGCGCCGAGGAGTGGAGTGGACTGGTCGATAGATTGCTGGTTAAGGAGACAAGCTTCTTTCGACATGGTCCCTCATTTGATTATGTTGCCCAGTGGGTTAAAGAGACCATTACTAACCCTGACTTTGTCGGTCCGCTGTGGGTCTGGAGTCTCGGTTGTTCAACTGGCGAGGAGGCCTACTCACTGGCGATAACTGTTGACCGAGCTATGCGTCAAGTAGGATCTGTAAAGGGCTTTGGCATTATCGGCACTGACATCAGCAATGAGGCGATCTTTCAAGCCCGGCGCGGTATCTATCGCGGAGCAAAAATGAATGCGGTTGATGAGTCTACAAGAGCGGATTATTTCGACCAAGTCGGAGCGCAGCTATGGCGAGTAAAAGCGGATTTAAGGCGCCGAGTCTGTTTTTTGACGAGCAATATACTGGCCGACAAATCCCCTTTAATAGGACGCAAAATACATCTTATTTATTGTCAGAACATGTTGATATATTTTCGCCGCTGGAAGCGCCGGGAACTGGTTAATCAATTAACCGATCATTTGGATAATCGCGGTTGCCTTATGTTGGGACTAGGCGAATTGGCAAATTGGATGCCCGAGGGATTTGCGCGAGTTGCGCCGCGCGTTGTTCAGGCATACACAAAAGTTAAGACCGTTGAACAGGGAGAAGCTCTATGAGCGAGGTTCAAATAAAAAGAATCAAAACATTCACCGGGCTTGAATGGCTAGTAGGAGAAATTGAAAGTAGTCTGGATGCAGCCTTTAGTGAGTTGGAAGCGTTCACTCAGAACAATAGCGATGAAACAAAAATACGTTTTTGTTTGGGCCACCTGCATCAAATAACCGGTCCATTTAAAATCCTAGAATATGAGGGATGCATTTTTTTAGTTGAAGAAATGGAGGCTTTAACTCAGGCCATTATTGACAAAAAAGTTTCCAATATTAATGAAGCCTGTGAAATTTTAGTTCAGGCGATTGTCAAACTACCAATCTATCTTCGACAGATATTATCGAATCGCGAAGACCGTCCTGAGACGTTAATTCTATTATTAAATGACTTGCGCGCAGCCCAAGGACACTCCTTAGTTTCTGAGGGAGGTTTATTTTCACCAGATATATCCAAGTATAAAAATCAATCGGAAAATCAGCTCGCCGTCGATCCCAACTCCGCAACCAGCGATATGATAAAACGCCTGCGTCAGGTCTATCAGTTGTCCCTAATCAAAGTAATAAAAGACCAGGATAAAGCGGCTAACTATTCCAATCTCGCGAAAGTATTACAGCGAATGGTGGAGCTTTCAAAAGGTACCTGGAGAGAAAATCTCTGGTCTGTATCCGGTGAAACCATTAAGTTAGTGGCTTCTGGTGAAATCAAATTTAGCCTCGCACTGAAAAAGCTTTTTCGAACTCTGGATACCCAGCTAAAACTCCAGGCCAAAGAAGTTATGCTTGGTGAATACAGTGCTCCCGAGTGCGGGCTATTTAAGAACCTGCTTTATTATCTTACGACCATTCAGCCCACTACTCAGGTATTAGAGTCTATCTGGGAAACATATAGTCTCGCTGAGGCTTTCCCCACTGGAACTCTCAATCCCGATCATGGACGCTTGGTGCCGCAGCACGATCCATTGGTTGTGCGCTCTCTAGTTGTATCGATTCAGGCTGAATTGGCTACCGTGCGCTCTGCCCTGGAGAGGTTTTCAATCGAGGGCGGACTCTCTGCTGACGAAGTTAGAGAGGCTCTACCGGTACTCGCGAACATGGCCGACACTCTTGCTCTGGTGGGTCAGGGAAAGCTGCGTGATGCCACGACCAATGTCGACACTAGATTACAGCAAATGTTTTCTCTGGAAGCCTCGGGAATCGACGATCAGGATATTACCAATGCAGTTCACAGTCTCGCCGAAATAGAATTAGCCTTAAATACTTGGGCTGCCAGTCCCGACAAATTTTCAGGCACAGTAGACTTGGATAGCCAACAGAATCAATTTGAATTCGACAGCGCCAGTAAGGTGCTTTTAGCCGAGTCGCGCACGGGTATCGAACGTATCAAAGAAGCGGTTGTTGCGTTTATAAATTCCCAGTGGGATTTGCAGCTACTCTGCCATGTACCAGAGATGTTTCATCAGCTGCAAGGGGCTCTGCAAATTATAGGATTGGCTCGTGCGGCATCGGTGGTGGCTGGCTGTGCAAGCTATGTTGAAAAGCTTATTGCAGCAGATAGCCGCCAAGTGGAATGGCATGCTCTAGACACCTTCGCCGATGCAATTACCATTGTTGAATACTATCTCGAACAATTTCCCGCTGACAATAACGTCAAACAAGATGAGGTTTTGGTTGCGGCAGAAGCAAGTATTTTCTCTCTGCTAGAGGGAGCACAAGCAGGGCAGCAACCTTTGCAGAAAACGGCGACCGACTATACCGATTTACATGCTGAGCCCGAGGAAATTATTCAAGAAATGGTTCTTTTAGAGGAGCAGCAGGAACCGATTGTCAGTTTCCCTCAAGAGCAAAAGTCGGAGCCAAAGGCTGAGGGCTCTTTGCAGGCTGAGGGCTCTTCACAAGCTGACGGCTCTCTAAAAGCTGACGGCCCTTCACAGACTAGAGCAGTCCCCGCGGATCAAGATGATGAATATATTGTTGATCCAGAAATAATCGAAATCTTTGTCGAAGAGGCGGATGAGGTTCTCGAAACGTTAACTGCGTTATCACCCCAGTGGAAAAACCAGCCTCAAAACGAGGAGTTTGTCGCGACTGCCCGGCGTTCCTTCCATACTCTAAAAGGAAGTGGACGCATGGTTGGCGCCATGGCGATCGGAGACCTAGCCTGGTCCATTGAAGAGCTGTTGAATGGCGTCACCAACGGGCGTTTAAAGTGTACTGAGATGATGGTTGATCTGTCAGATATGGCGGTGGAATCAATTACAGGAATGATTCTCACCTTTGCTGCCAATCAGCCAGATAACGACCCAGAAAATCGCATTGCCGCTATTGTTGAGGCGGCGCGATGTCTGGCCAATGATGAAACTATGAGCCCACGAGCGGCCGAATTATTCAGTTTGGAGGTCATTTCTGAGGTTGAGCCGGAACAAGAAAAAGCGGTAGTTGAGCCATTTGAAATTGACAGTTTTTCTGTTGAAGAGCTCGAAGACCCAAATACAACGCTGAATGATTTAAGTGAGCTAAGTAGTTCTGATATTACTGAGACCGAGGCGTTAGAACTTAATAGCGAGTCAGAGGTTGATCGGCAGCAGGATTCAATTGACGACCAAATAGAGGCTCAAGAGCTTGGTGATGAAGAAGAGCACGAAGCGATACTCTTGGAGATGTTCGTCAATGAAGCTCAGGGCCATTTAAAAGCGATTGATGATTTTGTCTTGCAAACCCGCAGTTCAGCGCCACTTTATAGGGCTCCCTCTCTAGCACTTCAGCGAGCCCTGCACACCTTAAAAGGGACTGCAGAAATGGCCGACTTCTCAGAGCTGAGTGAGCTGGTTGCGCCCCTTGAAGAGTTTATTAAAGAGTTGCATCACCACCAGATTTGTCTCGATGAAGACATAGTTCACTTAGTTGAAGATGCGGCAGGCTTTTTCCGCGCCATTCTTGCGCGCATGTCAGGCGGCGAATTAATCGAACTGTCAGGACTGTCGCTGTTCCGTGCGCGGCTGTCAGAGTTGCGTGAAAAAGCCGTCGGTCATCTATTGCGTGGTGCGAACAACGATAGTGACGGCAAGGACTTTGCCGCAGTCAAACGGCTTATGGCGGAAGGTCTTTTGGCGTTACAAAATTATCCTGCACTGTACGATTATCTTCAGCATCAAACCGCACCCCCGAGAGTCATTTTCAATGAGCTGCAGGCCGATTTAAAAGCCATCCAGGAACAGCTTGTGGATGCGGATATAGCACCTATTTTAGAGCTTTCTGGACTGATGGCGCCGATTTATAGCCTACTTCTGGAAATAGGTTCTGTACCTAATCAGGCTGTTATAGATAGATTAAAAGCGAGCCATGAAGATCTACTGAATCTCTTTGATATGCTCGCAGCGGATCAGGATTTAAGCTCAATATCCGATAGGGATAAAAAGCGCCTAGAGGATATACAAGAACAGCTTACTGCCCAGTTAGCAGAAAAGGCCGAGCTAGTTAAGATCTCTGAAGATCAAGCCCTGGCGCCAAGTACCGAGGAAGAACCTCCAGAGATGCCTCCAGTTAACGAGCAGTCAGAGGACAATCAGCCATTAGTAGCGGATAAGTCTGAGCTAATACTGCCGGAAGAAAATATTGACGAACCATTGATGGATTTAGATGGCAGCGATAAGAACGTCGACAATGCAGACACAGATGCACCAATAATATCGCCTGCCGCCGCTGCCCCTAGGTCATTACCATTGGTCGATATAGAGCTAGACAATGAAATTGTTGGCGTCTTTGTGGAAGAAGCGGATGATATTGTCAGCCATATTGAAGAGTTAGTAATGGCCTGGCGATCCAGTCCCAAAGAGATTGAGCTGGCTGACAGACTTAAGCGTGATTTGCATACCTTAAAAGGCGGCGCGCGCATGGCGGGATTCAATGGGCTGGGGGATCGAGCTCATGCCATTGAGTCCCTGATTGACGAGACTAAAGATTATAACAAGCGCTTTTTTAAGAGGATTATTTCTCAGCAGGAAATGCTGGTCAGCATCTACGATATTGTTCGGCAGATGGCCCGGGGTGGCGATATCAATGAGCTGCGTCAACAGCTGGTCGATTTTGAGCAAAGCGATCTGACGGATAAAAATACCGCTGCTGGTGATCAGGCCGAGAGTAACAATCAGGATAGTTTCGACTCTGCCGCTGACTTTATGAAATCTCTGGCTATCCCGGAGGCGGGCAAGTCCGGGCACACCATGCAGACACCGCCGAGTTCCTCCGGCGCCAAAAGCAAGCCTGCACTTGACCAAAATACTATTCAAGGGGAAATCAAAGAGGTTGTTCGAATTGGCGCCGAGGTGCTGGATACACTGGTTAATCTGTCTGGCGAAAATATTATTTTCCGCGGCCGAGTTGAAGAGCAGCTCAGTGAGTTCACTCAGTTTCTCGATGAAATGGATGCCACAGTGGAGCGTCTTCAGGGGCAGGTCCGACGTCTTGGTACTGAAACCGAAGCGCAGATTGATTACCGTCGTGAGCAGATTGAAGCTTCCGGTGAGGCGGATAATTTTGATCCATTAGAGATGGATCGCTACTCCCACTTACAGCAGTTGACCGGTTCGTTGATGGAGTCCGCATCGGATTTACATGATCTCAAAGAGACATTGAACGAAAAATTAATTGGCACGGAAACGCTACTTTTACATCAATCACGAATCAATACTGATCTGCAAGAAGGCTTAATGAAAACTCGCATGGTGCCCTTCGCCAGAATTGTTCCGCGACTGCGCCGTATTGTTCGGCAGGTGGGCATAGAGCTGGGCAAAAAGGTCGAATTGCGCATGGACAATATTCAGGGAGAGATGGACAGATCTGTTCTCGATCGAATGGTTGCACCCCTGGAACATATGATTCGCAACTCCGTGGATCATGGTATAGAAAATGAAGCCGAGCGCTTAAAAGCGGGCAAGCCGGCCAGTGGCAGTATTGTTATCACCACTTACCGACAGGGCGGCGATATAGTTATCCATCTGGCTGATGATGGTCGCGGTTTGGATGTGGAAAAGATTCGTCGCCGCGCTCTGGAGAAAGATTTGATAGTTGAGGATGCGGCGCTATCAGCCTATGAAATTGCTCAGTTTATTTTTCATCCCGGCTTTACCACATCCGACTCAGTGAGCCAGATATCTGGCCGTGGTGTCGGGCTCGATGTGGTCAACAGTGAAGTGCGCCAATGCGGTGGTCGAGTGGATATCGAAACCTCGGCGGGGTTTGGTACTCAGTTCACCATAGTGCTGCCCTTTACCTTATCGGTTAACCGCGCATTGATGATTAATGTCACTGGCGATCATTACGGTTTGTCTCTCAACTCAATTGATGGCGTCCACTTTATGCCCCGCAGTGCGGTGGAAGAAGCTATGACCAATGGCAGTGTGATTAACTATGCCGGTGTCGACTATGAACTCTGTTATCTGGGAACTTTACTCAACCCGGAGATAGTAAAGCGCCCAGACAGTCTCGATGAGGATGCTGCCCTGGTGCTGTTTCATTCCGATAACCGACGCTTTGCCGTCCAGGTCGATGAAATTATTGGCACCAAAGAGATTGTTGTGAAGACCATTGGGTCTCAGTTTTCCAGTGTTCCAGGATTGGGCGGCGCGACCATTTTGAGTGATGGTCAGGTGGTCGTGATTATTGATCTCAATGAATTGGCGCGAGTTTCCATTGTCGACCTACCGCGTATTGGCCAGGGCGATGAGAGAGGTCTTGAGCATGATTCGCGCTCAAACAATGAGGTTTCAACCAGTATATTGGTGGTGGATGATTCGGTTACGGTACGAAAAGTTACCAGCCGTATTTTGCGACGCCAAGGCTATAGAGTACTGACCGCGAAAGACGGTATTGAAGCCTTAAAGACAATGCAAGACGAGATCCCCGCCGTAATCCTGCTGGATATTGAGATGCCGCGAATGGATGGTTTTGAGGTGGCTACTCGGGTTCGTGCCAGCGATGAGTTACGCAATATCCCAATTATTATGATCACCTCGCGAACCGGTGATAAGCATCGAAATCGGGCTATGGAGTTGGGTGTCGACCACTATATGGGTAAGCCCTATCAAGAGGAGCACTTGTTAGAGACATTGGACGAGCTGCTTTCTACCCAAACCTAGAAGCAACCTATGCACCAGTCAAAAGCCGAAGGGAAAGCGAATGGCAAGACGAAAAAAGTCTGGTTGCTGGGGGCTTCTACCGGAGGCCTGCAGGCGATACGTCAGTTTCTAAGTCAAATTCCTCCGCGGGATGACCTGGCTTTCGTCTATGCTCAACACATAGGGGTGCAGCAGACTGGAGTTCTATTGAAGATGATAGAAACCCATACAGGCTGGCCAGCAAGAGTGCCTTCGACTGGAGAGTTTATAAAACCCGCTACAGTGACGGTAATATCCCCAGAGTTTGAAACCCGAGTGAGTCGACAGGGTTGGATATTGCGCTTTGCATCCTCATGGCCGGGCCACTACGCACCCTCTATCGACCAGTTAGCCAACCGTCTGGCGCTGTTATATAGGCGCGATTGCGGAGCCATTATATTTACCGGTATGGGCGATGATGGCGCTAGAGGATGTCAGTCGATCAAGCAGTATGGCGGGCAGGTCTGGGTTCAGGAGCCGACTGCCTGTACCGTACCGGCCATGCCTGAAGCAGTGATCCAGAGGTGCAAAACCGATTTTATTGGGACTGTTACAGAGCTGGCAAAAAGATTAAATAGAAATGTTGTTCAAATGGAGGCTTGTAGCCAATGAGTTTGTTTTTTCTAGATCAAAAAAATCCTATTGCTCAGGTCGACTGCCTGTCGATCAATACTGGGCAATCAAATCTATTGGTTCCTATGCCCGCCATCGCCGAGATTATTCTCAATCAGGAGCTGATTGCCGACGAGGAAAAGCCCCAGTGGATGTGTGGCTGGATTAAATGGCGCAATCTAACAATCCCACTAATTGATTTTGCTGCACTGCAGCAGAACAAGCCCTGCGTAGATTTCGGTAGCAGTACGCGGATTGTGGTGCTGAATAGTCTGGTAGAAGGGCACGAGCATCGCTACTACGCGATTATCTGCAAGGGATTCCCACATACTATTAGAGTTGAGGAAGACAGTGCGCTAAGCGCTCAGGACGAGGTCGAAATCGCCACCTGCATCAGTTTAAGCTTTGACCTCGATGGCCAGCATTTGGACTTGCCGGATTTCGAAGAGATTGAAACCCACCTGCGCAGTATCCCCCACAATCAGTAATTCACTGTATCGCCAAAAATCCTGTTCTGTATCCTCACAGAGCAGGTGACCTACCGTCCACAGATTAGTAGTATTAAGCAGCCTGCCTCAATGTTAGTCTTAGACCTTAGAATGCTAACAACCATTAAAACTATAATAAGAAAGACACCTTGAGGAACAGAGCATGAACGGCTTAATGATGGACTCCCAGTTGACCATAACGTCAATAATGAAGCACGCTGATCTAATTAACGGTAAGAGCGAGATTGTTTCAGTCACTGGCGACAATCCGCTGCACAGATATACCTATAAAGATGCCTTCCGCCGTGTGCGCCAGATGGCCAATGCTTTGCAGAAGGTGGGTTTTGAGGCAGGAGACAGAATTGCTACTCTGGCTTGGAATGACTATCGCCACTTTGAGCTCTATTACGCAATCTCTTGTTCAGGGCAGGTTTGTCATACAGTTAATCCGCGTCTTTTCCCTGAGCAGATCGACTTTATTATCAATCATGCTGAAGATCAGTTTGTTTTCACCGACCCTATGTTTGTTCCTCTCTTGGAACAGCTTCAAGATAGCCTTTCCTCGGTTAGAGGCTTTGTGATCATGACCGATGCGGCAAATATGCCGAATACCAGCCTTAAAAATGCTCACTGCTACGAGACCTTTATTGAAGGAGAGTCAGATAGCTTTGACTGGCCAGATTTGGAAGAGAACAGTGCTAGCTCGATGTGTTACACATCTGGTACCACAGGTAATCCCAAGGGCGTTCTCTACAGCCACCGCAGTACGGTTTTACACTCCATCGTTGGCTCAACACCAGACGTGATGAACCTCGCCCAGAAAGATGTGGTGATGCCCATAGTGCCGATGTTCCATGTTAACGCTTGGGGAACCGCCTACAACGGTCCAATGGTTGGCGCCAAGCTTGTGTTCCCAGGCCCGAAAATGGCCGACGGTGAAACACTGACCAACCTGATCAATTCAGAAAAAGTGAACTATTCCCTCGGTGTGCCAACGGTTTGGCTTGCCTTGGTGGGATACCTCAATACCACAGGAAAAACCATAGAGACGCTTAAGTCTGTAGTCTCTGGTGGCTCTGCCTGCCCACTGTCGCTGATGCAGGAAATGGAAAAGCACGGAGTTATGGTACACATGGGCTGGGGTATGACTGAAATGAGCCCTCTGGGATCCTATAATCGACCTCAGGAGTGGATGAAGGACGGTACTCAGGATGAACAAGACACCTGGCGTGTTCGCGCCGGTCGCGTGGTCTTTGGTGTCGAAATGAAAATTGTCGATGGCGACAACAACGAGCTACCCTGGGATGGCGTTGCCTCCGGTGTTTTGCTAGTGAAAGGCCCCTGGGTCTGCAGTGGCTACTATCGTCTTGATGATAAACCCGCAGTAGACGAAGACGGTTGGTTCAATACTGGTGATATGGCGGCCATAGACGAGGAGGGCTACGTGACCATTACTGATCGCATCAAAGACGTGATCAAATCCGGTGGCGAATGGATCAGCTCTATAGATGTTGAGAATGCCGCTATGGCGCATCCAGACGTTCAAGAAGCGGCAGTTATTGGCGTCTCGCATCCTAAGTGGACTGAGCGGCCGCTGCTGATTGTTATCCCTGTAGAGGGATCTACCCCTGATAAAGACGCCATACTGGCTTCTCTCGAGGGCAAGATCGCCAAGTGGTGGACACCTGAAGACTGTGTTTTTGTCGAAGAGATTCCTCACACAGCAACCGGCAAGATAAGCAAGAAAGACTTGCGCGATCAGTTTAAAGACTACGCCTACTCTTGAGTGTCAACCAATGGGTAGACACTGGCGTTAAAGCAGACTCTATTAAGTTAATTAAGAGGATGGTCTATGCGTAATTTTACGATTTTTACCTTGCTGATGGTGTTTTCCCTGGGAGTTTTAGCTGATGATCACCGAAGTGATCATGATGGCAAGGCTCGTCACCATAAAGACATGTTTAAGCAGGCTGATCAAGACGGCGATGGTGCGGTCTCTGCCGAGGAGCATGAACAAGCTCTAGAGAGAATGGCTGATAAGCGCCGCGAGCGTTTCTCGAAAATGGATAGCGACGGTGATGGCTCTCTCACTAGAGAAGAAGCCCGTGCGGCCAAGCAGGAGCGCCGCGAGAAAATGAAAGAGAAGCATAAGCAACAGCGCAACTAATCCGCAATAAGTTGCCAGCCGAGAAAAGACCAGTTGGGAGCAGCTGGTTTTTTCTTTTAGGCTTTTCTTGAAGCTCAAGCCTCTTTCACCGGCAAAGTATTTGCACCCCATAACGAAGTCACGCATAGTTACGCCTGAATTGACTTCTGGTGTTATATGACTGATTTTTTGATTGCCCCATCCATCCTTTCTGCCAATTTTGCCCGCCTGGGCGAAGAGGTTGATGCCGTTCTTGAAGCCGGCGCAGATATTGTCCACTTTGACGTTATGGACAACCACTATGTGCCCAATCTGACGATTGGCCCCATGGTCTGTAAAGCGCTGCGGGATCATGGCGTTACCGCGCCCATAGATGTGCATCTGATGGTGCAGCCGGTGGATGATCTGATCCGCATGTTTGCTGATGTTGGTGCAACCTACATTACCTTTCATCCCGAGGCATCGAGCCACGTTGATCGCTCTCTGCAGCTGATTCGCGATCTCGGCTGTAAAGCAGGTCTGGTACTAAATCCAGCGACAAGCTTGGAAACAGTCCGCTGGGTGATGGACCGCATGGATATGCTATTGCTGATGTCCGTCAACCCAGGCTTTGGTGGCCA
>Ga0208544_10002888_pt1 | contig 10969 bp, 2 predicted proteins | sample DEB08_DNA_9_FD_184526 | JGI IMG/M metagenome (GOLD analysis project Ga0208544, IMG submission 184526) | Aqueous microbial communities from the Delaware River and Bay under freshwater to marine salinity gradient to study organic matter... | ecosystem: Environmental > Aquatic > Marine > Coastal ...
GTTACATCATCTTCCAATACAATTCCGTGCAGGTTTGTCGTACATAACATGAAAAACTAAAAAAGATTTAATACCAATTCCGACGTACCCTCACGTAGGAAAGATTGAACAACCATGTCGGCCGAAACAGCCAATACACCTACCACGGTGGGCAACCGTGGAAAGACCACCGAATATTCTACCACCATCGTGTTCCAGATGGACTCGATTTGGGTTAGTTTGCCAAGTACCAAAAAGATTCTGCAAGAAATGGATGCGAATTTATTCAGCAGCGGTAAAACGACGCCGCTATGGACATTAAGTGACATTATGATGCGAGAACACTGCATTAATAAAGGAGAAACCGAGATGGATCCGTGTCGGATAGCACGGAATGGAGGGCCCACTGACCGGGGCATGTTAGGAAGCAACGAGTTCTTTGAATTGGACTGTTTCAAGGAGTGTGCAGACGGAGGAACACCGGAACGAGAGGGGGGCATACACATTGATCTCTCCTCCCAAGCATCGGCGTCCGATAGCAAACACATTCGGGATATAAACCGACCACCGCCCTGGCCGCCCCCAGATCCACCTTGGCCTCTGGCTGTGCCACCCTGGCCTGATAGTGGCAGTGGATGCGACATGGTCAGTCCTACAGCAGGGGGGGACACAAACGACGAATTAATTATTGACATATCAAGTACCATCGATTGGGATATGGGAACCTCGCAGCACGTAGAAGAACGGGGCAACTGGATCAATTGGACAGTAAGTCTCCTGAAACATGCATCGTCAAGGGGATCTACAATTCAAGGTGGGAACACAAGGTTTAGAGATACAACACTGCTCGGTCTGGTCAACACAACAGTCAGCAGGGGAAGGAGTCTGGGTTATGATAGGTGCTCAGCAGAGAGCAGCTCCGCAGAGAGGAAGAGGAAGAGAGATGGACTCACTCCGATTCCTCCTTGGCCACCTCCTCCCGCCCCCACCGGAGGCACAAGGACCCAACATCCTCCGTGGAGAAGTGACTTATTCGCAAATGACTCAGTTCAAGTGTCCTCAATGCTTTGCCTCAGGGATATCTCGGCAGGTTCGAGAAATGCTCTTCACATTCTACAACATGGCAGATCTCTCTCCACCAAGGCCAATGATGGGGTCGATACCAGCATAGTAGATGATGCTTTCCTACCCGGGGGATTAATCTCCGCCTGTGCGGCGCTCCGTTGGATCATCCAGAAACTTGAAGTTGTATCTCCGTCTTTCCGTCAACGACACTCTCCACCGCAAATTTCTCTCCCGCCACCTTTACGTCCACCTCAGCAGCGCAACCCTCCACCTCAGTACAGCAACCTTCCTCCTTCCCTGCATTTTTCCGCCATGTCGTCCATCGTAACAACACCAAAGGGTCCAGCCAGACATAGCAACTCCACCGGCGGCAGCAACACTACCATGTCCAAACGCAAGGGGCTTCAATCGCAAGCAGGAAAGGAAGGGGAGGTAAGTATGTCGGTCGACAACGAAGACGACACAGGCAAATTGGTGACACCGAGAAAGGAAGGAACGGCAGGGGACAAGAAATCGGGAGACGATGATTCAAAGATGGAAGGCGACGACGACCATTCGGCGGAGACTAATGTATCGGCAGGAGACGGCAAAGAAACGGAGAAAGCTCAGCCTGGAAAGCCGAGAGGATTAGAGGCTTATTTTGCAAGGAAAGAAGGACCAAGGAGCAAAGACGGCAGTGGTGACAGCGGAGGAAGTGGTGCTTCCAGCAGAGGCAGTCAACAAACAGAAGAGCAACGCAGGAAGACAGACTTCGACAAGACGACCTACATGTTCATCCATGCTCCGAAGAACCCTGGCAAATGCGATCTGGAGGCAGCTACCGATGCATTGTTGGAGGTTCTAAAAGTTTGTGATGCGAAAAACCTGACCATCGGCATCAGCCCTCGGGAGGACACATCGTTGCCTCCATTGACTAGATCCAACTTCTCCGCCCACGAAGAGGACGCTCCCTTTTCACACGCGGAATTCAACTTCGGGTCCGACATCACAGCTCATCTCGTCCCAAAGAAAAACAAGAAGAATGAGGAGGTCCATGGAGTCATTCAGGTGGGATACAATGGAGGACTCTTCCCGGCTAAGGGAAAGTGGAAGTCGATTCTGGTTCGGTTGGCCAAGAAGGGCATCCTTCTCCAACCGAAGACGTACCCATCCTTCAAGTCTGATAATGATATGTACTTGTTCTACGGAATACCTGGCACTCCGGACTACATCACTTGGGCGTTGAACGAAACCCTCCCCAAGGCAATCGCTGATACCTACGGGCAGTCTTCTAACTCCGTCAGCTTTGGAGCGTTACCAACTGTGAAGGAAGTGATAGGTTCAATCGAGTGGCCTCGCCATCTCTGGGATAACAACATCCAACTGCTGAACAGCGAAAGCAAGAGGATGATTGCGATTGAGTACGATGCGGCAGACAAGGACATCATTATCAAGTGCCTACCTGCCTGGAAGAAGCACATCCGCATGTTCCTCGGGATCTACAGCTACTTTGGTGTTGTGCCTGATCTGAAAGACCCCAACATTCCCTCCTCCACGAAGACCAAGTATAAAAACACCTGCAATGCTACCGCCTTCCAAGTGGATGCCACTGTGCCACCTCCTCTTTCAGGACTCCGTCCAAAAGGCCTCGAGGCCAGCTTTGAGATCGAACCATCAGATGGTCAAGGAGAAGTAGTGACTACAACCTTCCGCCAGCTGCTCCTCCAGCAGCGTCTCCCCGGTCGCCGCCCTATCTTCGTGGCGATTCTTGAGTCTCCGTTTGGAGTGGACGCTGTTGTTCCAAACGGAGAGGAATACCGTGCAGCCGCATCCAACATCTCAGAGTGTCCCGCAGCATGGTTGATGTATTACCTGGCCGATGACCGCAACGCCTCCCGTCCCTGCATCGAGAAAGCTCTGGGGCTAGTCTTTGAACCGGAGGCGATTCGGGTCGCTAACAATTGCACTACTTACGATCCTGCCACCAAACTGATCGAGCTGGATATGGGAGATGACACCTTTGATCGTACTGATGAGGTAGTCGCCAACCTGGACTGGATGATTGCTGCCGCAGAACAACGTGACACCGCGATCCACAGCTCTAATGGTCGGAAGAACGGAGTTCTCTTTGATTTTGACACCTTTGAGGATGAAGGCTCTGTGGACACAGCAGCCTACATGAGGAAGCGCTACCCTCATGACAACCTCGACGATGAAGAATCCACCGGCACCTCCTCTAAGGTGAAGGGGCTAGATGGACTTCTCAGTCAAAAATCGGCCATCTCCAACTCCCAACCCGGGGACTCACAATCCCTTGGTGATAAGAATATGACCCCTCCGGCCAAAGCTGCCGTTGTGGGGTCCGAGGTGTAATGAACTCCAGGCAGCATCTACCGGGTACCTCACCCGCCGATGTGAGCCAATCTTCTAGAGGGAGAAAGGTGTGCTCCACCTCAAAAAAGAGCAAAAGGGGTTCCAAGCAGTCGTCTCGTCGGGCACAACAATTCCGGTCATTCATCCGCTCCACCCGAGGCGATGATTCACGCAACAAACATTCTAGGATAGTTAGATCAAGTCAATTAAACTTTAGTAATGACGACCGTTTTTCGTCAGAGATAATGAAGTCAATGTTAGCCCGAAGAAGGAACCATCGCGACGACCTCTCGTCAAGGGAGCTCGAAGAACTTTTGGATGCAGCGGCTGAGGATGATCGTAACGCAGGGCGTATGGATGGGGATGCTAATCTAGGAGGGGAAGGAGGCCAAGTACTTGGGAACACAGTAAAGGATACAGTGGTGCCCATATATGGTACCCTGGTCGTAGAGGAAAAAGATATTGATGCTGTGCGGGTCATGTCCCTAAACATGAATGGTATAGGACAGTGGAAAGAGAACAACATTAAGCTCTCCCGCCTGAAAAACGTGCTACGAAGCTACGCTGTTGATGTCTGCGGTTTGCAAGAAACAAACTACAATTTCCGCAGTCTCAAATCCTCTCAGACTTTGTCCTCTCTCCTTCGGCATGGGGACGACAGAATCCAATCAGTGGTCTCCCATAACACAAGAGAAACAGAGAACATCGGTGCATTCCAACCTGGAGGAGTGGCCACGCTGTTGCGGGATGAGTTGACGGGATTTATCAAGGATAGAGGTAAAGACGATGAAGGACTAGGGTTGTTCTGTTACTATTCGGTTGAAGGGAATGATGGACATATTACTTACTTCATGTCTGCATATGCCCCTTGCAAGGCCCCTGGGATTCGTACGTATTATCAGCACCTCCAGCGCTTTATTCAAGAAAATCGACTGGCTACCAATCCAATTGATCTCTTTCGAGACAGAGTGAGCTCACGCATCAAACGCTGGCGATCACAAGGGCATCGGGTTGTATTGATGATGGACAGCAATGAGAATGTCACAGACGGGGTCCTCAGTCGCAGATTAGCAGGGGAAGGCATCAGGATGAGGGAGGCCGTGCATAAATTGACCGAGGGTCGTGGTCCTCCTACACACTTCAGAGGAAGCGAAAAGTCGAATGGCGCCATTGACGGGATATGGGTTTCTGACGACCTCGAAGTAGTCGGAGCAAGCTATCTGCCCTTTGACCACGAAATTGGAGACCACAGGCCGGTGATGGTAGATATCCTCTCAAGGTCAATTCTGGGCGTCCCCAAAAAGACTATTGTTCGCCCGAAAGCTCGCAAATTATCTTCCCGGGTCCCCAGAATTCGGAACAACTACCTCTCGGTGGTACGGGAGAAGTTCAAGATGCACCAAGTAGACAAAAAACTGCGTTCATTGGAGGAGCGTGCCTCCTTCCCCCCCACCCAAGATGTGGAGGAAGGAATGGAGAAGCTGGATAATCTAGTCGAAGAGATCATGCTTCAGGCCGAAGGTCAATGTCGGATCATCTACCCTGCACACTACGAGTTTTCGCCGGCGGTAAAAGGATGGCTAGATAAATGTCATGCTCTTCAATGGCTGCTTCGTTACCATCAAGGCAAGAAAGTAAACGGAGGGAACATGAGAAGATTTGCTATGAGGAATGGAATTAAACACCCGATGAGACTCTCTGTTACCGACCTGGTGGAAATGTATCATAACTGCAAAGAACAGGCAAGGCACTACATGGCTCAATCTCCGTGGCTTCGGAAGACATTCCTCAACGACAAGATGAATGTGGCGATTGATCAAGGGAACTCGGATGAAGCGAACAGGATTAAGGGGATGCTAAAGGCAGAGGCCCAGCGGAAAACCTGGCAAGACATTCAGCGGGTTACCAAACCGAGAGGAATGCTCAGTGTTACCAGAGTGGAAGTAGAACGGCAGGACGGGGTCGTGACTGAATACGTAAACAAAGAGGAGATTGAGAAAGCGGTGATGGAGGAGCTCACCTCCCGTTTCGGGAGAGCAGGCTCGGCACCTATTTGTCAGGGGGTACTATACGACCTTCTAGGAACGTATGCCGACACAGATGCAGCTGTCCAGATTCTTGAGGGGACGTTCACTCCCCCGACGGACGCTGATGGACCGACCCTGATCATTCTTGAAGAGATCGCTCGCATATGGCAACTGATGGGAGACGGGGAGGTAAATATTGTCATCACACAGGAGGACTATCAATACTATTGGAGGAAAGTGAAGGAAAGCACATCATCCTCCCTCTCAGGCCTGCACTTTGGCCATTACAAAGCGATTGGTTGGGACGATGAACTTTCGAATATACTGGCCAGGAAACTTTCCTTGATTAGCGCAACGGGTTCGGCCCCACAACGATGGGCACGTGGTCTCTCGGTGATGCTAGAAAAGATAGCTGGGGTGGCGCTGCTTACAAAACTTAGAGCCATCCTTCTGTTGGAAGCAGATTTCAACCAACACAACAAACTCATCTTTCAGCATCGAATGCTGGCCCTCGCAAGAGAGAATGGGCTGATCCCTGAGGAGATCTTCAGTGAGAAAGGGAAAACAGCCGAAGACGCAATCCTGCAGCAAGTCTTGATGTACGACATCGCCAGAATTACCAAGCGGCCCCTGCTGGTGGCCCAGGTCGATGCCTCACAATGTTATGACAGAGTGGCTCACGCTATGGCAGCACTTACCCTACGTGCATACAAGGTTCACAACAGCTCGGTCCTTGGCATGCTTAGACCGCTTCATTGCATGGAATTCTATCTGCGGACGGGCTTTGGTCAATCCACCTCGTTCTGCGGTGGTGCAGCTGAAGGCAAGCACGGTCTGGCTCAAGGCAACGGCGCGGCTCCCGCAACATGGCAACAGATAAGTTCGTTGATGATCCACGCCCAGCACCGACAGGGTCACGGCGTGAAGATTTGCACTCCAATCTCCAAGCGTGGCGTGAATCAGGTCGGGATTGTTTATGTTGATGATACTAACTTGTGCGAAGGTTTGGAGGAGAAAGATGACATTGATGCGGTGGTAGCCAAGGGACAAGGGGCAACCAACTCCTGGGGAAACAACCTAATTGCAGTGGGGGGCGCCTTGAACGGCGACAAATGTGCAGTAGCTATTCATGACATGGTGCCTGACGGGAAAGGGTCGTGGGTATACTCAGACCAAAGGAAGACCACCTCGCCGGCTGACGAAGAGGACGATGAACTCGAAGAATTGGAGGATTGGTCTTTCTCGGTACCTCAGGCGGACTCTGAGGCAGCGCAGATCAAGCGATTGAGAAGTGACCAAGCGGTGGAGAACCTCGGTCTTTTTGTTCGTCCCGATGGCAACCCTGAGAAGCAATTTGAAGTTATGCGTGAAAAGATCACAACGTGGTCCGGTCAAATTAAGAATGGTGTCATTCCTACGAGGTCGGTATGGATGAGTTATACACACCAGCTCTGGTCAGGTCTTCGATACGGCTTAGGTGCATGTTCTGCCTCTATGACTGCGCTGAGCAAAGGACTTGGGTCCTCGGATTATTACCTACTTAGCAATTTGGGAGTAGTTCGGTCTATCACTCGAGAATGGAGATACCTTCCAGCATCCTTCGGAGGTATGGAGTTGTTTGATCTTACCACCGAAGTAACTGCTGCAACGTTGAATTCCTTCCTGCAACACTTTGGGACGAATACCCTCATTGGGACAACATTGCAGGCCGCCCTGGAATATCTACAACTGGAACTCGGAGTAGAAGATTGTCCTCTGTCTTATGATTTCAACACTTGGGGCCACCTGGCCACGGACACATGGATTAAAGCTCTTTGGGAAAAGGTCGATCTTTTGGATATCACCCTGCTGCTGGAGTACGAAGGCATCCCTAAGCCACGAGAGCACGACTGCTCTATCATGTCAGAAATGGTCAAACTCGGTTTCAAGGGCAAGGAGTTGAAAAGAATCAATAGAGCCCGGATCGCACAGGAAGCGCTCTTCATCTCAGACATAGCAACTGCGAGGGGCACGAACCTCGAAATCTACCTTGAAGACTGGTGGGAAGACTCCTTTGAAAGAGACATGGGCGAACATCGATCGGTGCTGCAATTCAGCCGGGAGGATCCTACGGATGAGGACTGGAAGACATGGAAGAAAGCTCTTCGGCACATTGCAAGTGGTCCCAACCTCTACCTCAACCAACCGCTGGGGAAATGGATAGCGCCGTCTACTCGAAAATGGAGACAGTTTTACCACCCAGAGACAAACACGGGGGAGCTGCACTATGATGACAAAATTCTGCGCTTCGAAAATGACCCAGACGATCGTGCTTACATTCTATCCCTGTCAGGAGAGGCGGAAGCTGCGCTCACGGATACAATCCCGGTCACATTTGTAGATGTTGTTGATGGCAAACTAAAGTTGAAATCTAGAGGCCCCAAACTGGCCGAGCCTCCATTGCAGGAACATCTGTCCTTCATCGAGGCGCTCCGGAGCAAGGGCGGCGAATGGATGTGGGAAGGCCTAGTATTGGACGAAGACCCCGACTGGATCATAGATGCTTTGGAAAGAGGATCACTGTATTGTGCAACAGATGGATCTCACAATAAGAAACTGGCACCGCTTATATCCGGTGCAGCGTGGGTCCTTTTCTGCAGCCACTCAAGAAAGGTCATGAGAGGAGAATTTGCAGAATTTTCAGTGGCGGCCAACAGCTACCGGGCGGAACAATTAGGAATGCTTGCATTGCACCTTCTCCTGCTGACTGCCGAGGAGTACTATCAACAGAGTCTCACAGATGCCAACATATTCTGCGACAACAAAGGCACTATCCAGACATTCTCCAAAGAACATCGACGGATCCCTGCAGGAGCGAAAAACAATGATATCCTTCGGGTGTTGCGACGAATTCAGACAACTTCTAAACTCGCCCACAAGCTTCAACATGTTAAGGCACATCAGGATGATAATGTTCCCTTTCGTTTGCTTAGCCTTGACGCAAAACTCAATTTTGAATGCGACCTCAGGGCAAAGCATGCGGTGCAGCAGGCAATCGCAGACGATGCATCTTTCCGCACCACCATCTACAGCCTCCCACTTGAACAAGCATCAGTATTTTTCGACGGCTCCAAGCAGACTTCGGACATTGCAAAAGAACTTCGATATCAAATCGGACGGAGGAATGCTAGGCAGTTTTATCAGGACGAAAAGATTATGGACAACTCCACTTTCGACTCCATTGCCTGGGCGGACCTCCGCTCGCTTCTGGAGAAACGGCCCAAGATGTATCAGTTGTGGTATGGGAAGCAATGTTCGGGCTTCTGTGGAACAGGACAGATGATAAGTCGATGGGACCCGGATGCATCTGATTCTTGTCCCAACTGCGGACGTTTTGAAACAGCGGACCACTTGACTCGGTGTGACAGTCGGATTAGGCGTGACCTCATGAAGGAAAGCATTCGTGACCTCGACGACTGGATGTCTTGGCACTGTACGCACCCTGATCTGCGGTTATGGATTCCACGGTATTTTGGTGGGCAAGGACGGAGGTTGTTCGTCGATCTAGTTCATCCAGAAGGGCGGAAAATGTCTCAAAACATGCGCATAGTTGGTAATAAGATTGACAGGATAGGCTGGCGACACTTCACGGAAGGAAAACTCCCCACCGCGTTCAGAGACATGCAACGACAGCACCTTCTCTCCCACCACAAGTACTTGACGATCGACGTATGGATGAAAGGGTTCATCGATCAGTTACTCACATTAACGCACACCCAGTGGTTATGTAGAAATCTGACGAAGCACCACAAAACCATGGGGACCAAGGCCCTTGCTACGAGAGAAGAGATCCAAAAAGAGGTCGAAGAACAACTGCGCATGGGCTTCTCAGATCTCCCTAGCTACGCTCGATGCCTTCTGGAAATTTCACCGGACAACCTCTTCGGAATGAGGACAGCTGATCAACAATACTGGTTAAATGCAGTCCGAGCCGCTCGGACAGCAGCAGAGAGCGCCCTCCAAATATCCGAGGGTAAGACGAACAGCTGGAATGATATCCTGAAGATGCCCGAGTTCAAAACTAGGATTCAAGAGCTCCCTCAACTACCTACAAATCCAGAGAGGCCTGCAGCCGACAGGACCAATCCGAGAGAGAGTTCCACTAAGAGAAGGAAAGTATCGAGAAGGCAACCTGCTCGAACAAATTCTTCGCAGTCAGCAGGAGTCGACGGTGACCGCATACAACTATTGCGCCGAAACAACGTGAGCGAAAACTCCAAGGTCCCAATCAACGCACTCTTATCACAACCTCTAGCTTCAGAATCGTCCACTGCCACAGACCCCGATCTCTCTTTCAAGCGTAGTGCCATCGGGGTGCAATTCGAGAGCCTCAAGACTCTGAATCCAGGTCTATGGCTGAAGAGCGACGTGATTAACAGCTTTGCCACGAACATCATTCGACCCCTGGTCAGGAATAGACGGGTGCATTTCTTCTCCACCTACTTCTTCTCGAGGCTGCTCGACACAGGACCACACGGTACACAAACACCTTCGTACAAATTCGATGAGGTAAAACGCTGGGGAGATCGGCTGTCGAATGGCATTCTTGGAGTCAAGGAACTCATCATACCAATCAATCACAGGAATGTTCACTGGCTTTGCTTGAAAGTCAGTATGGCAAATAAATCTATCATGCTCTGGGACTCGTCAGGGGTAAAGGAATCGAATCAATTGTATTTGAACACAATGCTGCGATACCTGAAAGATAAATTCAGAGCCACATCCCCTCAGGAAGATGCAGATGATTGGATAGCGCAATGGACAACTTTAGACGACTCTGCAAACTGTCCACGACAATACAATGGATATGACTGCGGAGTGTTTACTATCGTCAATATGACGCTCCTGGCCCAAAACATCCCCCTGTCCAACACATTGTACCAGGAGCAAGACTTTCAGAATCTAGATACCAGGCGGCGGATTGCCTATTTGCTATGGGAAGCTAGCTCCAATCGTCCCCAACCAACCAGCACCAACAGGCCCCAACTTGATCGAGCACTGCCCTCCAAACGTCCGTCCTCGTCCACCACTAAAGCAGGCTCTAGCTCCACTAAAGAGCGTCAGAAACGGAGGAGACAAAACAACCGCCGGGTGGCGGTGGGCAGCAACCGTCTCCGGGGAAAGGTAACTTATGACGACCCGGGCCCATCTGACCAACTCACTACTCTGCTCAATCGCAAACGCAACGCTGCTTCAGTTGCAATCGAAGAGTCAGCTCTCCCAGCCATGACTCAACGACATGCACCGAAGAAGCGCCGGAGGAAGAAGGCATCACAAGACTGTTAGTATGAGTCAAAACCACTGTTGCAGATACAGTCTATCTGTTTGCAGACTCCGTGTCTAAGAGGAGATCCTCCTATGGGCATCTGCCCATCTTGCTGTTAGGCAACCCTTTCGGCAATCCAAAAGACCGTATGACAGACAAAAGTTCATACCTAGCTGGTCCTTATTAGGTAGATATATCTAATCTGATTAACTTAGTTATTATTATTATTATTATTAGAAGC
>Ga0208544_10002891_pt1 | contig 10965 bp, 16 predicted proteins | sample DEB08_DNA_9_FD_184526 | JGI IMG/M metagenome (GOLD analysis project Ga0208544, IMG submission 184526) | Aqueous microbial communities from the Delaware River and Bay under freshwater to marine salinity gradient to study organic matter... | ecosystem: Environmental > Aquatic > Marine > Coastal ...
CCCCAAAACCCCAAAACCCCAAAACCCCAAAACCCCAAAACCCCGTGTTGTGTCTTATTATCAGTTTTAGAACTTTTCTAGAATAAATGATCGGTATGAAAGTCAGTTTGAGGGTGGGGGTCCCTTTTACTTTTCGAAATGGACCGGGTGATATTGACAGTGTTTTTGTCGATTTTGCGGATTTCGGGTAGTTTTGATAGGCTGAGATTTAATCATTCTAATATTAAATAAAAGCAGACAAAATGGCAAGCTCTGTGTCGATTGACGCCTCGCACCTCGCCAGCGCGTCCCAGTCTGAGAGCCAGTCACAGCACAATTTCGCCTCGGTATCCTTTGGAAAGGGACAAGGTGATACTTAGGCGCACCCCGATGCGGACTCGGAGGACACCGTCCCCGCATAAGCCCGCTTACCAAACGAGTAAGTTACTCTGACCTCCGCCAGGTCCCCTTTTTAAAGCTCTTTCGAAGGCAGTCAGCAGATGACCGCCGTGCAAGGTAGCAAGGGGTCAGAGAGACTTGCGGCATCTGACGAGTTCGGCATTTTGGGTAGGGCAAGTCCTGCTGAGGCCAGCCAGCGTAGTCAGACCAGCACTTACTCTAATAGTTCGGCTCTCTCCCCCATGGACAAGTAGTATCAAAAGTTTTAAAAAATGGAATCGAATAAAATTAAGGACGCTAAGGAGCATCGCCTGCAGGATCGTCATGAAATCGGCAAGGAGTCGGCCTTTTCATCTTCGGACGAGTCCGAGGTGGCCCAGTTCTACGTCGGCGCGACAAAGAAGTAGACCCTCACCGATAAGAGACACTTCGAACAAGATAAGAACCTTCAGCCATATTCGGGTCTCCCCTATTCGAAATAAGCTAATTACGTGCAGGAGCGTGAGCGCGCAGTGGAGAGCGATCTGATGGTGGACTACGACATGGAAATGGATTTCGAAGCACCGTCTTCTTCCTCAGGAGGAGGTTTGGGCAGTCAGAGTCAGTGGAACCGGCAGATCGGCGTTGGGTAGAAGAACCAAAAAGGTGGCCACTCCTACTAGTATGAGAAGACGACAACCACAACCGGTTCCGATAATCAATACTCTCAAGGCTAGTAGTAGAATGTATATAGCAGCATTTCAAAAGATTCGAGCAAGGGTTCGCTTGGTCACCCCAGTTCAATTTATTAATCTTCGCGCCAAATTACCGACAGTGGCATGCGGCTCGCCGGCCTAGCTTCATCTCGCTTTTAGGCTGCAAGTGGTTCCAGCAATGAAGGCGGAACTATAATAACGAAGAACCCAGCTTAGGTGCAAGCACTACTTCTTTCTGACACGACAACAACTTCGAACTCCCCCAAAAAGGATGCTCACCACCACAACTCAAACTCCTCTGCTTACACCAAATCGACCAAGGCGCAATTCCAGCGGGATCTACTGAACTCCAAGCAAGCAGCAAGCAGTGCGCTTCCCAAGACTACCCTGACACCCTCCTCAAACGCCTTGCACCACTCCATGTACCCCTAAAAGCAGCTCACCAAAGCATAGCTAGCCGCATAGCATTAGTCTGTCAAATCTGGTCAAGCAAACGCGACTTCGACAACAACTTCGTCAAGTATTAGAGCAGGAAATGGAACCTCAGGAATAGGTTCGATTTTTAATAAACCTGAATCTGGATCAGTTGCAGCGCCCACTACGGGCATGTCAGGCACAGTCCCAGGCGGCAGCAGCTCATAGAGTGCAGGTGGTCGTACTTCAGGAGGAGCAACGACAGCCGCATCTTCAAGCAGAGATAACAACATAGGAAGCTCACAGTCGATCCGATCTAACGTGGACTAACGGTAGGGAGGAGGAGGCAAGAAAAAGCGCACCAACGTGCATTTGAATGTCAACTCCCCCGAATATCGAGTCTACTTCCGAAACCCCTACTCCATCTCTAATAACTCTTCCTAAAGCAAAAAGCCTCAGAATTGGCATGACTCGATCAAGGAGAGCCCGTTTGACGCAACCCTTCACTTGATCTAGAGCAGACTGACGCCAGATGCGTGTGCTATGAGGAAGTGGTTCGAAGGTCTCACCGTACCCGAGCGAGTAAATGCCCTGACAACAACCTTCCCCCACTATGTTCAAAAGTTGAACGACTCGTGCCATGAGATGTACCAAAATGGACTTTTGAGTCACTTTTAGAAATCGTCAGCGATGGTGATGAACTCCTACGGCAGCAGCTCGAGCCAGTAGTCCATGTTTTCTCGATTCTAGCAGTAAAGCAGCAAGTACTATGGTGGCAGCGGGCGTGCAGTCGCAAGCGGATCCCAGGCAAGTACCCTCAACGACTATCCAGTTTACGAGCTGGTGCAGCCTGAGGAATTCCATAAGTAGTTCGCCCTTGGAAGCGCACAACTCCGCGAATCCTTCGAACGACTTATGAAGCATATCAGACTCACGGAATACAAGAAGGAGATTGACACCATTACTGTCGCGTAGGAGCTTGTTGAGAACGTAACGGAATTCTTCGACCTGATGAGCGACGTGACAGATGGTAAAGCTTTCCAGGAAGCAGTTTGGGTGACCCAGAAAAGTGGCCGCGCGCAGATCGATGCACCGAAGTGGACGGAGCGGTATACTCAAAACTACCTCTGCTCCTGGATCGCAGCCACCTTTGAAGAAACCCTCTGGGCTCACTACAATTTCGCCAACGACTAGAACATCGCATCAAATGTACGCAAGAACGAACTGCAGAACCTGTTCGAGATCAGGTCTGAAAGCCTGCAGAGTTAGGAAGACTTGGCGAAGCGGTGGGACGAAATGGGCAACTCAAACCGAAAGAAGATGGTTGAGAAGCTCAAGGTAAAAGCTAAAGAGATGCCAAAAGATCCCTTTTTAGAACAGTACGCAGACGAGATTGGTTCCAAATACTCTTACTCATACCATGAAGACTTAGTGTCGGTGCTGAACCAGCAGTCACTTTATGGTGGCAAGTACGGCTTCTACGCTTTCCAAGATCTCACGGTTCGTCAAAGCGCCATGAGAGCACAGAACGAGATGTTTGCTAATGACCCGGAAAGCGCACTTTCCAAGCAGCCAGATCCCGACCTCGAGAAGATTCTCTACATGGTCGCCCCATCCAAGGAAAGTCAATTTGTCTCCACTTCACTCGAGGTAATCAAGTTCCTCGCGGAGATCCCCCTCACCGACATGAAGTTCCCAATGAAGAACATCCGCAAGCACAGGCTGTGCCGCTCACTCTACCTGTTGATCTAAGAGGATCTGAGGAATGCTATCCAGCAATAGCTCATGGGCGAAGATCATCAGCACCAAACTGGTGCCAGTAAACGTTCCCAACTAGGCAGTGCATAAGCAAACAGCAACGAAGGGTCGAAGTCAACTTCGTCTACTCTCGCTAATAGTCAAGTAGCTTCCTCATCACGTGGTGAAGGAAACAACCAGTCTGGAAACAACCGCCAACGCAACTCCATCCAGAGTAACGCGTCCCAGTAGTCCTAAAACCGTTCAGGCGGACAATCGTAGAATGCAGGAAGTAGCACTGGTGGCGGTCGCAAGAAGAAAGGAAAGAACAAGCGCGGTGGCGGCGGTGGAGGCCAGAACAGTCAGTCGACGACGTAGCAAGAAGCATCAAGTGTGCTAGAGACATCGACTGCCGACGTGATTTCTCCTCAGGCTGTTTCGGCTATCCAGGCCACACTTTAGGAACAAGTATCATTGTCAAGTGTTGTCAAGGAGACGACTGAGCAGCTTCCAGCCGCATCAACTACAGCCCAGGGTTCCAAAAAGAAAAAGAAAGGAAAGGGACAAGGCTCACAGCAGCAAGCGTTGCCTCAACAGGTGAGCGATTCGAACCAGAGCGAGAAAGCTGTGTCGACGGCGGCCAAGTTTACAAAGAAGACTTCAGCGGCAATTGCGATCCACTCCTGTGACGAAGAGGGTGAAGTCGCCCGTAATGAAAATGATCATGAAGATGAGTCAAGAGGAGTCTTCAGTGACGACGCAGCTACAACGTCCCCAATCAAGAAACAAGGCAAGATGGTGGGGAAGGCTGTGAAAGGGAAAGGCAGTCAGTCTTTGTTTGATGAGCACGAGAACGGGTCAGGCGAGATCCAGTCGAAGCAGACGGACACGGATGAAGACAAGGAGCAGGACTCCAGTGCTGACACTAACAAAATGAGAAATATTACTGCCTCCAGCTCCAGTGGCTACCAAAAAGCAGCAAGCGGAAGCGGTGGAGACAACGTCTCAATCGATCAACAGCCAGCCAACATCAACTCGCTGACCGCCTCGCAATCTGTCGAAGTGCTCAAGCAACAGAGCAAGCAGATGGTCAACAGCATGAGCATGCCTTCGCAGATACAGATGTATGGAGCGACCAACTAGTCTGCCCACGTGGGAAAGAAGCAAACCTAGCGCAGCAAGGGTGGCGCCTAGAAACAGACTTCAAAATCAGGATCAGGATCAGGATCCGGGTCCGGAACCCCGCTCTCCCCATCACTCGCAGCCGAAGACACAGTCTCTCAGGATAAGCAAGACATTGACAAGCTTGTCAAGCAGGTCGTCAATGATTTACTTGACAGGTGCTGTGAAGAGGTGGAGAGGATCAATAGTGAGATTCTGTCAGAAGCAAAGCATGATACAGAGTAGTCTCAACAGAAAACTGCTGACACCGTCCCCACTTCAGACGAGCAACAGCCAAAGTCAATCACCGAGTCAACCGAAGAAGCAAGTGCCACTACCGATGGCAGTGTTGCAGTTGTCGCAGCGAAGAAGAGAAGAAACCGGAAGAAGAACAAGAAGAATGACGCGGAGGAGCTGATGAACTCATTTATGAGGAAGCTTTAAGGAGGTGGAAGCGTCGACGACTCTACACTAACTAACACTGGTGGGCAGAGTAAGCAAGCGCAAAAGGGTGCTGGATCTCGTCAAGGCGGCCACGGTAAAAATGGTGGAAAAGATGGTGGCGGAGTCTAGGACGGTGGTCAAACTGGTAGAGGTGGCTAGCGGAAGGATCGCGGAGGTGGAGCGGCTACCGAAACATCTGACCAGAGTTAAATGTCCAGTCGAGGTGGAAACGGCGGAGGAAATGCACAATAGAGATCCAAGCAAAATAACAAGGACTAGGGCAAGTAAGGCGGAAACTCGACTGGGGGGCAGAAAGCGGGAGCCGGAACTGGTGGTGTCAAAAAAGATGATGAGACGAAGGAGCCTACTGAAAACAATGAAAGGAGGAACAGTAATCGCGGGCAAGCAGCAGGTGCCAGCGGAGTAGCTGGCCAGGCTCGCGGAAGCGCCTCCAAAGGTGGTCAACAATAGAAATCTCAAACCGATACCATCGTGAAGACTCCAAGAAAAAGCGACAGCTAAGAAGCCAAGAGCTCATAAAGAAAATCAGTCGAAAAGAAAAGCAGCAGCAAAGTAATCGGCCGAGGAAGCGCCTAGAACCAAAAGTCGCAGCAGCCCACCGAAACGACAACTACTGAAGGTGACAGTGTTAAAGATAAAGACAGCGTGAGTGGTAAAGGACGTAGGAAGGGAAGTCATCGATCTTCGTAGGACTCCTCATAAGATGTCTCAGCACTTCAAACTGCAGCAAGCCTTTCATAAGCACTTGTAGGACAACAAGAAACCGTAGTAAGTGTTACCAAACGACACGGACGACAAACAGGCAGCACAGAGAAGTCCTCGGACTCAAACAAGTCGGCATCAACAGCATCAGCTGTGAAAACATCGGGAGGATCAGAAAAGCCAGTGACCACTGGTGGACTTCCACCAAGGCATCACTCGACAGCAGCAGGGGGGCCTACAGTTTACACCGAGCTTCACAAAAAGAAAACTGAGACATCTGGGCAAAAGGACGATACAGATGACGAAAATCAGATTATTTCAGTCGAGAGCAAAAAGTAGAAAAGTGGAGAGAAGGTTAGCGTTCCGAAAGAAGTCAAGATTAAGGTTTTCCCACTGAAGACGAAGACTGAAGATCAGGTGATCTCGCCGGCGCCCAAGCCCAAAGAGGTTTTCGAAGAGGAATCCACGCCGCTGGTGAAGACTGCACAACAGTCACGACCTTACAGCATCTTTGAGGAGCTGGGAGGAAAAGGGTTCGGGAAGTCGAGGGGTCAAGACGGAGGCTCCTCAGGCATCAAGAACAACATTATCAGCGGGGTCAAAAACTGGGAGAACATCAGTTTTAAAGATCAAATTTATGGCTAGGACGCATAAAAACACGCAAGCGTTAAGATGAATGAAAACGACACGAAAAAGTTAAACTTTGATAAGGTCAAGGTGGAGCCAAAGTCCCAAATTAACAGCAGCGCAGCGGGTGTCATCGGGGAAGGCCTAGTTGTAGCGCCATCAGCCTCTTTGGGCGAAATAGAAGCTTAATCAGTTTAGCAGCACAATCAAGCTTCAATTACGTCCAAAAAGGACTCAGTCGCAACAGGTCCACCAAAGCAGCGATCCACCCCTGTCGTAATTTACGATCAACGAGTCAAGAAGTTGGATTACGTTGGAAAAGAAGAGTAGAAACAACCAGTTGGGGACCAAAAATCAGAATTCAAATTTGTTGGAAAACCATAGCCTTCAAGCGGTGCCAATACCGCAACAAAGGAGAGCCTCAAGGTGGGAAGCACTGCCAATGCGCAAGTCAAAAGTAGAAGCCCACCGCTTTTCCCCACCAAGCAGCCCCAGCCTCACCCGCTTACCCTGACGAACACCAAATCTGAGAAGGGAATGGGCATGAGCACCACAGCCTAGTCATTCACCCCTAACTTCGTCTTGCCCAGCATGAGCGCCTCGTTCTAGCCGGCCCCCCAACAGCAGCCGCCCACCATGCAACCCAGGTTCCCCTAAGGCAACTCCTTGAACCAAGCACCTCAGTTGACACACGCCTCGTCGCTTCAACAGCTTCCGCACGAAAACCAGGGCAATTTCTTCAGCATGTAGCCTCACCAGTTTTAACCTCAGATTTCCCCACCTCACGGAGGCCTAGCACCATCCCAAATGCAAAGCAGCGGCACTTTGGATGGTCATTAGAACTTCATGAACCCTGGAGCCGGTCAGAGTCAACACTTGCACTTCCAGCATAGCATTTCACAGGGTCTGAGCACCGGGTACGACAGGTTTGACTTAAACAACTCTCCCCAGCAGACACACGCTCCCCACATCCAACCTCCCCCGATGAGTTTCGGTCAGGGATCTAGTTTGGAGAAAACTCAAAGCTAGCCAGCTTTCGGCGCCCCATTGAAAAAGTAGCACTCCTTCAAGAAAGCCGATTCGTCAGAAAACACTTTCCAATTGACAAACTCGAGCGCCAGCAATAAACGAGCCGCTGATGGATCTGTCGAACCATATGGAGACAAGAGCACTCCAAGCTCTCTATCTTTGAAGAAGCACAACACGATTGGGACGACGTACCTCGACTCCTCTTCAAGCAACAACAGCACACCGTTCCCTTCTGGACGCAAAAACTAGTCTCCCAACTACCCGAGCATCAAGAAGAACTCCTCGTTGAACTCGGGAAGTTCAGGGGCGGCAAAACAGAAAGGCAACAACAATCGCATTCTCGCGGAAGTTGAGCCCTTTGATGAAAGAAAGTTCTCCAACGTCGAGAAGAAGTAGTACTCGATCTTGTAGAGCAACAAGACCCCCCTGACGAGCCGCTCGATCAAGACTAATACGTTGCAACCAAAGCAAGCAGCAACCCTGAACTCGGCACGAGGAGCTCACGTCTCTTAAAGCAGCAAGAGCAAGACTTCGAATGCCAGCGGTTTGGAGTCGGAAACGGAAGACAACCATTCGGACGGGGTTGAGTCTTCCACTGCTTCAGCTATTCGCGTCTCAGCACCCTCCTTTGACCCTAATGCACAGGTGGCACCCTTCCCACCCGTTAACTCAAACATTCCTCCTCTCAATCAAAGCATGAGTGGCCAAGGACACTACTTGAACGTGTCTGACGACATGTACAACAACAGTGGCAGCGCCGGTCCCTAACAGCAATTCTAGCAACAACCTGTCTAGATGGGTGACTAGCCAGGCTACCAGTGGCCAGTTGCACCCCAACAGCCAGCCTACTTACAAAAGATCCCTTCGACCCACTCTGGTCAATACTCAACCAACCCCATGCAGTAACTTTAAGCAATGGGTCTTCAGAACCAGGGAGGAGCCAACAGAGGAAAAGGACAGACTATGGGCGCGGGCAGCGGCTCAGGTGACCAGTCGTACATGCCAAACATTTATGATGGCGGAATTAGACCACCGCCTGGCGACCCTAACATGATGCACCAGTAACAGCAACAGCAACAGCAGATGTTTGGAGGGATGCAGGGCGGCGGCATGCATATGATGGGTGGACAACAACAGGTTTACTAGTTCCAGATGGGTAGCGATGGACAGTAGCCTATGATGCAGTAAATGTCAAACATGGCACCCCGTGGAGGCCAGATGCCCTACGCAGGCTCCTCGGGCCACATGGGTCAACTTCAGCCGCCTCCTCACCAATCGAACCCCTTGATTGGTGTTACCTCTTCAGCCTCTCCTGGCGACTCCTCTAAGCTTCAAGAAGCTGAAAAACTGCACTACATGGAGAGCGACCCACTTTACAAGCAAATCGAAGACATCTTTTACCGCAAGTTCGAGAGCGACATTATGAGCTACACGAACGGTATTCAGCACAAAATCGACAAGTGGGTCAAGGAGAGAGATTTCGTGATCTAGAAGATTACTGATATCGCCCAGAAGGCTTTCAAGCACGAGAAGCCCCAAATTAGAGTCATTGGGTCTCTAATGACAGGTCTGGCCTTAGAGTCGAGTGACATGGACATGGTGGTGACGGGTCTGGACATCCCTGAGCGCCAAATGATGATCGAAGACATTCAGAGGCTGGCAGAGGCGCTCGAAGGCTGGAATTTGATTGAAGACATGAAGACCCTCGAAAGTGCGTCAATTCCTGTCATCAAAGCTAAGATCAACCTGAAGACACTTCGTGCAAAAGAAATGCCACCAAGAGATGGTGAAGGTCAAGCGCACACTTCTTCGGAATCCGATGACGAAGTTGGCGACCAAATGGATGAGGACTCCAAACCCTGGATCCTCCCAATCGACATCACCTTTGACGACAGTCCCACTACGGAGCGCCCGGGTCTCTCCATGCACCAGCAATCTCTTCACAACAATCCCTTCCAAGATCCTTCGCTCGATTTCCCCATGGGCGGCTTCGGAATGGGCGGCTTCATGCAGAGTCTTGGCGAAATGGGCGGCCCTATGGGTGGTCCTCTCGGCATGGGTGCCCAGGTGGACATGTATGGCCTGCCCCAGCTTTCGAAGACTCACAGTGGAATTTCAAGCTTCAACCTTCTCAGAGACTACATCACTCGCTATCCTTGCTTGAGAGAAGTAGGCGTGCTTTTGAAGAAATTCCTTGTTACTCACGATTTGAATAGCTCCTACTTGGGTAAGTACTTTCTCTCTCCTTTTCGAGCTTCTCCTGACCCGTTTTTGTTGTTTTATTAGGTGGAATAAGTTCGTACAACGCAGTGTTGTTGATCGTGGCGTACATGAACAACTTCAGGCTGTATCAGAGCCCGCATTTGACCTCGTCACGCCTGTTGATGGGCTTCCTCGATTTCTACGCCAATTGCTTCGACCCGAGCAAGTATGGAATCAACACAATTAACGACATGTAAGTGGATTTTAACTGAAATAAAAATGGTGGGCGCTGCGTCATCACTGAAAACGTGACACAAAGCGAGGAGGGAGAAAGAGGGTTGTATTTAAATGAATTCAGGGAATTAATCATTGTATCTATAGGTCGTTCTACCCGCTGCCTCAGCTGAGCCAGCAAAGATTTGTAATCGTGGACCCGGTGAACCCGGCGAACAACACCGCGCGCAACAGCCACCGCACACCGTTTATTCTCAGTCGCTTCCGCCTTGCCTTCCAAAGCCTCAAGGGGCTCATCAAGAAAGAGTATCTAAAGCAGCAAGCATCTCTTGACGTGCCCGGGCAGTCCGCCACAGCAGCCGAGCGAGCAGGCGACGGACAGTGGCTCCAGTCACCACAGTTCCAGAGACAGAGTCACGAGTCAGAGTAGAGAGCTGAGGAGAACTCGCAGACGGAGGCTGAGCCCGCCGGCGATGGCCTTGGGCTGCATAAGAATGGTCAGAAGAAGCAGCAACCCTTTAACCCAGCGGCCGCAGAGGCACTTGAGCAGCAGCAACCCCAGTCGGCCAACAGCTAGACTGGGCTGGCTCGCACCACCGGCGCCACGGACCCGACCGAAAGCTCCTCCCTCTCGCAGTAGACGCAGCTGGCCGCAGTGACCCCGGACGGAGGGCCTGCCACACCAACTACCTCGCTGTAGGTTTTCAACTCTGAAAGTCTCGTGAATTCGTTCTTGTCAATGGACGCGATCAAAGCAGAAGAAAACGAAAGCGGACTGTCTCGTTCTGGCTTCGGCGCCTTCTGAGTGAGAAGGGCCTAATTCAGCGAGCGGGGTGATTGGCGGCGCACGGACGGTGTCGTGGTAGGTGGTCGCAAGTCCAGTCATCTATAAGCAAGAGCCAACAGGGAGCCAGCAGCGAGAGAAAGCACACCAACCTGACAAATACATGCCACGCTGTTATGAGCTCTCTGCGCCATGACCCTGGAGTTCGTCTCGCAAGGGACGCGTTCGCTGGTCAGGGGCGAGAAGCAGGCAACCTCTAGTACAATTTAAAAGACAATAAATCGCAAGTAGTCCTCATTAGCCTAAGTGCCTTCAACTTAACTAGAACTGGAGAAAAGATGGCGGGAGTGCGCCATCTACTCCGATTCACTTTCTTCCATTTCCCATCTTTTTATTATTATATAGACGCTCCCTCTTAATACTTAAACTAATCTCCCTCCACATCCCCACTCACAACTCACAATCTACTCAAATTAAACCAAATGTCACAGATGTATCGAATGTCCACACGGGGTTTTGGGGTTTTGGGGTTTTGGG
>Ga0208544_10002893_pt1 | contig 10959 bp, 8 predicted proteins | sample DEB08_DNA_9_FD_184526 | JGI IMG/M metagenome (GOLD analysis project Ga0208544, IMG submission 184526) | Aqueous microbial communities from the Delaware River and Bay under freshwater to marine salinity gradient to study organic matter... | ecosystem: Environmental > Aquatic > Marine > Coastal ...
TCTTGCAGATTCCAAACAATACATTACCAACCTCGACAGAGAAAAGAAACGTATCATCCATAATGCGGTTATCACATCCAAGAAAAGTAACCTCTCCACGAACACCAAACTAAAAATAGGAAGTGGTCAGAGCAAAAAAACAACCATTGAGAAAACCAGCGAATCCTTCGAACTCCAGGAAATGAAAAAACGGGTTCTGGAAATCGAAGCCCTCAAAAAACTTCACCAGGCAAAAAACGAGGTCAACACCGTGCAAGCCAAAATCCAGTACCAGGCACTACTCGCCCAACTCTTTGTCCAACGCCGCTTCGAGCACGTCATTATTGGCACACGTTTTTACAATCTCATCTTCCGCAATGGTGACACTAAGATGAGGCTGAAAAAAAACTCGGATGTCGAACGGTTCTTCGGAGAAGGACTGGGAGTCGAGCCCACCGTCACCGGCATCGACTCCGCCGCCAATGAAGCCATGCGCAAGGTGACCTCCCTGGTCGCCGCCTTCAAGAACCACCTCCGCCACAATGAACTTCATAATGCATCAAAACGCCTCACCGAGGCTTACGCGGTCGGGGAGTTTCTACCTGTCGTGCAAACCATCTCCGCCAGTGATCGCCGCAAAATCCTGGAATACGTCCGCGACGGTAACGCGCTGACCAAAGCAATGGATGTGCGTGATTACGCGCAAGCAACAATCCTCTTGGAGTCACTAAAAAAACGATCCTCCGATTTGGATTCCACCAAGGCAAGGGGTGCTATCGCAGCCTACACTCGCGTCTCAGACGGACATATCCGCGCCGCTCAAATTGCCTTAATGAAGGGCGATCATGCCAAGTTCGAACAAGAACTTTTAAATGCCACCCAAACCTGGCCCACCAACCCGAAACTCAAGGAAATCGACAAACGACTCGATAGCCTGCTCGACGACAGCGATGTGGCCAAATCACTTCTTAACGACTTTGATCGCCTGCTCAGTGAAGATAACTTCCGGGAAATTTTCAAACGTCGATTCGAGTTCGTTCCGGTCGTCAAAGATGACCCCAACCGCAGGAATGCTATCGAACAGATTGTTCAAAATATTGCGCGTATCGACGGAACCATCAGCCTTGCTGATATATCTTCCCGCAATGGCAATGATTTTGCCGCTTGGGAAGCTCTGGCTGAACTGCGCGACGATTTCCCCAAGGATCCTGAACTACTCCAAAGGCTGGAGAAGCTATCTTCAAAAGTCGCAGATTTCACGGTAGCGCTGAACCGTGCGCTGGAGTTCGAGGAAAATGACATCAATCCACAAACAGGATCTGCCCTGAGCTGGTATTTTGAGGCAAAAAGCATCTACCCGGATAGCAAACAGGCCCAGGCTGGAATCGACCGACTCGTCAAACGCATCTTGCCCGAAGAGCATGACGCATCTCCCTCCGATCCGACTCCCTCAACAAAGCTTGATGACGACGTTTCCCTCGACTGAGAACAGCCAAAGCAGTCGCCCTGTATCTGCGGACACCATCGCGCAGGACATGTTGATGGCGGTTATGCATTTTTTTGAATTGTTTGGTTGCCATCCTGCACCCCTCAGTCATTGTGTCATCCGTTATGGCCAATCCAACCAACGTTCTCGCAAGCGGAATCGAAATCATCGGTTCCATCAAGTTCAGTAATGACATGGTCATTGACGGTAAAGTTGACGGTGAAATCACCTCAGAGAAAGGCAGAGTCACCATCGGTGAAAACGCTTACGTCAAGGGAGACGTAAAAGCTGGTGAAGTTAAGCTTTTTGGCAAGGTTAAAGGAACGATCACCTCCGAGCGCTGCGAACTCAAAACCAAGTCAAAACTGGATGGCAACATCAAAACCAACATGCTCAGCATGGAGGAAGGCGCAGTGCTTTCAGGCCGCACGGACATCGGCGGGTAGTCGTTTCCCCAGCACCCAAACAAGCAGCGGACTGTTGAAGTCCTAGTATGCCCACAAGGCCAAGGTCCAGACCTTGGCTTTTTTGTTGCCAAGCTCGAGACACCACACGTCAACTAGTGTGATTTCCTTCATTCCATAAGTTCGATCATTTCGCCCTCCGTTAAGCCCGTCATCATCGGGCTCGATTCATCACCCACCTCACCCATCGCCGCCGTGATGATACTGCGTTTCCTGTCCTGCAAACGCAAAATCTTCTCCTCCACCGTGCCGCGTGTGATCAGCTTGTAAATGGTTGCCGGCTTGGTTTGCCCAATGCGGTGAATCCGGTCTGCCGCCTGTGCTTCCACGGCAGGGTTCCACCAGGGATCAAACAGCACCACCGTATCTGCGGCCGTCAAGGTCAGGCCATAACCGCCTGCTTTCAGGCTGATCAGAAAGACCGGCGGGCCGGTAGGCTTCTGAAACCGGTCAACCACACCGGAGCGGTCACGGGTAGCACCATCCAGATAACAATAATCAACATCCCCCGCATCAAGCTCGTTGCGGATTAATGCCAACATCGAAGTAAATTGGCTAAATACCAACACCCGGTGACCTCCACGCTGGGCTTCATCAAGCAGCTCCATCAGCCGTGCAAGCTTCGCCGAAACATCCGCCAACCCCTTGCCCTTGAGCTTGGCATCGATCAGCCGCAAATCACAGCAACTCTGCCGCAACCTCAGCAGCACGGTCAGCATCTGCATGCGTGCACCGTCCTTGCCCGAGTTCTTACGCACCTGGTCCACCTTCTCCGCGCCGTGACGCAGAATCGCCTGATAATGCTCACGCTGCATTGGCGATGGATCACACCAGACCACACTCTCGATCTTGGGCGGCAGATCCTTGGCCACCCGTGACTTGGTGCGGCGCAGCATGAAAGGTTCCGTGCGCCAGCGTAAGCGCTGAACCGCCACTCGGTCTGGCACCTCAGCCGCACACGGGAGTTCATACCTACGACGAAAATCTTCCCGGCCTCCGAGATAACCAGGCAGTAGAAATTGGAAAATCGACCACAGGTCACGGACACTGTTTTCCACCGGGGTGCCGGTAATCGCCACACAAGCCGCATCAGGGGCTGCCGCCCTCACCTTCCTCGCCGCCTTGGCCGCCAGAGTGTCTGGGTTGCGGATCGCACTCGCCTCATCCAGCACCAAGGCCCCCAGCGACATCTCCTGATAATAGGCACTATCCTTGTCGAGCAAAGCGTAGCTGGTAACGATGATATCCGCGGCCGACATCACATCGTAATAATCCTTGCGCCGGGCTCCGTGCATCACCAGCACATTGAGCTCAGGCACAAACTTGGCCACCTCATCACGCCAGTTCCCTAACAAGGTTGCCGGGCAGACCACCAGGGCAGGCCCCTTGGCCACCTCCGGACCACAGCTTTTCCAGAGCTTAAGAAACGCCAGCGTCTGTAAGGTCTTGCCAAGGCCCATATCATCGGCCAGCAAAGCGGCCCCCTCCTTGATCGCCCTGCGGTATAACCAGTCCACCCCATCACGCTGGTAGCCGCGCAAAATGCCGGCTAGCTTTTCCGGAAGATCCGGTACAGCCACTTCATCGCGATCTTCCTCGCCACCATAATAGGCACGCAACCTCCGCAAATACGCCTCCTGCTGAACCGGAAAATAAAACCGCCCATCCTCCTGACGAGGATCTACATCTAACAACATACCCTCCATCACCTCGGCATCAAAATGAGAAATCACCGCCTTACCACCACGTGGCAACGGCACGGTGCGACTGCCCGATTGCAATAATCTGCGCACAGCCTCACGGCCTAGCACACTGCCGCCAACCTCCCAGGAAATATCACAAGCCAGCCAGTCTTCACCACTACCCTCAACCTCGATCCGTGGCACAATCCGGTCCAGCTTAGTCTCCACCCGTATGAGTTTCTCGTCCGTATTCACCGTCCAGCGACCACGCAAGTCCGGCAATACCCCGGTCAGAAAATCAATCACCTCATCCTCACCTCGTAAAAACAACGCGCCCGATGCATCCAGCACCTCAAAACCACACTCCATCAGGCGCGCCACCGCCCGCTGCTCATACTCGGGATTACGCACAAGCCACAGACCCGGCTGAGCAGAGGCCACTGGAAATGAGATATGAGACTGCCGGGAAGATGCCAAAGCAAGCCGCTCTTGCTCGGCATAAACTGCCACCAGCCGCGCCTGCAACGCACGGGTGGATCCCGCTATTTCCAACTCGATACCGGGCTCGGCTTCATGAATGTCCAGGCCACCCAGATCACCCGGAAGTTGAAACGCCTCGGCCAATGGCTCCAGCACCTTGACAAACTCTGCCACCTCGATCTGCAACCAGTCACCGCCCATCAAATCCTCCAGCGCAATGACCCCCTCCAAGGCCTCGCTTCCAAGAACCGGTGTAGCCACCGTCAAACGTCCCGCGCCGCTGCTCCACTCAGCCAAAGCATCACCCAGCATCAACAGCTGGACTTCTTCCACTCCCTGCCCCCCTACCTCGCCAAGCTTCAACCACATCATCTCATCCTCCAGCTCCAGCTCCAAGGGCGGACGCAGCCTACCGATATCAACTAAAAATGGGATATCCCCATGACTCACCCTCGGGTGCCCGCTCAGGGCACGGTAAAACCCAGTCAGCTTGTCGCTGGGAAGTGACAACATCGCGGCACCGGTCGATCCCACATTCGCCAGTAACCACGCCGCCAGATGTTGATCCGCTTGACTCACCTCGGCACCTTGACCTCCTTCAACGCCTTCACCGCCTTCACCGCCTTCGGCGGGCCTCAAGTGCACCGCAGCGATGCCCTCATTCGGAAAACGGGGTGAGACCCTCACCTCCAGCGGCACCACCTCAGGTACCACCGCTCCAGGCCGTTTCGATCGCGACGATGGCCCCAGCGACCCGGCATTTCCCCGGCCCCTGTCACTTTCCTTGCCCGAAGGCGCATCCACCCCCTCAATCCCCGCTAACAAGACCGCCGCCGCGTGCTCACACATCGCCCCGGTAGCACGGGCCATCGCACAAGCACACAGGTTTTTCACCTGCGTCGGCCCCATTACTTTGACCACCACCCGCATCGGTCGCTTGCCCGTGCCCACCTGCCCCTGAAAAACAAGCCCCTCAGCCGTTTCCTTACGGCTCACCCCAGCCACCTTGCCCAGGCGCACCACGGCACGGGCATCTTTAAAAACCCTCCCTCCGGCTGCTTGGCCCACCCATTGTTCCGTAATATCCATCGTTCCTTCGCCGCAGATTGCCGTATTGTCGTGCCAGTGCAATGACACGTTTGCAGATCATGGTTTTTTTATCTTTGGTCAGACGCAGGAATGGTACATCTTTCCTATCCCTGTTCGCCATTGAGTGGACTAGCCAACTTAAAAAAGTCATGAAAATCGTTGCTATCGCGAACCAAAAAGGAGGTGTTGGAAAAACCACCACCGCCATCAATCTATCTGCCGCCCTTGCGGCCAGAGGACAACGCGTGCTGCTCATTGACCTCGATCCGCAGGCCAATGCCACCAGCGGTATCGGCCACGAGCCGGATGGCAGCCAAAGCATGTACTACCCACTGCTCGGAGAGTGCAGCATGGAAGAAAAAATCATCCCCTCCCGGCTTACCAACCTCTCGCTGATCCCCTCCGGCATGGACCTCGCAGGGGTAGAGATCGAGCTCGCCCGCATGGACGACCACCTGATGCGCCTGCGCAACTTGCTCACCAAGTCAAAGCAACACAATCAGTTCGATTTCTGTATCCTCGACACCCCGCCCTCGCTCGGTGTGCTGATGACCTCAGCTCTAGCCGCCGCCGATGAAATCCTCATTCCGCTGCAGTGCGAGTGGTTCGGCCTTGAGGGACTGGCAAAAATCGTTCAAGTCATCGAACAAATTCGTGATTCCGGTGCCAATCCCAATGTCCTGCTCGAAGGTATCCTGATGACCATGTACGACGGCCGCACCAACCTCTCACGCCAGGTCGTTGAGGAAGTAGGCACCTACTTCCCGTCGCAACTCTACACCTCCGTGATCCCTCGCACCATACGCATCGGCGAAGCGCCAAGTCACGGCAAGACGATTTTCGAACACGACCCCTCGGGTGCAGGCAGCAAGGCCTATGGCAACGCCGCTGACGAATTCCTCACCCGCCACGCCGTGTGCGCGCCACCCATTGCTGCCCAATAGCGGCACCTCGGAATTCAGCAAATCTAGTATTTGGTATTTGATGCACAGCATCTACCCTTCAACACATGTCCGATGATGCAGCACAAATCGGTGAGCGCGCCCAGCTCACTGTCCTCAAGGAAAGCACCCCAGGGTTCTTCCTCGATTCCCGTGGCGAACTCGGCAACATCCTGCTGCCCCGCAACGAGATTCATGGCCCGTGCAAGGTCGGCGAGACCGTCGATGTCTTCATCTATTGCGATTCGGAAGACCGGCCGATAGCCACCATGAAAAAGCCCCTGGCCATGCCTGGCAAGTTTGCCTGCCTGGAGTGCATCGCCGCCACCAGCATTGGATCATTCCTCGACTGGGGTCTCGCCAAGGACCTCTTTGTTCCCTTTCGCGAGCAAAACAGCCGCATCGACGTCGGTAAATCCTATGTTGTCTTCGTCTATGTCGATCCCGAAAGCGACCGCATCGTCGCCAGCCGCCGCATTAACCGATACCTCAGCAAGGAGACCCCCGGCTACACCGAGGGCCAGAAAGTCGACCTCATGGTCTATGCTAAAACCGACCTCGGCTACAAAGCCATCATCAACGGCCAGCACAGCGGCGTTCTTTTTGCCAACGAGATCTTCAGCAAACCGGCACCCGGCGAGCTACTCACCGGCTACATCGCCAAGATGCGCAGTGATGGAAAAATTGATCTCACCCTGCAGGCACCGGACATGTCGATCAAGGATAAGATCGAGGATCTGGAAACACGTATCGAAACCGAGCTCGCCCATCGCAACGGCTTCTGGAGCCTGTGTGACTCAAGTCCACCCGAAGACATCTACCAGGCACTCGGTGTCAGCAAAAAAGCCTTCAAACGCGCCACCGGCGGCCTCTTCAAAAAACACAAGATCACCATCGGCAAGGACGGCATCAGGTCCATAAAGTAGCACAGCTTAGGCAGCTGGCCTACCTTGCTCTCTGCAATCCTATCAAGGCGGCAATCACAAGACCCCCGCCTAGCCAGATGCCTAAGCCTGGCGATTCACCAGAGACCAGCAGGGACGATTCCACCACCGCACAGACCGGAATGAGAAAACGGTAACCCGCCAAAAGGTTGACCGGGAACAAGCTGGTCAGGTGATTCCATAGCCCAAACGCAAGGGCGGAAACAAAGGCAAGGTAAAGGGTCAGTAGCATCACCTTCGGTGAAAATAACACCGGCAAATCAGACCACGCAGAGACCCCACTGAGCATCAACATCACACCACCGAGAAATAAGCCGTAACCGGTGGCAGCTCTTGCTCCCATGGTCTTGAGGATTTTCTGTAATACAATCAAACCCAGTGATCCACTCAATGTGCTAAGGCAAAACAGGACACTGCCCAGCACCACCCGGCCACTACCAGCACCGGGTCGATACACCGCGATCAAGACCCCTAAAGCACCCAGGGCAATAAAGCCCCACTGCCGGGAACCAGGCCACGGAGTTTTCAATAGCAAAGGTGCCAGCAACAACCACCAGATACTGCCTGAGCCTACCAGCAAACCCCCTAACACCGCACTCGACACTGCCAACGCAGTGTAAAACAAAGCATACTGCACATAGGTCTGCGCACAGGCGAAAACAAGTAGCCGGGGAAAGGACGTCTGCCGCAACTCCTTGAGTGGTTCCTTGGCCAGCAGTAGTAATACCGCACCACCTAACATGAACCTCACCCCTGCCAACACTAACCTGTTAGGCGTTTCCGGATCCACCCCAACAGTCGCCCACTCGGCATAGATCGCCTTAATCGCCGGAAAAGCACTGCCCCAGAGCAATGCACAGGTGAGCACAGCAAGAGGCAGCAGACGGCAGGAGATTGTCACGGTATTGTTCAGGAACTAGTGCGTTATCTACTCGAACACCTGTGCAGTGTAAGGATTAAAGTGTCCAGAGTCGCTGACGCGTTGAGCAAGAACAAATCGCGCAATAAAATCTTCAATCTTCAATCTTCAATCTTCAATCTTCAATCTTCAATCTTCAATCTTCAATCTTCAATCTTCACTGCCACATAAACCGTGCTCTCCGAGTTACGGCCAAGAATCGGGTTCTTAAAGGGCACCACATGAGTCTCACAACTGGCAAATACCTCATGCAACGCATTCATGAAAGTCTCCTCCGGCGGATCGTCAGACCACAAGGCAAACACCCCGCCAGGATGCAGCTGCTCAGTCATCTTCCTCAGCCCATCCACCTGATAAAAACCAGCATGCCGCTCGTTGAGCAGGTGATCCGGTGAATGATCAATGTCGAGTAACACCGCATGGAATTTCCGGCCCGGATTGGCAGAGTCAAAACCCACCCCGCCCTCATTCAAGGCGCGTTTAAAAAAGTCACCGTATTCAAACCGGCACCTCGCATCCGCCATCAGACCAGGCCCCAGCGGCACCAGGCCCCTCTCATGCCAGTCGATTACCGGCTGCAGGTAATCCACCACGATCAACTCTCGCAGCTCATCAAACCCGAGTGCCTCCCTCGCGGTATAACCCAGGCCAAGGCCGCCAACCACCACATCCAGCTGCGCACCTTCACCTGGGAATGCCTTCACCGCTGCCGCCAGACCCAAAGTGGATAAGGCCTCTTCCACCACCGTAAACAGACTCGACATCAAGAACTCCGGCCCAAGCATAATCTCATACACCTCCAGATCATCCAGAGTCTGCATCGTCCGGCGACGCAAGATCACCTCGCCAAGCGGCGTCTGCTGGTAGTCGAGCTCTTCAAAGTGGGGTTTCATAACCGTCCTTTTAGCGATGCCCTGAGCAGATAGACAGGAAAACTGAAAATTTAATCGCCTTATTTGTTTGCAGAGATAAAATTCGTAGCCACATAAGCACCCGTGAACAACCAACCCACCATCGAAAAAGAAGACCTTTACCAGGACCCCCGTCAATGGAGGAAGATTGTGACCAAGTACCAGAAGCCGAGCTTGGCCAAAGCCAGCTGGCAAATTGTCAACACCCTGATCCCCTTTGTGGCATGCTGGGTGGCCATGTATTTCCTCTATGACATCTCCATCTGGCTTACCCTGCCGCTCATGCTGATCGGCGGCGGCCTGGTGATGCGCATCTTTATCCTGTTTCACGACTGCGGCCACCAGTCGTTTTTCAAATCACGGCGGGCAAATGATTTCTGGGGATACATCACCGGGGTGCTGACATTCACTCCCTACAGGTTCTGGCACTGGGAGCACGGCATCCACCACTCCACCGCGGGAGACCTCGATCGTCGTGCCGAGGGCGACGTCTGGACCATGACCATCGAAGAATACGAGGCCTCGTCAAAATGGACCAAACTCGGCTACCGACTGGTTCGCAATCCGCTGATCCTCTTCACCATCGCCCCCATGTTTCTGTTCCTCATCTGGCAACGCTTTTCCACCAAAAAAGCCAAGATGAAAGACCGCCGCTCTGTCTGGTGGACGAATCTGGGGATCGCCGCAATGGTGACCCTCGGCTGCTACCTCATGGGCTGGCAAAAATACATGATCCTCCAGCTTGGAATCTGTACGGTCTCCACCACCACAGGAGTCTGGATGTTCTACGTCCAACACCAGTTCGAGGACGTCTACTGGGCGAGGAAGGGCGAGTGGAACTTCGCCACCGCAGCACTCGAAGGCAGCTCCTATTACAAACTGCCCAAGATCCTGCAGTGGTTCTCAGGCAATATCGGATTTCACCACATTCACCACCTCAGCTCAAGAATCCCCAACTACCTGCTGGAAGAATGTCATAAGGCCGAGCCGGTTTTCCAACAAGTGCCCTGCCTCACCCTGCGCACAAGTCTCTCCTGCGCCGGCTACCGTCTGCTTGACGAGGAAAACAATCGTCTGGTAGGCTTCAAATACCTTAAGGAATACAGGAAAACACATCAGGCCAAAAGTGCCGCCTGAAACTCTGTTCCGCCCCTTCTCCAGATCCCCACCTATTAAGACACATCCAGACCAATACCTTCATATGAACCCAGCCAACAGCATCAGAACAGCAGCTGCCGCCACCCTTGTTCTCCTCTCATCCACGATGGTCACTTTTGCCGACGAGGCAGAGGCTGTTGCTGCCGCCACCGACTCCGGTGACACCTCTTGGATCCTCACCGCCACCGCGCTGGTGCTGTTCATGACCATGCCCGGCCTCGCCCTCTTTTACGGTGGCCTCGTGCGCTCCAAAAACGTGCTTTCCGTGATGGCACAATGCTCTGGCATCGCCTTTATGGCTTCCATCTTGTGGGTCGTCTGCCTCTACAGCCTTTGCTTCAAGGGAGGCAATGGTGGCTGGATTGGCAACCTTGATGCCGCCTTCCTCAAGGGTGTGACCAACGAGACCACCGCGGGAACTTTACCCGAGACGCTCTTTATCATGTTCCAGATGACCTTCGCTATTATTACTCCGGCCCTCTACGTTGGTGCCGTTGTTGAGCGCATGAAGATGAGCGCCATTATCGTCTTTTCCGCACTCTGGCTCGTGCTCGTCTACGCCCCCGTCTGCCACTGGGTCTGGGGAGGTGGTTGGCTTGCCGAAATGGGTATCCAAGATCTTGCTGGAGGTATTGTTGTGCACGCAACAGCCGGTGTTTCAGCACTAGTGATGGCGCTCATGCTCGGGCGCCGTAAAGGTTTTCCAGAGCATCCACATCCACCACACAACCCTGGCATGGTCTACATTGGTGCCGCCATGCTGTGGGTTGGCTGGTTCGGCTTCAACGCCGGCAGCCAGGTCAGTGCCGGACAAGGTGCTGGTATGTCCATGCTTGTCACTCACCTGTCCGCTGCCACGGCCGCCGCTGTCTGGGGCCTCATGGAGCGCACGCTCAACGGCAAGGC
>Ga0208544_10002897_pt1 | contig 10950 bp, 8 predicted proteins | sample DEB08_DNA_9_FD_184526 | JGI IMG/M metagenome (GOLD analysis project Ga0208544, IMG submission 184526) | Aqueous microbial communities from the Delaware River and Bay under freshwater to marine salinity gradient to study organic matter... | ecosystem: Environmental > Aquatic > Marine > Coastal ...
CCTACGGCATACCCGAAACGGCACTGATCCACGAAAGCTGCCCGCAAGCGCCGATCAACCCCTATGGGCGATCCAAGCTGTTTTGCGAGGCGATGATCCGTGATCAGGCCGACGCGTACGGCCTGCGATATGCCATGCTCCGGTATTTCAACGCCGCAGGGGCAGATCCCGGTGGCGACCTGTCCGAACGCCACGATCCGGAAACGCGCCTGATCCCGCTGGCGCTGATGGCCGCCTCGGGGATGGGGCCGCCCCTGCGCCTGTTCGGCACGGATTATCCCACGCCTGATGGAACCTGCGTTCGCGATTACATTCATGTCACCGACTTGGCCGAGGCGCATCATGCCGTGCTCAGCCATCTTGACCGGGGCGGCGAAAACCTTGTGCTGAACCTTGGGACGGGACAGGGCATTTCGGTGCGTCAGGTCTGCGATGCCGTCGGGCGCGTCACCGGCACGCCCGTGCCAATCGAACAACACCCGCGCCGTCCGGGCGACCCCGCAACTCTTGTGGCCGATGCATCCGAAGCGAAACGGCGTCTCGGTTTCACCCCTCGCCGCTCGCAGATTGAAACCATCATCCGCGATGCCGCACCCCATTTCGGGTTCCGGAGGCATCATGGCCCACGTGCCTGAAGGCACCCCCTGCCCCCCCTCGACCCCGTCCCGATCGGATGCGCCACAGCGCTACACAAGGCAACTTCTGACAGGTTGGAGACGGGCCAAGTATGATGCGCTGGTGCTGCTCTGGATGCTCGCCACCGCTTGGTTCTGGACGTGGTGGCTGGACCCGGCGCACATCCTTCCCGGCGCACGCTACTGGATCGCGACGCTTGCGTTTTTCTGGCTCTTCTTCATGCAGGCCTATTTCGTGCTGGTGTTTCGCCGCGCGGTGGTTCCGGCTGCGGCGCCGCCCTCTCCCACGACGACACGCGTTGCAATGATTGTCACCAAGACCCCGTCCGAGCCGTTCAGCCTTGTCCGGCGCACGCTCGAAGCCATGCTGGCGCAGACATATCCGCACGACACATGGCTGGCTGACGAGGATCCGCAACCCGAAACCATCGCGTGGTGCAAAGCCCACGGGGTCATGATCTCCACCCGAAAGGACCGCCCCGATTATCACCGCAGCGAATGGCCCCGCCGGACCCGCTGCAAGGAAGGAAACCTCGCCTTCTTCTACGACCACTACGGCTATGACCGTTATGACTTTGTCGCACAGATGGACGCAGACCATGTTCCCGAACCAACCTATCTGGAACAGGTGATGCGCGGTTTTGCCGATCCACGGGTCGGCTATGTAAGCGCGCCTTCGATCTGCGGACGCAATGCACCCGAAAGCTGGTCCACACGGACGCGCATGGACACCGAGGCTTCGTTTCAAGGGATCTTCCAAGCCGGTTACGCCGACGTTCTGGCGCCGATGTGCATCGGCTCGCATTACGCGGTGCGCACCCGGGCCCTGCGCGAAGTGGGTGGGCTTGGCCCCGAACTGGCCGAAGATCATTCCACCACCATGCTGATGAACTCCGCCGGGTGGCGCGGTGTGCACGCGCTTGACGCAATTGCGCTTGGCGATGGTCCGGCCCAGATCGCAGATCTGTGCACGCAGGAATTCCAGTGGTCGCGAAGCCTGCTGACGATCTTGCTGCGATATACCCCGCGCTACATCAAGACCATGCCGCGCCGTCTGAAATTTCAGTTCGTCTTCTGCCAGCTTTGGTATCCGCTTTTTGCCCTGTTCATGCTGGTGATGTATCTGATCCCGATTGCCGCGGTGATCTTCGACATGCGCTATGCCGACGTGACCTACCCGGCCTTCGTGCTGCATGCGGTCTGGCCGGCGGTTGTGGTGACAGCCATGGCCTATGCCATCCGCGCCGATGGTTATTTCCGGCCACGCAATGCCAAGGTGCTGGGATGGGAAAAAGCACTGTTTCTGGCGCTGCAATGGCCTTGGGTGCTCTGGGGCTGCGTGATGGCCGTGCGCGACCGGATCAGCGGCGATTTCGTTGATTTCCGCATCACGCCCAAGGGCGAGGCCGCACAGGCTTCGCTGCCGCTCAAGGTCGTTCTTGTCTATGCCGCTTTGGCGCTTGGGTGCATCTTGCCCGTGCTGCTGGTCGATGGCGTCGACGAGGCGATGGGCTTCTACTTTCTGACGCTGCTCAATGGGTCGATCTATGTTCTGATCACATTGATAATCGTCATTCGGCACGTGCGCGATAATGGTATTGCGTTGTCCCATGCCATTGTCGTCTCACCATTGCAGATTGTTGCCGTTCCGGTTCTGGCCGGGCTTCTCCTCTGGGCGCTCATCTTTCGCGGCCCCGAAAGCATCCTCGCGCTCAGTGTCGGCATGGTCGACGCTGACCTCGTATCCTACGAATACGTGGTGTCCGGTGCTGGCATGGGCGGGTCCGACAACGTCAAATTCCGCTGGGATCCGCAGTTCTGGCACAATCTCTTTGAAATCTGGCAGGAGTAATCACATGACCCTCACGTCGCGATCGAACCTGTTTGCCCCAGCACTTGCTGGCGCACTGCTCTTGACGACTTCGGCCTTTGCCGCGCCCCCCGGCACGTTGCCCTTCGGCGTCTATGACCCCTACGGCGCCTTCAGTGATGATACCGACGTCGCGATCGAGCACTTGTTCCTGCCTTGGCAGGACGTGTTCCTGCCCTCGCTGGTCGAAGCCGATGCCTATGCATCACAACGCGGGCGGTCCATATTGGTCACGATCGAGCCATGGACCTGGACGCGGGATGAGCGCAACCGTCCCGAGGTGCTGATCGCCGGCATCGCCGATGGCGTCTTTGACACCAACATGGCGACGATCTGCAACATTCTGGGCGGCTTCCAAAGCGCCGTGACCGTTCGCTGGGCGCATGAGATGGAAGATCTGTCGGGCCAGTTCATCTGGGCTGGCTGGACCCCTGACACCTATATCGCGGCGTTCCGGCGTATGGTCGATGTCTGCCGCGCAGAGGCCACCGACATCGATTTCATGTGGTCGCCCTTGGGTCTGGATGGCTTCGATGTCTACTATCCCGGCGACGAATATGTCGATGTGGTGGGCCTGTCGGTGTTCGGCCTGCAGCCTTGGGAACAAGACGTTCTGGGCCAAGAGCGGAGCTTTCGTGACATTCTGGTTCCGCGCTACGAGCAGGCGTTGCAGTTCGGCAAGCCGATCGTGGTGGCGGAACTGGGCTTTGTCGGCGACGCCGATTATGTGCAGCGCTGGCTCGAGGATGTCCGCCAAGACGTGGACGACCTGACGGAGCTGGTTGCGGTGGTCTATTTCAACCAAAGCGAGGTTTATCCTTGGCCGGACGGCTATGGCCTTCCGGACTGGCGGTTCGGGTACAACGTCCTTGAATGACGGCTGACTGCGTGTGCTGGCGAAAATCCGCTGGCACACGTTTCGACCCGCTGCCCGGAAAAAAATATATCTCGCTCAATAATTTGATTGCGGCCCCTGCGTCGCATTCTGCGGTCGTGTCCCCCTAACGACCGCCATCTCGGCTGCACCCTGCCGACGATGCGAACTGTGCCTCGCCGCACGTTCCCTCCTGTGCTAACCTCGTTTCACAACAAAGACGCGATGTGGGCCGCATCTTGTGGTCCCGAACGCTAACCGAGGCAAGATACAGACAAGGGGCAGTAATGAACAGTTGTGCATCTGGCGCCTTTTGGGGCGCCGATGGCCTTGCATCCGCAAGGGCCTATATTTTCAACTCATCCAGCATTCTGCCTGCCTTGTGCCGCCCGTTCGGGCGGTGCGCGCCGCAGCATGCCCTTGGCATCTGGGCCGCTACGCGACTTGCGGCGCAAAGATGCCTTTTTTCCGCCCGCCTCAGGGCACTTTCCCCTGCCATCGTCCAAAACAGCTGACGCTCATCTTGAGCGGACGGCACAAAACAATGAGGTCCACCATGATCCGCATGAAACGAGGAACATCCCCCCGCACCTTCAGCTTGGTCCTTGCCCTCGCAGCAGCGCCTTTTCTGGTCAGCGCGTCGCATGCCAACACCCTCACCAACGCCGAGGCACCGCTCCAGACGGCCGCGTCAACGCGTGCACCGACATCGGGCCTGAACCTTCTGGCCGCGCCACGAACGGGCCAGCCTGTCGTGCGCGTCCGGTCGATGGGTCGCGGCAGTTGGGTCTGCTCTCCTGCGGGCTTCGGTCAACGCTCGCGCTGCCATCGCAACTGAAGACCGTCACGACGGATAAGTGACGCGCGGGACCTTCAACCTGTGCGCAGAACAAGGGGCAGTCAGATTTCCAGATTTCTTTCCTTGCTTGCAGGTTTCCTGCTGCTGACTCAGGCCGCCTTTGCCCAACACGCGGGCATCGGCGCTTGGGAAAACAGCAGTTACACCAGCCTGCGATGGATCGAACGGCAAGATGGCCTCCATTGGTATTACAACTGGCGCGCAGACGAGATCGAGGGGCGTGGCGGCCAACGCCGGACCGTCGAATTCGTGCCGATGATCCACAGCGCCCAGAATGTCGACGACCCGATCGAGTCCGCCCTTCCGCCTCAGGCGCTTCTGGGGTTCAACGAGCCTGATGGGCGCGGCGGCGATCATCAGGCAGGCATGACTGTCGACGAGGCGATCGCACTTTGGCCCCGTCTGCAAGCGCACGGGTTGCGCCTCGGCAGCCCGGCCACGACGCGGAATGGCACGCTTGGGCCGAACTCATGGCAGCGGCGCTTCATGGCCGAGGTCGAAAATCGCGGGCTTCGCGTCGATTTCATGGCGGTCCACTACTATTCCACGGACGGCGACGTAGACGCGTTTCACGATTGGCTGGTTGCGGTCTATCGGGAGTATCAGCGCCCGATCTGGGTCACAGAATTTGCCTTGATCGACTGGGGGCAGCCACGGCTGGCCAGCTACGAAGCCAACGCCGTTTTCGCCTATGAGGCGATCAACATGATGGAAACACTCCCCTTTCTGGAACGGCACGCTTGGTTCGCGGCAAACCCCTACAACTGGCAGGGCATCGTTCCGGCCATCAATCTGGTCGACAACACCATGCGCCCGACTGCTCTGGGCGAAGCCTTTGCCGATATTCTCTCGGGCCGTGCGCGCGGCCCGGTGGCAAGTCTGGCGTCACGCTGAGGGTGCGCGCGTCTTGGCGCGGTTTCGGGTCGGTCGACAGTCATCAACGTCATCTTGATGCCTGCACGCCGGTCAGGGTCTCCCCCACGCATTCCCCCGGAACGTAGAGATTGAGCGCGGCTGTCCCCGTCCGCCACAGCACAAGATAGGTATTGAGCCGACTGCCGGCGCCGTCCGTGATTGCGGACAATGCTGTGCCGTCATAGGTGCGGCCGCCGAATTCAAGACTGGCGATATACAGGTTCGTATCCCCGGTCTGGCCCTCTCCTTCCCATTCGTCGTTCATGAATCTGATCTCGACCCGACCCGCGCAACGCATCTCCTCGACGGGAAATTCGAACGACGTGACCGTCGTATCGATCGCAGCCTGCTCAACCGCGGCATCGGCGTTTGATGGTGCGCGTTCCACGCTCATGCGGCCAAGCAAGACCCCATCCAGATACACTTCCGCCTGCGGTGGGGTTTCAAAACGCGTCCCGCTGGCCCGCACGACAAGGGTTCCCGGCCCCTCCGGCGGGGTCTGCTGCCAAGCAACTGCCGCACCGCCGGTGATGCGGCGATCGATCCACCCATTGTGATAGGCTACCCAGTCCGACAGAAGCGCGCGCGCGGCAGCGTCTGCCTCAGGGTCCAGATCGGAAAGGTCGACCGTCTCGCCGGGATCGGTCCCAAGGTCATACAGCCAGCTTTCGCCACTATTGCCGTTGAAAATGAATTTCTCATCGCCCCGGCGAAAGCCGACCAGAAACCCGTTCCAAGGGGCGAAGAAAAAGACGCCGTCCTGCCGGTCAGGGGCAAATATACTGCGGCCTTGCCAGTTGGGCGATGCCGGCAACCCCAACAGATCCGTGATCGTCGGGGCCAGATCCGACATGCCGACAATCTGGTTGGCAACGCCGCCGTCGAACAAGACCGGGTTGATCAGCATCAGCGGCACCCGCACATTCTCCTCGTTCAGTCCGGAGGCATGCCCATAGGTGCCATGCTCGCCAAAGGCCTCACCATGATCGCCAACGGCAACCACCAAGGTCGTTTCATCCAACCCCGTCTCTTCCAGAGCAGCCATCAGTCGGCCAAACGCCTCATCGGTGACCCTGACCGCGTTCAGGAAATTGTTCAGGTTCTCGTCTTCGACATAGGTCTGCGGGTCTTCACCGGGATAGTAGGGATAATGCGACATTCCCGTCCGGAACATGGCAAAGAAGGGGGTATCGGGGTCCGTGGCGATCCAACGGGTCATCGCGTCGACGGTGCAAAGGTCGCTCGCGGTGTTGAGATACGGGTTCACATCGGACGCGAAGTGGTTGACGCCAGTCTCGCAATCCCAATCGCGGTAATCCATAACAACGTCGAAACCGGCTTCGGTGACAAATGTTTCGGTGTTCTGAAAGCGGTTGTCGCTCGAATTGAAAAAACCTTGGCGATAACCATAGCGCTGGAGCGTCCCCGACAGGGTTTCCAACTCCAGCCCGTCATAGGTATAGGTCATGCTGTCGGGCGACAGTTCGGGCACGATGCCCCCCAACATCGACACCAGAAAATAGTTCGAGGCCGGAACATGCGCATAGGCGCGCGAAAGACTCAGCCCTGATGCTTGATAGCGCAACAGGTTCGGTGTGATCGGATAGTCGCCCCCGAAGCCCTGCACATATTTCGCCGGGATCGCCTCCAACGCGATGACGATCACGTTGCGGATCGCGCGCGCGGGCGCATCGGGGCGCGCGATCGGGTCAACCCGACCAAGATCGGGCGGGGCGCGAAGGGCATCCGGGGTCACATCATCACCGAATGAAAAACGCGTCTCCTCAAAGTAGGAACTGGCAAAGGCAACGGCCGCGTTGGCGACCTTGCCGTCGCGGATCAAGCCCGGATCGGGGGCAAATATGAACGACAGGGCCACCACGGAAAGGCCGACGACTTGCGCCGATCTGCCCGTCAGTCGCGATGTGGAAAAACGGGCAAGCACGACCGCGCCCGCCACAAAGCCCGCGATGCAGACCGCCATCAGGCCCGCACGGATGGGCGTGAGCATGTGAAAGACCGAATCAAGAATGACATCCGTATTGCCGATATCGGAGTAATTGAGCCACGCGCGCGTCACCGGCTCCCCCAGCATCTGCACGGAGAAGATATTCAAAAATCCCCAAAACAGCAGCGTGATGGCCAGCAGGGTCCACAAGATGTCCAGCCCCTGCCGGGACCGCGCCCCGGGCAAGGCAGGACCGACCGCAAGAAAAATTGTCACAAGCACAAGGACGGTCATGTAATCCTGATAGCTGGCCCCGACGATGAATATCGCCCACGCAAACGGCCCGCCGTCAGGAAGATCCCCCGACAGGATGACCGCGCGGAAGATCGTCAAGCCGATCAAGAGCAGCAACGCCGACCACATGAGAAAGACACGTCTGGAACTGCATTCCGCCCAGCCATCGCGCAGGCGCTCCACGAGATTACCCATTTCAGCACACCTTCAGTTCATCGTCCGATGCATCCTATGACGCCGGAAACAGACAGTTATTGACATTTGTTGGGCCGCAAACCCGCCGCCACCACCAAACCGGCCGCCCACAACGCCCCCCTGTGCACACCGCCCCAGAACCGCCCCAACGCAGCCCCCGACAGGGCGCGGGTCTTTCCAGACTGCCGCGATGTCTGGCTTTGTGCCGCCCGCCGACAAATCAGAATGCGGACTGGATCAGGACATCAATTCTGGCCAAGGACAATTGCACAGATTTTGTGCAGTCCCCGCAGCGGCACCGACGGCCAAGCCTGCCCCCATTGCACCTGCCGGTCCGGCGCGACATGATCCACCACGAATGGAACGGGGGCCGCATGTCTGAACAGTGGGAGCTTGTCATCAAGGGCGGTCAGGTTGTGACCCCCACGGGTGTCGTAACCGCCGACGTGGGTATTGCCGCCGGGCGCATCACCACGGTCGCGCCCAATCAGTCCGCCCAACGCATCATCGACGCCACGGGCCGGCTGATCTTGCCCGGTGGCATCGATCCGCATTGCCATATCGAACAGATGTCGGGCATGGGCCTGATGAATGCCGATACCTTTGAAACCGCAACCCGGTCGGCGGCGATGGGCGGAACGACCAGCGTCATTTCCTTTTGCGCGCAGGCCAAGGAGCAACGCTTGCACGATGCGATGGCCGATTACACTGCACGCGCGGCGCGCGGCGCACTGGTCGATCATGCCTTCCACATCATCATTTCTGACACTGCGGTTCCGCACTTCACCCAAGACCTGATGGCGCTGATGGCCGCAGGGCATCGGTCAATCAAGATCTTCACCACCTACAATATTGCATTGAACGATCGCCAGATCCTCGAGGTTCTGGCCATGGCCAAAGCCGGCGGCGCCCTGACGTGTGTGCATGCGGAAAACGATGCGCTTATTGGTTTTGCAAAAGACCGGCTGATTGCGGCGGGCCACACCCGACCGCATCACCACGCCCTGTCCCACCCGCGCATGGCCGAACTTGAAGCCGTGGAACGCATGTGCAGGTTTGCCGAGTTTCTGGATGCCCCCCTGATGCTGTTCCACATCTCGACCGCCGAGGCGCTGGCCCCGATCCGCGCGGCGCAGGCGCGCGGAGTGCCGGTTGTCGCCGAAACTTGCCCGCATTACCTGTTCATGGAGGCCGACGTTCTGGACAAGCCCGGCCTTGAAGGGGCGAAATTCATGTGTTCCCCGCCCCAGCGCACGCCGCCCGATCAGGTGGCGCTGTGGGACGCACTGGCCGATGGCACGCTTTCGGTCGTGTCATCCGACCACGCGCCATATCGCTATGATGCGACAGGCAAGCTCTCAAACGGGCCTGACGCTCCATTTCAGGATATCGCCAACGGCCTTCCGGGTCTGGAGGCGCGCCTGCCATTGATGTTCGATGCAATGGTCAGCCGCGGCAAGGGTGGCGTGGAGGCCTTTGCCCGCATCACCGCCGAGGCGCCCGCGCGCCTTTACGGGCTGAACACCAAAGGCAGGATCGCACCCGGCTACGACGCCGATCTTGTCATCTGGAACCCCGATCGCACGCATACCTACGGCGACAATGATCTGCATGATAACGTCGGCTACAACCCTTGGGCGGGCACCACGGTGCGGGGGTGGCCCGAAACGGTTATCTTGCGTGGTGAACCCATCGTCGAAAACGGGACGATTGTCGCCCAACCCGGTAACGGCCAATGGCTGCGCCGCACGGATATCGGCGTGACGCCGCGCGGCGAACCCGCCCCCGAAATTACCTATCTGGAGAGCCATTCATGACCACCCCACCCCGACCCGCAGGCGCCACCCTTGCGATCACCTTCCTGTATTACCGCGACATGGCGGCGGCCGAGGCATTCTATCGCGACGTGATGGGGTTTGATCTGGCCATTGATCAGGGACATCTGGCCAAGATCATGCGGATGGCCGATGGCGCCCACATCGGTCTGGTCGACGAGGCGCACGGGATGCACAAATGGGCCGAAACGCGCCCCGTACAGGTTTGCATCCGCGTGCCAGACGCGGACGCCTGGTATGCATACATCCAATCCGTCGGCGTTGCGAACCTGTCGAAATTCTTCATCAACGACACCATCGGCATCCGCGCCTTCGTATTCGACGACCCCGAAGGGTATCAGATCGAGGTGCAATCGGCGACGCGACCCGACGCATGAAGCCGCTCATCATCATCAACCCCAACTCCTCGGAAGCCGTTACGGCGGGCATCGACCGCGCGGTGGAACCGCTGCGTGCCTTCGGCCCCCTCCGGTGCGTGACCTTGGCCGAGGGTCCGCCGGGGATCGAAAACCAGCGACAGGCCGATCTGACCATCGCGCCGATGCTGGCGCTTGCCGCCACGCTTGAAGACGACGCATCGGGTTTTCTGATCGCGTGCTTTGGTGATCCCGGCCTGCATGCCCTGCGCGACCAGACCCGACTGCCCGTTTGCGGCATTCAGGAAAGTGCTGTCGTCACGGCCCTGACGATGGGCCAGAAATTCGGCATCATCGCCATCCTTCCCGCTTCCATTCCGCGTCATCTGCGCAGCTTGGGCGCAATGGGCGTGTCCGATCGGCTGGCAGGTGACCGGGCATTGAACCTTGGGGTCGGTGATCTGGGCAGTTATGATGCAACGCTTGCTCGCATGACCGAAGTCGGCACCGCGTTGCGCGATAACGACGGGGCGAATGTCCTGATCCTTGGCTGCGCGGGAATGGCCCAATATCGCGTGCCGCTGCAACAGGCCACTGGCCTGCCCGTGATTGATCCGTGTCAGGCCGGGGCTGCCATGGCCCTGTCCCGCATCGCCCTTGAAAGGTCTCGAAATGCTTGATGAAACCGCCGCTGGCGTCTTTACCATTGCCGTCACCCCGTTCTTGCCCGATGGCGCGCTGGATCTGGACAGCATCGACACCATGGTCGATTTCTACGTCAGCCACCGCTGCACGGGCCTGACGATTCTGGGAATGATGGGCGAGGCTGGAAAACTCTCGGCTGACGAATCCGAGGCTGTGGTGCGCCGCGTGGTCGCGCGCACCGATCTGCCGGTTGTGGTGGGGGTCTCGGCCCCCGGTTTCGCCGCGATGACCGCCTTGGCGAACACCGCGATGGACGCAGGCGCCGCAGGCGTCATGGTCGCGCCGCCCGGCAACCTGCGCACCGATGAGCAGATCCTTGGTTACTATCGCACAACGGCGCAGATGCTGGGCCGTATTCCCTTTGTCTTGCAGGATTTTCCGCTGGTGACCGGGGTGCAGATCTCGACCAAGGTGATCTTGCAGATCATCGAAGACTGCCCGACTTGCGTGATGCTGAAACATGA
>Ga0208544_10002898_pt1 | contig 10949 bp, 7 predicted proteins | sample DEB08_DNA_9_FD_184526 | JGI IMG/M metagenome (GOLD analysis project Ga0208544, IMG submission 184526) | Aqueous microbial communities from the Delaware River and Bay under freshwater to marine salinity gradient to study organic matter... | ecosystem: Environmental > Aquatic > Marine > Coastal ...
ATTGGGTATGGTAATAATTGGAGTATGAGAAGCACTTTCGCCTTCGAGGAAATTATGATCGAAAATCCAAGTTTTATTTTCACAGTCGTAAATACAAAGCTTCCGGGCATTGAGCAGGTGGTCGTCGTCCTCGGCTAAATAGTAGCTAAAGTTCTGTATATTAAATCGATGCGTATTTATAAAATTAATTCTAGTTAAGCTGTCGTTTGATAAATAGTCCTGCAGAATAGGGTCAGAACTGGGGCTTATGGCCTCCCAAATGATGGGACTGAGTGGCTTTTCGGCAAAAGGGCTTTCCTGACCTAAGGCGATGAGGATGAAGTTGCTGCCGTCTTCCGCTAGTAATGCGGGATCGATTTCAAAACCAATTTGATAGTCGTTGGCTTCCACAGATCCGTAATATCCGCTGTAGTACACGCTGAGCACAGCTACGGATTTTAGTTTATGGATGGGAATGATCTTCGTTTTGGCATGAATCGCATCGAAGAGGTATAAATTATCTTTTTCTCGGAGGTCTGTGCAGGCTAAAAATAAAGCCCGAAAATTAGAATCGAGGGTGATGACGGGGTAAACGGTATCGGGTTCTTTGCCAAGTAAGTGGAGGGGTATGGCAGCAGAGTCTGGATTTGAGGAAGGTATGTAAATGTCAGATAAAGAGGTGTATAGGATAGATTGGTCGCCCGAGAACTCTTGCTGGCTAAGACTGAAAATTTGTAAATCTTGGCTATACAGATTGAGACTAAGGAAGATACCTAAGGTTAATTGTAAAAGGATTTTTTTCATAGCCTTGGTTGTAAATGATAAGGCTAAGATATTGAGAGCAGACAGTTTTTAGGGCTGTTGGATTAAAATTTAACACCCAAGCTTAGGTAAAAACTACGCGGGTCGGAGGGAATAATGCCCGGGCCTGGATAGCCAGTAGCGCGACGGGTGAAATAAATTTCGTTGGCGAGGTTATTACAACCCGCTTCGAGGGTGTAGCGTTGGTATTGATAAGAGAGGGAAAAATCGAGGATTTGATAGACAGGAATTAAACCGATAATCCCTTCGCGCAGATCGCCAGCCGCGGGAACAGCGGAGTTTTCGACATCGGTAAATTGCTCGCTGATATAAGTGAATTGTAAGCTAGCTACCAACTTTTTATAGCCGCCTTTAAGGCCCAGCTTTACATTGGTCTGGGGAATGAATTCCACCCTTTTGCCCACTACATTATTATCTTCACTAGCGAGGTAGCGCGATTGGGTGAAAGCAGCATTAATAAAGGAACTGAGCTGGTAAGGACTGTCACTTTTTCCAAAGGTGTTAAGCCAATTAACTTCTACAAAAGTTTCGGCGCCGTAGATGAGTGCATTACCGATATTTTTCCGAACCCTTTGCGCGCGGTTATTGAGGATAATACCGATGCGATTATTGTAAAGGAGGCTAAAGAGGCTAAAATCGTAGCTAATGTTTTTCTTGATTTTCCCGCGGCTGCCAATATCAGCCGTAAAGCCTGTTTCATCGCTAATATTGGGGTCGATAATAAAGGTAGGGTTTACGGTGCGGATATCGCTAAAGGTGACCGAGCGGTAGTTTTGTGAGAAGTTCGCATAGAGTTCTAGTCCAGTTTTAGGTTTAAAAGAGGCCCCTAAGCCTGCTAGTACAAAGGCTCTTGCGAAGTCGCGGTTATCGCTAAGGGTATCGCGGAAAATAGGATTACCGGCATTGTCGAAATTTACCAATTGATAAGTACCGGCACTAGCAGTTTTTATATACTCGAAGCGAATGCCGGGCGTAAGCGAGAATTTAGGACTGAGGTAAAAGATGTTTTCGCTGAAAAGGGAGAAATTCCGATTGGGAAATTCGAATTCACTCTGGCTGGCATAGTCGGGAAATTCGCTTTGGGCCAAAGAAAAATTGGCATCGCTGGCATTGCTACCAGGCCCTTGCAAGGCCAAGTTTTGCGCGTGGTAGTATTTGCTGCCGATTAGAAAAACATTTTTCGTATTCCTAATTTTATAGCGCTGTAAATAGCGCATTTCCGCGCCTGCATTGGCGAAGCGGCCCTTAATTAAATCGCGCGGACTGAGAAAGGTACCGTCGCTATTTTGTTCGTCTAACTGACTGATAGTATTGGTATTGAGATTATTTGGGTTTCCTCTAAAACCCACGGCATTGCGCTGGGCATTGAGAGCAAAAAGGTTCATACTAAAATCAGCATTATTGGCAAAGCGATGCTTGAACTTTAAGGCATAGAGTTGCCAATTTACCTGAAACCAATTGCGACTGCGATTGCTGTAAAGCGGGTCTCGCTGAAATTGGCTGTCGGTTAAGCCACCCGCTTGTTTGGCTAAATAATTAAGCAGAGTATATTCCGCCGCTAATTGGCTTTCGGGGGTGAAATTATACTCCAAATGGGCGTAGACATTACGCGAGCTAAACTGGGAATTGGGACGCCAACCTTGACCCTCTTTATAATTGAAAAAGGTGTAAAAGCCCCATTTTCCTTTCCTGCCGCTAAGGCTAGTGAAATTGGTGAAAAGTCCAAAACTACCGATGGTATTGCGCTGCACAATGGCCAAAGAAGTGTCTTTCGCGGGACCTTTCATTTTAAAATTGAGAAAGCCGCCAAATTGGGTGCCGTACTGCAAAGAAGCGGCACCGCGTACTACTTGAATTTCATCTAAAGCCTCGGCGGTAGGGGTATAATAGCTTTCTGGGTAACCCAGCACATCTGCGCTGATGTCGTAGCCATTTTGGCGCACATTAAAATTACTGCTGCGATTGGGATCGAGACCACGGCCACCAATATTTAATTGCAAGCCCGCATCATTATTTTCATAGATATTTAAGCCCACCACTTGCGCAAAAACCTGACGCGCATTATTAGCCGCGAGATTGGCCACAGTATTCTCTAGAACAATAACCTCCGATTTTTTACCTGCATAAACAGCGGTTCCTTCTACCTCGTTCAGTCTGCTCCCGCGAAAAGCTTCGGCTCGTTTTTGCTGAATTATGACTTCGTCTAGTTCTTCGCCTAAAGGGTAGAGGTAGAATTTGAGGCTGCTGTCTTGGCTAAGATGGAGTTGGACTTTAGTACTTTGGTATTGGTAGCTAAAGAATACTAAATCTTGTATTGAGTTAGCGGTGAGTTTTAGCTTAAAAAAACCTTGATTATTGGTGATAGCTAAGTTTTCACTTTGCACATTAAAAATTTCTACTCCCGCCAAAGCGCTACTATCCAGGGCCGAAAATACTTGTCCCTCCAATTGAACTTGGGCATTAATAGTGAGGCTACAGAGCCATAAGAAGCTATAAACCGTAAATCGTGTCATTGAAAGGAAGAATCCAAGTTTTAGGGGCCCAGCCACGTTTTTCTTGACTGAGATCGACTTTAGGGTTAATATATAATTGACTCGAACGACCGTTCAGGGCCACATAGCTTTCGGCGTAAATTTGCAGGTCTCCACGGTTTTCGCTGCTGCAGAAATGGTCTTCTAGAAAATGGGCGTACTCAAGAATAAAATCGGGCTGAAAGCTCATTTGCTTTTCTTGAAAGGCGCTTAAGAATTGTTGATTGTCCACTAGAAAGGTTTCACCCCTTTGCGGATCGTGGATCTTGAAGTTCGTGTATCCCGCCTTTTCCATTAGCATTACGCGCCAACTAAAGCGAAATCCCTGCTCATGCCAGAAGAGTTCGCCTGGGTAAAAAAGATGACGCCAAGGAATAAGGAGTTGGCTGATGAGTAGGAGGGTGATAAAGCCAATTTGCACTTTTTCAAATGCCCTATTCTGCTGTTTATCGCTCGTAGGCAGATGCGTAGGAAGGGAGGGAAGGCGAAAAATATTTTGAATGAATTTCAAAATCCGCTGATGGAAGCTGGCATCGAAGAAGATTAAGGCGCTCACAATCATTATGTAGGGAAACATACCAATGGGAAAGAGAATGCGGGTAAGCACGTGGAAAATCACCACCAAAGCAAAGGCGAAATTGCGAGTGGGCTTATAAAGAAGTAAAAAAGGGATGCTTAAATCGTAGAGCATGCCACCCCAACTGAAAGTATAATGCAACCAAGTTTGCTCGAGGAGGGAGCCTATTAAGGCTAAGTCGTATTTACCCGGTAACCAAGTGGCGAGAGGTTGCGCTTCTAGGAGCCAGTCGGAATTAATTTTTGCCAAACCAGCATAGAAGTAAACGATGAAAAGCAAGGCTTTAATAGCATCAATACTGTGGCGCGGAATTAGTTTAGAAGCGATTTGCGGCCGTCGATAAGCATCTACCGAGAAGTAGCGTTGGGCTGGCAAAAAAAGGAGGAGAAAGCTTAAAACCGAAATAAAGTAATAGTGATTGAGATAGGTGGTTTTATCCATTAACTCGATATAGGTGAAACTGAGCCAAAAGATGCTAATCGCTAGACGATACCACAGTCCTAAGGCAATAAGGACAGCCGAAAGTGCACAGATAAAGAAAATGAGATAAGTGTAAACGCCTAATGGTTTTACCCATTCGAAGCCGTAAAAGCTAAAGTGGAATTGAGGCTGGAGGTATAGCTTTTCAATCCAACCCATAGACCAAAAGCGCAAAATGCTACTAAACATCATGATGCCAAAGAATATGCGAAAGGCCGCTAAAGGTTCGGCCTTTGCGCTTTGCGCAAAATAATATTTCAGCTTTTCTATCATCTAATCGCCGTCGGCGTCGATATAGTCTACGCGTACATTAAGGGCTTGTAACATATCTACCTTGAGTAAAACCACCGCTTTTTGGAGCTCATCGTAAAGGGCTAGTAAATCCTGATTGGAATTAGCCGCCACGGAAGAAAAGCTCGTGGGTAAAACCTTTGCCAAGCTTTCGGCTGCAGCCATTTGATTGGAGATTTTAGCGCTTAAAAGCTCGCCTTGATTTTCGATATTTAGGTAATTTAAATACTGCTCGAGGCTGTTGCCTGCTGCGCCATTTAAAAAACCACTACCTTTAAAAAAGGCTCGATGTGCATTTAATGATTCCATAAAAAGCGTTTGACTTAGGCTGTCGCTGTAATAGGCTTCTACATTTTGTGCTAAAGGGCTTCCCGAAAAAACGCCGGCAGGAATACCCACTTTTCCGGCTCTAAGCTCTCGTTCGAAATGGTAGATGAAATCGTTGATTAACTTATTGGTGGAGGCAGTAGCAGAAGAGCCCGTATTGCTTATGAACTCGTTCCGATAACTAGATTGCCAAATATTTAAGACTTGGGAACTCATGGCTTCCAAACGCTCCGTTAAAGCGCTTAGGTAGCGCCCATAATCGGTATTGTTGCGAAATTGATTTACGGTAGTACTAGCATCACCCAAGCCACTTAGTAAATAGTCGATCGCGGGAAAACCTTGCTCATTAAAAGTAGAAGGGAGGCTGAGATTGTAATTGGCATTTACTAGGGCCTGTTCAATTTCTGTAGCACTAGTGGGATAAATATTACTGAAGTTTCTCAAACTATTGGCTTCCGCAGGACCAATTTCTAAAAAGCTCACCCACTGCCAAGCTGTATAAGCCTTTACAAATTGAGCGTGTAAATTGGCATGTAAATTCAGGCTAGGGGCGTTGCTAAATTTGTTAGCAGCGTCATTTAAATCAATTACTTCCTGATTGTAATTTTGATAGGCGGGCAAAATATAATCATCAGCCCAATGCACGAGCATGGCGGATCGATCAAAATCATCTTGTTTTTGGCTGTCGCCAGATTTCTCATTAGAACAAGCAAAACTCATACTCAACATTAGGAACAAGCTTAGAAATCGTCCCATCATTCTTCTATTCATTATTTGCATTTTATCTATACAATTAGTTTGCTGCTTGGTTTAGGCTAAAGCTGAAACGGTCGGCAATTTGGTTCGATAAAGCATCGAGGGTGGCGGCATTTAAGTCCCATAGACCGTTGGGACCTTGGCTGCTTAAGTCGCTTAAAATATTTTGAACCTCCTGATCCGTAAAGTAAGGCGCTTGGGTATTAGGATTTTGAGTAAACATTAAGCTATAAATAAAGCCATAGGCTTCGCCTAAATCGTGTAATGCCGTTCCTGGCTGATTAGCTGCAAAAGCATTTTTAGCCGCTTGTAAATAATAAACTGAGCGGATGCCGATAATGTTGGAAACACGATCTTTTATTATCGCAATTTGTTGATCGCGTAGCGCGTATTCCCCTTCTACAATAGCGGCTCTACCAAGTTTAAAGGCATTAAAGATATCTTGGGCGTATGAACTAAAATCAGCGTCGCCGTTAACCCTGGCGAGGTATTTATTAAGGAAGACGTCGTTTGCACCAAGATTTACCAAGGGATCACTAGGATTATCTGCTAGGCCAAATAAATAACCATAGGCTTCATCCCATTTATGTTCCATATTGGTGTAGTTGGTGCCTTCTAATAAGAGGGCATTATCATTATCCTCGCGGTTATTGCCTTCATCTAAAACGGAAAGACTGAGGTAGTTGTTAAGCATTTGGTCGACACAGAGAGCACCAATTAAAGATTTAATGAGGAACTCATTGTATTCGAAGCCTTGGGCGTTTACATAACGTACAGCTGAACCATCGGCAATTTGTCCCGCTTTACCAGCAGATGCGGCCACATTACGGGCAGCGTAAATCTCGGCTACTTGTAGGTCAATAAAAGATTTCATATCTGCTTTAATACGCGCACTAAGGGCAGTATTAGCGCTAAAGAGTTCATAAGAGGCGGCTACTTTAGAGCGGATACTTTTGTTAGACGCGTTGAGAGCGGCAGCGGTGTAAGGATTAACCTCGTTACCGAGTGAATCGGTATTCGCAAACATTTCTTGTAGGTCTTGGGCACTTTTAGAAAAGTCGAGCAGGGCTGCACTGAGTTCAGCACCCATAGCAAGGCGTTCGCTTTGCCCTGAAAAATTAACGCTACTGGCATTGTTTCTTTCAAAAGTGTAGAAAGTGGGAGCGGTAAGAGAGGGACTGGGATTAGCGGTGCTGATTTCCTCTTTTTCACAACTAGAAAGAAAAAGAAGACCTAGCGATAAAGCAGAGAGTAAGGGCAGAGATTTACACATTATGCTTATTTAGATTTAATTAAAATAGTATGATGCTGCAAAGCTAAAATCCCTTGCTAAAATGGGCAAGTCTTATTTAAAAACTTTCTAAATAAGGTGTGTTAGTACTTGATTTTGAGTAGTATAAATTTAGTAAAGAGAGCTGTTTGATGTCTGACTTTACCTCGGACTTAAGTTTTGAAAACGAGATTCCCGCCTTAGGGATTGCAGCGAAAAGCCCACAGCGAGGCACGAGCGAGGACTTGCAGCGAAAAGCCCGACCCGGAGGGTAAGGCCCAAAAAAAAGACCTGAACACTTTAGGTGAACAGGTCTCTAGTAGGTAAAATATCAGGACTAGACTATTTTCTCGTCCACCAAAACCTGGAAACCATCTTCCATAGTTTGTTGGAGCGGACGGAATTTTAGGCCTAGTTCTTTTTTGATTTTAGAGTTATCCGCATTGAAAGCCACATTTACATTATTGCGTAAAAATCTACGGCTGAGGGTTTTATTGATGAAGGGTCCCACCAACATTAGGAGCCACTTGGGTGCAGCGGATTTAGCAATGGGGAATTTTGCTCCAAATTTATCTTTTAGCGCCAACGACATTTCTAAGAAATTGGTATTGTGCGCAGAGGTAATATACCGTCCCTGCGCGGCAGGATTAAAGCCCGCCTGATAGTGTGCTTCGGCCACGTCGCGAACATCTACCACTCCGATTCCCAGCTTAGGCGCACCGGTTTTAAAAGTACCATCACCCATTTGTTTAAGGATGCTAAAGCTTTCGGAGGTAGTGGCTTGTGGATTTAGGGGAGGCCCCATTACAAAGGAAGGATTGATCGTTACCAAGTCCCACTGCGACTGACTTTTAGCAATTTCCCAAGCTTTTTGCTCAGCTAGAGTTTTGGAGTAGGAATAGGGCTGGTATTCTAAAGATGCAGTGGTGTTCCAAATTTCCTCAGTTATTTTACCATTGGGTGCATTCACACAATCGATAGCATCGGTATAAATGGCGGCGCAGCTACTGGTAACCACTACGCGTTTTACACTTTTTACTTTCTTCGCGCTCTCAAGTACGTTGGCAGTCCCTTTTTGAGCGGGGTCAATCAAGTCGCGTTGAGCATCTTTAAAATTGGAGGTAAAAGGTGAAGCCGTGTGGTAAACCAACTCGCAGCCTTCCATGGCAGCCTGATAAGAACCCATGTCTAAAAGGTCGCTTTTGAAATATCGTATGATGCCCGGTGAATTAGCGGCTAAAGCATCGAGGTGAGCGGTTTTCTTTTTACTGTCGGGATTTCTTACCGCAGCGTGCACGGTAATACCTTCATCGAGTAGTTTTTTAATTAACCAGCCGGCTACGTAACCGGTTGCGCCAGTTACCAATACCGGTTTGGTAGGATCTATTTTAGTCATGTTTTTTGTTTTATTTAATGAAGCAAAGGTGATGTTATTCCTAAGGCTTGAGATACACAAACTGCAGAAAGAATAACACAAATTTAGGGTTCGGGATTTTCTTTGTTTGCTGGTGCAAATGCTTTTCAGCCGCTATTAGTTGAGATTTCGAAATTCTAGGGGCGTTTGGCCGGTTTTAGACTTAAACAAACGAGTGAAGTAGTGAGGGTAATTGAAGCCGAGATCATAAGCCACGGTACTAATGGGATCTTTGGAGTTTATAAGTTGGTTTTTGGCCTTTTCAATAATAAAATCGTTGATGTGATCTTTAGCCGCTCTGCCGCTTTCTTTTTTAAGAAGATCGCTAAAGTAATGCTGAGAAAGATTGGCTTTTCCGGCAAAGAAAGCAATGCTGGGAGCGCCCAAATCGAGATGTTTTTCTTCTTTAAAATAGGCCTCTAAATCGCTTTGAAACTGCTGTACTAAGTCTTGATTTTGAGTGCTACGGGTATTAAATTGTCTTTCGTAAAAACGCAGACTATGACTTAACAGTAGATCGATAAAGGAGACTAAAACCCTGCGGCTGTGATTATCGATGCGCTGTTCGTATTCGTTTTTAATATCGCGAATACAGTGGTTAACAATCTTTTCTTCTTCACGTGAGAGGTGCAGGGCTTCGAATACTTCATAATTAAAGAAGTTAAAGTCTTTAATGCTATCCTGCAGGTGACTGCCGCGAATTAGGTCGGGATGAAAGAATAGCATCCAGCCGCTGACCTCACCTTTGTTAATAGTGTTAGTAATGGTGCTTAACTGCTTCGGTGCACTAAAAACCAAAACACCCTCTGCAAAATCGAAGCTATTACGGCCATATTCTAAACCACAGCTTTTATCTTTCATAGAAATCATGTAGAAATCGCTCATCATTTGCAAGCCTACATATTGATCGCTAATTTCCATTTCGGCCGCGTCGATAACGGTGATTAACGGATGTTTGGGTTCGGCTAAACCTAATTGTGCGTGTAATTGACTGATTGTTTTGAACTCGATTATATTTGCGGCCATTTCTAATAAATTCTAATGCAATAGTACAAATTCAGTAAGGCTTGAATTTCACAATTTGAGGAACTAGCTACACAAAATGCGGAAATAAAAAAGCGGCTAGTCACTTTTGCAATTAGCCGCTTAGATATAGTCCCCCGAAGTTTTATAAACAAAAGTCGGATCTAAATTAACAGGTGCATCGGTAAACCAGTTGCTATTTAGGGTTCCCCCAGAAACGGCCCAAGAAGAAAAGTTTAAATAGGCTTTATTTATGGGGCTAAATTCTACCGGGTAGTGATATTGATCGGTATTATTAATGCCTTACGGTAAGCCTGAGCTTGTCTTGTAATAATATTCATTGCCCAGATCGGTGGCATCCGCATCAGTGCCAAAAAGATTTGCGTCAGCCACCTTGGTAGGCGCATTGCCCGCAAGGTGTATTTCTCGACCTCGAGTAGCATTGGCGAAAATAAAAGCATTGTAGGGAGGAAGTCCCACATTAGCTAAACTTTGTGGCGTACTAAAATTGATAGTATTGCTTAAAGTTACTGGCGCCATAGTGCTTTGCCCGGGCACAGTATTAATAAAGCTAGAGCCAGAGGCAGGAATAACATGGTAAACATTATCGAAGGCAATAACGGCGGCTGAATTTTGGTTCGCTTCGGTGCCATTGGCATCTTTTATTACTAGGCTTTCTCGCAAATTTTGTCCATTGATCGCCGATGTTTCATTGGCATTGAGGCTTTTAAACTGAAAGCCAAAGCCCTTTTCAAAGCCAGCACCTACCAGGAATATTTAATTCTTTTATGTCGCTAGGAATAGGATTCGAATTATTGGTTGAATCATCATATTTTTTGCATGCACTCAATGCTACTAGTAAAATGATTAGGTAAAGTGAGGCTTTCTGGGGTAATACAAATGTTTTTTGGTCGATGAAATTCGAAATTCAACTAATATAATATCGAAGTGAAAAAATGGTTTAAATGGTTAGAAAATGATAATTTAAAGGTTCAGGATCTTAGTTACTAGCTAAAATTTTAACGATTTTTTTGTTGGTTGGGAAACTAAAGTACATCAATACTTCAGCTTTGGCTATCGGAGAAGTGCAAGCTTTAGAGTTTTAGTAGATGGAAAAAATATCGATGCCGAAGCGCTTCGCAATAGTAAAGCAGTAGTGGTTTATTACAATCCCTTTTTTGTCGATTTCAAAATAGCCGAAGAAGGTGTGAAAAGATACCAAATGCTTAACTGCAATGGTGATTTAGTAGCAGTAGAGAACCTCGATTTCACACCGGAATCTGCAGGTTTTATTTGCCGCAACTAGAGCCCGGAATGTATGTTCCGCGTTTTTTTACAAAGATGAAGATGATTTTTTGGAGAAGATAATCTTTATCAGGGCCAAGAAGCTTTGCAAGAATTTTGTTATTTTGCTTGGCTTGTATGTGGACTGTTAAAAAATTTCCGCAGAATAATTAGGCTTGCGCTTGCACCGACGAT
>Ga0208544_10002899_pt1 | contig 10947 bp, 6 predicted proteins | sample DEB08_DNA_9_FD_184526 | JGI IMG/M metagenome (GOLD analysis project Ga0208544, IMG submission 184526) | Aqueous microbial communities from the Delaware River and Bay under freshwater to marine salinity gradient to study organic matter... | ecosystem: Environmental > Aquatic > Marine > Coastal ...
ATTTCCCGCTGACGATTAGTCATATTTATAGCTGGTGTTGGACGTCCTCTACTCATAATTTCTGCTTTTTTTGAAAAACCGCAAAGTTACAATAAATACTATTTAGAACTTCATGCGTAAACCACTAGCGAGACTCTATCAATTTCAAAATCCAATAATAGTCCAATTCCATCCATTTCATTTCCAAATTCATATCTCGAATCAAATCCTTTACTTCATCCATCGTAGGAAAATTCTTCAGCACCTCATATTCAGTTCCATTCTCCAATTTTCTAATTTGATAAGTATTCCCATCAGCATCTGTTCTAGCAATCGGCGTATTACTCCCCTCCACATATTTATTATCAATAAAAATCAATTCGCCATTTGCGATAAGCTGATTTTGTAAAATAGTCAAAAAGCGAGGTAAATTCTTTTTCAAAATATGTGACCAAATAAAACCGCCGAAAACGCTGTCATAAGTATTATTTTCATTTTCTAATAGCCAAAAATCTAATTCCTCAAATTCAACTAATCCAGAGTCATAATTTTTAGTTTTTGCAATAGCTAAGACTGATGCATTTATATCCGTCGCCAAAATAAACGAACAAGTTTCCGCAATCGTTTTTGTCCAATAACCCGTTCCACAAGCAATTTCAAGTACTTTTTTATTCTCAAAGGCAGTTTTCAAATAATCATGCAATTGGGTTAAATCACTTTGACGTTCTGGCTTTTGATAGATTAATTCGTATTCTTTAGCTCTTTTTTCATAATAGGTCAATAAATCTTGCTTCATATTACCAAATTTCATTTTTTTCTTTCCATTCATCAATTCTACTTAAAGCTCCAAATTCACTAATCACTCCAGTATTAACTTGAAAAGACAGACATCCTACCGCTTCCGACCTTGTTTTAGCTTTAGCAAATCGTTTATCTACTAAGTCTATAATTTCTTCATCTACATCGATTTCCCTTTTTTTATAATACATTTCAAGTGCTTGAATAGTATCAAAAAATTGATTTTTACTTTTTTGTTTTAAGGATTTTTTAGCAAGTTCCATAAATTCAGGGAATTCGAAATACTCCGCCAAGTTTCCTAATAAATCAATCGCATAACCTTTTCTTGTTCCAGAAAAAGATTCTCTAGGGATTTTGATTACTAGTAATTTTTTTGCAAATTCTATAAACTGAAAAACTACTTTTTCCTTCTTTTGTGCCTTTTCTATAGGAGGCAAAAATTTAATATTATTTCCTTCATATAGACGATGTGGGAAATAAGCTATGTACCGTAACAATTCCTTTTCTGTTAGGTGTTTTATGCTTCCTTTTGAATTGGCTATAAGTAATTCGGTATCTAATAAATATTGTAAGTTTCCCTCAGATAATTTTTCATTCTTGTAAGCATCATTTAACTGAAAAACCAATCTCATAATTTTGATAATATCATCTTGATGTCTTTCCGTTTTAAAGTAGATGCTCCTAATTTCATCACAAATGCCCTTAACACTTAATTGTTTTTTCATAAAATCATATTTTTACCACTCCAAATCCTTACTAACCGTCACCGCTGCCCCTTCCGTCACCAAATAAACTTTTCCTTCCGCATCATAAGTCGTACAATTCGCCACTAATTTAAACGCTGAATTCTCTACTATTTCTACATGAACAAACAATTCCTTTTCAAAAGGAACAGGTTCATAAATAGTCGCAGAAACAGTTGCCAATGGCAAACTCTTCGCCCCATTATGATATTTCTGTACCCAAATTACCATGCCTTGATATTGAATATCCGAAAAGAAAGTATTGACCGAACGTACAGGAAACTGTCCCTGTGCATCCGCTAACACTTGTGGTGCTTTGCAAGACAAAACAATTTGCTGTTCATTCCAATCTAAAATCTGTTCGATGCCTTGGAAATAACGACCGTGGAAAAGCGAACCGTCTTTATATAAATAATCTCCTTTGACGGGTTCAAAATTGCCGCTTAGTTTGGCTTGGAATATTGGTGCAGTTGGAATGGCTTTTTTGTTCGCCAAAATCACTTTGGATTTATAATGGAAGGTTGGCAATTTTTTTCCTTTTGGTTGACTAGACACCGTTGCTTCAAAAACAATTTTATTAGCTGATTTTTCTAGTTCTTTTAATTCTAATGTATAAGTTCTAGGTTTATCTTTTTTATCATCAAAAACAATTCCCTTGAATAAATGCATGTTTTCCACCGTGAATACTTGGAAGTCAGGGAATAATTTTTCACAACTTTGTGCCATCCAACCACCTGCATTTACTACTGGCAATACAGCATTTCCTTGAATGACGTGGTGGTATAAAAATGGATTATCCTTTAAAGTAAAAGTCCGTTGTATTTTATGGGTGCGTAAATCATCGCTAATATGACTAATCGCTGCTGGTAAAGTACCGCCAATGACTACTTGTGGTTCATTAAAATAAGCGCCACTTAATTCATTCACACACATCGCTGCACCACCTTCACTATTCACCAAACTCACCCCTGCTGCTTCAAATTGCTTTTTCAAAGCTTCACTTACCATTCCACCATCCCATGCGCCCCAATTGATGGCAGAAACATGGGTATTTGGATGATTCGTTTTAAATAAATGAGCTGCAGAACTTAAGATTTCATTCGCAATCGCATAATCTGTTTGCCCGACATTTCCATAAAAACCTGCTACGGAAGAAAATAAGATTAAATGGTCTAATTTATGAATATTTACACTCTGTAATAAACTTAGTAAACCGTCTAATTTAACTGATAAAACATTATCAAAATCTTGTTCCGTTTTATCTTGAATGTATTTATCTGCCAATCTTCCTGCGCCATGAATCACGCCTGTAATCGTTCCCAATTTAGCAGTAATCTTTGCCAACTCCCCTTTAAAACTAGCTGCATTCGTTACATCTCCTTTTAAATAAACGGCTTCTGAACCAAAACTTGCTAACTCATCCAATGTGCCTTGAATTTCCTTTTTAGAAATAATTTGACTATAAATAGATTTTACTTTTGGTAAACTTAGCGCTTCGCCCTTTTCCTTCAAATCCATCATTATCAACCGCTTCAACGTTCCTTCATTATTCTCCTTTTTAGCGAAAGCTGGAATTTCAAAACCATTGGAAGACCGACCTAAAAGGATGAATTTACAACCAAAAGTCTTGGCAATCTCTTTCACACAAGTTGCCGTTACCCCTTTTGCACCACCACTTACTAGAAAAACAGCATCTTTCGTTACCGTCGTTTTGATTTCCTGATTTTCTAAAACTTCAACTTTCGTGGCAATAATCGTTTTTCGACCTTCTTTAGAAAAAGCCGTTTCCATAATTGACACATCTGCATCATGCAATTCAGCAATAACTTGGCTGGATTTCTGCTCCGTTGGTAATTCAGGTGCTAAATCAACAGCTCGACAAAACACACTTGACCATTCTAAATTCAGCGATTTCACCAACCCTCTTAATCCACCACCTAGAACAGAAATATTCCCTCGTTTCCCTTGTCCTAATTGTCCATCCATTTGGCTAATCGTCAAAAAGTTAGCTCTTTGCGTTTTGCCCAATTCGTTTAATGGTTGTTGTAAATGCTTCGCTAATAAAAATACGGTTTTTACGATGGCCTTTTCTGTTTGAAAATGTTGAGCGAAGTTGCCATTTTGGAATTCCAGATGTGGGTGGAGATGAATGAAGGTGCCAACTTTTCCGTATTGCTGTTCAATCGTCTGCAATGCAGTCGCAATCGCTTCATCCGTATTTGCCGTTAAAGAAACTGCATTATTTGGGATTGGATTTTTAATGACTTGATGCAAATTTAACACGACTACTTTATTACCCTGTTGCTCTAAAGTTCGTTGAGTCTCCGTAGTAAATGCCGTGCCATCATTGGTAATTAAAGCGATATGAGTACTTGGTAAAGTAAAAGTGAGTTGGTCTGGTTGAGGTAAGTATTGTAAACCAACTTGGTGCCTGTCAACACCATGGAAAGTGGTCGTTTTAGTAGTCGCTATCTTAATAGGTGCTGCTACTTTTATCGTTTCCTTTAAGTTAGTAGATAACTCAACGTTATCTACTAACAAGGTTTCTTTTGTATCTTCTATGCTTCCGCTAGGATTTTTTTTTTCCCTGTTTGGGAAATATAATCTACAATTTGCCCTAAAGTTCTTAACTCCGTTAAATCGTTTGGATTGATGCCATTTACTTCTGGATAATCCTCCGTCATCGCACCGAATATTTCTACTCGCTTGATAGAATCAATTCCCAAATCCGCTTCCATATCCATGCTTAATTCTAGCATTTCTGCTGGATAACCTGTCTTTTCGGAGATGACGGTTAAGAGGATAGTTTCCATCTTTTTCTTGTCGGTACCAGTTGCGAGTTGCGAGTTGCCAGTTGCGGGTTGAGATACTGCTGCTGACTGATTAGTACTACTAACTGCTGACTGCTGACTGCCAACTGAATCACTTGTCTTCCCTGCTAAATAATCAACAATTTGTCCTAAAGTTCTTAACTCCGTCAAATCATTCGGGTTGATGCCATTTACTTCTGGGTAATCCTCCGTCATTGCACCGAATATCTCTACTCGCTTGATGGAATCAATTCCTAAATCCGCTTCCATATCCATGCTTAGTTCTAACATTTCTGCTGGATAGCCTGTCTTTTCGGAGATAACGGTTAAGAGGATGCCTTCTAGTTTTGATTTATCTACGCCAGTTACAGGTTGCGATGTTACGGTGTTGTCTTGTTGCGGTGTTACTGCTGCTGTAACTGATGTACTAACTGCGGACTGTTGACTGCTAACTGCCAACTGCTGACTGCCAACTGAATCACTTGTCTTCCCTGCTAAATAATCAACAATTTGTCCTAAAGTTCTTAGCTCCGTTAAATCGTTTGGATTAATACCATTTACTTCTGGATAATCCTCCGTCATCGCACCGAATATCTCTACTCGCTTGATAGAATCAATCCCCAAATCTGCTTCCATATCCATGCTCAATTCTAGCATTTCTGCTGGATAGCCTGTCTTTTCGGAGATGACGGTTAGTAGGATGCCTTCCAGTTTTGATTCATCAACTCCAGTTTCGGGTTGCGAGTTACCAGTTGCGGGTTCGGATACTGCTGCTGACTGATTGGTACTGCTAACTGCCAACTGTGTACTGCCGACTGCTGTTGCCGACTGGCTACTGCCAACTGAATCACTCGTCTTTCCTGCTAAATAATCAACGATTTGTCCTAAAGTTCTTAACTCCGTTAAATCGTTTGGATTAATACCATTTACTTCTGGGTAATCCTCAGTCATAGCACCGAATATTTCTACTCGCTTGATAGAATCAATTCCTAAATCCGCTTCCATATCCATGCTCAATTCTAGCATTTCTGCTGGATAGCCTGTCTTTTCGGAGATGACGGTTAGCAAGATGCCCTCTAGTTTTGATTTATCAACTCCAGTTGCGGGTTGCGGGTTGCGAGTTGCGGGTTCGGATACTGCTGCTGTCTGATTGGTACTGCTAACTGCCGACTGGCTACTGCCTACTGCCGCTGCCGATTGAGTACTGCCTACTGAATCACTTGTCTTCCCTGCTAAATAATCAACAATTTGTCCCAAAGTTCTTAACTCAGTCAAATCGTTTGGATTAATACCATTTACTTCTGGGTAATCCTCGGTCATTGCACCAAATATTTCTACTCGCTTGATGGAATCAATTCCTAAATCTGCTTCCATATCCATGCTTAATTCTAGCATTTCTGCTGGATAGCCTGTCTTTTCAGAGATGACCGTTAAGAGGATATTTTCTAGTTTTGATTTATCAATTCCAGTTGTCAGTTGTCGGTTATCGGTTGTCGGTTGTGTTACTGCTGGTGCAGGCATACTGACTTCTATTGTTGGCTGTTGCTGAATTACCTTTGCTACTTTTTCTTCTACAATTGGCGGAAAAGTAGGGGTGATATTTTGCGCAATAGCTGTTTGACCGTTACCATTGGTATTACCATTTCCATTTCCATTTCCATTAGTATGACCGATAGAAGGTGGCGTATTTCTCAGTACATTTTGTACAGGGCCTAATTGCTGCGAAAGCATACTAATTAATTGCTGAGATTGTTGGTTTTGTTCGCTTAAAAAGCGTTCAAACAATTCTAAAGATTTGGTTTGCTGCGTTTTGAAATGCTCAACCGTATTTTGGAGCAATTGCAAAGTCTCTTTATTCATGTCTTCTTCGTTATTATTTTGATAGATAACTTTTTCTATAATTTTTTCAACAGGTACTTCTATAAATTTCTCTACCTCTACTATTCGCTCTACTTCTTTAAAGACTGGTTTTTCAACGATGGTTGTACCACCACCTTGGATTCTAAATCCATCATTCATTACATCCGTGTATGCTTTTTTCGTGGGCGCACTTACGTAATTATGACCGCCTAATTTGACATTTAGCTTGGTCATTTTTGCGTCCGCTTTAGCAGGCTTTTTATAAATGTCAATTTCATTCAATGCCACACCAATCACTCTTAATTGAATCGCCGCTTGTCGCAATTGTAAATCACTATCTTTTCGAGCATTCGCATTTAAAGCAACTGCTTGAAAATCTTGTCCTTTTAAAATGTCTTTTACCAAATTAGTTAATACACCTTTAGGACCAAATTCTACAAAAATCCGCGCACCTGCTTGGTACATATTTTCAATCTGATTTTTAAATAAAACAGGTTTTAAAATATGTCCTTGTAAAATATTTTGAATGGCTGCCGTATCATTTGGATAAGCAGTACTAGTCGTATTGGAATAAACTGGAATTTGTGGGCTATTAAATTTTTGATTCGCTACAAAAGTAGCAAATGGCTTTTGTGCATGACCAACAAATTCGGTATGAAAAGCTGCGGAAACAGGTAATGGAACTACTGAAAATCCATTATTTTTCAAAGCAGTAGTTGCATTTGCAATTGCTGCATTACTTCCACCTAAGATGATTTGATTGGTAGAATTCACATTCGCAATCGTAACACCTTGCAAACTGGTAATTGCTTGTTCCACTTGTGCTAATGGCGCTTTTACCGCTAACATAGTTCCTGTATCTACATTTGGATTGGTGGCTGCCATCGCTGCGCCTCTTGCTTTAGCCAAAGCCAAAAAAGTCGCATCGTCATACACATCCGCCGCCCACAATGCGGTCAACTCTCCAAAACTATGTCCTGCGGTAAAGTCCGACTTAAAGCCAGATTGCTGCAATATTTTATATAATCCCATGCTCAACGTGCCGATGGCAGGTTGCGCATTTTGGGTTTTTGTTAATTCAAGTTGTTGTGCCTTTTCAGCGACCTTATTAAATACAGGAATTGGGAAGATACTTTTAGTTAATCGCTCTTTCCCTTCCTTCTCAAAGGCAGCATCTATCTGAGTAAAAGCATTCAACATAGGTGGAAATGCATTGGTGATTTCTTTCCCCATGCCCACATATTGCGAACCTTGTCCAGAAAATAATGCCGCTACTTTTGTATTCGCTGCTACACCACTTGCCCGAAAATAGATGCCTTTTGGATGTTCCCAACTAGCCGCTCCTTTTTGTAAGTTTTGACTAGCAATTGTTAAAAATACTTTACATTCTTCTGCATCCGTTGTCACAAAACCTAGTCTAGCTTGGTTGGCCCCAATTGCTCCTTTATTACTACTATCCACTAAAGCTTTAAATGCCTTTTCTCCTGCTGTTTCAATACTCTGCAAACCGTTTTGACAAATCGTCAATAATTCAGCAGGCGTATTTGCATTCAGTAAAATACTATGATAAGGTTGGTGAATTCGATAAGTTGACTGTTGCGATTTGCTGTATTCTTCTAGCGCAATATGGACATTAATTCCACCAAATCCGAAAGCAGATACACTTGCTCGACGAGGTGTTTGACCACGCATCCAAGGTCTAGCAGCAGTATTGATATAAATCGCTGAATTTTCAATATCAAACTTGGAATTTGGTTGTTCAACATTAATGGTTGGTGGCAATACTTTATGGTGTAAAGCTAGAATTGTTTTAATAATTCCTGCTGCCCCTGCCGCTGCTTTGGTATGCCCAATTTGTGATTTGACAGAACCTAATGCGATATGTTGTTTAACAGGATTGTTCTTCCCAAAAACCATTTGCATGGAATTAAATTCAGTCGGATCACCCGCACCTGTTCCTGTTCCATGTGCTTCTAATAAACCAACAGTTTTCGGATCGTAACCTGCTTCTTCGTACGCTCTTTCGATTGCCATTGCTTGACCAGAAGAACGAGGTGCATAGACTGATTTAAATCGTCCATCACTTGAAGTTCCGATGCCTTTAATGACTGCATATATTTGGTCGCCATCTCTTTCTGCATCTTCTAATCTTTTCAATACAATCATCCCCAATCCTTCGCCAATCAACATCCCGTCCGCTTTATCACTAAACGGGCTAATATTACCAGATTTAGAAAAAGCAGGGGTCTTAGAAAAGGACATATACATAAAAGGTGAATTATCTGTATCGACGCCACCTGTTAACATCATATCTGCACGCCCTTCGACCAATTCACTCAATGCCATTTTAATCGCACTCAAAGAAGCAGCACAAGCCGCATCTACTACAGAGTTAATTCCTCCAAGGTCAAACCGATTCGTAATTCTACCAGAAATAACATTACCTAATAAGCCTGGAAATGAATTCTCATTCCATCCAACGTAGGCTTTCTTCATCTTATCCACAATTCTAGGAATATCATTTTCTGCTATCCCACTCGCTCTTAAAGCTTTCTCCCAAATGGGATATTGTAATCGAGCAATCAATGGGGTAATCAATTTCTGACCACCACCAACGCCTAATAACACGCCTGTCTTATCTTTTAATTCTCTAGTGAATTTTGGATTCTTCTGTCCATATCCTGCATCTTCCAAAGCATCTCTTGCCGCTACTAGACCTAATAATTGAGAAGCATCCGTTACCTCCAAAATATTTGGTGGTAAGCCAAATTCCATTGGATTGAAATCAATATCTGGTAAAAAACCACCTCTTTTACAATATGTTTTATCAGGGGCTCTCATATCAGGATCGTAATAATCTTCGATACTCCAACGGCTAGCAGGTACATCGGTGATACTATCCTTTGCTTGAATGATATTTGTCCAAAATTCTTCCACGTTTTTGGCATCTGCAAAAAGCGCAGATATTCCAATCACGGCAACGGGGGTTTTTCTAAGCGAATTATTAAGATTCATATATTATTGTCTTAATAATTTTCAATTTAAAATTTAAAATTTAAAATTTTCAAACCACTAATTAAAAGCGGGTTTTGAAAATTGAAAATTGCGAATTGAAAATTGAAAATTGATTAAAGTGTTACTCGAAACAGTTCTTCTTGCATTTCTAATATTTCCAAGCCTTTTTCGGTACAAAGTCCTTTCATATAAGGAATCAAAATACCGAAGGTCAGGCGTTCTTTGCTAAATTGTTCAATTGGAAATTGGCTGGTATCTTTTAGTAACTTGAGCATGGTTAACACCGTTTTTACGGTCACTTCTACATCCACCTCTTTATCAAAAATTCCTTCTTCAATGCCCCAATTCGCCAAATCTTCAAATATTTTGTGGGCAAAATTTCCTGTATTTCTATAAGATTCATTTAGTAATCCAGGATAATAATGCAAAATATCGTTGAAGAAATTCGGATTTACAACGTTCGCTCTTCTAATAATTTGTTGTAGTAATTTCCCCATTGCGGCAATAGCATTTTCTGATTCTGCTATAATCGCTTCATTCTCTCCTTTTACCTTTTCATGATAGACTGCTAAACAAGCTTTCAGTAAAGCCGTCTTATCTGGAAAATGTTTATAAACCGTTCGTTTTGAGGTGTGTAACTCCTTAACTATTCGGTCTATCGTCACCGATTTTACGCCATTTTTCAGGAATAATTTGGTGGCAGTGTGTATTATTCTTTCTGCTTGAGTTATCATTTTCTTGTGCTTATTTCCCCTCTATTTTATCAAAAAATTAGCCATAAAATACTAGTGGTAATATTTTTGTTTCAATAGTACCACACAAAGAACAGTATTTTTTTGGAATTTGTTGTCATGGATTTAAAAAATTAACATAAAAACATAAAAAAAGGGAATATTGTATAAATAAATATTTTGTGTTTTATTTGTGATTTTGTAAATATTTTGTTAAGTTTGTGATACTTCTTATTATCACATTACACATTTTGTATTTTTTCTAAGACTTGTATCCTAGGTTATGATATGTCGCTTACCATAGGGCTTACGCCCTAGGTTATGATATGTCGCTCCGTTGGAGCTTTGAGGCTATTACTTTTTCTATACAGACTATATTTTAATCTTTTCACAAAAAAACATACTATGCCACAATCATTAGTAAAAAACTATATGCACATCGTATTTAGTACCAAAAATCGGCAACCACTTATTAACAAATCCATCAAATCAGAATTGCATGCTTATTTGGGTAGCGTTTGTCAAAAATTAGGATGTCCAGTAGTCATAATCGGGGGAATAGAGGACCATGTGCATATCTTATGCCTACTCTCAAAAAACAATTCTTTAGCAGAGTTGGTTGGTAAGATAAAAGCAAATTCTTCTAAATGGATGAAAACCAAAGGAGCGCAATATGCTAATTTCTATTGGCAAAGAGGTTATGGTGGGTTTTCCGTGAATCCTGCTGAAACAGACGTAGTTAAAAGCTATATCCAAAACCAAGAAGAACATCATAAAAATCGGACGTTTAAAAAAGAATATCTATTACTTTTGAAAAAGTATGACGTAGAATTTGACAAAAGATATGTTTGGGACTGAAAAATCCCTAAATTCCACCCCTAACCTAGCGTGTTCAAAACGAATAAAAAAAGACTTTCTATTTTTGTAGTTACAACACAAACAAAAAAGAAAGTCCTATGCCTTCACGAAAAGAAGACTTAATAAAGATAAGCAAATTAGAAAGAATAAGCA
>Ga0208544_10002900_pt1 | contig 10947 bp, 8 predicted proteins | sample DEB08_DNA_9_FD_184526 | JGI IMG/M metagenome (GOLD analysis project Ga0208544, IMG submission 184526) | Aqueous microbial communities from the Delaware River and Bay under freshwater to marine salinity gradient to study organic matter... | ecosystem: Environmental > Aquatic > Marine > Coastal ...
TGTTAAGAGCACAAGTCTAAAGGACGTTAAAGAGGAGGCTGTCATGGGACAACTCAAGAAAATTTTGCTGGTAGACGACGATGACGACCTGCGCGAGGCGCTGGGCGAACAACTGTTGATGACCGAAGACTTCGATGTCTTCGAGGCCGACGACGGAGCCAGCGCGATGGTGAAGGCCAAAGAAAGCCTTTATGATCTGATGATCCTTGATGTGGGTCTGCCAGACACCGATGGTCGCGAACTTTGCCGCCTGATGCGCAAACAGGGCGTAAAGTGTCCAATCGTGATGCTGACAGCGCAAGATAGCGATTCAGACACCATCTACGGTCTGGATGCAGGTGCAAATGATTACATCAGCAAGCCGTTCAAATTCCCTGTCCTGCTCGCACGTTTGCGAAGCCAACTGCGCACGCATGAACAATCCGAGGACGCCGTATTCCAGCTTGGACCATATACGTTCAAGCCGGCCCAAAAGTTACTGCTGACCGAGGACGACAAGAAAGTCCGGTTGACCGAGAAAGAGACAAACATCCTTAAGTTTCTTTATCGCGCAACTGATGGCGTCGTCGCACGGGATGTGCTGCTGCACGAGGTTTGGGGCTATAATGCGGGCGTTACCACGCACACATTAGAGACACATATTTACCGTCTTCGCCAAAAAATAGAACCAGATCCGTCCAATGCCCGCCTTCTTGTGACCGAATCTGGTGGCTATCGTTTAGTGGCATAGTGATGCGTTCGGTGCATGAAATCTCTCTCAAGCATGCACCGGACCTCCCAAGTTCCCGCAGGAGATCGGGTTAATCTCCACCTCCCTGTTGGACTTGCCCGGGCCTTGCGCCCGGGCTTTTTTTCGCCTCTGGCTATTTGGCGCAAGCGGCTTACCTTACCAACCGTAACTTAACTGGAGACATCACATGAAAACCGCCAAGCATTTCCTAGACGAAGCCAATGCCGTTGTACCCCGCATTAGTGCGGAAGAAGCGCTCGCAAAGTACCATGAAGGCGGATGTGTCTTTGTTGACGTCCGTGACAGCGGCACAATCGCTCAAAGTGGTACGATTGCCGGCGCGCACCGGATTGCCCGTGGCATGATGGAGTTTATGGCAGACCCTGAGACCCAGCTGCATAACGAAGTCCTGCAAAAGGATGCGCATATTTATCTTGTTTGCGGCGCAGGTGGTCAAGCTGCACTGGCAGGTAAGACATTGAAAGATATGGGCTATGAAAACGTCACAAACGTAGGTGGCTTCTCTGACTGGAAAGCCGCTGGCGGTCCCGTCGAAGGTTAACCCAATGCTAGGGTCCAGTCGGCGATCAAATCACCAATGTCTTCGATCCCCACGGATACCCTGATCAAGTTCTCTGGAATTCCGGTATGCGGTTCAATCGTATATCGGTGTTCCACAAGGCTTTCGACACCGCCCAGCGATGTGGCCCGCAAGAAAAGTTTCAGCTTGCCAACGACGCGCAATGCCTCTGTCCGGTCGCCTTTCACCAGCACAGACAATAGACTGCCAAAGCCGCCGTTCATCTGTTTGGCCGCAACATCGTGACCCTGATTATGCGGCAGACCGGGGTAGAAAACATCGTCAACTTTCGGATGCGCCAACAGCGTCTCTGCTAAAGTTTGCGCATTTTGCGACATACGCTCGACCCGCAAAGGCAGGGTGCGCATCGCGCGAATCAATTGCCACGCTTCGAACGGTCCAAGAATCGCGCCTGCCATCTTTCGGTCAGATTTGATCATGCCCCAAATTGTGGCATCTGTTGTGCGAGTAGACAGCACGCCAGCCAAGACGTCTGAATGTCCATTGATCCCTTTGGTCGCCGAATGCATGACAATATCGGCCCCGTGATCCAGCGCCCGCGTCAGGATCGGCGTCGCTGCCGTCCCATCAACGATCAAGGTCGCGTCTGAGGCATCTGCAATAGCGCGGATGTCGACGGTTTTCAGCCAAGGGTTCGACGGCGTCTCGATGAAAATCAGATCGGCAGATTGCTGTTGGCAAACCGTCGGCAAATCGTCGGCGCCGACTTCGACTAGCGTGATTTCGCGGCGGGTGCAGAAATCACGTATCCACGCAGTCGTGCCCCAGTAGATGCCTGATTGAACGATTGCGGTGCCACCATTGGGCAACGTGCGGAACGCAGCCGCGATAGCTGCCATCCCAGACGGGAACAAAAGCGTTTCGACGGCACCTTCCAAAACGCGCAACACTTCTTCTGCTTGGCGTAGATTGTCGGAATTGTCGCGCGAATAGATGTTGTCGGGCCTATGCAATTCATAATTTTCATCACGCGCAAACGTGGTTGAAGGTTGCAGCGCAGGCACAACGCCACCTGATTGCGCATCAAGGACTCCGGCGGCGTGAGCGGCAATCGTGGCGGGTTTCAAGTTTTTATCCATATGGATTTGTGCCGTTGGGCGAGGCTGAATTGCAAGCCTGTTTTAGCTCACAAATTCATTGCGTGCGTAGCCTTGCAGATAAAGCAGTGCGGTCAGATCACCGTGATTGATGCGCACATCGCATTGCGCCTGCACCGCAGGCTTTGCGTGCAGTGCAACACCTGTTCCCGCACGCGTCAACATCCCCAGATCATTTGCACCGTCACCGACGGCCAAGACATCTGCTTCCGCGATGCCCAAACGGGTCGTGATTTCTTCTAGCGCTTGGACTTTTGCGGCCTTGCCCAGGATTGGGCGACCCACTTCGCCGGTCAGCTTGCCATCCGCGATATGCAACGTGTTTGCACGGTTTTCATCGAACCCAAGTTCGGCAGACACATTTGCGGTGAATGCCGTGAATCCACCCGAGACAAGCGCCGCATAGGCGCCATGTGCTTTCATGGTACTGACCAATTCGCGCCCGCCGGGCATGTAACTGATCCGCTGGGCGATGACTTGCGCGATCATGCTTTCCGGCAGGTCTTTGAGCAGGCCAACCCGTTCGATCAGCGCCTCTTCGAAATCCAGCTCGCCGTTCATCGCGCGCGCAGTGATATCGGCAACACGCGCGCCAACGCCTGCCTCATCTGCAAGTTCATCAATGCATTCTTGCTGGATCATTGTGCTGTCCATATCGGCCAGCAGCATCTTTTTGCGTAGGTTGCTGTAGGGCTGGATGACCAGATCAACGCCTTCGGCTTGCAAGGCGGCCCAGACGTCCCACTGATTGTCTGGAACTTTTGTGATCGCAAAATTAGCGGCTTCGTCAATCGCCAGCCAGTTGGCGTCAGCGCCGCCCCAAGCATTGCGCAAGCTATCGACCAATGCGGCCTCTAGCTTGCGTTTGTGTGGCGTGGTGATCAGCGTGACGACCTGCATGGCGGACCCTTTTTGAAATACACGCAGGGTCTAGCCGCGCGAATGCGTTTTGGCACCCCTAAAAGTCAAAAAGCTCGGCTAGGGTACCATTTCGCGTTTCCTATCCGCTGCGCGCGCTCTGCAAGAATCATCCAGCCTGCCGCATTCAGACCCATTTCGCAGTTGCAGCACACATTGCTGCAGTCTATGTCCAGCCGTGGGACACCCTTCCCCAACGAAGGGCGAATATCTGTGAGGATACCAGTGATGGTTAAGACTACGTCGGCAACGCGCGAACTCGTGCGCAAACCACAAATGCGGCCAACGAACCCGCGTTTCTCTTCTGGCCCTTGTGCCAAACCCCCCGTCTGGAAACTTGAAGCACTCGGCGATGCCCCTTTGGGTCGCTCGCACCGTGCAGCTGTTGGCAAATCCAAGCTTGCCGAAGCAATCGACCTGACGCGCGAAATTCTGGGCGTTCCTGCGGATTACCGCATCGGTATCGTGCCTGCCTCTGACACCGGCGCATTCGAGATGGCGATGTGGTCGCTGTTGGGCGAACGCCCCGCGCAAATGGTTGCATGGGAAAGCTTTGGCGCTGGCTGGGTCACTGATGTGGTCAAGCAGTTAAAGATCGACGCGACCGTTCACACGGCGGAATACGGCGAGATCGTCGACATGGCCGCGTTGAATTATGACAACGACGTTTGCTTTACATGGAACGGCACGACCTCTGGTGTGCGTGTTGTGTCTGGCGATGTGATCCCCGCGGACCGCGCCGGTCTGACGCTGTGCGATGCGACCTCTGCCGCATTCGCCCAAGATCTGCCTTGGGACAAACTGGATGTCACAACCTTCAGCTGGCAAAAAGTGATGGGCGGCGAAGCGGCCCACGGCATGTTGATCCTGTCGCCCCGCGCTGTCGCACGCCTAGAAAGCTATACCCCTGCATGGCCTCTGCCCAAGATTTTCCGCATGACAAAAGGCGGTAAATTGATCGAAGGCATCTTCAAAGGCGAGACGATCAACACGCCCTCTATGTTAGCGGTCGAAGACTATCTGGTTGCCCTGAAATGGGGCCGTTCCATCGGTGGTCTGGATGCGCTGATGCACCGTGCCAATGCCAACGCCCAAGCGATCTGGAACTTCTGCGCAGCCAAGCCTTGGATCGCGAATCTCGCGGTTGATCCGGCGACGCGCTCAAACACGTCTGTTTGCCTCAAGTTCACCGATGATCGCATCACCGACGGTGCAGCATTCGCCAAAGCTGTGGCAAAGCGGCTCGAGGTTGAAAATATTGCTCTTGATATCGGCGCTTATCGTGATGCCCCTGCGGGTTTACGGATCTGGTGTGGCGCCACGGTCGAAACCTCTGACATCGAGGCGATGCTGCCTTGGTTGGAATGGGCGTTCGAGACCGAAATCGCAGCAATCGCTTAATCACTCTTTCAAATTATGACGGCCCAATGGCCGACCCAAAGGACATGCAAAATGGCTCCTCGCGTACTTATTTCTGATAAACTTTCCCCTGCGGCTGTGCAGATCTTCAAAGATCGCGGCATCGACGTGGATTTCCAGCCCGATCTGGGCAAGGACAAAGACAAACTGCTGGAAATCATTGGCCAGTATGATGGTCTGGCGATCCGCTCTGCCACCAAAGCAACCGAGAAAATCATCGCGGCTGCATCGAAACTCAAGGTTATCGGTCGTGCCGGAATTGGTGTGGACAACGTCGATATTCCAGCTGCTTCAAAGAAGGGTATCATCGTAATGAACACGCCCTTCGGGAACTCCATTACAACAGCTGAGCATGCGATTTCGCTAATGATGGCCGTCGCCCGCCAAATCCCGGAGGCGAACGCATCGACACACGCTGGCAAATGGGAAAAATCCCGATTCATGGGTGTGGAACTGACTGGCAAGACACTTGGTGTGATCGGCGCAGGTAACATCGGGTCCATCGTCATTGACCGCGCCCAAGGGTTGCGCATGAAAGTCGTGGCCTATGATCCGTTCTTGTCCGAAGAACGGGCCACAGACATCGGTGTTGAAAAAGTCGAATTGGACGAACTGCTTGCACGCGCCGATTTTATAACAATGCACGTACCGCTGACCGATCAAACCAAGAATATCCTGTCCAAGGAAAACATCGCCAAGACCAAAAAGGGCGTGCGGATCGTGAACTGTGCACGTGGTGGCTTAGTGGACGAAGAAGCACTGGCAGAGGCCCTGAAGGCTGGCCATGTCGCGGGCGCTGCGTTCGATGTGTTCGCAGTTGAACCCGCAACAGACAGCCCGCTTCTCAATCTGCCCAATGTCGTTGTTACCCCGCACTTGGGAGCCGCCACAACCGAAGCGCAAGAAAACGTTGCATTGCAAGTGGCCGAACAGATGTCCGATTACCTGCTGACAGGTGCGGTGCAAAACGCGCTCAACATGCCGTCCGTTACTGCAGAAGAAGCTAAGGTCATGGGGCCGTGGATCAAGCTGTCCGGCCATTTGGGCAACTTCACAGGCCAGATGACGGACGAACCAATCACTGCCATTAACATCCTGTTTGATGGTGAAGCCTCCGAGATGAACCTCAAAGCACTGTCAGCCGCGACGATTGCGGGGATCATGACCAAGGCAAATCCTGATACAAACATGGTCAGCGCGCCTGTGATCGCCAAAGAACGCGGCATCAAAGTGTCGACGACCAAACAAGACCAATCCGGTTCGTTTGAAGGCTATGTGAAAGTCACCATCGTGACTGACAAGCGCGAACGCTCTGTTGCGGGTACGGTGTTTAGCGACGGCAAACCACGCTTCATCCAGATCAAAGGCATCAACATCGACGCCGAAATTGGTGAACACATGGTCTATACAACCAACGAAGACGTGCCGGGCATCATCGGTGCCTTGGGGATGACGATGGGCGCGAACAACGTAAACATCGCGAATTTTACACTTGGCCGATCAGCGGCGAAGGGCGAAGCAATTGCACTGCTTTATGTTGATGAACCTGTTCCTGCGACCGCTATCAAGGCGTTGGAAGACACCGGTCTGTTCCAGCAGGTCAAGCCGTTGAAGTTCAACGTTTAATCCCTGCGAATAACACCTGTCACCGCAGCCGCACCGATTGCGGTGACAATCCAGCCTAGCGTGATCAACCACCAGCGCGCGCCCCAAAGCCACCAACCCCAAGGCCCGCGTGTGGTAGAAGGTGCCCAGGCGGCCTCTTGACCCAGCGACACAATCGGGACCACCAAATCCACTGCATATGCGACAGCATTGAACGTCTCATAGTCTCGCCCAGCCGTAAGGGTCGGCATGCCGTCAGCTGCAATCATGTATTTGTCGGACCAAACCATTGCCGGATTCGCGATTGCTGGGTCGGTCGCCAGCGTTTGCCAGCTTTCAGACATCAGCACAGGGCCGGCGGTCGGCGCAAAATCGCCCTCTTCCCAAGCACTATGCGCCAAGAACCATCCTACAAAAACCAATGCCAATAGCATATAAAAGCTACGCTCTGGCCTGTGGCCATATCCAACCACCAATCCAAAGACACGATCGGCAATCAAGCTGCCCGCATTGCGCCAATACACGCGAACATTGTGCCAATGCTGCGCACTGCGAAACTGCTGCTGCGCATAGGCGAGGGTCAGCACAGGTACGCCCAAATCTCGATCTGCTTGCGGGTGCAACAAGACAAGCCGCGCCAAATCTGGATCATTGGGGCGTTGCTCTTGCAGCAAGGCAACCGCCTCGGCCTGCGGTTCACCCGTCATCAGACTTGCATCAAGCAGACTTTGCCGCCAGACCACTTCACGTCGCCAGCGTTCCCGAGATGCTTTGCGTTGCTCTTGTTCCTTGGCTACCATTATTGCGCGCGCGTCAGTGCGGTGACCTGTATCACGCAACAGTTTCGCCAGTTGTTCGTAGGGCTGCGGGTAGAATTCGCGCCGCGACACCGCCCCCATTTTCAGCCATGCCAGCCTATCGGGCACGTTGATCCCACCGTGCAGCACGTCGTAGATAAACCCGCTAAGGTATAGCCCGTCGCACATGGCCCAGCTTTCGGGGTCATCCCAAAGATCACCCACATGCGCCGACGTCAGGTCAACCACCCCGACGACATCACGTAATCTGCGCCAGATAAACCCTTCGCGCACGATCAATCGCTGTGCATTCAGCGCGTCACCGTGGGTCGTACGCAAAGCCGCATGACTGCAATCAAAGACGCCGCCAACCTCTGCACCCATAACGCTGACAACACCGTCAGCCTGTGCATATCGCAAGAACACATCACCGTGGATTTGGGCGCTTTGCACGTTCAGTGCGTGCCCTTCAGGATTATGAAACGCCGCCCCGATCGCCACAAGTTGGCCGCCGATCTGCGCACCAAGCAAACTGACCTGTCCACTGGCAGTTGTTCCTTCCATTAGAACGCTGCTTGCAACTTTCATGCCCTGCGCCTTGAACGCCGACGCCTCTGGATTGCGCAAAGTTGCTTGAGTGCAGGAGAGATGCCCCTTGATATCACTGCCTGACAAAGCGACCTTGCCGTCGACCTTGCTGCCGTTGAGTGTCAGATTTCCTGAAATCCGAATGCGGGCTGCGTTGATCCCGTCCGCAAGCGTCGACCCAACAATCGCCAAGCCGTCTGCTTGCAGCTGCTCCATCTGCGGACGTTCCGCAAAATGGCAGTTAAAAAAATCAATCGGCCCCCGCGCAGTGGTAAAACTCAGGTCCAGTGTTCCCGAAATCCACGCGCCATCAATCGTTATACCCGATGGTTGGGTCCGAAGATCTTTGCAGCCCCCCAAGATCAGATAGCGCAGCAACTGCGCGCGGATCAGGACGTGCGGCGCGCGCAAATTCGGCACCGTCAGACCGATCTTCGCCGCGTCCCCTGTCTGCGCGCTTTCAAGCAACAGCACCTCTGCGGGAGAAAGCAAACTATTTTCGCGCAGTTGCACAACTTGGCTCCATGCGGTGATCAGATGCAGATTTTCGTAACTCATCTTTAAACGCTAGGCGGCGCGGGCAACCGTCGCAATCCCTTTCGGCCTTTTGCAGGGCGCGCAAACCGCGTAGACCGCTTTCATGCCGATAGAGTACACCAGCCTTGATGCGATCTTGAACCACGGGTTTGATACCGTGATCGATGTACGCACCCCTGCGGAGTACGCCGAGGACCACATTCCCGGTGCGTTAAACTTGCCAGCATTAAGCAACGAACAGCGTGTTGAGGTGGGCACAACCTACACGCAGATCAGCGCCTTTGATGGCCGCAAAATCGGTGCTGGCATGGTTGTCCGCAACGTGGCTGATCACATCGACGGACCTTTGATGGAAAAAGACGGGGCATGGCGTCCGCTGGTGTATTGCTGGCGCGGTGGTCAACGGTCAGGTGTTTTTTCGACGCTTCTATCTGAAATCGGCTGGCGCGCAGATACTGTCAAAGGCGGCTACACGACCTTTCGCCGTTTGGTAAAAGCCAGTCTTTATGATGACCCACTAGCACACCACTTTGTATTATTGGACGGCTACACTGGCACCGCCAAAACCGAGATTCTACCGCGACTACAAGCGCGCGGCGTACAAACCATCGATCTTGAAGGATTGGCTTGCCATCGTGGGTCGCTGCTGGGCGAAATGCCGGGCGGTCAACCTTCGCAAAAGGGGTTTGAAACCGCTCTTGCGATGGCGCTGCGGGAACTGGACCCAAGCCGTCCTGTCGTGGTTGAGGCCGAAAGCAGCAAGATCGGGCGCATTGCCATACCGTCTTCGGTTTGGGCCACCATGCTGGCAGCCCCGCGCATTGTGATCAACGCAACGACGGCGGCGCGCGCGACCTATCTGGCAACGGCTTACCGCGAAGTTATCGCAGACCCTGCAATTGTTGCTGCCAAGTTGGACCCGCTGCGCCGCATGCGCGGCCATGCAACCGTGGATAACTGGATTGCGCTATCCAAAGCGGGCGCCTTGGTCGATTTGTCCCATGCGCTGATGGTCGATCACTACGATCCCGCCTACGCAAAATCCCGCAAGATTGATGAGCGTCGGGTGTTGGGCGAAGTCAGCGTTGATACGTTGGATGATGCGGGACAGGAACGTGCCGCTGACGGCATTGCGGCAGCGCTTAAATCGTTGTGATCGCAAGGCTGTTATTGATTTGACCGACAACTGCGGCCTGATAGCCGGCTTTTATCAGGGCTTTGACGGCTGCTTTGGCCTGATCGGGGGCGACAGCGGCAAGTAGTCCACCCGCAGTTTGCGGATCGAAAAGTAAGTCAAATTGCGGGCCTTCGATTGGGCCTGCGCCTGCGCGATTATCCTCGAACAGCGATGACCGGATGCCAGCAGCACTCAATTCCAGCGCATCATCCATCAACGGAATTTGATCAAGGCAAAGTTCGGCCCCGACACCAGAAGCATCACAAATACCGCGCAAATGCCCTGCCAAACCAAAGCCGGTAATATCTGTCATGGCATGTGCTTTTCTCAAAATCTCTGACGCGCGCGCCTGATCCTGCACCATAAAATCGAAACATGCGATGACGTCTGCACCGTTGGCTTTGCCTGCCATCTCTGCCGCCATGATTGTGCCGCTGCCGATGGGTTTGGTGATGATCAGAGCATCACCTGCTGTGGCATCTGCCAGTGTAATCGGTTTCTTGGTCAGGCCTGTGACGGTGAAACCGATTGTGAGTTCTTCGCCCAGCGACGAATGCCCGCCGATTATCTTGCCGCCTGCTTTGCCAAAGACATCGCTGGCTGTCGCCATAATCTCGGCCATCGTGCGTTCTTGCAGCTCTGCAGACATGCGCGGCAAGATCAGGCTCGCGGTGGCCGCTTGCGGCTTTGCTCCCATCGCCCAAATATCACCCAGCGCATGGACCGCTGCGATGCGTGTCATCAAAACAGGGTCGTGGGTGAATGCGCGCAGATGATCGGTGCTCATCACCTGACCCGGTTGGATTTCGGCCGCATCATCACCAAACTGATCCGTCAGGATGTTTTTCAGCGCAGCGCGCCCGACCTTGGCCCCGCAACCGCCGCACATCGGTTTATCGCCCAGCGCCTCTTTCATACCGAGCGCTGTTGTGCGGGGCAATTTCGGTGCGTCCATCGCGGGCAACTCATCGAATTGATCCATGAATTTTCGGTCGATGTAGTCTTTCAGCCGCCACAGCGTTTTGCCCTGCCGCGCGGTTCCGAATTTTTCGGCCAGCGCGGATTTTTCACCAAGCGAAACCAGCTTGAGGTAATCGCGCTGCGGTTTGTAAGCACCCACCTGCCCCCCCGATAGCGCAGCACGCAGATTGTCGTATAAAACAGGTGCTTCGCGAACGGCATAGACACCTGCTTTAGGTCGTGGATTGGCGCTTAGGTGGGCGCAATCGCCCACGGCAAAAACGCTATCATCACTTGATCGCAGGTTCGCATCGACGGTGATGAAACCTTCGTGCAGGTCCAGCCCCGTATCTGCGATCCAGTCATGCGGCTTTGCTCCAGCCGCTCCAGTGGTGAAATCGCTGCGGATCGTGCGCCCATCGCTAAGCACGACACCTTCGGCAAAAATCTGGGTGACTTCCACGTCTTCGATGATTTCAACGTTGTTGGCGGTCAGCGCTGCCATCATCATGTTGCGC
>Ga0208544_10002907_pt1 | contig 10933 bp, 11 predicted proteins | sample DEB08_DNA_9_FD_184526 | JGI IMG/M metagenome (GOLD analysis project Ga0208544, IMG submission 184526) | Aqueous microbial communities from the Delaware River and Bay under freshwater to marine salinity gradient to study organic matter... | ecosystem: Environmental > Aquatic > Marine > Coastal ...
GGCATTTCGGCCCAGAACGATGACGTGCTGGCGGCGGTGCTGAACGCGGGCACGGCATCGGTCTGTATCGTGGGCAAGACCCATGAATTCCATGTCACCAAGGCGCTGGGCATCACGCTTGAGGAAAACCTTGTGTTGCTCAGGGAAAGCATCGCCCATCTGGTGGCCTCGGGCCGCGAGGCGCTGTTTGATGCGGAACATTTCTTTGACGGCTACAAGTCAAACCCCGAGTATGCGCTGGAATGCCTCAGGACCGTGCTGCAGGCGGGCGCGCGATGGATCGCGCTGTGCGACACAAATGGGGGCACTTTGCCCGCCGAAGTGGGCCGGATCACCGCCGCTGTCGTCGCCGCGGGTATCCCGGGCGCACAGCTTGGCATCCATACCCATGACGACACGGAAAATGCCGTGGCCTGTTCTCTGGCCGCAGTTGATGCAGGTGCACGCCAGATCCAAGGCACGCTAAACGGTCTGGGCGAACGCTGTGGCAATGCCAATCTGACGGCGCTGATCCCGATCTTGCTGCTAAAGGAACCCTATGCCAGCACCTATGAGACAGGCATCACCCGCAAGGCGCTCAGGGGGCTGACGCGCACCAGCCGCATGCTGGACGAAATCCTGAACCGTGTGCCGCGCAAACAGGCGGGTTTCGTGGGGGCCTCGGCCTTTGCCCATAAGGCGGGGCTGCATGCCAGCGCCATTGCCAAAGACCCGACAACCTATGAACATATCGATCCTGCATTGGTGGGGAATGCCCGCATCATTCCGATGTCCAATCAGGCGGGCCAGTCCAATCTGCGCAAACGACTGACAGAGGCGGGGCTTGAGGTTGCCAAGGGGGATCCCGCGCTGGGCGACATCCTGCAAAAGGTCAAGGACCGCGAGGCCGAAGGCTATGCCTATGACACGGCACAGGCCAGTTTCGAGCTGCTGGCGCGGGACGTGCTGGGCCAGTTGCCGCAGTATTTTGAGGTCAAACGCTACCGCGTGACCGTTGAGCGGCGCAAAAACAAATATGACAAGATGGTCAGCCTCTCCGAGGCGGTGGTCGTTGTCAAAGTCGACGGGGAAAAGCGCCAGTCAGTCAGCGAAAGCATGGATGAGGCGGGCAGTGACCGTGGCCCGGTGAACGCGCTGGCCAAGGCGCTGGCCAAGGATTTGGGACAATATTCGGCATTGATCGAAGACATGCGTCTGGTCGATTTCAAGGTACGTATCACCCAAGGCGGCACCGAAGCCGTCACCCGTGTCATCATCGACAGTGAAGATGGCAAGGGGCAGCGCTGGTCCACCGTGGGTGTCAGCGCCAATATCGTCGATGCCAGCTTTGAGGCATTGCTGGATGCGATCCGCTGGAAGTTGATCCGCGATCTGGCGACCTAATTTGGAGGCCAAACTATGGTGAAGAAAATGGTAACGTTTATCGTCATTTCAATTGTCATTAGCTTTGGCATCGCTCTGGGGTTGATCCTATCTCAACGGCCCAGTGACTTGCCTGCGGGCGAGGGGCTGGATTTTACCCAGACCTTGAAAGGCGAAATGGTGACGCCGCAACCTTTGAATAGCGTCACGATGCGCGACGGGTTTCCTGCGCAGGTACGGGTCTATGACAGTACCAAGGCAAATGCGCCTTTGGTGGTTCTGGTGCATGGCTCGGCTTGGCATGGGTTGCAGTTTGACGGGCTGGCCCGTCAGCTCAGAGCCTCAGCCGATGTTCTTGTTCCCGATCTGCGCGGCCATGGACCCCAGCCGGGTCGGCGCGGGGACATCGATTATATCGGCCAATTTGAGGATGATCTGGCAGATCTGATCACGGCGCATCGAAAGCCCGGGCAAAAAGTGGTTCTGGCCGGTCATTCCTCAGGTGGTGGTCTGGTGGTGCGCTTTGCCGGCGGTGCGCATGGCGAGATGCTGGATGGTGCGGTGTTGATGGCCCCGTTCCTGAAATACAATGCGCCTACGACACGGCAGAATTCTGGTGGCTGGGCCTATCCATTGACGCGGCGGATTATCGGGTTGAGCATGCTCAATACCTTCAAGATCCCTTTTCTCAACCATCTGACTATTATGCAGTTCCGCATGCCTCAGGTCGTGTTAGATGGCCCTTTGGGGGATACGGCGACGACACAATATTCCTACCGGTTGAATACCTCATTCGCGCCGCGCAGTGACTATTTGGCAGACTTGTCACGTCTGCCGCGCTTTGCGCTGATTGCTGGCACCGAGGATGAGGCCTTTTTTGCTGACAAATATGAACCCACCCTCTCTGCTGTGACGGACAAAGGCACCTATGTGCTGGTTGATGGCGTGAACCATCTGGGTATCGTGACCGCCCCCCAGACCCTGCACACAATAGAAAGTCTGCTCAATGACCTCTGATCCGATGCACGCCTTTTTTACGCTTCACCGCGATCTGCCCCGCGAAGGCCCCGGTGAGGCGGCGGATATCCATTGGGCCGCCGCATTGGCCAGCCTGCCTGACACCGCGCAGATGGCGGATGTGGGCTGCGGTCCGGGGGGCGACATCTCGACCCTGCTTGAGGTCGCGCCAAAGGGGCATGTCACGGCGCTGGACAAGACCGCGCATTTCATAGCGGCCGTGCGCCAGAACTGGCAGGACGATGGCCGCGTGACGGTTTTGCAGGCTGATATGGCGCGGATCATGAACCGTTATGACATGATCTGGTGCGCGGGTGCGGTCTATTTCATGGGGGTCACGCAGGCGCTCGATGCATGGCGCAAATCCCTGAAACCGGGCGGTATTGTCGCCTTTTCAGAGGCGTGCTGGTTCACCGATGCGCCGTCAGACCGGGCCAGGGCATTGTGGGATGGCGAACACCCCGGCATGACCAATGCCGCAGGCATCAAGGCGCAGGTCGATGCCGCTGGCTTTGAGACGCTGGGCACCCGGTGTCTGTCCGATGCCGCCTGGGAGGGTTTTTACCAGCCGCTTGAAGCGCGTATCGCCGCACTCAGGCCACAGGCGGATGCGGCACTGAACACAGTTCTGGATGAAGCGGTCGAAGAAATCGCCTGCTGGCGGGCGCACCGGGACGAATTTGGCTATCTGTTGAGCGTTGTGCGCCCCAAATGAGTTTTGATGCAGACCTGAATGCCTGTGCTGCCCTGGTGGAACGCGCAGATCCGTTGCGGTTTCGTGCGGCCATGGCGGCACCTGTGGCTGCAAGGCGCGTTTTGTTCCCGCTCTATGCGTTCAACGTTGAAGTGGCCCGCGCCCCTTGGGTAACCCAAGAGCCGATGATCGCCGAGATGCGCCTGCAATGGTGGCGTGACGTGAGCGAAGAGATCGCCGAGGGCCGCGCCGTGCGCCGCCACGAGGTGGCCACGCCGCTGGCACAGGCGATCACGCCGCAGGACGCAGCCTTGCTGGATGAACTCGCCGCCGCGCGGCGTTGGGATATCTACAAGGATGCCTTTGAGGATGAGGCCCATTTCGCCCGCTACATGGACCAGACGGCCGGAAACCTGACCTGGGTTGCGGCCAGAAACCTTGGCCCCGCAGATGAGACCACCGTGCGCGATGCGGCCTATGCGGCAGGCGTCGCGGCCTGGCTACTGGCCATCCCCGAGCTGGAGGCGCGGGGCCGTGTGCCGCTGTTGGACGGGACCGCCACCGGTGTCGCGGCGCTGGCGCGCGAGGCGCTGGGGCGCTTGATCAGGGCACGGCAGAACCGTTCGCGCATATCCAGGGCCGCGCGGGGGGCATTGTTTCACATCGGTGCAGCCGAGGCCGTGCTGAAACAGGCGATGGCGCAGCCGGGTGCCGTGGTCGATGGCGCGCTGAGCGATCCGCTGGAGCGGGACCGCATGTGGTTGCCGCTGCGCGCGCTGACGGGGCGGTGGTAGGGCCTTCTCAACGCGGTTAGGGAACCACCTGATCCTTCAGGTGGCCCTTGGTTTCGCGTTCAAGCCATTGGGTGGAGCCAACGTTTAGGCGGCAGAGGCCCGGGGGCGCATGACCAGCCAGATCAGCGATCCGCCCGCCAGCACCAGGAAGGGGATCATCGCCATATTGACGGCAGCCCACCCCGTGACCGCATCACCGCCAGAGCAGTTCATCAATCCGCCAGAGGCCAGCGAGGCAAAGGTCACGCCGCCGAACACCAGCAAATCATTGAGCCCTTGCATACGTCCACGCTCATGCGGCGCATGAGAGTTTGCCAGCATCGTGGTGGCCCCGATAAAGCCAAAATTCCAGCCCAGACCCAGCAGGATCAGGGCGGCATAGAAGTTCATCAGGTCAACACCCTGCAACGCGACAACGCCCGCGACTGCCAGAATGGCAATGCCCAGCCCCATGATCTTTTCCACGCCAAAACGGGCAATCAGATGGCCGGTGAAAAAGGACGGCGCGAACATCGCCAGCACATGACCTGTCACCACATTCGATGCATCCGCAACCGCAAAGCCGCAGCCCACAACGGCCAGCGGTGTTGAGGTCATCACAAGGTTCATCAGCGCATAGGACACCATGGCACAGATCACCGCCACGGCGATGCGCGGGGTGGTCAGCAATTCCCAGCGGGTACGGCCCTTGGGCGAGTCGAGCGTGGGTTTGGGCGGGGTCGGTATATCGAGCAGGAAGAACAGCCCCATACCAAGCACATTCAGCGCCATCGCGGCCAGATAGACCGGAAAGAACCGCATGACCGTCGCGTCAGCGCCGGTTGCCAGGATCGACACCAGTTGCGGGCCGATCACGGCCGATATCAGACCGCCCGCCATCACATAGGAAATCGCCTTGGGCCGAAATGCCTCAGAGGCGGTATCGGCGGCTGCAAAGCGAAAGAAACCCTGCGATGACATATAGATACCGGTCAGGTAGCTGCCCAGCAGGAAGACCCAGAAGTTGTTGAGTGTCAGCGCATAGGCACAGATGATCGCGCCGATCAGACCGCCGCAGGCCCCTACGAAAAACCCCGCCTTGCGCCCGTAATTCTGCATGATGGTCGACAGCCAGGGTGCCGTGGTCATGGAGCCAAAGACGATCATGGAAATCGGCAGTGTTGCCAGGCAGACGTTTGGCGACAGCTGTTGTCCCGCCAAGCCTCCAATCACGAAAATCATGGTGATCTGGCTGCCCAGAAAGGCCTGTGCAGCAACCAGAACCGCTACGTTGCGCTTGGCGCGGGTGTCATCAATCATGTTCTGAGTCCCTCTTGCCTCAAGGCGTAGCGCCGTGAAACGGCAGGGGCAACCCCCGCTTTGACAGGCGGGCAGGGCGCAGGGTGCAGTCTCGTCTTGTGCTTGGGGCCTGCGTGCCTAATGTCGGGGCATGGGTCCGATCAACCGCATATTATTGCTGGCAGGCAGTTCAGAGGCACGTTTGATTGCCTCGGAACTGTTGGGGCATGGGATCTCGGTGCAGGCCGTCATGTCAGAGCCGCCACGGGGTGCGACCCCAATGCCGGTTCCCTTTGAGGTCATTGATGACGTTACGTCGCATGACCTGACGCCGCATCTGTTGCGGGCCATGGCGGGGGTCGATGCGGTGATTGACGCAAGCCACGGCTTTGATGGTTCCATGACACAGCGGGGCGCAGAGGTTGCGGCGCAGCTGGATGTGCCGTTCTTGTCGTTCGCGCGCCCCCCATGGGATCCGGGCGAACATCCGCTTTGGTGCCGCGCCCCGGATGTGGCCCGCGCCATGGCGTTTGTCGGCCCGGCGGCACGGGTGTTTTCGGCGACCGGCTGGGCCAGCCTGCCCGAATATGCCGGTTTTCCCGGGGCCTGCCTGATGCTGCGCCAAACCAGTCCGCACGGGCGCAAACCGCCTTTTGATTTTGTGGAACTGGTGTTTGGCGACCCGCCTTTTTCGGTGGACAGCGAAGTGGCCTTGTTTGAACAGCTGCGGGTTGATGTCCTGATCTGTCGCAATCTTGGGGGGCAGCCCAGCCGCCCCAAACTTGAGGCGGCCAAGCGGCTGAACCTTCGGGTGATCTTGATTGACCGGCCTGAACTGCCCCCTGGGGTGAACACCGTCGCCTCGCTGCGCGAGGTGATGGCATGGCTGGGGTTGGCGGAAAAATGACGCAGGTTCAACGTTTGATTGCGAATGCGGAGGACCTTGCCGAAGGGGCTGCGTGGCTTGGCGCGCGCGAGCCTCGGTTTCACGCGGCCTTGGCGCAGATCGGTCCCTTGCCGCTGCGCCTGAAACCACAGGGGTTTGCGGGCTTGTTGGATATTGTCATCAGCCAACAGGTCAGCGTCGCCGCAGCCTCTGCGATCAAGGCGCGGATGGCCAAGGCGGGTCTGACTTGCGAAGAGGCGGTAAGGTCAGCGGGCGAGGCCGGGCTGAAAGACGCGGGGCTGAGCAGGCCAAAGGCCCGCTACGCGCTGATCCTGGCCAATGAAGATCTGGATTATGCCGGTTTGCAGACCCTGAGTGATCGCCAAGTGATGGCCCGGCTGACCGCGATCACCGGCATCGGGCCCTGGACCGCGCAGATATATTTGATGTTCTGTCTGGGCCGGGCGGATATGTTTCCGCCCGGTGATCTGGCCTTGCAGGTGGCCGCCCAAGCGCTGTTCGACCTGCCACAGCGGCCCGCGCCGGCGGTGTTGGATGAGATGGCGCGCGCTTGGTCCCCTTGGCGGTCGGTTGCAGCCCGCGCGCTGTTTGCCTACTACGGTATATTGAAAAACAGGGAAGGGCTGGGATGACACGTGTATTAAACGCAGAGCGCCGGGAACCATTGTCAGGTGAAACACGATCAATCGTGGTTTTCTTGCATGGATACGGTGCAAATGGTGCTGATTTGCTGGGGCTTGCCGACCCATTGGGGGAGCATTTGCCAGATACGCTGTTCATTGCCCCCGATGCGCCGGAAACCGTCGCGGGCATGCCCAACGGCTATCAGTGGTTCCCGATTCCATGGATCGACGGTTCCTCTGAGGAAGAATCGATGCGCGGCATGGATCAGGCGGTCGTGGATCTGAACGCCTTTCTGGATGCGCTGATGGTGGATGAGGACGTGCTGCCAGAGCAGGTGGTGCTGTTCGGATTTTCCCAAGGCACGATGATGGCCCTGCATGTGGCCCCGCGCCGCGACGATGAAGTTGCGGGAATCGTTGCGTTTTCCGGCCGCTTGCTGTCGCCTGAATCCCTGGCGGATGAGACGAAAGTGCGGCCATCCATCCTTTTGGTCCACGGTGATGCGGATGACGTGGTCCCGCCGCAGTCCTTGCCGCAGGCAGCCGAAGCCCTGCAAGGGGCGGGCTGGGAAGATGTCTATGCCCATGTGATGAAGGGCACCGGACACGGGATAGCGCCTGACGGGCTCAGCGTGGCGCTGGCCTTTATGCGCGACAAGCTGGGATTGTGAGCGTGTTCAAAAAACAGTCATAAAACCCTGCCATTCCGGTGCGCGACATCTTGTGCCAACCTTTGGCTTGCCAGAGCTAAACCACGAGATATAGTCAGACAAAAGGGGCAAGGGACGCGGACCGATGGACGGCGATTTCAGAACCGAATTTACCAGGCAGCCAGCGGGGCTAAAACACAGGCCCGCGCTGGTGCTGAATGCGGACTACCGGCCGCTGAGCTATTATCCATTGTCGCTGTGGCCCTGGCAGGATGCGATCAAGGCCAAATGGCTGGACCGGGTGGACATCGTCGCTGAATATGACGAGGTGGTTCGCAGTCCCACCATGACGCTGAGGATCCCTTCGGTTGTCGTCCTGAAAGATTATGTCAAACCTCAAAAGCGCGTGGCCTTCACGCGCTTTAATTTATTTCTGCGGGATGAATTCCGGTGTCAGTATTGCGGGACCAAGGGGGATCTGACCTTTGATCACGTGGTGCCCCGGGCTTCGGGCGGGGTGACGTCGTGGCAGAATGTCGTTGCCGCCTGCAGCCCGTGCAATCTGAAAAAAGGGTCGAAGTCGCTGCATCAGACGGGGCTGCATCTGCGCAAACCGCCGCGCCAGCCTGCGGCAGAGGAATTGCGCAATATGGGGCGGAAATTTCCGCCGAACCATCTGCACGACAGCTGGATGGATTTTCTGTATTGGGACGCCGAGTTGGAGGCCTGATTTAGACCGCTGAGTGGGAGGAAGTTAACGCAAGCCGGGGTGAATATGGTCATCCGCTGCGGGCCTACCATCCCAGAAAGTCTGGCACCGCCCTTGATTGATCCCCTGCCTGGCAGAGCGCTGTCCGGATGCCAAGTAAAATAGCGGTATCCCGCCGGGGCGGGTCCCTCCGCGATTTTTCTTGGCATCCAGACATCCCTCCGCCCGCCTGGTGGTCAAGCAAGGGCGGTGCCAGACCAGAGATGTCAGATGTCCAGATCGACCCATATGGGGACGTGGTCTGAGGGTTTTTCGCCTCCGCGCACGTCCTTGTCGATCTGGCAGTCGCGCAGGCGGTCGGCGCAGGCGGGGCTGAGCAGGAAATGGTCGATCCGGATGCCGTTGTTGCGGTTCCAGGCACCGGCCTGATAGTCCCAGAAACTATAATGACCGGGACCTTGGGTGCGGGCGCGGAAGGCCTCTGTCAGTCCCAGGTTCACGATGCGCCGCCAGGCATTGCGGGCCTCAGGCAGAAACAGGGCATCATCGCGCCAGCTGTCGGGCTTGGCTGCGTCTTCGGCCTGGGGGATGATGTTGTAATCGCCCGCCATCAGAAAAGTCGTCTCTTCTGCCAGCAGCGCTTTGGCGCGGGCCTCCATGCGGGCCATCCAAGCCAGTTTGTAATCAAATTTCGGCCCCGGCGCGGGATTGCCATTGGGCAGATACAGCCCGCAGATCCGCAATGCGTCCTGTTTGCCGATCACGGTCGCCTCAATCCAGCGGGCCTGTTCGTCGGATTCATCGCCCGGCAGGCCGCGGGTGACGTCCTCCAGCGGGTATTTTGACAAGATGGCAACCCCGTTGAAGGATTTCTGCCCGTGGGTTTCGACGTTATACCCACGATCTTCGAAAATCTGCGTAGGAAATGCTTCGTCGACGGTTTTGATTTCCTGCAGCACCACGATATCGGGCTCTGCGCTGTCGAGCCACGCCGGAAGGGCGTCTATCCGGGCTTTGATCCCGTTTATGTTGAAGCTGGCGATCTTCATGTCTGTCACTCCGGAAAGGGTTGGGGGTGGTTTAGCTGATGCGATGGGGCAAGGGAAAGCAGCTTTCTTTTAGGGTGTGTTTATCGAATCAATGCCACCTGAGATTGATTTATTGCGCGGCGGCCCTGAAAGGCAGGGGGATTTCAGGCCTGTGGGTAACTATTTTCAGCCCTGTGGATAAACGAAAATCCAGCGTTTTTTCTGCGCAGTGGGATTTGATGATTTGTGGATAATTTTGGTGTTTCGGGGGCTGTTCGAAAATTCCGCTTGGAAATCCACTTTTTGCGAGAGAACGTAATTTTGCTACATCTTAAAGTTGTGGTTTTGCCAATTTGACAGGAAAGGAACTTCTAATGACAACACTGAATCGTATCCAGACCGTGACAGATGAATTTGCAGCCCGGCAGCCCGGCCGCATGGATACAGGCTTTGGCAGCGAGGCCTTCGCGACCGGCACATCGTCTGGCAGGTCCGACATGATGTCGGGCGAAGGGGTGGCGCTTTTTACCAACGGCCTTCTGGGCGGGGGCAGCAATATCCTTGATGGCGACAGGGTGGGGTTGTTTACCACCAGCGTCTGATTGCAAACCAAGGCGTCCGGCACGCAGGTGCCGGGCGTTTTCATCCGATGGGGACTATGGGTGAATATGACAAATATTATTGTATTTCCGGCAAAAGCCCCCCTGGACGGGGCGCAGAATATGGCCAGCCTGCTGCGGGGCGTGGCCGAGCGGCGACAGCCGTTGGATGACGTTTATTGGCTCAAGGAGAATGCCGAGCTGCTGAGTGTGCTGACGGCGCTGGAGATGCAATTGCCGCCAGCAGCCCTGGCCCCCTTCGAGCGATTTTACGATCAGATGGAGGAAAGGCTGCGGTTTTATCCGCAATACTACCGGTTCTTCCTGTCGATCTGTCTGGATCTCGAAGATCTGGGGTTGGATGGGTGCAAAGGGCAATCGCTGTGCCGCTGGGTGGCGTCAACCGGTCTGGTTGAGGCAGAACTGTCTGATCTGCAGCGGGCCGAGGCCACACGGCTTTTGGCGCGGCGCGGGGCGGCGGACCCTTTGTCGGAGGGGGACCTTGAGCAGCGGTTGAACCGCTTTGTGGCAAGGCCGCAGACCTTTGCCCTGCCCAACAAGAAAGCGGCCTATGAGCTGACCCATATCGTCTTTTATCTGTCGGAATACGGCAAGAAGGACCCGCAGCTGAGCGAAGAGGCGCTGGTTTCATTGGAATATACCGGGTTGCTGGCCTATCTGGATCAAAACCATGATCTGCTGGCCGAGGTCTGTCTGGCGCTGCGGTTTGCGGGCGTGACGCCCAGTGCAATCTGGAGCCAGGCGGTAGCGGATGCACATGTTGCCATTGTGCCCGCAGGGCCGCAGGGCAGACATATGGCGATGGATGGGTTTCATACCTATTTGGTCACAGGCTGGGCGCAGAGGGTCACGGGCCAGAGCGCTTTTGAGGTCGAAATCGGCGAGGGGCCGCTGGTGTTCCGGGATCAGGCAGTGACAGGCGGTGCGCTGCGGCCGCTGTCGAAATGTCTGTATGATCTGGGGGGCGCGCGGCGGGCCGACTGGTCGGCGATGCGGGCGGCGATCCTGCCCTACCTGGATGCGGACAGCCGCGCCATCTTGCAGCGGGCCGAGGACTCATCAGCGATGTTTGGGTCCTTCTTCAAAGGGTTCTCTCGGGCGGCAGGGGCGTGATCTGCGCCCACATCACCTACATCGAAAAGGAGGTGCCGCAGCCGCAGGCAGAGGTGGCGTTGGGGTTGTCGATGACAAATCGCGCGCCAATCAGTTCTTCGGAGAAGTCGATCACCGCATTGGCGAGAAACGGCAGTG
>Ga0208544_10002908_pt1 | contig 10931 bp, 19 predicted proteins | sample DEB08_DNA_9_FD_184526 | JGI IMG/M metagenome (GOLD analysis project Ga0208544, IMG submission 184526) | Aqueous microbial communities from the Delaware River and Bay under freshwater to marine salinity gradient to study organic matter... | ecosystem: Environmental > Aquatic > Marine > Coastal ...
CCCCAAAACCCCAAAACCCCAAAACCCCAAAACCCCGTGTCTCAACTTTTGTCTTCTTTTTGAATGCCCAAATTTTTGAAAATTGTAATTTTAATTATGGACGGAAACCACATGTTGTTGCCATCTCAATCACCAGTCCAACTGGTGTCTTCAACTCTTGGTTCCACTCGAGCCAGAGTCAAGAAACGTGATACACTTTCAAAGTCATCCGGCAGAAACACGCGCAGTATCTTCACCACTGCGCTCATCACAATCTGCCTCCTGGCTACAATTCTACCCTCTACCGTACAAGGTAAGCTACATAACCTATAGCAAGAAAGATAGGATGGAGAGGCCACCTTGAAACCGCTTAAATTATTCAAATTTTGACCCCATTTTTCCCTGTAGGCTTCGTCAGTCCCGGAATCAAGTCTGACCCTAGCACGGTGCAAACGAAGGCCGACATCGAGTTCTGGGGCACTCCAGAGTTTACGATCTTCAAGAACGGCTTCCTTAAGCTGAAAGCGCCGGACCAAGTCCGCGTCTTCCCCAATGCTGACAAGTGCTTCGACGTAAGTTTTCAAATACGGCGGCTAACCCTCTTACCCTCCGATACAATTAATTTTAGATTATCAATGGAATTGACTGTGAAGTGGTCGTCGACGGCAAGACCTTCATCATCTAGACGAAGATCGAGCTCGAATCGGCGCGCCAATTCCAATTCCTTATCTCGGACGCTATCACCAACCCTGACTCCACCTAGCCCACTGACTCTTTCGAGGTCCTCACCTCCAGGGGTGAAATCGCCACCAATGAGATCATCTTGACGGCCACGGTTGGCTAGTTCGAAGAAGCTTCTCTTGAGCCAATGAGCAAGATCGTCGGTGAGTCAACTGTGCTCCAGGTTCGTTTCAAGACCGAACACACCATTCCCGCTGGTGGCTTCGTCTTCGTCGGCTTCCCCAAATGGAACCCCGAGAACCCGATCAAAAGCCAGCAGAAGACCTACATTCAGGGCTCTGAGAGCTGTGTGCCAATCTTCACGCTCAGCGAACGCCTGACTTGTGACTTCAAGGACGATTACTTGATTGTATCTGATGCAGCTCCGGTAAAGATCAATGGAGGTGTCCAAAACGGCTTCGACATTTCGGGCTTCAAAAACCCGATCCAGACGGGCTACACCCACGGCTTCACCATCTACACGGCCATGTAGTCAAAAGACCAGTAGTTCTACAAGATTGACGAGTTCCAGGTGTCTCTCGAGATCACCGAGTTCTCCAACCTGTCCCAAGGCAAGCTGACCGTCAGAGACTTGAATGACCCTCTGGCCGGCATGGTCTAGGAAGTAAACGACATGCAGCTCAACTTCTACTTGCCAGTGCCTTTGAACCAAGGATGCAAAGTCACAGTAGAGCTGCCCGTTCAGTATTCGATCGAAACCGTGACAAGTGTAAACAGTTTGATGGTGTTTGGCAGGTATGTCAAGTACACCGTGGAAGACGGCACCTTGCTGATTCTCAAAGACAAAAACCAGTTTATCATCGAGGCATGCGCCACTTACATCGAGAATGATAAGATTGGAACAATCTACATCTCTCAGTTGCGCCAGTGGAAGTTTGAAAAGGCGACCGACTCGGTCAAAATTTACATCACTTCCGGGTCTGACGACAAGATTGCCCAGATTGAATCTGGTGTCACCTTCACTCCATTCAGAGGAGAGATCCAGGCGAAGGCAACTGCAGTCAATGAGGTTGTCTAGGCGCAGACGGACATCAAATTTGAAATCCAGCCCGAGCACAAGATTTACAAATCCGATATGCCGACCATGGTGGTAGAGTTCCCTCCCGAGGTCTAGATCTCGTCTCCCCAATGCGAAGTCACTGGAGTGTACATGACAAGCACTTCTGGGTCGCTGTCGCCTACTTGTTCGCGCTTCCAGCAATCTCTTACTGTCAAGAACTTCCTTCCTGACGACTATTTTCCGGAAGAAAACCGCATCATCTACTTCACTCTCGGTAAGGTGACGAACCCCGAGAGCACGTACGCCGTCGATGGGCTCAAGATCACGATCTACGCCGAGGGCAAGTACGCGATCGACGAGTTCGAAGATGTAATTAACTGGAAGCTGGTTACTGGCACCTTCTTGAATGTGATGGTTCGACCTCAGTCTCTGATCGCCTACAGAGCCGAGAACACCTACACCATCTACTTCACACCCCAGCACGAGATCCCCTAAAACGGATACGTCGAGATTCAATTCCCGAATGAAGTCTCAGTGCCGGACATGTCCTACACTTAGAGCAGCTGCGTCGGTGTCACTGGCACGGGCTTCCCGACGACTCAGATCACTTGCGAGTTCATCGCTGAGATCAGAGACGATCAGGAGGGCGAGAAGGAGAACACTCACTACACGCTCCGTATCCTCAACGCTTTCAGAAGAGTTGCAGGCCCTGCTGGCGTTGAGTATGTTTTCACCTTGCCGGGTATTAGGAATCCGATTAGAACGGAAACAACCCCATCTTTCAAGTTCTCGACCTTCACCCGCATGGGAAGGCACATCGATGAGCTCAACGACGGGGCTTCAGTCACGATGATCTCGAGTGCCGAGCTCGCGACTGTCCAAGTCTCCCTCTCCAGCTACACCAACTCTGTCAAGACGAAGTACACTTTCACACTTGTGCCATCTGTGCCGATTCAGAAAGAAAACTTTATTTTGTTCACGTTCCCTGATGAGATCACTCTTCCCGAGGACGTTAAAGAGCTTGGATGCTACTCAACCTTCATTAACTTGATCGATAGAGTGCATTGCTTCTTTGATGAACAGTACGAGAACACGGTGCGTGCTGAACTTGAGCTCGACCCCGAGATCACGCAAATCAACGAGCTTGACAGGTTCTCCATCGAAATCAACAACATTGGAAACCCTAGCTCCACTCAGACCACTTCCTCGATTGAGATCAGAGTTGTGGACGACAATTACGTTGCTATCAACTCAATGTTGAGCAATATCCTGGTGACCACAAACAACGCTTTCACAGTCAGCAAGGCCAAAGTCATCCCCTCCTCTCCGAAGCCGGGCATTGACACGACCTTCCTGCTCGAATTTGTGCCTGAGCACAACATTAGCCCTGGTGGCGGAATTCTGGTCGTCTACCCGCCCCAGACGACTCCCAGCTTGACGAAAGACATCTTTGCCCTCGTCAAGGTGGACGGCATAGAAGTGTCGCCTAATGGCCTGAACATCCAAGCTGACGTGTCTGCGAGAACCATTCTTGTTGAGAACGTTATCTAAGACGAAGACTTTATCGCTGACGGAGTCAAGGCCATCAAGGTTGAACTCTATGGGCTTAGAAATCCATTTACCAATGCGACAACGGACTCCTTCCAGATGTCCACTTTCAACTATGTGAGCGGTCGCTTCTACTACTTCATCGATAAGGTGGAGGAAGGCCTCGCTATCAACTCGAAGTGCTCCTACCCTTGTCAGACATGCCCCGATGGCGAGCCCGAGATGTGCTTGAGCTGCTACCAGAGCATGGATACGGAGAGTGGTCTACCATACTTACAGCTTGGCACTTGTGTCGCTGAGTGTGCCACTTCAAGGTTCTACAACTTGGAGACCGAACACTGTGACGAGTGCAACCCTACGTGTCTTGACTGTGAGGGCACAGCTGACACTTGCACTGTTTGCGGTGTCGCTGACTATCTTTACCTGCATGATGAACAGTGTCGGTAGGATTGCCCTGTTGGCTTCCTTAAAGATTCTGGTGAAAATTTGTGCGTGCCCTGCAAAGACAGCTGCTTGTCCTGTGAAAACACGATCAGCACATGCACAGCTTGTGACACCTTTGGCCAGTACCGGTACTTCTTCCACGACGACTGCATCGAGGAGTGCGTCCCTGAAATCAGTGTCCTCGTTGATGACCAGTGTATCGAGTGCGACTCCACTTGCAAGACTTGCGCCGAGTTGACCGACATGTGTATGACATGCGAGTCACACATGAGATTCGACCCGAAGAGGTTTACCTGCACTTAGGCTTGTGAATACGAGACCCAGATCTACGTCGCAGAGAGTTAGACTTGTGACTACTGTCATGAGAATTGTGAGAAGTGCGCTGGGTCGACGACCGACTGCACTTCCTGCAAGCCAAACTACTTGCTCAACCTTGACTTGTCTTGTGAAGCTACTTGCAGCGCTGACAATCAAACACCGATTGACGGCGTCTGTAAAGAATGTGAAGAGCCGTGTGCCACCTGTTCAGGCACTACAAACAAGTGTACATCTTGCCTGAACGACTACCTTCTCTTCTAAGGATCCAACTGCGTGCAGTACTGTCCTCAGAAGTACACGCCAAGTGTAGATGGCACGATGTGTGTCTATGAAGGCTTGGTGTGCCCTGAAGGCTTCTCTGTGAACAAGGCTGCAGATGGATGCATTCCTACGCAGTTCGACTGTTTAACTGGTTATGAGATCAATGATAAGAGAACGGCTTGTGTGCCTTCACCAGGCTCTCCAATCCCGTTCCCCTTCATCCTCGCCTCGATTTTCTTGAGTTTCTTGGTCTTAGGATCATACCTCAAGGACAAATTCTTCACTAAGGTGCTCACCAACTTGATCTCGTTGATCGGTAGCTTCGAGATCCTGATGTACTTACTGATGGTTGGATACTCGATCTCGATGGGAGAGTGGGCCATCTTCTTCTTCTCCCTGGTTGGGTTCATCGCCTGCGTTGCCTCAAACATCATGTTCGTGCATTACTACCGCACGACCGTGCTGCCGAAAGACAACGTCTACACTAGATGGCTACATTTCTTCCCCAAGACGAAGACATTCATGCCAATCAGCTGCCTTCTGATCAACTTCAAGTGTGTGAAGATGATCTACGGAGGATTCTACGGACTAGAGAACACGCTGGCCAAGTTTGGACAGCACAAGACGTTCTTCCGCATCATGAGAATGACGACTTACTTCTCGTTTGTGTTCCAGTATGGTTTCATCTACATCGCTGACATCATCATCTTTGCGAGGGTCAAGTGGGGATACTAGCTGCTCATCTTGGGTATCGAGACCTTCATCCTCCAGACGCTCCTAATCATTTTGACTTACTTCGAGTTCAAAGAAGGCAGCCAGAAGCTGCTGGCAGCGGGCGGAGAGAGCTACACGATGATTACGGCGACCCCGAGAAAGGGAGGAAACGTGGCCCAGCTGAAGGTAATGGGTGCCATGGAGGACTCCGATTATGAGGAAGGTATTCCGGATATGGATGAGGATACCCTTATTCGATCCAAGTACAAAACTGAGGAGTAGGAAATCAACTTGAGGAAGATTGCGTTCTCGAAGATCTTGAATCAAGTTGGTCAAAACTTGGAAAATGCAGCGAAGAAAGGAGTGGACATCGGTGGAGACCTGGATCAGTGCATGTCTAAGTTTGACAAGGCGTAGTTGCGGTACAGAAGAGCCTTCAGTCTTTCGAACGTCGGCGAAGAAGACTCATGGATTGCTGACGGGGAATCTGTCAGTGCAAGTGAAAGTCGTGAAAGGGATGACCAGTTCAACGGCTTTGACAATTATGGAAACGAGCTTGAAGGTGAAGGTAAAGGTTTGTAGAGAAGGTACTCATTCCCTCTCTCGCCCAAGACTTTTGCTAACATCCCGAACACTAACATGTTTGAGAAGCAGATCAAGGACATCAAGAAAGCGGCCGAGGACTTCTTGTACGACAACGTTTACGCTGAGCCCAAGCGGCCGGAGGTGAACAAGTCGGCCAAGAAGAAGAAGACGGTGAGCCGCAGGACGTAGACCTACTTGAGAGAGCTTCTTCAGATTGAAGGTGAAGAGCTACAGGAGAGTGATATGGAGATTCTCATGGAGGACGAGGCTGAGATTGACCAGGACTACGCGCAGGGTCTGATCAACAACGTCATCGATGGAATATCGGATGGTGAGTCTGCGGGCCTTGGCAAGAAGGGTCGTGGAAAGAAACCTAAGAAGAGACCGTTTAGAGCGAAGAAGGAGATTCCCGACTTCGAGCTGGCGGACATCATGGGAGAATTCGAGATTGACGATCTCGGAAACTTCATCATTATGAGAGGAGCTCGTGGCGAGCTGCTCGACAAGAAGGAAAGGAAGGTCAATCGTCGGGGATACTTGGTCGATCGGTTTGGAAACGTGATCAACACCTAAGGGAATGTGATTTTCAAGGCGGTTGAGTTGGACGTGGACGACGAGATCCCAGCTCCCTTCGGCTTCGAGAAGAGAAAGAAGAACCTGCTGAAGCTCGGCGAAGAAAATCAGTTTAAGATTGAGAACAATAGCACCGCGCAGGGTGGTAGCGATACCAACATGAACAGCGCACTCAACAAGACTGACAACAACGACGAAGATTTGATTGACAAGGAGTTGTAGGACATCAGGAACTAGAACAAGAGGCGGGGTGACTCGCCTACTTCTTCTATGGACGAGATGGCCAACATCAACGCGGACAACGTGGACCAGATAATTGACAAGGTGACTCAACGCAAGATGCCTCGCAAGCGTGACACACTGAAGCGCCGCAAGGGTAACAAGGGCATGAACAACCCGCCACCCAAGCGCATCAAGCAGGAGGACACCAAAGACCTGTTCCCGATTATTGGAATTGAGAACGACGAGCAGCGCAGACTGGTCAAGATCGCGAACTCGATCAGTGGCCTGGCTGGGCAGCTTGCGAGTGAAGCGAGGCTGAACCCTAACTTGAGCAGGGACTAGTATGCGGGCATGGGCACACACTAGCATCCTCAGACTGAGTTCTTCGGTGCTGGGTCGTTGGCTCCCGAGGGGGAGAGACTCAACCAGCTGAAGCAGGAACACTTGAGAGATATTATCGCTGACAGTGAGATTGGAGTGCATGAGCCCATGCACTCGGATCATGCAAACTTCATGCTTCAAGACAGACCATCGTCTCACATTGGAGCACAACCCTTCCACAGTATCTCACCCATGGGCGTTATTGGAGGCACCCCCGGCGGTGGCTTCGGTGACAGGGCTGGTACAGCGCCAGGTGGTGTGAGAAGACATGGAAACAGAAATTCGGGTGGTAAGCTGCGCGACAAGCGGGGCAACATTATCGCCGCTAACAGGACTGGTGGCAACAACCTGTAGAAGGTGTATGGAAACATCGTCGACTTGGTTGGCTTTGAAGAGCAACATTTGATGGACATGATGCAGCCACGCAAGGGACACATGTCGCCAAGCTCGAGGGGCACGGGCCAAAAGCAGCGCCGTGGCCAATCCGGTCACACTGGCGATCGCCATCTTCGCGGTCTCGAGTCCGTCTACATGAAGAAGTTCCACAAGAAGACGTTTGGCGCAAATGCGTCTCAAAATATCTCCTAGTAGCGCTTGAACCTGACCGGGAGCCGCAAGAGCGACCATAACCCATTCAGACCAACGATGCATCAGTTTGTCGACGATCCTGGCGAGTTGAACGTCGACACGGAGATGGATGGGACTAGGATTGGCGGCAGCGGCAAAGACATGTCCATGGTCATTGCCGATAGGCTCGACTCCCTACAAAAGCAGTACTTGACGAAGGTTTAACACTAGAATCAGTCTGCAATTGGGAACAAAAACCTGAACCACTCCGACTTGCGCCACCAGCACTCCGAGTACGTGATCAACACGACACAACAGGTATTGCACCATGGTGGAAGTGAGCCGCGCACCCACGGCTTGAACAGCGACGTGGCCAACTCGATGACCCACTTGGCCCACGAGAACGTCAACGTGCACGACTTCCAAGGAACTGCCCAGCCGGCAGGCCACTTAGACCCTGTGAAGCAGGGCAACTGGGTCGACAGAAATGGAAAGCAAGAGTTTCATGACGAAGTTTGAGTGATCAAGCTCGGCTTCGAGGCAAACAACAGACCTCTCTGACTTTTGTTTTAATAGAATAAGAATGCTTTAAATTTATTCTGTATCACATCTATACACGTCATGCATTAATAAACAAACAATTAAATTTAACAGGGTATAAAGGTCATCTGTACTTGGGCTTGAGCGCCTTCTTCAGGCATGCCTGCTGCCACCCCGACAACTATAAAGCCTTCGCCCTCTTCTCGATGAACGCATCGTTGTCAAATGAGTCTCCCGAGTCGCTTGATGAGTCGTACTCTGAGTCAGAGGAGCTCATGTCGGCGATCTCTCGCAGCTTGCGGCCACAGATCGCCACCTTCTTTTGTGTCGAGTTCTTGACCTTGGATCCCTTAAGTGTGGAAATCATGCTTAGATCTTTGTTGTTGCACGCTCGGCCCATCGCATTTCTCAATACTTCGCCAAAAGGAGTGATCGATGGCTTTAAAATCTCGACGGTTTTCTTTTTGTTCTTCGTTTTGGATTTGCTGCGACTGAGCGAGGTGGAGGACCTTTTAATGGCTGACCTGCTCCGCTTAGATTTTGATAGGCTTCTCTTTGACTTCGAGTGGCTTTGTTTAACTTTCCTTGCAGACTTGGACTTGGACTTTCGCGACCTTGACCTCAGCACTTTCTTCTTGCTCGAGACTACCTTTTTGCCGCTCCGAGTTTTGAATTTAGGATAAGCAACGGAGCCTGGAGCTCTGTTCTCCTTGGCAGTACAGAAGTGATCAAAACTGATGCCAGGAGTCTGAGAGATCATGGTGTTACGGCTGCCGAGCACTGAGGAGCGCAGAGTTGATCGTGACTTTGAACGTGATTTAGATCTGAACGATTTTGACCGTTTCCTAGTTGATCGGGAGGCAGACTGTCTCTTTTTGACTGACTTTGATCGTGACTTCCGCTTTGGAGTGGCCGTTATTGGGCCTTTTTTAGCTGACATGAAAGTATATGCCGAAAACCCTTCGTAGCCATTGGTGTCTCTTAATAGGTTTCTCTTGACGCCTGATAAGCCGTTTCTTGAACTCTTTCGTGCGGACTTACTACGGCTTTTAACTTTGCGAGAGCTGCGAGAGGTTCGTTTATGACTGCTTTGGGAAGTGCGTGATGATTTTTTAAGAGCACTTTTCCGTTTTGATGTTGTTGATTTCTTGGTAGATTTCGACTTGCGTCTCGAGGACAACTTTCTTGTTGACTTCCTGACAGAGCGGCTGCGGCTTTTGCTTCGCGACTTTCCGCGTCTTTTTGACGATGACTTCCGCTTACTTTTCGTCGAACTGCGAGATGACCTTCTCGACCGCGCTGACTTAACCTTGGTGACACTCAAGGCAGCGCCCTTCTGTGCTCTTTTAGTATGCTCAATCTCTTTCAGAAGCTACTTCATCTTCTTGTTGAGTTCCTTGGACTCCATTTTCTCAGCGAGCTCATCTGCCATCTACTAGATACGTTCAGCGTATCCGAGAACGAGCTCTGTAAACTCAGAGGCTCTACCTTGGTTCTCGCCGAGCGACTTCAAGCCTATACTGTTCTGAAGCCTGTATCTAGTCTCGTTTGCTTCAAGCAAACTTTCTTACATCTCCCTCTTGAGCTTGTTTAACCGCACCCTTCCTTTCTAATGGATCTGATCATGATCTTAGCATTGCTCGAACTCCAAAGTGGCTTTCTCGACTCTCATCACTTTCAGCTGTACGTCTTCAAGGTAGGCCTTGGCGGCGAGTTTTGCAGCACGTCGAACTCGATTCTCAGCTCTGATGGGGCTATCCTCTGAGCTAGCCGTCTGACTCGTTGAGTCGTGGTCGTGGTCGTGGTTGTTGTGCTGGGACTTGAGAGACACCTGGTACTCGTAGTTTTGGGGCAAAGCATTGTTACGGTCGTTTGAAGTCAAACTCACGAAGGTGCCTGTCATTTGGAGGGGGCCGCCAGTACATAAGGAGTCATTAAAGTTTGCCTAGTCCGCATGTTTTCTTTTCTTTTATCTTATAACAATTTTGCTGCTTCGTTTTCTGGGTAAGACGAGCTTTGCTTCATTGCTATTCCGGGAGCGCGAAGGAGTTCTCGACTTGGAAGGAGTCCTCTGCGCGTTCATGTTCATGCTCACGGAAGTCGTGTTGTCTGCGTTGGAGCTACGACTGATGCCTCTGAAGGTAGTTGCCGGCCTGAATGCCTTCGGAGGTTTAACGAAGCCGTGCTTTTTGGAAACTTGGGGTCGGCTCTTGACATACGAGTTCGAAAATGAGTTTATTTTTGATTTCGATCCGATTGAGGAGCAGCTCTTGACCGGCGTGTGGTGTCCAGCTGCGCTTGAGTGCTTGTAGAAGTACTCGAAGGACTTGTTGTCTGACTCACACTGGTCACCGCCAACTTGACCTCTGGTCGAAAGCTTGTTGTTGGCGGACCTGAATGAATTGGAACGGTGCCGTTGGGGCCATAAGCACTTTCTAACGGCTTTCTTGCTCAATTGCCTGTGACTCTTTCTCGATTTGCTGCGGCTACCTTGAATACTTGTCGATTGTGAAGGGCACACGATGTTGACCACGCGCTCTGGAGAGCTGTCAGTGTGGTGGGAACTTAGAGGCAGTTTGCGAGGGGTTCTGCTCAGGGAAGACAGTGGGCCTGTGTGCTTGTATGCTTTGACAGCTGAAGGAGAGCGGGTCCGCCTTGACCTGGACGACTTCTTGGCTCTCACGGTTTGCTGCCAACTCTACAGTGGTAAAGGACTAGGGAACGACTTTTGAGAGAACCCAGACAGGTCTTCTCGCATTGGCTTCAAGCTGCTGGTCATTTTCAACTGCATCGAAGTCGGCGTTGCGCTTGGCTTGTTGAACAGCGTGTTCACGCAATCGGTGGCTCTTGAATGTTGCGTAAGCACGTCAGACACTTGTCTTTTGTTATGACTGCAGCCGCAGTAGGTCGCAATGAGTCGTTTGTTTTTGTCAGTGTACTGCTACATCAAACTTCTTGAAGTAAACGATCGATTTATGAATTATTAATTTAACTTTATCCTAACAGCTAACTTTATCACCCCGCGGGGTTTTGGGGTTTTGGGGTTTTGGGGAGATCG
>Ga0208544_10002910_pt1 | contig 10929 bp, 15 predicted proteins | sample DEB08_DNA_9_FD_184526 | JGI IMG/M metagenome (GOLD analysis project Ga0208544, IMG submission 184526) | Aqueous microbial communities from the Delaware River and Bay under freshwater to marine salinity gradient to study organic matter... | ecosystem: Environmental > Aquatic > Marine > Coastal ...
CCCAAAACCCCAAAACCCCAAAACCCCGCTCGGTGTCTAGCTGATTGAAACATAGAATAGAGTGTTTAGTTTTTAGATTAGAATATAATTTTAACATTAAGCAATTTCCTTCATTAACCAAATGAGTGAAAAGATACACGATTAAAAACCCACCCAAGATGAAGTAGTCTCTTCGCCGGAGCAAACTCCTGAAGTCACCACTACTCCCTAGCCCGCCACTGACGATAAAGTTGAGCAGATCGGCGAAGCCCTACCTTCCGAAAGTTAGTTCGAGATTATGCCCATGGATGAACTTAAAGAACTCTTGGTCACCTTGAAGAAAGGTTTTCTCAGAAACTAAGAGCAAGAGGAACCCCTTCAGCGCTTCAACGAGACGATTAGCATGTTGACGGCGAGTCTACTTTCCGGGGGCGCAAAACTCTCCGAGGAGCAGTCCAAATTCATTTACGAAGAGCTGATTCTGGGAGTGGCCCGCCGCGCAGTCGAAGTCAAGACTACAAAAGATAGTTACGCGAATCTCGTCGCAGATACACTCAATTCCTTGGTTAGTCTCTTCAGTGCCGAGTTGTAGATACGCAACCACAGGCTCGCTGACACTGCCGACGCCATGAGGTACGTGTTAGATGCCTTTAAGAAGTTCTACCAGCACCATTTCCAGCAACCGTTTATCATTGACGCTAGCCAGTCGCAGCCCACCGTGGACTTGTCCGGCTTTTCCGAAGAGGAGAGGGCCTGGAGGAACAGTCTCAAAGTGGGCGACTAGATTGACGCCGTCAAAATTGACAACAACTTCATGATAAGCATGTGGACGAGAGCCGACATCCAGGAGGTCATCAGAAACACTGCGGAAGATGGAACTGCAGGCAAAATCGTGCAGATTCGTGTGCGATTCCTCAAAGACATTTCCGTCGCAGCAACTCTCCTCAACATCGACGATGCTGACAGAATAGCACCTTACGGATCTAAGACAGCTGATAGCTGGTCCTGGCGCGGAGACCTCAAGACTGGAGACAGTGTTGATGCTATGGATCGCATCAAGAGCTGGACTCTCTCGACTGTGCTTGTCGCTGAGGAGCGCGAAAACGCGAGCATGCCAATGGTGAAGGTGGGCTTGCGAACCTACCACCAGGAAGGAGACAAGGAGGACTCCATGGGCAAGTACTTTGGCTACTCAGAGAAACTTGACGAGCACATAGGTGCTTACACTGTCAGAATTCAGAAGCCCGGAACCTACACCCACCAGACCGATCTGCTGACCCAGAAAAATGTCAGCTCCACTGATAGCAAACCTAAAACTATCTCCAACGCGGACGAGCAAACGAAAAAAGAAAACAGTGTCGGAATTGACAGAGATCAAGATAAGTCCGACCTCGCCATGCTCTAGAATCCCGACCAGGTCATCTTCGCGATTGAGCGCAGCAGGTGCCGATCGACGATGCTTGTGGGCATGCTCAACAAGTTCGGAGAAGGTCAGGGCTTTGAGAAAATCCTTGATGTGATTAAAGACCCCGAGACAAACATCGAGCTCGTTCACTACCTTGTCAGCTGCGTTGAGAAGTGCAATGGCCTCTTCCACAAGTCATTCGTTGACAACTACTTGCCTAGGCTTTCGTCCGCGGTGGAGCAGAAGCTTCTGAACGCGACAGGTGCTCAACTACGACAAGTAAAGAAGGAGCGCATTGATGAGATCGTGACCATGCTGTGGCAAGAGATCATGAGTCGCGTCGTGCCCAGCTTCTAAGCTCAAGTCTCCAAGTACATTCTGAACTTGGAAATTGGAGTCGTTTTCTTGAACCAAAACTTCCTCGAGAAGAGAATCGACGGTGCAAAGCTGATCGATGCAGTCTGCAAAGCTGCCATCTTGAACAAGAACACAAGTAAGGATTTCAAAACCGGAGGCAGTGAGTCGACAGGCTTGACCGCGCAGCTCAGCGAAAAACTGAAGAGCAAAAATGTCTTGTCGCTCTTCTTCTCCAAAAAGGACTGCCACGCACAGCTCGTCCAGCGTTCCGAAGGCCTCCTCAAGCTTTTGATTGGGCAGAAAGCTCTCAACGATGAAGAAATGGAGCTCGTTTGGTCCTGCACAAGACTCGACGAAGCCATCTGCCTAAACTTTTACAAAGCCCTCAACGAGATCGGCACCCAAATTGGCTACGATGAGATTTACTTCTTCATCGAGAAGATCGTCGAGAAAGCCACCGTGAACACCAAGAGTCAAGAAGTTGAGCTTTTGCAATCTCTGGCGACAAAGAGTGTCGGTAAGGCCAATTCTAACCGCAACTAGGTCAAAGTGCTCGAGTTCCTCTTCAGCTTCCTCTTCGAAGTCAAAACGTAAGTTCAAGACCAGTTTTCTTATAATGACGTTATTTTGATATAGCGAGGACAAGGTGCTTGCGAACAAAGCAGTCGCAGCCTTCGAAGATATTTTCAGAACAGTTGACCATGACACGGCAAAGGTATTCCTCAAAAAGCTTGAAGAGAACTTGAGAAATGTAAGTGAATTCTTCCACCCTCCTCTAACCAAATTGTCTTCGTTCTCGCTTTAGCACAACTAAGGGTACATGACGATCAAGATCATCGGAAAACACTTCAAAGACTTTGTGCCCGCGCCACCTCCGGCTAGAAAAGAGGGGGAAGAAGTCGAAGAAGTTAAGTTGCCTAAAAACATTCATGAATACATTGACGGTGTCGAGAAGGAGTTCGGCCTGTTCGAGTTGCTCTTCGATGAGATCAAGTCTTACCTGACACGCGTCAGAGAGGAGGTCGAGGTGCAGGCCAAGAAGTGCGCTGAGAAAAACACTGAGCTTGACTACGAGAAAGTCTCAGAGGAGTGCCTTGTCGACCTGTTCCCTCATACTGATCAGCTCACCGTTCGCCTGAACTTCATATCTTCGTTTGCGAGCAACTCGTCGCAAGCCCTCTCCCTAGAGCAGCTGAACACCTTGTGGGACCAAGTAATCACCCACAGCTTGAAGCTGACTGCCGACCACCAAATCCTCTACAACTGGCTCCGCAAAGCCTGCGACGAGGTTTACCAGGCACGTAGCAACTTGGTCGACTTGGAAGATTTGATTGGCTTCTTTAAAGATAAGATCAGCTCCGATGACAGCAACTTCCAGAATTTGAGTATCGAGGGCTACTACTGCATTCAGAGTTTCTTCATTTTGATGAACCAGAGGGCCAAGAAGCTGATCTTGTTGGGCGATGACAAAATCGGACCACTGAACGGAACCCAGTCGATCAAAGACGCTGAGAAGAAGTACACGTCGTACTCCAACACCACCGGTGCAAAGTTCTCGTCTTACAGCTTTAACCAAAACACCAATACGGCTTCGACAGGGACAGATGCCACGGGAGGCTCCGAATCAGCGATCGATCCTGAGACAATTGAAGTGCAGGTTAGAGCAGAACCTGATCAGATGGAAGGCATCAAAGGCCTTTGGAGGATCGCTATTGACTGCGCTAACAAGAAGGTTGGCGAGTATGTCACGAGTCTTCTTCTGCAGCTGCACACGAGCGTCGACTTCGGCATGGAGGGTCTGATCCCCAAATTTGAAGACCAGTTCATAAAGAGTTGCTTCGAGATTATTAGAAACGAGAGTCAAGAAATTGATGCGCGCACCCAGGAGGAGAGAGACTTACTGCTCGCTCAATACAAAGAGTGTGGCTCAAACATAACCAAGTAAGCCAAAGTACTGCCCAAGCAAGAGAAGAGAATTAGACGCTGCCTCACGTACATCCAGATGCTCATCCAGAACTCAGAGAAGGACGGAGTCCATGGCCTGCGACCTCACGCGGCTCTCGAGCAGGGTGACTTCATCACAATCAAGTTCAACAACAGCTTCAACAGAAGTGAAGGCTACCGTCCTCAGTTTGAAATTCAGTGCTACAACAACACCACCCTCTTCGAACTCAAGAAACTTGTCGTATTCCAGCTTGCGATCAGAGCCAACACCGACGGCACGTGGGCTTACGACACACCTCCACATCCCGCACAGCTCAAACTGAGTCGTCACTCGCAAGCCAAGTTCATTCAAGACATGCACAACGGTTCGACTCTCGGAGAGTTGAAGTTCAAGACCAATGAGTAGATCAGTATCTTCCAGAAGGGAGCCCACAATGTTTCCAATGTACCCCTCTTTAACGACGAGAAGACTGATTTGAACGATAGAGCGTACTACATCTTCGGCCAGATGTTCGAAAAGTACTCGAAGGTGGACCCGGAGGACGATCTGAGAAGAATCATGACGAGTGAAGAAGTTTAGATTTTCGTCCAGGGAGCGACCAAGGAAGTCTGTGACTAGGGAGATAGGCGCATCGTGACGATCATGGCGTGGGACTCTGACGCTGATGGAAAGCTAACCCGCGAAGACTTCATCAATTTCTACAAAGACTCCTGCTTCCAGAAGATCAATGTTGTCAGGACTAACTTGACACACCATAACTACAGACACGATCTCAAACAAGCTCCTAAGCAAGGTGATAATGACAACGTGCTGTAGGAACGAAAGTCGATCCAGGAGATGCCCCGCTACAAAATGGGTTGTGATAAGAGCATCTTCGACATTTTGATGAAACTGCTCGACTACCACAACCAGGTATACCAAAGTTCCCAGGACGTTCTCAAGATGCTGGTAACCAACCCTCCTCTCTACTGGGGCGTACTTTGGCTCGAAAACAAGCCTGCGACCTATGGAGCCTTCAACTGGGACGACATCTTCGATTTCTCGAACGTGAACAAACTCATGTACTCCATCGAGATCATTGACAGCTTCTTAGTGAATGACAATTCGATGATGGACCCCAAGGTTGATGAGGCAAAGCTCAAGAATGACTGGGCTGTCAGGTTCATGGACCAAGGTGGCTTCGAGCAGTTGCTCAAATTGTTCGGAGAGGCGATCAAAATGACGCAAGACCTTGCCGAGGAAGACCACACCGAAGTAGCCAACACGAGGAAGCGCTTCTTGGACTACATGCTCAGGATAATTAAAGTGTTTATCATGGCAGCTTTGCAGTCAGAAGAGAGCTAAGAGGAAGGGCAGAACTTACTTTTGTTGAGGAAGAACTCTTCAATCGACCCCAAGAAGGCATCAGACAAGGAGTATGATACAAACAGGGAGTCACAACTGGACGTCGAAGAAAGTGCTTTCAAGACCCCGGAGAAGACCATGTCGTAGATCCCGTTCATCGGCGGTGCGCAAGGCCCTGCTCTGCCCCCAAGCGTTGCCAACAACCCCGAAGTGCAAGCTATCACACAGGAATCTCTGTTCCCTGAATCGAAACTTTCAGAGCACGAATAGCATGCTGCCGAAGACAAGGACGCAAACGCTGCCAAAACTGAAGAGGTTGTGGCTGCCACAGCTGCCTCTAACGCTGAGAAACCATTTGAGGAGACTGAGAGATTCAAGGCAATCGTTTCAAACATGAGAGAGACAGGCCTTGGTAAGCGCATCATCGAGAAGATCAACTTCCAGGAGCTCTAAGAAAAAATTCTTGACATTCTTTCGACCTTCATCTCAAAGAAGGATTACAAAAAGGAGGAGAATGCTATTATCGCAAGTGCTATGGGACTCTGGACCGCTGCCTTGGTGCGAAACCACTCTCTGATTGACGAATTCTATAAGTGGACAAGAGTAGAAGAGAAGGATGGACCTATCAAGATTACCAACGCAGAAGAATTCCTTTTCTACGGTATCTACTCGTAGAAGGCAGCCGTTGTGAGGTAGAGCTTCGAGGATGCCCTGCTTCTCATTTGCGAGAAGATCACGGACAACCAAGATGGTGAGAGACCTCTGTACTGGGTCCTCAATTTCTTGAAGAAAAAGTTCCCCGTTTCCCACGAGAAGGATACCAAGTTGTTCCAATACTGTGGCGAGTTCTTCTCTCTCTTCTCTGCGCTGGTCACCCAGTACCGTGAAGAGTGCGAAGAGAAGTTTAAAGCGGCTGAAGCTGCCAAGACCGAAGTCAAGCTTCCTACCGTGCTCAACATCAAAGAGCTGCTTTTGGAGTCAATCGAACGCATGAAAGCGTACCAGTGCGTGGAGAAGCAGAGTTCAATCTTTGAGGATAAAGTGATGGTCGGCTACTTGACTCTCGTCAGAGAATTCTTCATGATTTTCGTGGAAGACTCAGAGTATGAAGAGACCATCGAGCTCATCAATTCCACCGACCTCGCCCACGAGCTCTTCTTTGAGAATCTTTACTACGTGCCAGGCAAGACAAGAAGCTTGACTCAGAACAAGTGCAAACACAAGAACACTCGCACGATCGCGTACAAGCTCATGTACAGGACTATTAAGGCGATGAAGCCTAAGGAGGTGTGCGTCTTCCTCGAAGGCAGCCTCTGGCCAATGATCAAGGACTTGGATAGACCTACCAAATGGCGCCATCAGCCTTCCGATAAGACCAGGACCGTCTTCGCTGGAATCAACAACCTCGGCTGCATTTGCTACATGATCTCGATGCTGCAGCAGTTCTACATGATCCCCCAATTTAGATACCTTCTCCTCCAGGCTGAGGACAACAAGCCAGTCGAATTGAAGGAGTACAAGGGCCGTCAGGTTGACGATAACTTGCTTCACCAGCTTCAGAAAATGTTCGGTTTCCTTGAGAAGACAGAGCGGTAGTCATACGACCCCACCGAATTCTGTTTCGCTTACAAAGATGATGAAGGTAAGCCAACCAACACTAGCATCCAGTGTGACTCCCAAGAGTTCCTCAACTACTTCTTCGACCGCATTGAGAACCGGCTGGCACCCACCTCACAGAAGTACCTCACGCAAGATGTCTTCCGTGGGCGCACCTGTTCCCAACTTGTCTGCAAGTCATGTGGCTACACAAAAACTAACGTCGAGCATTTCTACAACCTCTCGGTCGAAGTCAAGAATAAGACTAACCTGTACGAGAGTCTCGAAAAGTAGCTCGAAGGATCGGAAATCTCCGACTACGAATGCTCTGGTTGCAACAAAAAAGTCGACATCCAAAAGCGTAACATTCTCGCAGACACCCCCAACGTGCTGATCGTTCACCTGCAGAGAATCGTGTTCAGTTTTGACACCTTTAACAATGAGAAGATCAACACCAAGTTCGAGTTCCCCAACATCCTCGACCTCAACAAGAACTCTTTCAAGGAGACTATGAAGAAGGAGGGCAAGACGAAGGAAGACTTCAGCGATAACAAGGAATTGCAGGATCTGTTCGACATTGAAGACGACTCGTACATTTACAGGTTGGTCGGTGTCAACATTCACACGGGCACGGCTGACCATGGTCACTATTACTCGCTGATCAACACGAAGAGGGGCAGTGACGAGCCCGACCCAGTCGAGAAAGAAGATGCATGGCTCGGCACTCACAAGGACACATGGAGGAAGTACGATGACGAGTCTGTCTCCTTTTTCTCCTTCAAAGACGTAGCCACTGACGCCTTCGGTGGAGACCAAACAAGTGTGACAAAGACGGAGGTTGAAAATTTCTTGAACGACCAGAATGCCGCTTGGGGCAAGAGTGCCTACATGCTATTCTACGAGTGCAAGAAAAAGAAACCAATCAGGCAGGTCAAGGTTGTCAAGACCGAAACTGAAGATGAAAACGTGACTAAGCAGGATTCGGCTGAGACGTAGCCTGAAGATGCTGTGATGGCTAAGTCAGACGAAGAGAAGGAGCCCGAGGTGTTTGAGCACGACTACCGCAAAGTGGAAGCTGTGATTCCAGATTGGATCTAAAAGTTGGTCACCAAGGACAACACTGACTTCGTGATCGACAGGCAAGTCTTCCACGAGCAATTCTTCTTCCTGATCAAGCTCATCCTGCAGTACATCGGCAGCGACTTGGTCATGACCTAGCACAAGTACGACTTCAGCTACTACCCCTACTTTGACAAGGTCAAAGAGCTAGCTCTCGAGATCGGCCAAAAAACTGTTTTCGACTTCCTGACTCACTACTACGCAAACGCGAACCTGTCACCCATCACGGACTCGATGAACTCCATCATGACCTTCAGCGACTCGTACGTGTCCTTCACCACGATGAACAAAGAATCAGTGCTGATCGCGTTCATCAAGAAGCACTACCTCGCAGACCACTGCGAATACTTCTTCGACATCATGTTCAACTGTGTCGACAAGTCAGCTCGCTTCTACGCCGCGAAGAGCACGTCTAACCTGATCAACAAGGCGTTCAAGATATGGGGAATTTGCAGCGAAGACGAGAAGACGAAAGACCATCCGAGAGTTCTTGAGCTCTACAAGGTCATCGACGAATTTATGACCCTCGTGCTCTACAAGATTCACGAAAAGGACTGCCAGAAACAGTGGTCCAAGCTGGAGAACTACTTCACCTTGCTGGAGGAGATTGGAACTGCTGGCAGGTACCAGACTGCGTACTTCTTGCAGAAATTGGACTTCGTGACTGACATTTGTGACGTCATGATGGGAAACTAGTCTCCCAAACACGAAAAGGAAAAGGAGACCCGTATCTCGATGGGCGGTATGGCCAACCCCGCGCCATTTGCTCCTCTCGTCACTCTCGCAAGTCACCTCATCAGATCCCAATACACTTCAAGTATCAACAAGGCTGTCCAAGATGGAGAGCCCCTCCCTGCCACCTTCGAAACCTTCAAAGACGAGAAAGAGCCCACTCACGAGCGCACTTTACTCAAGGAAAAGTTTGAGCTCCCTCAGGAAGCGTTTGACTTCTTTACGAACAACGAAATCTTCAAAGACGTCTTCAGCCACAACTTTGCGATCGAACACTTCGGCAAAGCCCTCGCCCATCTCTGCTTCAACAACTACAAGTTCTCTAAGCGCATTTGCTAGGTTCTCTTGAAGAGCATTGTTAACAGTTCCTACGAGAAGGTCCAGCAGTACCTTGAAGTGGTCAAAGAAATCGTCGTTCTCAAGGAGGGCGCCGGTAGCCCTCTACCTAGACTGCGACTGGAGTGGATCTTCGGTCATGGTTTCTTGAACTACGTCAGCTCCGGTGACGACCTCAGATTTGGTCTCATCATGTTGGGCCACAACATCAAAGATGAGGTTTACCAGTTAAAGAGCATGCTGACTTACGACCCCGACAACGACAACTCCTTGCTTCATTTGCTCTGGCGCTACCAAGGCCGCATGAACACGTATGCCGTGAACTGCCTCGTGCACTTGACCGCGATCATCACGTCTGACGAGAGCATCATGGCGTACTTTGCAACCTTGCCCGGAGTCAACTACACCTACGCCAGGTACACAGACTGGATCCAGCCATACCTGAAAGAGTAGCTGGCCTACCAGAATGCCAGCTAGTACCCCGTCTCGGGCATGAAGGAGTCGATTGAAAAGATTATGACTCAGCTCGAGATCTACGAAGCCTACCTCCAGAAAATCGACTCACCTGAGGTGCTTGACCAGGTTGCCGTCAAGCTTGACTTTGACAAACCTGCAGGTGGACAGACCCAACAGATCGAGGAAGTGAAGCAGGAACCTCAAGATACGATCGATACCACGACAGCTGCCACAGAGGGTGCAAAGCCAACCGTGGACCCAGTGATTAAGTGCAACCCTCAACCTGTGCTCATCTTGAGAGGAAATGACGAGTCCTACATCAACATGGTAGAGAATGAAGGCGTCCTGCTTTCACTCTCTTACCTCAACTGTGAGTACGTCATGAGCCAGCCTAACCTGAAGACAAACCTTGCCGTCGCGGAGAGCTTCCTAAACAAGTACACGCGTGTTGGCCCCAGCACTGGTGGAACGTCTGCCGCAGCCATGATTCGTGAACGTGAAGAACAAATGCAGCAGCAAGCAGTCGGAGGAAAGTCAAGCTTCAAGGACAAGCTGGTGAATGCGGCTGTCGAGGATGCAAAGGTGAACCCACAGAGCGAGCAGCCCTCAGAGCTGGACGGCCCTATCGGCGGCGTTGTCAGAGACGACAACGACCAGTGGTAGATCGTGTAAGGTAAGGACGATGCGCTCAATGTGAGCAACGAAGCCATCTAAGATGATGTAGACAGGGGCTACTAGGGAGACCTGGAGGCCGCTGACCTTGGCAGTGCTGTGAGTAAGGGAGCTGCGGGTGTCGATGTTGTTGTTTCAGGGGCTGGTGGGGTTCAAAACGAGTAGGGCGCGCCTAAGGACTTAGACGACTCCTTTGAGGACTGGCAGGGAGACCAGGTTCACACTTGCCGTGACTTGGTTTACAAGTTGAGTTTGAGCAACACCACCGAGAACCCGATTATGTACAAGATAAAGTTCAGTGAGAAGCAGAACCACGCCGCAGATTTGAACCTCAACTGGCCTAGGAGCGGCATCAAGGGCACTCTCGGGGCTAACGAGACGGCAGTCATTGCGCTGATCGAGAAGACGACACCCACGCAGCTGGCGATGTCGGGAAAGACAGAAATTGAGAAGCTCGACGTGAAGCTGAGCTGGAAGTTAGACATCCAGAAGATCGCCGACGCAGAAAAGAAGGCCGAAAAGGAGGCCGAGGCATCCAAGAGGGGTGTCCAATTCAACGAGAACGTGACGACACTTCCCACTACGGATGCTGTCACCGCCACAGGAGCGCAAACTGGCGATTCGGGAGCGCACGCAGTCGAATTTGACCCGTAGGACTACATGGCAGACACCGCAGGTGCTCAAGAGAAGAACTGTGCCGCTTGTACAGTGCTGAACCCCATCGCAGCTTCAGTTTGCAGCCTGTGCTATACTGAATTTAACAAGTGAAAAGCTTGTGAATGAATAAACAAAACAATCTTTCTTCAACCATTAACTGAGACACACGCCTACTCTTTTATTTTTATTCTATTATTATAAATACTCCATGCGACACTCCTTTAAAACACAACCATAAATCTCCCAGACTTTTAATACTCAGAATAACGCCAATTGCCAAACATAGCCAAGCATGGGGTTTTGGGGTTTTGGGGTTTTGGGGTTTTTGGGG
>Ga0208544_10002912_pt1 | contig 10922 bp, 6 predicted proteins | sample DEB08_DNA_9_FD_184526 | JGI IMG/M metagenome (GOLD analysis project Ga0208544, IMG submission 184526) | Aqueous microbial communities from the Delaware River and Bay under freshwater to marine salinity gradient to study organic matter... | ecosystem: Environmental > Aquatic > Marine > Coastal ...
CTCTAAATCGGTTTTTGGATAAGGCACACTAATATTAATGGCACTACTATTAAAACTATTAAATGCAGCAAAACTATAATGCACTACAAAACCTCCTAAATCATTTTTGTCGACAGGAATACTAATCGTTTTTTTGTTATTATTTAATTGAATGACTTCAGTTTTAATAACCTTATGGTCTTTTTCTATGTCAATAGTTACCTTAATATTTGCAGCTGAAGCAAAGGTTAACATGGCTGTGTCTCCAATCTTGTAAGTTGATTTGTCTGTAGTAGCTGTAAATAATTGATGGTCTGAAATTTGTTTGTCATTATCACCATACAATGTCGTTTTTACTTGATCTTTAACCTCTTGTCCAAACTTGTCTTTGGTTCCTAAAACCATAATATATTGTCCAGACTCCCATTTTTTTAAGTTCCCAAGGTTGAGTGCTTTGGAGTCTTCAGTATCAAATGATTTTTCAAAAACGAGCTCACCTTTTTTCCATTGATTGCTATCGTGTTCATTGTTATAAGCATCGTGTGGAAACAACTGTTTAAATTCAGTTTCAGACAACACTTGATAATCTGGTGCTTGCCAAGGACGTTCCCTCAACACAAAGCTTGGAGCGATGAGTTTATAGATTTTTATACTTCCTTTTGCTGCTACAAATTCACCATTAAGATTTTTTGTGTCAATACTTAATATATGGTCTTTTTGGGTTTTATCTAATGTTGCATCTACTGAAACATTGGCTGTTAATGCATGATAACCAACATTTACAATAGTAGTCGCGCTTCGTGTTTCGCCATTTAAGTCGGTTACATCAGCTGTGACTTCATAATTAAAAATAGGTAAGCTTGCTTTATCAACGCTTTCGTCTGGTAATGCTTTAAAAGTGATTTCAAATTCGCCTTTCTCATTGGTGATACTTTCTCCATAAGTGATTTCTTGTGGTTCGCTATTAAACCATGGACGATACCAAAAATACCATCGTGGATACTGCACTTTTCTATGCACACGATATACGACTTTTGCATCAGTAATGTTGCTTCCTGCATAAGCTAAAGCGTTTCCTTTTACAGTAACAGAATCATTGATTTTATAAGTTTCCGTTACAGGATTAAAGGTGGTTTCAAATTTTGGACGTTTGTATTCTTCGACTGAAAAGTAACTTTGGGTTTGCAGGTTTTTAGTATCTGACTTTAATTCGATTCTATAAGATCCTGTTAAACCATTATTTGGAAGGATAAATTCTCCTGAGACAGAGCCAAAATCATTAGTGTTTAAATCAAGGTTAGCAATTTCTTCACCATTAACGTTGTACATGATTGCTGTCATTTTTTCATTTCCCAAGACTTCAGATTTTCCATCTTCCGTTTTCATGGCAATACCTTTAAAATAAACAGTTTGTCCAGGCCTGTAAATACTTCTATCTGTAAATAGAAACGAACGATACGTTATTTTTTCTTCATCAGTGTTATTGTAATATCTGTATAAGTTGTAGTTATCAAAATAAGCATTCTCATCTTTGTTTTCGACTTCAATATCTAGTTGCCAACGATCGTTTGTTTTTGTAATTGAAATCTCTCCAAGAGCATTTGTAATTTTTCTATCAGTACGATTAGAATAATTATTTCTCTGAAAGGTTAAGGTCACTTTAGCATTAGCAATTGGCGCTCCATTATTTCTATCAATCACTTGGTAGATATATTGGTTTTCATCACTTCTATCTACAACAGCCATGTTAGTTATTTGTATGGTCGAGAAGGTAAAAGTGTCTTCTTTATCACTTTCAGGAGATGCAAATACTACATAATAGCCGTTGCTTAAAGCTGGCAAAATAACTTCAGTAGCATGTGTTTGGTAATCATTTTCATTACGTAACTTACTTTCCCATTGCTTGGTAATTTTAAGGCTCTTGATATAAGCTAATTGTTCTTCCTTTCTATAAGTTTTGTTCAGCTTTTCAAGCTGCTTTCTACTTAATTCTAATACCTTGAAATTAAGATTATCAAAATTCTTATAACGAATTAGGATTCTAGATTTTGTATTAATTGGCAAATGACTTTCAGCAGTAATTTGCAATGTGTTTTGAAGGATTTGCTGTTTTAAAATTTTACATTTTTCTGCACCTTTACTAGCAGGAAACTTGTTAATTACAGTATCACACAAATTCATTGCTTCTTTTAGCTTCCAACGTGTAGTTTCATTAGTCGAAGGCTGGAAAGTATTGCCTTGTTGCACATAGATAGACGCAATTTCAAAGTCGTATAAAGCCGAAACTTCATGTGACTGTAATCGTTCCCTTTCAGATTTTAAAGATTCTAATAGTTTAGTGTCTTTATCTGTAAAAGTTGCATGTTGCTTGACATATAATAAACGTTTAATATTAACATCTGCAAGCGCATAAGGTAAATTATCTTTTAAATGAAATTTCGTTAATTCTTGATATAATTTCAAAGCTTGCAGCTCTAACGATGTGCTGTCTTTTGATGAAATGTCTTGTCGTGAAAAACTTTTAACATCACTTAAAAATTGTTCGTTATCAATCTCAAATTTATAAGCAGGTTTCGTAATGCTATTTTCAGATGTTGAATAATACTCTAAAGCGTTATGCGCTAAAAAATCAAATAGTGTTGGCCTGAAGGTTTTGGAATCTTCTTGATTAATTAATAACTCATCATAAGATTTTAAATCTTCAAGTTGTAATAATAATTGTTGCTCCAGAGAATTTTGATAATGTAAACTGATTTCAGCAAACAGCGTTTGTAAATCCCAAGTTCTAAAATCATCCTTATCAACTTTTTCTGAAGTATTTGTGCGATTATAAAATTTATATCTGTTTTGCTGAAAATATTGCCAATACAAGTTGGCTAATACGTTTTCTAATATGTTTTTTGTTGGAAATTCATTTGTATTAATTTGGCTTTTGAAATCATTAATAACCTTAAGTTGTGAGTCTTCTTCAAGAATTAGTGCGAACTTACTTTTAAATAGAAGAGCCTTTATGAATTGTAAATTATTATCATCTGTTTTTGCTTTTTCGCTAATGGTTTCAACAACTTTTAAGGCAGATTGTGGCAAACCTTCAACTTCAAATTTTTCAACAGATTTCCATAAATCTGAATAATTATTTTGTGAATGGCTTAGGTTTGCAAAAAGCAGAATCATTATGATGGTAATTGTTTTGTTCATGTTTATTAATTTTTCACGATAATACGTTCAAAATGTGTTCCAAAAAATACGAAATGAGTGAAATGCATCGTTGGATGAGTAAAGTTACCTTTTTTTAAAGTCAGGAAGAAAGTTTAATTTTGCATTTTCAACATAATAGCTAATGAAGAAGTTTTTGTTTTTATTAATGTTTCCAATGTTTAGCTTTTCACAATCTATTGTGAAAGAGATAAATCAACTATTCCAACAAAAGCAGTTTGTACAAGCAGAGCAAGTGGCGAGTTCTTATGTGTTTCAAAATCCAAATAATTTAAATGCCATCGAACTTCTTGGTGATGCTTTTGGTCATCAAAAAAAATGGGATGATGCTATTGAGCAATATAAAAAGCTTGTTGAAGCTAAAGGCAATAATGCCAATTATCACTATAAACATGGAGGCGCTTTAGGTATGAAAGCACTTGAAGTTAATAAATTTAAGGCTTTAGGTATTATAGGTGACGTGAAAGAGGCTTTTCTTAAAGCAGCTGAATTAGACCCAAAACATATTGACGTACGTTGGGCTTTGGTAGAATTGTATATGCAATTACCTGGGATTATTGGAGGCAGTAAAACGAAATCACTTAAATATGCAGATGAGATGGAACAACTCTCAAAAGTTGATGGATATCTAGCAAAAGGCTACATTTATGAATATGATAATGATCCAGAACTTGCTGAAAGCTATTATAAGAAAGCTATTAAAGAAGGAGGTTCTTTAATCTGCTATGAAAAACTCACTAATTTGTATGAATCTGAGAAACAACCAGAAAAGGCCATTGCTAATATTGAGGAAGCTTATGAGAAACACAATAAAAATAATTTACGTTATCAAATAGGAAAGGTAAGTGCAGATTACAATATTGAATTGGATAAAGGAGAACGTTGCTTAAAAATGTATATTGATAACCACTCTGTAAAAGATGGTGTGCCAATTGAATGGGCATATTATAGATTGGCACAAATTCAAAAAAACAGAAAGAACAAAGCAGAAGCTTTAAAATGGATTGATAAGGCACTCGATGTTCGTTCAGATTTTAAACAAGCCCAACAAGAGAAGGAAAAAATACTTTCGCTTTAAACCCCATAAATTTATTAATAGGTTTATTTATTTTCTTAAATAAATTATAAATTTCTTTGATTATTTGGAAAAATGATAGTAATACTATTATATTTGCAATCAAAATAATTAATAATGATGAATTTACTTTCAAATATTAAAATTTCAGTTCCTGATAAAATCTTTATCAAGGATCCAGAGTCATCAAAATTAGGTAAGAGAATTATTGAGCATAGTATCCTTCTAATTGATGAAATTGGTTTTGATAGTTTTACCTTTAAAAAGTTAGGTCAGCTAATTGGGTCTAACGAAAGCTCAATTTATCGCTATTTTGAAAGTAAACACAAATTATTACTGTACTTAACATCTTGGTATTGGTCTTGGATTGAATATCAACTAGTTTTTGCAACTCATAATATTTCAGATCACAAAGAGAAAATAGAAAAAGCTATTGAGATAGTTGCAAGAACCATCAAAGAGGATTCTAATTTTTCTCATATTAATGAGGTTATACTCAACCGAATTATTATTAATGAAAATTCTAAATCTTATCTCACAAAAGAAGTAGACACTGAAAATAGAGAAGGTTATTTTGTAGTTTATAAAAGATTAATAATGCGGTTTAGTGATATGATTTTAATGGTTAAACCTAATTATCAATTTGCCTCTAGTCTTGCTAGTACTATTGTTGAAAGTGCTCTTCATCAACATTTTTTAAAAGAACATTTTCAGTCGATCACAAATTGTAACGATGCAGTTTCTCCATCGCACTTTATAAGCCACCTTACGTTAAGCACTTTAAGATAATTACATGAAAGATAAAAATATTTTAACGCCATGGCAGCGCCTTTTTGGCTTGCTTAAATTAGAAAGAAGAGCGGTAATGCAAGTACTATACTATGCCATTTTTGCGGGTTTAGTTTCGTTGTCTTTACCATTAGGAATACAGGCAATCATTAATTTGATACAAGGTGCTCAAATTACTACGTCATGGATAGTTTTGGTAATATTAGTAACACTAGGTGTTGCATTTGCAGGTGTTTTGCAACTTATGCAAATGCGAATTATTGAAACTATACAGCAACGTGTTTTCACAAGGGCATCTTTTGAGTTTACATTTCGTTTTCCAAAAATTGAAATGAATGAACTACGTAATTACTATCCACCAGAATTGGCAAATCGATTTTTTGATACACTAACTGTTCAAAAAGGATTATCAAAAATATTGGTAGATGTTCCAGCTGCAGTTTTACAAATTATTTTTGCTTTGATATTGCTGTCATTTTACCATCCATTTTTTATCTTATTTGGAATATTACTGTTGTTGCTAGTGTATGTGGTTTTTAAGTTTACGGCTCAAAAAGGAATGCAAACAAGTCTTGAAGAATCTAAAAACAAATATAAAGTAGCACATTGGATTCAAGAAGTAGCAAGAACAGTTGTGAGCTTTAAGCTTTCAGGCAGAACAAGCCTTGCATTAGATAAAAATGATGAATTGGTTACAGAATATCTAAACGCCAGAGAAAGTCACTTTAAAATTCTAGTATTCCAGTTTATTCAAATGATTGGCTTTAAAGTTATAGTTACTGCTGGATTATTAATTATTGGAGGCGCTTTAGTACTTAATCAGGAAATGAATATTGGGCAATTTGTTGCTGCCGAAATAATTATTTTATTAGTAATTAGTTCTGTTGAAAAACTTATTTTAGGTTTAGAATCATTTTATGACATTCTAACGTCGTTGGAAAAAATAGGGCAAGTCGTTGATAAAAAATTAGAAAATCAAACAGGCGAAACACCAATTTTTAAAGATGATTTTTTAATTGAATTAAAAGAGGTTACTTATAATGTGACTAATAGAGATAAAAACATTCTTGAAGGTATAAATTTAAATATTCCAGCTAAATCTAGCTTATTAATTAGAGGAGAAAGTGGTTCAGGAAAATCAAGTCTATTGCGATTAATTGCAGGAGTAATTAATCCAACTGGAGGCAATATATTTTTAGATAATTTTTCATTACAAAATTTGCATATAAATAAATATAGGTCTCAGATTGGGCTGTCTTTATCTGAAGAAACACCTTTTGAAGGAACATTAAGAGAAAATATAACTTTTGGAGATTCTAGTATCTCAGATGAAGACATTTTTTGGGCAATAGAAAAAACTGGACTTACTGAATTTGTAAAGGAATCACCAAAGGGTTTAAATACCTTCATTAAACCTGAAGGAAAGCAATTATCATATACTAAGTCTAAAAAAATAATTTTGGCAAGAGCTATCGTAACTAAACCTAAGATTTTAATTCTTGAAGACCCATTAGATCAGTTTGAGGCTGAAGAATCAAAACGCATAATAAGTTTCTTATCAAATAACGAGAATCCTTGGACATTAATTATTGCGAGTATGAATGAAAGGTGGGGAAATGTATGTAATAATACTATTACACTTAAAAACGGAAAAATTATTTAATCTGATTTATTATGCTAAATATATCTCACAATTCAGTAAATAAGTATTTTAATATTTCAGATTATAAATCTGGACAAAAGACTTTAGATAAAAAATATTATAAATATTTTAATAAATTTTTATTAGGCTTCGCGATTTTCTGTATTATTATTTTGTTTTTTCCTTGGACTCAAAATATCTCGGGAAAAGGTCAAGTAACCACATTAAAGCCCGATCAAAGACCACAAACAATTCAATCTCAAATTCCAGGTCGAATTGAAAAATGGTATGTTCAGGAAGGTGATTATGTAAAAAAAGGAGACACAATCTTAGAGATTTCAGAAGTAAAAAGTGAATATTTCGATCCTAATTTGGTTGAGCGAACAGGAGAACAATTAGCAGCGAAATCGTCGTCGGTAAATTCATATACTGAAAAGGTTAAAGCACTAAATAGACAAGTTGCTGCTTTATACAATGAGCGTGATTTAAAGTTAGAGCAGGCGAAGAATAAATTATTGCAGGCGAGACTTAAAGTAAAAAGTGATAGTATTGATTTAGAAGCTGCTAAAACAAATATTAGCATAGCTCAAAAACAATATGATAGAACGTTAACCCTTCAAAATGAAGGATTAAAAGCCGTAAAGGATGTTGAAGAAAAACGTTTAAAACTTCAAGAAACTCAAGCAAAGCTTATTTCTCAAGAAAACAAACTCTTAGCTAGTGAAAATAATATTATTAATGCTCAAGTAGAAATTTCAAGTACTTTGGCTTCTTACAATGATAAAATTGCAAAATCTCAAAGTGATAAGTTTACTGCTGAGTCAAGTCAATTTGACACAGAAGCCCAAGTTAGTAAATTAGAAAACGAATATTCTAATTACGAAATGCGTAATCGACTAAAGTATGTAACTGCACCTCAAAATGGCTATATAAACAAGGCTATTATAGGAGGATTAGGTGAGACTTTTAAAGAAGGGCAAAGTTTGGTAGGCATTATGCCAGCCCAATATGACTTGGCAGTAGAAACGTTTGTCGAGCCAATTGATTTGCCATTACTCCATATTGGAGAAAAAGTAAGAATACAGTTTGATGGTTGGCCTGCAATAGTTTTTAGTGGTTGGCCAAACGTATCCTATGGAACCTATGGAGGAGTTGTTGTTGCTATAGAAAATTTTATAAGTGACAATGGAAAATATAGAGTCTTGTTGGCATCAGATAAAGGAGATAATGAATGGCCAGAGGCAGTTAGAGTTGGTTCTGGAGCAAAAACTATGGCATTGCTAGATGATGTGCCAATTTGGTTTGAATTATGGCGTCAATTAAATGGTTTTCCACCAAACTATTATCAACCAAAAGGAATTATCGAAAAACCTTCAAAATAACATTATGAAAAATCTAGTCCTGATAATATGTTTTTGTTTTGGTTCTGTATTAATTGCACAGGAAGATAACTCTGTTTTACGATTTGATGAGTATTTAGGCTATGTAAAATCATATCATCCAATTGTAAAGCAAGCAACCCTTATTATTGATGAAAGTCAAGCAAAACTCATGAAAGCCAGAGGTGCCTTTGACCCCAAAATGGAAGTAGATTATGATAGAAAGACATTTAAAGGCTCAGAATATTATGATAAGTTAAATGCCTCGTTTAAAATTCCAACATGGTATGGTATTGAATTAAAAGCAAACTTTGAAGAAAATGAAGGCTTGTTCATAAATCCTGAAGGTGTATTACCACAGGATGGTTTGTATAGTGCAGGAGTATCGTTTTCTGTGGCTCAAGGATTGCTTATAAATGAACGCATGGCATCAGTTAAGCAAGCCAAATTATTTAAAGAGCAAGCTAAAGCTGATAGAGATATTTTGGTAAACAATATTTTGTATGAAGCGTCTTTAGTGTATTTTAATTGGTTGAAAGTTTATAACGAAGTACGAGTTTATGATGATTTTTTAGTCAATGCAAAGTTGCGTTTTAATGGCATAAAGAAAAGTGTTGAAGAAGGAGAAATTGCTGCAATAGATTCTATTGAAGCTCGCATTATTTTAAATGATAGGCACCTCAATCTAGAAAAATCGAAAATAAAATTAACTAAAGCTTCTTTAGAGCTTTCCAATTACTTATGGTTAGATAATAATATTCCAGTAGAATTACAGCCAAATGTTATTCCAGATATTGATAGTGAAGCGATAATTGATAATAGTTTGCAAGTATCAGAATTTGCATTAGGTAGTTTTAATATAGAAGAACATCCTAAGCTGCAATCACTAGGTTTTAAATATGATAGATTAAATATTGATAGGCGCTTAAAAGCAAATATGTTACTTCCTCAAATTGATTTGCAATACAATTTTTTATCGCAAACGCCAGAGATGGCAAACTCGTTTAATACTGTAAATTATAAAACAGGAATTAGCATGAGTTTCCCTTTGTTTTTGCGAAAAGAGAGAGGCGATTTAAAATTGGCAAAATTAAAGATGGCCGATTTAGAATATGAAATAAACAGCTCTAAGGTAATCATCAAAAATAAGATTAATGCTATCAAGCAAGAGTTAGAATCTTATGTGCTTCAAAATAATTTAACAACTACTATAGTTCAAGATTATGAAGCTTTAGTAATAGCAGAAGAGCGAAAATTTGCCATGGGAGAAAGCTCATTGTTTTTGGTAAATACAAGGGAAGGTAAGCTTATTGATGCTAAAATAAAGGCGATTGAATTACAAAATCAGTATTTTTCAACTAAGGCATTATTATTTAATAGTTTGATAGTAAATCCTAGTTTATAAAAATAGTTCGCTCATAAATTTAGTATATTTACGTGCTTATAAATTAAGTTTATGAATGTACATTTTATTGCTATTGGTGGTGCTGCAATGCATAATTTAGCCATAGCACTTCACAATAAAGGATATAAAATAACAGGAAGCGACGATACGATTCATGATCCATCAAAATCACGATTAGAAGCTAAGGGTTTATTGCCAGAATCGTTTGGGTGGTTTCCAGAAAAGATTACTCAAAATATAGATGCTATCGTTTTAGGAATGCATGCTAAAATTGATAATCCTGAGTTATTAAAAGCTCAAGAATTAGGATTAACAATTTATAGTTATCCTGAGTTTTTATACGAACAATCTAAAAATAAAACACGAGTTGTTATAGGAGGAAGTCATGGAAAAACGACTATTACTTCCATGATTTTACATGTAATGCACTATCATGATCGCGATGTAGATTATATGGTTGGCGCTCAATTAGATGGTTTCGATGTGATGGTAAAACTCACTGAAGACAATGATTTTATTGTTTTAGAAGGCGATGAATATTTAAGTTCGCCAATTGATAGACGTCCAAAATTTCATTTATATAAACCGAACATTGCATTATTAAGTGGCATAGCTTGGGACCATATTAATGTATTTCCAACCTATGATAATTATGTAGAACAGTTTAGCATTTTTGTAGATAGTATTATAAATGGAGGTAGCATTAATTACAATGAGGAAGATGCAGAAGTAAAGCGCGTTGTTGAAGCTTCTGAAAATACCATTAGAAAACTACCTTATCACACACCAGAATATACGGTTGAAAATGGGATAACTCTATTAGAAACTCCGGAAGGATCATTGCCAATTGAAGTGTTTGGGAAACATAACTTAAATAATCTTGCAGGAGCGAAGTGGATTTGTCAACACATGGGAATTGATGAAGACGATTTTTACGAAGCCATATCAACGTTTAAAGGTGCAAGCAAGCGTTTAGAAAAAATTGCTGAAGGTAAAAACAGCGTGGCTTATAAAGATTTTGCACACTCACCGAGTAAAGTAGAAGCAACCACGAATGCTGTAAAAGAACAATACCACGATAGAGTAGTAGTGGCATGTTTAGAATTGCATACATATTCTAGTTTAAACGCAGAATTTTTAAAGGAATATAAAGGTGCTTTGGATGCAGCAGATGTCGCTGTGGTATTTTATTCACCTCATGCAGTAGAAATTAAAAAACTAAAAGAAGTTACTCACGAACAAATTGCAATTGCTTTTGAACGTGATGATTTAATTATTTATACGAATCCAGACGATTTTAAAGCGTATCTTTTTTCTCAAAACTTTGAAAATAAAGCGTTGTTATTAATGAGTTCTGGGAATTATGGAGGATTGGATTTTGAAGAAGTTAAGTCTTTAATAGAATAATTTACAATAAATTAAAAAAGTAAAACAGAT
>Ga0208544_10002913_pt1 | contig 10921 bp, 17 predicted proteins | sample DEB08_DNA_9_FD_184526 | JGI IMG/M metagenome (GOLD analysis project Ga0208544, IMG submission 184526) | Aqueous microbial communities from the Delaware River and Bay under freshwater to marine salinity gradient to study organic matter... | ecosystem: Environmental > Aquatic > Marine > Coastal ...
CCCCAAAACCCCAAAACCCCGCGGTCTGCATTGACTGGACTATAAATGAATTGTACTGGTTGAAGTAATTATAATTAAAAATAAGAAGATTTTGATTGAATTCAAATGCAAAGTACATCCAATTTGAACAACCAAAGTGTTGGCAACCCCAACGACCCAGATGATTTGGCCGGTTTTGATGAAGAATACGAGAACCCTGCCGTTGTTTTCGAGCAACGCATTGCTTAGGAGTTGGCCTAGTCACAGGCTGAGATTGAGAAGCATACCAAGAACGACAGAGACCTCACCCGCAAGGACACGATTTAGGTGTGCGTTGAGATTCTGAAACGCGTGCAAGCAGCCGCCACTGAGCTGAACGAGCAGCCCGAGCAGACCCGCGAGAAGCTTTACTACCTCACCTTCAACTCCACCGTGCTAATCTTCCGCTTGTGCAGCACCATGCGCAAGGCAGGCTACGCTAAAGAAGCCACCACCTTCCTGGCATTCAACATCTTGTGCCTCGACAACAGCCTCATCCTGACAACGGTCAAGTACCTTGACTGGCGTGTGCTGAACTATGTTGAGCTTGGGCGCGCCTATGCCGACCTCACGGCATTCAAAGCAGCCGTCAAGGTCATCGGTTACGGAATCACGAAGGTGCTCTATGCCAAGAAAATCGAGGAGCAGGACCCTCCAGTTCCCGAAGGATCCAAAGAGACGCTTGTCGAAGGCTTGAGAGTGTTGAGAACCCAAGAGCTTAAGTACCAGCTCCAGGCCGGTGCCCTTAACGCCGAAACCTGGAGGAAGAAGCTAGAGGAGGTGTTCAGCGTGAACAAGTACCATCGCAGTCTCGCCATCGTCGAGTGCCTCTCCCTTAACGACGTCAATAACTGCCACTTAGTGCAGAGGAACGCCAAGCACCTCGGTGTCAAGACCCAGTGTCTGAAGGTCGCCATCGAGCTGATCAAAGCCGACATCTTGCTTGTGAAGAACGCGCTCATTTAAATTCATGAAAAGAAGAAGCGCGACAAGGAGAAGAAGGAGAAGCTCGTCAACAGAGAGGAAGACATGGACCTTGATGAGTTGCTCGACAAGTACAAGTCCCTCGACAATGAGATGATCAAGGAGAAGGACTGGAAGTTCGCGGGCTACAACGTGCCCATCGAGGTTCACGTGGAGCTGCTCAAGCTTTGCTTCGAGGCCCAGATGTGGACCGAGTTCGACCTCCTCCTCGATCCCGCACTCGTTCGTCTGAAGTTCAGACGTTACGAAGTTCCATTCTTGGCAACAGTCGATATTTAAATGTCGGCTACTAAAATTTCAAATGTTCCTAACGGATTTGAAAAGTTGCCAAAAGACCTTAATGCCGCAAATCTGAGAATTGAGTTGAAAAAGCTTAGAGCTTCCGCGCAAAAGGATCTTGGTGGCGACGAAACTCCTGAGAAACCTTCCGACAAGTCAAAGAAGGCGGAAGCGCCCAAGAAGGAGGAACCCCCTGCAAAGGGAAAGACCCCTGCCAAAAACGACCCCAAGGGTAAGGGTAAAGGCGGCAAAGACGCTCCTGCTGCAAAGCAAGAGGAGAAAAAGCAGCAACAGAACGACTCCGAGGAAAATGATGTGAACGCTACTGACAGAGAGCTCAAGCTGATCCAGCACATCTACGTCAACATGCTCCTGCAGCGGACCAAGAATCCTCAGAACGCCATCGTTGGCCTCGATGTTGTCCTCGCTGACGAGGCAATCGGCCCCGATCTTCCTGAAAACCATTTTGCTGTCGCCGTGCCAGTCAGACAACACCCAGGCTCATACGAGAAATCGAAATTGATCCCCTACATCGTTTTCAGAAGAACTGCCAACTCTCTGATCGATGAAGAAGACAGTCTTTCGATTGTGACTGACGTGTAGATTTTGATGGGCCAGGACCGTCACTTGAGACCTCCTCTTGGCTACACAAAGATCCCTCTTGATTTGCGCCAGACCCCGGCTGACCTGGAAAGAGTACCCAACCTCGATTACGTGTTCATCTGCTACAAGACAGATAAGCAGCTGTCCGTAGTTGAGCGCGATCTCCTCGTCTTCCGCAGAATCGCCGAGTTAGAGCGCACCTTCGTCGCCAAGAATAGCCCCGAATTCAAGGCTCTCACCGAAGAAGACAGATTCCTGTCTGTGACTTACCACCTCGAGCACTTGAACGAGCTTTCCAGAACCCTGAGAGAAGCTCTATTCGGACCCCTTGGCGACTACTACCTCGAGACACGCCGCGATGTTTTGAACGACGTCTGTTGCCATCTCTATGCCAAATACCTCTTGCCAGTGCTCTAGCGCATCGACGTGTACGTTGAAATGAGAAACCAGAAGGAGTTCTTCGGCGACTTGGTCGACACCTTGGACGAGCACGTCATCAAGATCAAGAACCAGTTTGTCGAGGCCCTCAACGTGCTTCACCGAGTGCTCACACGCGACTCCTTCGTCGACAACATCATTATGTACTCCAAGTTCAGCATCTACTACTCGAACCTGCTCGAAGAAACTGGCGACTTCAGAAACTCTGTCTAGAGCTTGAGGGCTGCCATCGGCAAGGTCGTTGAGTACAGAGAGGAGCGCATGAAGACGACGATTTGTTCCGAGGACAGTGTCACCACAAGCATGGGCATCACCATCGACAACAAGAAAATTGGAGACCTTGAAGCCAAGATTGCCAAAATCACTGACACATGGAAGGCTCTTATCTTGAGAAAGGAGCGCGACCGAGTCCGACGTGAGGCCGAGGAAGAGCCTCTCGACGAAGACGAAGGCGACGAAGAGCAGGGTGAGATGACTGAGTGCGCAGAAGAGCTCAAGGAGAAAGACTTGTTTGAAACGGATATCAATTCCGAAGAATGGCACAAGACTAACAAGGAGAAGAACAAGTTGGTCAGCAAGGCCTACTTCTCGGAGTAGGACCAGATTGTCCACGCCCTGCACACTGACTTGCTTGTCTGTCTCTACCGTTGCGAAGTCAAACTTGGCAAGGAGATGACCGTCATCAAGTCGCAGACCAACAAGATGCTCACTACGCAAGGCATTGACCTGAGCAAGCACGCTCCCGGCAACATGACGAAGAACCTCTCAACCAGCCTCACAAACAAGTTGCACATGGCGAAGACATCGAACACTCTCGCTGGAAGCAAGAATGCTTTGAAGGACTTGCAGCACACCTTGCAAGAGGCTGGCAAGCTGCCACCTTCCAAACCTCAAGTACTCTCTTATGAGAAGATTTTGGAGCGCGAAAATAATCAGAACCCCTACCAGAACGCCCTTCTCTACATGTCTCTGGCTGTCGCAAAGTCCAACTCTGTTGCCTAGAAGAGTCTTCTACTTGAGTCGATCGAGCATCTCAAGAAAGCTCGTACAGCAGAGGAAAGCATGTCTGCTCTTGCCCTCGAGAACGCCGTCCAGATCTCCGCTTCAAGAAAGTTCCACGCGTACTTCGGAAAGAGCCCCGACCAAGTCCCTCCCTTCTCACTTCTGTCCAAACAAATCTACATCAAGAAGGCCCCCGTTCCTGCTAAGCCAATCATGATCGCGCGTACGAGCACTTCGATCACGATGAAACTTCCTTTCTACAAGCCAATCACTGAGTACAAGTCCTGGCGCAACATTGCCGAGGTTGCTCTTTACGGTAAGCCTAGTGGATCCGGTGTTGCTGTTTCCCTCAACAATACTGACTACCCCGGCACCGGTGAAAAGCAGTCTCCTGGTCACATCGTGCACGTGACCGGCCTGATCCCCAACGAGCGCTACGTCTTCGCCGCTGGTGGCTACACACCTGACGGTATCTGCGTCAATGGAATTGGAGAGACTTGCAAAGATATCTTGACTCTCTTGCCTCTTTCTCTTCACCAGCTCAACGGGTACCTGGCTGAAATCGCGTTCAAGCTGGGCCATTACATGATCGCCAAACAAGCAGCAGAAAGCGTGTGCTCCGCCTTCATCACAAAGAACGAGTACAAGTACCAGTTCCTTGATGCCCGCGTCAACCCTGTCCTCTCTGTCAGACTCAACACCGACTACTTGCGCCTCGTGTCACCCATCGAAGCAAAGCAGGTTGCCGAATCCTTCATTATTCTTGCCAAGGTCTCCAAGATTGTCAAGAACGATGTTCAGAAGAGATCAGAGACACGCGAGCTGAAGGTCGAGAACCAAAAGATGGATCTCAAGATTGCGAACTACTTGGTGATCGCCCTTGACATCGCAACCTTGTTGACCAGACCCGTTTTGATCAAAAAGGTTGTCTGTGAATTGTTCAACCATCTGATCACCTACTTCCAGATGCAACTCCAGTCGCCCCTCCTTCTTCAAATTTTGATCAAGTGCCATCAAGCGCTCAGAATCGTCCCTGCTGAACTTCAAGACGCCGTCTGCAGAAAGATCATTGCTTGCCTTTCATTCCAGATAATGAAGCTTGGTTTCCAGACCTCGGAAGAACCCATGCTTCGTCGTGTGATGCTCTCTGAACTTCCAATCAACGCTCGCAAATGGCGCAAGTACTCATAATTCGTCATCCAGAAACCAACTTTGACCGAAGAAGACAAACTGCAGAAGGATGAATAGAAAAGACGTATCGAGCTTGGCGAAGAAATTCCCGAAGCTGAGCTTATCAAGGAACCTGAGCCCTTCGAAGAAAAACACTTCAAGATCGAAGAATTTGAAGCCGAAGGTGCCTCCTTAGACGAATTCTTGTTGTCTCTCGGGGACTATACCGACGTTGTGAAAGCAAAGACAGAGAAGTGGAAGCTGCTTGTCAACGCCTTCCAGAAGTAGATCACTAACGGAGACCAAGTCGTTGAGCAAGAGAAAGAGAAGCTGACTCAACTGGTTGATTTCTGGGACGGCATCAAAAACAACAACCCCGTGGCTTAGTTGACGACTGTGCTCCAGACAAGCGAGACCAGCTCCAACAAAAAACTCCTCGAATTCTGCTGCAAATGCATCAGACGCGCCTTGGAACTCCCGGAAGCCAACTTTGATGAGATCTCTGATTTGATGAGCTCGAAGGTTAAGGTTTCGGAAGAAGTACTCGAGAAAATCGACTCTCTGCTGGCGGCGAGAATCGAGAACCTTGACTCTGATGTTGTTGTCAAGCAGAGAGCCAGATTCGAGCTCCTCGAAGAAAAGGTTAAGCAGATGCTAGAGCAAAAAGCTCTCAGCGGTGGCAACAACCAAATCACGACCAAGTAGTTGAAGTCGATCATGGAGACGACAAACAAGGGCTTGTCTCGCGACAACAGCCAAAATGCCTCAAATGCTATCCTGATCTCCTTCAAAAACGATGAAGACCAAAAGGCGCAGTCATATGACCTGCTGTGGGCCTCCGAGTACTTCTACCTTCGTGGATTTGTGCAGTTCCAGTAGCTCGCCTACTCCTAGTCGCAAAGAAGCCTCCTGTCGCTGCAGAACCCCTTGAACTGCATCTTCAACGACATCATCCGCTTGGACTTCAACAAGTTCAAGTCAGTGCTCTCCGAACACAAAGATGGAATTAAGCACCATCACCAGACGTGGCAAGATGCGCATAAGGACGACAACTAGCAGTATTAGATTCCTGAGCCCGAGGCACGTGTAAAGAGCATGAGTCAGTTCTTGGAAGTCATGTCTAAGGCTGCTCAGTTTGCGCTCAACTCGCACTCGTGGCTTCAACTTGTCAGCATCTTGTACTACTCTTGGAACGCGTTCAGCTACGACTTGACGAACCCACTTGAGCTGACCTTGACCTCCGCCTGGAAGTCCGTTGTCCTTCTCGCTGAGTGCTCCCTCTACCTTCTCGAGTACCTCCAAAACGGTGGCCAATTGCGCAAGATCGCAGGCATCGACATTGACTAGGTAAAGCACCAAAAGCCTCAGTTTGACAAGGACGCTGCCGGCAAGTCTGTTGCCTTTAAGTTTGACACAGGAAGTGAGCTTGATGGTGAGCAGTTTGTTGGCCGTCAAACCCCTGTTGGCACACAGAACTAGACTGCCGCCGTTGAGGAGAAGGTTGTGCAGTCGACTTCGAGCAAGGGAGTCAGATGGTTCGACCAGGTTGACGAGTTCGATGTTTACACTCATGCTAGTTTCATCGGCTTTGCAATTCAGTGCCTGATGAGCGTTTCTAAATGGGAAAGCATGGTCGACATGTCCAACAGACTGAACTCAGCAACGGAGAACATGTTCGCCTCGCAGCTGCTCCCCTTCATCATCTTCGCCCAGTCGACCCTCTTCGGTGACGCGTCGAAGAAGACACTTTCCAAGAAGCGTGATCTGAACTCCAGAGTCTAGCAGTTTGAGAACTGGAAGCTCACCAACAAAAAGAAGAGAAGTCGTCAAGCGATGATCACGGGCGAGATTCCTCCTGAAGAGCAAGAGTTCCTCAACGATAAGGGCCAGCTTGAAAAGGAGATCTTCCGACTTGACGTCATCGAGAACGTACTGCTCTCTGACAAAGAGGCTTCGAACAAACTGCTGGAGAACATCAAGCGAGATGCTAACAACTGTGAGGAGTCACTCAAGGCGTGCAGGAAGCTTTACTTCCAGTTTGGAGTTGAGACACAAAATTTGAAGAGTGAAGAGATCAAGAAAGGATAATACGGCGTCGAAAACACCAAGAACCATGAAATCAGGTCGATTAGAAAGAGTCACAAGGTGTTCACCAACATGGTGATCAGCTCCTACAAGAAGTGCGTTGACTTGCTGAGAAAGAGACAAGAAAACTATCTACTGATCCAGGCGTTGCACGAGCTCGGCAACCTGCACTACGCTGATCGTAACCTTGGCGAAGCTGAGATCCAGTGGAACGACTGTATTGATACCATCTTCCAAAAACTGTACGTTGTGAACTCGTTCAGACAGGTGTTCAAGGAAAACACATCTCTTGCAGATTCGTTTGGCTCACGTCAAGTCCTCATTGGCGGCATTGTGTTGACGAAGCTTGCCAAGCTCTGTTACGAAGGCAAAGACCTGCAAAAGTACACAGAGTGCACCCTGATGGCATCAGAGCTGTTTGCTACTCCCGCAAAACTTACTCTGCCCCATCCTCAGACTGCAATCGAATTCCAAAGCTACTCCTTCAGGGAGTTCATGACTGGTCTCAACTCTGGTGAAGTGCCTCTCTTCTTTGACAAGCAGATTCTACAGCCAAGTGAGCTCTTGCACACACTTTATGTTGTTGCCCAATCCTTGATCGACATGGAGCTGTTCCACCAAGCACTCCCACTGTGCGCCCTCATGGAATACATTGCTCAACATGTTACTAAGTCAAGTGTGATTGTCACCAAGGCCAGAATTGCGAAAGCGCTGGCTCTATTGGAACTTGGCTACATTGACGAAGCCTACCAAGTATACAGAAGAGTCCTCGAGTTGAGAGACTTACCAAAGCATGGAAACCGCTCTTCGGAATCAGCCTCACGAGCAGATGGCGCCAACTTCGCATTCGACAGCGATTCGGGATACTATAACAACCTCAGTCCCGAAGACGAGATGAACCAAGCGGCAGTCCTAAGCCTCGAGAAAGTGATTGAACCTGCTACGTTGGAGAAACTTAAGCAGTTCTGTTCGCCTGCTGTGCTCGAGATGCTCCAGTATCTGAGAAGCATGTTGTTGATCAGAATCGGTGAGACAGAGAACACTGAAAATCTGGATAAACAAGCTCTGCGCAACAACCTGCTCCAGCATGCCGAAGAGAGTCTTCGTGTCATCCTGAAGAAGCTCCAGATTGCGGAAGAAGTCGTCCAGCAAAAGAAAATCATTAACTTCGCGAAGGAGAAGACTGTGAACAACTCAGAGGTCGAGATTGAAAACTTGGAGATCAAACTCAAGGAGTACTACGAGAAGGCTGAGGTTTCCGAAGAGGATCAGAAGACGCTGTACTCCAACACTGAGGAAGAGATGTGCACAGCCGATGTCAACAGCCAAAACCTTTCCCTGATGCTCCGTGTCCGCTACGCTCTTGGTAGACAATACAAAAAGCAAGGTTAACTCCTCAACCAGTTCTACGTACTTCGTCAGAGTCTCACCAACTTCAAGGTCTTTGCAGAGGGAACAGTGTACGGCGTTGAGACTGGAAAAGAGTCAGATGACAAGGGCTCTTTCAAGCTACCCGACATGTACGGTGGTGGAGCTTAAGCTAGTGCACCTACTACTGGAGGCGCTGCTGGAAAGAAAGGTGGTGCCGCTGCCGGTAAAGCAGCCGCCAAACCTGCCGCTAAGGCTAAAGATACCCATGCTGATAAAGACGAACAGCTCTAGAAGGAAGAAGCAGAAGAAAAGAAAAAGAAGGAGTTTGAAGAAAGAGAAGCATTAAGACTTGTCGTCGAAGGAGAGCCAAGACGCAAGCATCCTCACATGCTCCTCTGGCTGAAGACCAAGGTCGAGATTGTTAACATCCTGTTCGCACAGAAGCGTTTCGAGGACTGCGCAGACACCATCGCCGTGACTAAGCTTGAATGCATGGGCATCAAAGACCAGCTCTTCATTCGCCAGCTGAACCAAGTCGACTTCATGATCTCTGTCTACTATGGTGAAGTCTAACAAGCACTGTTTAGAGGCCATGATATCAGAACTCATGCTAAGAAGTACTGCTAGACCGATCTCAGCTACGGTGAGTTCCTCGGCAACTTCTCCGAGCTGATGTACAACATCGACAAGAGAGAAGAGGCTTGTGAAGTCGTCAAAGAGGGTCGCTTGATTGCCTGGTACTGCCTTCGCGATCGTGGAATCGAAATCGAGCAACAAAACATCAACTCTGCCACTGATGTGCTCATCGACAGCGAGAGAAAGAAGCCAAACGCTGACGTGCTCTCCGCCCACCAGTCTGCCCCCGTACCCCAAGGCAAAGCAGCCGGCAAATAAGCCAAGGAAGTCAAGGGTAAGGCCGGTGCCCATGCCGCAGCTACACAGGAAGAATTGCCAACGGAGAAGGTGGACGAGATTGCTCCTCTCGATTTCTCTAAGAAGGTCGAGTACAAGCTTGTCCCTGCAACCGAAGAATTTAACTCAAGCAAAGTGGCACAGAACATTTACCTCTAAGGCTTGACACTTGCCATTAGATTCGATCTCCGCTACGCCTAGTACTGCACCACAATTCAGCAGAAGTACGACCTTGCGAAGAAGGTACTTACAGACACCTCAAAGCTAATTTTGAGAACAATGTACGTCAGCCCCTAGCTCAAGTTCTACTGCAGCTACCTCCTGGGTCTGGCCAATCAGCGCATCTTTGTTGAAAAAGTGCTTCAATTCCAAGGCAACTACGAGAGCCTGCGCAAATACAAAAAGTCTCTGACAGACCACATCCCTCACGACTCGTTTGCCCTCGGTAACTGGCTGCTCGACTTACCCAACTTCTCAAAGGAGCTCAAGGAGAAGCTTACCGGTCTTCTCGACGAGGCCAAGGTTCAATTCGAGAGTGCCATCAACGTTGGCAAGGGCGAATGCGTGCTTTATGAGTTTGACTTCTCGCTGAAAGACGCCTTACAAGGGCTTGCTGAGACTCACTTCTACTTGGGTGAGTACAGGTCTCGCTCACTCGAGTACAAGTACGCCAAGTACGACCAGCTCGACAAGGAGAGAAAGCTGTTGAGACAGAAGGAACGCAAGGATTAAGCCGCCAATGACAACATCGATGAAAACGAGCTCGTCAAAGAAGACATTGATCAGAAGGTGGACAAGTGGGAAGAGGAGAAAGATAACCGTGAGATTGTCGCCATCTACAACCATCAAAAGGCCAGTGTTCACTACCTGGAAGCATCAGTCGCCATTGCTGAAGCACAGCGTGAGTTCATGGACAGGCAACACATTCTTGGAGCGACCAACTTAATGGAGCCTGCCAAGATTCCTCGTGAGATTGCAAGTGAGATGTTTGAAGCGTCTTAAGTGTCCAAGGTCGTCCATAGCAAACTTCAAGGTTTTGAGTTCAAGGACAAAACTGCCATCACCTCGTCAGAGATGCTCGCCTACCTCAAGGCGTTGCTCATCGAAAACTAATTCTTCACCTTCGGACCCGAAAAGGAACGTCTTGGAAAGCTGATCAGCAAAGTGCACAGATACTTGAAGACTTACCTTTCGTCTTACACCTAGAAATGCTCAGGCGAGGTCAAATAGTACGCCGACGAGAAGGACCCCATCGCAATCAGCAAGACCACAGTGTTGCAGAAGGCACAAATCAGAAGTCAGTGGACAGACTTCTCCAGCCAAAACAGTAACATGTTCTACATCTTGGGTGCTCTCGACGATGATGTTGTTGCCAAGAAGGAAGAACCTGTCGCTGACGACGCAAAGAGTGAAGCAGACAAGTCTGGCAGTGCTAGCAATCGTGTCAACGAGGTCGAGGAGACCAAGGAGATGAGAGCCGAAATTAGGGCTGAGAACCTCAAGATCTACTTCGGTAAGGTGGAGGCTGACCCTGTTCAGTTGAGCACGCTGCACTAGGATGTTAGAGATCTAGTCAACAAGATGACTGCCTCCGAGAAACTGAGTGAAGCTTAGAACACAAGAGACAGAGAAGCGTACCAGACGACCTTCGAGCAGCTGATCGACAGGCTGGGCGGATTCTTCAAGCCCCCAATTCTGTCTGAAGAAGAGATTGACAAGGAAGTCGATTGTCTCAAACTTGTCAAGGACTTGATCCCTCCACTTTCGACTGAAAATGTGGCCAAACTTGCCACTCTCCTGTCGAAGGAGTCCGGGTGGGTCACCGAAGACAACCACTATAATGCTATATTGAGGAAGTTCCATCTTATTAGGTACGCCAAATGAGATCACTTCCACTCTATAGTGTCGTCATATAAATATATATAAATAACAAGACATAAGTATAAAAGGTGAACTTAACATTCACTTTGCTTGTCTTTAACTATTAAAATAACAAGAATTCAACAACCCAACTACACATATTCTGACTGACACTGCACGGGGTTTTGGGGTTTTGGGG
>Ga0208544_10002916_pt1 | contig 10911 bp, 9 predicted proteins | sample DEB08_DNA_9_FD_184526 | JGI IMG/M metagenome (GOLD analysis project Ga0208544, IMG submission 184526) | Aqueous microbial communities from the Delaware River and Bay under freshwater to marine salinity gradient to study organic matter... | ecosystem: Environmental > Aquatic > Marine > Coastal ...
TGCCTTCAACGGTCTTCTAGGTGGCACTCCCCTCTGCCAGCCCTCCGACCTCGAGGTCGTCGTGTTTCATCTGCCGCCGAACCCTCACGACAGGCGAGCGAAGCCGTGCAACGTCGTCGAGGAGCTTGCGGATTTCGCCCACCTGGACCGGAACTTTGCAGCGAGGGTGGCTGTCGTCGACGGGCAGCTTCAGTACGATCCATTCGCGGACTTCGCGGACGGCGCCCTCCTCTGCCACTTCGACTCGCCGCACTACGACTTCCTCCAGCAGCTGCACTACCTCGAGCTACGCGACCGGCCTCCGGCCCCGTGGGAGCTCCAGGCTGCCCTCGCCGACGCGACCAGCGAGAACGTCACCGCCCTGGCGCTAGAGGCAACGGGTGAGCAGCTTGCCGGCCAGGTCTTCTTCCGCTCGCACCTCGTCGAGATCGTCGACGATCGCACGCGGCCTGCTCCTGACGAGCTGCCATCGAGCGGGGTGTTCCACCCAGGGGAGACCGTCCGCATCCGTGGCTTCTTCCTGGACAACTCGCCCCTCGGGGTGGTGCTCCGACTCACTTACCTGGAGGACCCAGGTGCTGTCGTCTCGGGAGTGGAGGCCTGCCGGGCCCATGGCAATGGCCAGCTCGAGACCTGGTGCACGCTCCCTGTGGCTACCTCCTTCGGCGCCTTCGGTGAGTACCTTGTTGGCCTGGAGGAGCAGGGGACCGGGCAGCCTCTCAGCGATGACCGCAGCCTGCTTGTGCTACTGGTGTTGCCAGTGCCCCAGATCCTAGCCGTGACGCCCGGAGAGGCCGTCGTCTCCTCTCTCACCGAGCTCGGTGAGGCCGAGGACAGGCTGCTGCAAGTTCGTATCGATTTCGGCTGGGGGCCGGCCAGCGGGACTCAAGAGCTCGAGACTTTCAGGCAGAGCTACCTCGAGCAGGTCCGCTGCCGACTTGGATCCCTCGGGGCCCCGCTGAGCACCAACCTCACCTGGACGGCTCCCTCGCAGCTCGCCTGCCACTTTGCAGGGCCAGTCCATCTCCAGACGCCGGAGCTCCACTGCGTCGAGGTCAGCTTCAACGGTGGCCGCTCCTACACGACCGACTGCCCGTAGAAAGTTGGCACAACCAGGGCCCCGGTTGTGACCGGCTTCGGGCCTACCTTCTCCTTGCTTGCCGACCCTACGACCATCGTCGCCCTCGGGGTCGGTTTTGATCCGCTGGCACGGTACTGGTGCCTTTTCTCAGGGCCCGGCGCCGACGAGTCGCTCCAGGAGGCCACCTACAGGAGTGCCGGGGAGATCGAGTGCCAGAAGCCACTCGTGGCTACAGTGGCCGCCTCCCACCTGCTTGAGCTCAGCCTCTACTTCAGCCCCGAGTGGCCCACCTCCGGCGGCCAGGAGTCTGCCCCCTTGCTGGTGAAGCGGTTTGAAAGCCCGCACTAGAACTTGGCGTATGCCCACCTCCTCTCGGTCTCGCCGGACAGGGGTGACTCTCTCGGGGGCACCCTCCTAGAAGTCACGCTCGAAAACAATCCGCTCTTTGTACCAGAACACGCAAGCCTCATCGAGTGCCGCTTCAGCGCTAAGATCGCAGGCTCTCAGACAACCGCCACCGAGTACTCCCCGGCGCACTTGATCGACGAGCAGCGCCTGGGCTGTGAGACTCCAGACTTCTCAGCTCATTTCACTGCGGAGCCCGCGGCCTCGAGCATCTAGGAGGTGTACCTCTCTGTGGCCGAGCTCGACGGCACCTTCCGGCAGCGGAGCGAATTGCGCTTCAGGTACTTTGCTCGGCCCGAGATTTCGGAGCTCTCTCCGAGCAGGGGTTTCGCAACGCGCATCACGCAGGTCCAAGTGATCGGGCGCAACTTCCTCAACTTCGAGGATCTTGCCGTCAGGGCGGTCGGCGTGCCCACCGTCAGCGCCGATGTTGTCGAGCTCACGTGGCAGGGCTCCGAGGTCCTGCTCACCGGCCCGGACACCCTACTGATCGAGATGCCGGCCGCCGCAACTCCCCTGGGCAGAAGAGCCGGAGGGGCCACCGACATCCGCCTCGAGGTCTCGCTGAACGGAGGCATAGACTGGGCGACAGGCCCGGAGGCCGACCCTCCTCTCTTTACCTTCCTCGACGAGCCCCAGGTTATCAGCCTCTCGCACCGCTGGTCAAACTTGCGCGGCGGCTTCACGCTGACCCTCAATGTCCTCCACCTGAGGTACCGAGCCGACTGCCCCGTTCCGGCCGAGTTGAGCGGCACCTGCGCGCACGCAGAGGACATCGCCTACTGCCGGATCGGCTCGCAGGAGTCAGTGCTGCGCCATGTGAACGAGACCCACGCAGAGTGCGAGGTTCCAGCGCAGGCTGAGGAGATGGCTGCGCCCGTCGCTCTGCGGACACTCGGTGGGCAGTTCTTCGGGGTCGCTAACCCACGCGAGGCAGCCACTCTGAGCTACGTCGGCCACACTCGGGTCACGGCAGTGCTGCCCGCGGAGGGCCCGGCGGCTGGAGGCCAGCTCGCCACCGTCGCGGGGACCTTCTCGAGAATACCCCCGGCAGACAGCCTCACGGTGGAGTTCGGTGGACAGCCTGTGCTAGAGGTGGTAGGGCGGACAGACTCGGGAGACATCGAAGTCCGGGTCCCGGCTATCACGCTCGAGCCGGGCGAAGAGTGGAGGCACGTCAGCGTCGCCGTTCTGTGGGACAGGGTCGGGCTCCTGTTCCTCAACGACAGCGTGCACTACACCTACCGGACCTACCCGGTGCTTGACCACGTGCGGCCAGCTCACGGGCCAGGCGCTGGTGGCACCCTGATTGAAGTGCATGGGACGGGGCTCGATCAGCGGGGACTCTGCAAGCTCGAGTCGGCCGCCACGGGCGAGGTGCTCCTGCTCCAGCCGCTCTGGGTCTCAACCGAGCTGGTGCTCTGCGAGGCCCCGCGACACGGGCCTGAGCTGCTCGCCCTCGAGCTCGAGTTTGGGGGTGGGGCGCACTCGACTTCCGCGGGCCTGACCTACGAGTACGACGCCGATCCCCACATCCGCGCCGCTAACGTGTCCCACCTCGCGCTCAGTGCGAATCGCGTCGGGGTCAGGATCGGCCTCACGGGGCTCCACTACCTTGACACTCCGGACCTCGCAGTGAAAGTAGGAGACCAGGTCTAGCCGGCGACATACGTCAGCCCCACCTACCTCGCCTTCACCGCCCCGCCTGTCCGGGAGGCCGGCCGCTACGCAGTTGCACTCACTACTAACGCCGTTGACTTCACCGAGGCCTCCTCCGAGGTCGCGCTGACCTTCCATGGCGCCTTCACGGTCTCGGGGCTCTCCCTCGCGAGAGTCCAGGTCGAGGAAGGCAACTTCCTCAGCATCACCGCATTTGGGCAAGGGCTGCCGCGCGCAGATGCAGCCGGGGAGCTCGACTTCTACTGCGTGCTCGGGCCTGCTGACCCACCGGGCGCCTTTGAGACCCTGGTGCTCCCGGCCAGCCTGACCAGCGAGGATGGCACCTCGGTCCGCTGCGACGGGGTCCCGACCTCGCACACCTCCCCTGGTGGCGAGGCGCTGCCAGGCCCCTACACTGCGAGCCTGGCCTTCAGCTACGACCTCCAGGAGCTCCTGTGGGCACAGCGGCTCGATTACTACCCAGCCGCAGAGCTCCTCGGTGTTGAGCCCGCCACGGTAAGCCAGGGCCGGTCAGAGCTCGTCCTCTCAGTGGCGGCCGCGGGGCTCGTCGACGGCGGGGAGGAGGCGAGGTGCCGGCTGGAAGCCCTAGATGGCGGTCTCGCCGGGAAGAGCTACATCGCCTCCCGGGTCCTCTACCAGTCCAGCTCGCGCGTAGAGTGCACCTTCGGGGCCATCCCGAACGGAGGCTACGCCGTCACGCTCGCCAGTAACGGGGCCCAGTACGTCGCGGCTCGCACGCCGATCCGTGTCCTGCCCGCCGTGCAGATCCTCGGAGCAGACCCTCCGCTGGTCCTGCGCCACATGCCCGGCTAAGCCTTCCTGGTGCAGGCCGCCAACCTGGAGGGCGGGGCGTGGTGCCTCTTCGAAGAGCTAGGGCCCGCGCTTGCCCCCTTCCAGCGAGCAGACTTCGCCACTGAGGGCACCAGGCTGGCCGACGAGCTCCTTGCTTGCGAGGCCCCAGTCCTGGTCGGGTCGGGAGTCGACGAGCTCAACCTGAAGCTCGCCTCGAGTCCCCACCCGGACACGAAGAGCCAGAGCGGCTTCTTGCTGAGGGTCACCGACCAGTGCCCGCCGGGCTACTCCTGCGAGGGAGGGGAAGTGAGCGAGTGCCCGCCAGGCCACCAGTGCCCCGGTGGAGTGCTCGCCCAGCCCCCGAGGCGGTGCCCGATCGGCTCCTACCAGGACCAGCCGGCATCTAGCTCGTGCAGGCCTTGCCCGAGTGGATCCATATGCCCCTGGACAGCCATGGAGGCCCCTGCGCCGTGCCCAGCCGGCTTTACGTGCAGCGCCCAGGGCCTCAGCTCCCCAGACTCCGAGTGCCCGGAGGGCCACTACTGCTTGGCGGGGGCTCAGGGCGACGACCCCTTCCTCAGCGGCCTTCTCTCCAGCCTGCCACACCTCTGCACCGCAGGCTCGTACTGCAGGCCCGGCATGCGCACTGGGGTCGTGCTGCGGCATGCAAACTCGAGCGCTCCGGCCCCCTGCACCCAGGGCGCGGCCTGCGGCGAAGGCTCGGCCGACTCTGGGGGCCTGGGTCCATGCCCAGCGGGCTCATTCTGCCCGACTCCCCGCCACTCTGGCATCCCGTGCCCGCCGAGGCACTACTGCCCTGGCCGCGGCAACCCCGCGCCCCTCAAGTGTCCGAGGGGCACGTTCAACATGCACTTTGGGCAGCAGAACTGCACGGCCTGCCCGCTCGGGAGGGTCTGCCCTGTCGAAGGCCTCTTCCTGCCTGTCTTGTGCCCCCCTGGCTACGCCTGCAACCAGGAGCAGCTCACCTTCCCCGTCAACCTCTGCAAAATCGGCCACGTCTGCCTCGGAGGGGTGATGAGCGGCACGCTGGCCGCCAACCGCAGCTGCCAAATCCTGAAGACGATCGGCGGCTACGACCAGTGCGACGACGGGATCATCTACAAGGTCAAGGAGGTCCCGGAGTTCAGCGCGCAGGCTCTGCCAGCCTACTTCTTCGAGCGGACGGAGCTCGGGGAGGGCAAGGTGGACGCGTGCTGCTGGAGCGCCGGCGACGTGGCGGCCTGGGTCGAGAGCATCGGCACCTCGATCGGGCAGCACCGCGCGTTCCGAGCCTACCGTGATCGGGTCCGAGCTGCCGTGCGGCCGCGGGAGAGCACTCTGCCGGACGAGCCAGAGGTGGCCCTGTGGGACGGGATGCGGGTCATCGAGAAAGCGTTCTTCCGGCCGGGGCTGGAGCCAACGGACCAGCTGGCAGTCCCGTCGAGGCGGCACCGCGACCTCCTGGCCCTCTATGCCCAGCTGATGTACACCCGGCACCAGGCCGACCTCTGCCCCGGAGGTCTTCTCTGCCTTGACGGCGTGAACACCCACGAGCCCGGCGGCGGCCTGGCGAGCACGCCGTACCCGTGCCCCTCGGGCTCCTACTGCCTGGCGGGCTCCGACTCGGTCATTGGCACAGGCCTCTGCCCGATCGGCTACTCCTGCCCGGAGGAGACCACGTACCCGGTGCCTGCGCAGCCAGGCTCGTTCACGGGGAACTTCGGCGCCGTCGAGGCCCAGCCGTGCCCGCCCGGCACGTTCCAGCTGGAGTGGCGAGCAGACGGCTGCGACGCCTGCCCGGCTGGGCACCAGTGCAAGGACAAAGGCACCTCGATGCCGATCATCTGCCCGGTCGGCTACTACCGCTCGGTCATCGAGAGCAACGTGTGCAGTCCGTGCCCGAAGGGCACCTTCAGCTTCGAGCGGGGGAGCAAGGACCCGCTGGAGTGCCAGGAGTGTCCGCCTGGCCGGATATGCGAGGCCGAGGGCTCGGCGAATGTCTCGACCTCCTCGGCCTGCACCGACGGCGCCGTGTGCCGGCCTGGCACTGGAGCCAAGGCGCAGCCCCTGTGCCCTGCCGGCTACTACTGCCCTCCCGAGACGTCCGAGGCGAGCCAGTACGACTTCCGCTGCGAGGCGGGCTTCTTCTGCCGCGCGGGCACTGGAGAGTCCACGAAGACCAGGGACACGTGCCCGCAGTCCTACTACTGCCCGCCAGGGACCCGAGACTACGACTACTCAGCCGTGGATTCGGACTACTCGCGCTGGGCGACGGACGCCCCGACCCGCTGTCCGCGAGGGACAGGCCTCGACGGGGTCGACACGAAGCGGGACCTGCTCGAGTGCTGGATCAACGAGCAGTACCGGCTGCTGGGCTCGGACCTCGACGTCCGGCCGGAGAGCACAGGCCCCGCTGGTGCGGCGTCGCCAGGTCCCGGCGGGAGACGGCTCGGCGCCTCCGGGGACCGAGGGCGCTAGCTAGCCGTCGCCGTCGCCAGTAAGTCAGACCCCCGCCTGCGAGACCTCTTCGAGGTGGACTTCGAGCTGGGCGAGGTCGAGGACAAGCCGACCACTCCCTCCCCGATCCGCGCGTACATCAACACCGACCGCCAGTACGTGGCACGGTGGAGCCCACTCAAGCTCGATCTGCTGAGCCCGTTCCTGGAGGCCGAGGCGATGGACGCTGCCCAGCTGGAGACCGACAGCCCCAACGCGATCTTCGACCTCCCGCCCAGCGCCTACGCGCTCGTGACCCTGGACCTGCGGCACATCGCGGAGGAGACGCGCGAATGGACCTACGGGGAGGACTGGGCCATCTCCTTCACGCTCGCCGAGAACCTGACCCTCGGCGATCTCTCCTCCCCGACCCCGATGCCTGAGCCGTTTCTGAGTCGCGCCCAGCCCAAGAGCCAGACTCTGGCGTTCACAGTGTTCGCCTGGCGGCACCTCCGCCTGCGGGTGGACGTGCTCTGCTACAACGCGCTGTACCTCAACTTCCGCCACTTGTTCCTGAACACCACCTCGGTTGAGGTCAGGCGCCCCAACAGGGCCGTCTACGGCACGGACAAGACGTTCGCCGCCTCCATCGTGAACGGGTACCAGATCACCCTCCCCTTCAACCAGCCCAAGCGACTCACGGCCACAGGCGACCCGCGCACTGCCCTGCCGGCGCAGGCCGTCGCCTTCGCTGACAACCCCAGTGGCCCCTGGGCGCCGGTCCGGCAGCGCTCGACCAACGGGAGGAACGTGTGGGTGCCTGCCTCGCGGTACTGGAACGCCCGGCCGCGCATCAACCTACCGTACCTGCCGTACTTCAGCAGCTGCAGGGGCTACGGCAGCTTCATTCCGTTCTGGTCCCTCGTCGAGCAGCACTACGCCTGCGAGCTCGTGCCCTACGAGGACACGCACTGGATGAGGGCCTACAGCTTCGGTGAACGGCCCCACGCCGACGCCTGCGAGGAGGTGCTCATCAACTGCGTCTACGACGAGATCTTCCTCGGCCAGCAGCCGCTGCCCCGCTGGTTCGAGGTCGAGGGAGGCACGCCTCTCTTCGACGTGTCGGTGTCGCCGGTAGTTTACGACGACCTGGTCGCGAGGGACTTCTCGGAGTTCGAGGTGCTGCCTGTCGCCCCCGAGGAAGGAGCCGGCGAAGAGGGCGTGGTGCCCAAGACGGTCGCGCTGGCGATCGCCTACTACCAGGTCGACGGGGCGCGCAAGGAGCTCATCCAGGCCGGCATGAACTTGGAGGACCTAGAAGCCCTCACTCCGGCCGAGGTGGCGGGCACGGCGGCCGTGGGCTACAACCTGACGTTCAGCTTCGAGGCGCTCTCCCACATGGACTTGACGATCGCGTTCGCCTTCAGCTGGGACTTCTACCTCGTGCTCTACGTGATCGTCGGCGTCCTCTCGCTCATGGTCATGGTCGTGTTCGCGGCCTACCACCGCATCGTCGCCCGGCCCAAGCCGGGGCAGCCAGTGGCGGGCCTCAAGTTCTACTCCTACCTCGCGCTGACCATCCCTCCGGCGGCAGAGGGCACTGGCCTGGCGCTCCTGCCGGTCGTCGCCGCTGACGCCCTCATTGCGGCTGTGGTGACTGGCAGGGTCTTCTAGGTCGACACCAGGCTGTTCCGCGACTGCGACGAGCCGGAGGGCGACGTTGCGTGCGTCCTCACTCTCTTCGACCTCATCAAGGACGAGCCAGGCAGCGTCTCGGTGGACTACGGCGGGCTGCGGACGGGCCGCTGCGGCACAGCCCTCCTAGCGGTCGGCCTCTACCTGATGCGCGTCTCGGTGGTCATCCTGATCCCCGACCACGCGGACCTGCGCAAGGTGCCGGAAGCGCACGACGGGAACACGTGGGAGTACCACACCTGGAAGCGCAGCAACATGCTCTTCGTGTCCTTGCACCTGGCATTCCTGCTCCTGGCGATCATCCAGTTTTCCTTCGCAGAGATCTTCGGCGACTACATCTGGACCGCCATCGGCATGCTGAAGGCGCTGGCCATCGTAGTGGACTACCTCCTGGAGCAGGCCACCCACGAGGCGCTCCTGGTGGCGCCACTGTCCGCTGTCGGCATCGTGGTGCTCGGCCTGGTGACGTTCGGAGCCGACGACTTCCTGGACTTCCTGAACGCCTTCTTCATCGAGCTGGGGATCATGATGTTCGAGCGTGCCTACCTGTCTGAAGTGGTCGGCATCTTCTTCGCCTACCTCTCCGAGCGCCTGCCCAAGGCATTCGCCGCCATCCAGGCCTGGTTCAGCAGCGAGGACGACGCGGGCGAAGCGGACGAGGCGCAGGCCGCAGCAGAGGCAGCCCAGGCAGCCGCCGGCGCAGCGAAGGAGGCCGGCGCGGGTGGCGCGGGCAGCGATGACTCGTCGGATGCAGAGGTGTTCTACTCGGAGGAGGAGAGCGGCAACCTGGCCAACGCAGACGAGGACCTCAACGAGGAGGACCCCGACCTCGTCCTCGACGCTGGAGCTGTGGGCTCGAGCGCGGACAGCAAGGACGGCTCCGGGAGCGAGGAGCTGTCGGGCCCTCTTGCCCGCATGGAGGACGCAGAGGCAGACAAGGCAGACCTCGAGCGGCGGCGCCAAGAGAGAGCGCGGGAGGGGGACAGCTCCAGCTCTGCCGCAGCGGCAGAAGGCTCGGAGGACGACGCGGCCGCTCTCGGGCAAGGTGCCGTCGCGTCTGACGGTGACGACTCCAGCGACTCCGCACCCAAGAAGGCGCCTGCCGACTCAGACGACGACGGGGACGACGACTCGGCAGAGGTTGCGAGCGCTGACGTCGACCTCGACGAAGACGCGGAGGCAGAGGCCGTGGAGCCGCTCATCGGCGAGTACGCGAGCTACGCGAACGACACTCTGGCCCTGCTCTACACGCCTCTCTTCGTCGCCCTGCTCTGGGTCTTCTACGAGGAGACCGTCGTGGCGCAGCTCTACGGCATCAAGGTGCAGGACTTCGTCTTCTACTTCCTGTTCTCGCTCGTCATCGCCCCGGCCCAGATCGTGATCGACGTCTGCTTCCTGAACATCGTCGAGTGGTACCATCGCATGCCCCTCCACGACTACCTCGACTACATGGCCCACCGCTTCAAGACGCGCAAGGCCAGCTGGAAGGGCGACGAGCCCTTCGTGAACAGGCAGGTCGCCGCCGACCTGCGCTCGCTCGACCAGCTCTGCTTCTCGGCCTAGCACTACCTCGTGCTGACCCTCTACGTGGCTGGAATGAGCCAGGTGGTCCTCGGCATCTAGGTGCTCCTCTGGGCTCCGGGCTACAACGTGTTCGCTGACCTGGGCACGCTCCCCGTCCTCCTGTCGGTCTACGCACTCTGCATGCTGCTCGAGAGGGCCTGCCTCGCCGCTGGGAAAGGCCTGGGCGTCTGGCAGATAGACGAGAGCGTGGAGAGGCTGGAGGGCCAGGAGGGCGCCGTTGACCTCGCCGGGCTCTTCCGACAGCTCGAGGCGCCAGCAAGGCAGCGGGAGGCGGCCGCAGCGGCGGAGACCCCGGGCCACGTGAAGTTCCACGCCAGTCAGTGGCGTGTAGTGGAGCAGGCCCGTGCCGAGGAGGACGCCCTGAAGTACGAGCTGGCCAGCGACCGAGTGGCTGCCCAAACCTTCCGCGACATGTTCCTGACGTACAACAAGCCCTGGCTCGTAGGCCAGCTCCACGAGGTATTCACGCCCAGGACCCTCTTCCTCTACCGCAAGGAGATCATCGAGCAGTTCAGGGCAGTCATGGACGAGCTTGCTCCAGATGTCAGCCTCTCGGACAAGTCAGAGAGTGAGGCCAATGCCTCCGCGGAGCTGAGTGAGAGCTCGGCCGGGGCGAGGAGCAAGCAGGCCAAGGCGAAGGCAAGGAACCGGCAGAGGCCAGGAGAGGGCGTCGACGCGCTCGGGCCTGGAGGTCTACCTGCCAAAGAGGAGCTCGCCCTACTGCGCCCCAGGCTCACGCCTTCGACAGCAGCCATTGCCCGGTACTGGCTGACACGCATGCGCTTCGTCGCCACTCTTCGTGTCTAGGTGCAGGCGATAGTCGACCTGAACATCGCCGACGAATGCCTCTACTGCGGGGCCACGGCTGGGCTGGCAGGAGAGCTCCTGCAGGACATCGAAGAGCTATTCCGAAGCTTCCTCCGCGAGACCGGGGAGGCTGAGAACCTGCCCGACTACAAGTACCAGAAGTGGATCCGCTACTTCAGGCAACACGCTCAGTACCGCACCCTTTGCGCCGAGTGCACGGAACTTATCCAAGACCACCAGACCAAAGTCCGGCGGCGTGCAAGGCGCAAGGCCCAGGCACAAGGCCACTCTAGAACCGGCTTCGGTCCCAGCTCTCTGGGCACCCACACTTAGGGAGAGAAGGCTAGCCTCCCAGCGACGCCTGTGGCGGCTCCTCCAGACCCCACACCGCCTCTCGAAAACGCACTTAGCGTGCAGCTCGAGGCTTACCG
>Ga0208544_10002918_pt1 | contig 10903 bp, 8 predicted proteins | sample DEB08_DNA_9_FD_184526 | JGI IMG/M metagenome (GOLD analysis project Ga0208544, IMG submission 184526) | Aqueous microbial communities from the Delaware River and Bay under freshwater to marine salinity gradient to study organic matter... | ecosystem: Environmental > Aquatic > Marine > Coastal ...
AACTACCATGGTTTTTACCTGAAACTCTTATCGACAACACTTGGGTGGCTACAATAGACAACCACGTATTACATACATTGTGCGAAGTTGTCTATAGGTATTGGTGAATGGTAGGTTTGGGACTACCTAAGGGCTTATATTGGGCATTATTTGACGAATGAGCCTCTTTTACTCATATGGCTTTATATATGGCCCCCGGTTGTCAAAAAAGGTCTCAATCTTAAGGCTCTGAGAATGCGATATTTGGAAACGAACTGCATCTCTTTGTCGCTCTGTAATAAAAAACGGTCGTACCTATTCCCAGGCACGACCGTTGATGATGATGATTTGAATCTGATTGCGCAGAATTACTTCTCAACCAACTTCTCGATGAGCTCGTTCATTCGTGATGCCATCTGGTGTGGGTTTTCCAGAAGGCCTGCAGCAAGCAATGCGTTGTCAGCGAGTTGCTGAGCGACCAGTTTGGCGGTGTCGGTATTAGTGTCGATGAGTTGCGACAAGCCGTGCATGACCTTGTGGCGTGTATTGATTTCGAGTGTGGCTTTTACCGAAGGCATATCCTGGCCCATAGCTTGCATCATGGCTCGCATTTGGGCGTTGGGTGCTTCCTTGGGTGTCAGTGCAGCGACTGGACTGTCGACCAGGCGCCCAGACGATTCGACGTATCCGATGCGATCCACGAGTTCCTCTTCGAGGAACTTGATCAGTTTCTTGCTGTCCTTTTTACTGAGCTCCTTGCCCTCAGCGGCGACGTCCTCAAGATCGATTTCGGCGCGATCCGCTGAGACGAGTTTCTTGCCTTTGAACTCGGGTAATGCCTCCATCACGTATTGGTCGACAGGCTCGGTGAAATAGCAGACCTCGAGCCCCCTTGCCTTGAATGCCTCCAGGTAGGGTCCACTTTCGATCGCGTCGCGTGACGGCCCTGTAAGGTAGTAGATATTCTCCTGCTCCTCCTTGGCACGATCGAGATATTGTGCGAAGTTGGTCTGTGTTCCCTTGTCTTCAAGTGATGATTCAAAGCGAAGTAACCCGGCGAGTTGCTCTTGGTGTTCGTGGCTGGTGGCGATGCCCTCCTTGAGAAAGCGACTGAACTTCTGGTAGAACTCAAGGTATTTCTCGGGCTCGTTTTTGGCCTCTTTTTCGAGGAATTTGAGGTAGCGTTTGGTGATCAGGCCATTGAGTTTCCGGACCAGGGTGCTGTCCTGCATCGATTCACGGGAAATGTTGAGCGGCAGATCCTCGCTGTCGATGACACCGCGCAGAAAACGGAGCCATTCGGGCAGAAGTTTTTCAGGCTTGGCATCGATGAGCACCTTGCGGCAGTAGAGTGAAACGCCGGCTTCCATCTGGCCCATGCCGAACTGTTCGGTGTTTTCAGTGGGAGTGAAAAGTAATGCGTGGATGGACAGTGGCGCGTCAGCACTGAAGTGCATGGTATGACGCGGGTTGTCGAATGAGTGCGAGGTGAATTTGTAAAACTCGGTGTATTGCTCCTCGCTGATGTCCTTTTTGTTTTTCAGCCAGAGGGCCTCAACCTTATTGATGTGCTCGTCGTTGAGCTTGATCGGGAACGAAACGAAGTTCGAGTATTTCTCCAGAATAGCCTTGATGCGGGATACCTTGCTGAATTCCTCCATATCCTCCTTGAGGTGCACGGTGATACTGCAGCCGCGTTTGGCGTCGGGGTTTTCATCAATACTGTAACCGGTGGCGCCGTCGCTACTCCAGGTGTTTCCCTCGGAGTCTTTCTCCCAGGAATGGGAAGCAACCTCGACGTGATCAGCCGCCATAAAAGCGGAGTAGAAACCGACTCCAAACTGGCCGATAACATCGGCGTTGGTGCCGCCCTCCTTCATTTTTTCAAGGAATGCCTTGGTGCCTGAATGTGCGATGGTGCCGAGGTTCTCGATGAGTTCCTCCTTGTTCATACCGATACCGCTATCGGCGATGGTCAGGGTTTTGGCTTCTTCATCGACGGTGATGTTGATCTCGAGTTCGCGGTCTGCTTCGAACACGTCCTTTTCCGTAAGCTGCTTGAGGCGCATTTTCTCCAGGGCGTCGGATGCGTTGGAGACGAGCTCACGAACAAAGATTTCTTTATCCGTGTAGAGTGAGTGGATCACGATATCGAGGAGCTGACGCACCTCGGCTTGGAATGTGTGGGTATGTTCTTCTGTTGCAGTTGACATGATTTTTTTAATGAATAATGGAGAATGGCAGACTGAGAATGTGGATCACCAACGGGTGAACGATCATCTCGGGGGCGCAAAATAGCCGTTCTCCCCCACCCTGCAAGTGAAAATCGAGGTGCTTGCCGGCTAAACTCGGCAAAAAAAATTCACGGGCGCGATTTCCATACTTCTCAGTGCCCTGGGGGTAATGCTGAGCACTAATCTTCCTTTTTTCTCGCTAGATCCGCATCACGCCATATCTGCTGGCTGGTGTTGCCCACGGAGCGGTTGTTTTCAAATTTGCCTACCTTGACGCCTTTGTAAGTTAAAATTCCAACTTCGAGATTACCCTTGGTGACATTATTAACAAGGTTTACCTGGGTGTCGTCACTGCGGGCAACGATGCCACTGAGCAGGTTTTTTTCACATACGTTTGATGTCAGGTCGGCGGAGACGGCATCGGATAAAAGAATTCCGGCTTCACGATTAGCTGAGCAGATGCTCGAAGAAATAGTCACCTTGGTCCCCTTACTCATAGCGAGGATACCGCATAGTCCGTTTTTGAGAACTCTGCAGTTAGTCACACTTCCGCTGCCTCCCAGCCAAAAACCTATGCCGTTTTGAAGGTTTTCCTGGCATAAGGTGTCGGAGATATTAGCGCTGCTATTTTCCCCATAGACGGAAATGCCATCCCATCCGCACCGCATGATTTTGCAATCACTAATTTGAGCTTGGGCCCCACCTAACACGGCGATCCCGTGACCTGCTGAGTGGTTAATGTTGCACGAACTGATGGTTACTTCACCCCCGTTGATGGTAATGCCGGAATAGCGGTCCATGCCATGATCAAAGCCAACGTGCCTGAGGTCAAATCCGCTGATCTTGGCGCCTGATGCCTCCTTGGTGATCGTAATAAAACCGGCCTTCTTAGCTGAAAGTTCGATGATGCTTTTCCCATCGGAGCTACCCTGTAAGGTGATGGGCTTGCTGATGATCAGAGGGGTCTTGTAAGTGCCGGCGGCTACGCGGATCGTTTCATGCGGACGTGCTGCCTCAATGGCTTGTTGGATGTCGGGGTAATCACCCGGCACCTTGATAGACCGGGTATAGGAGCGCATTTTTTCATGTTGTTTCTGGATCTCGGAAGATTCTGGGTTTAGCCTGCGAGCTTCCTCAAGCAAGCTCACGGCTTCCTCGGAGAATTCCCCGGTGTCGAGTTTGAGTGCCTGCTGATAGAGTGTCCTGGCTTTTTGGTGGCGTTTTTTTGCTGCCTCTTCTTGGGTTTTGATACTTGAGGCGAATACTGGAATGTTGGGGTTTTGCGGGGCGGCAGCACGTAGTATCTCCAAGGATTGTTTTGCGCCCGCCAGGTCTCCGGCATCAAGTGCGTCGGAGACAGCTATCATTTTGATTGAAAGACTTTGCTTGCGGCGCTCTTTGTCGATGATCTTGAGTTTATGTTTGGCCGTCTCGTTATCAGGTGTTAGCGAGAGCACGGAACGGACGAGTTTCTCAGCTTCATCCCACCTACCTGCTTCCAACGCTGCCTGACTTTCACCAAGAGTATAAAACACCTGTTGATTTTTCTCTTCTAACTGACCTTCCAAGATTGCCTCAAAGCCCGAAGCGGCGTCTCGTGATCCCGGATCGAGGTTTTCAATTTCGCCATAAGCCTTTTCTGCTTCACTCCATTTTCGAGCAATGACGGCAGCACGCCCATAGGTCTTCAGATCGGCAATTTTCAATTCCGTCTGGCTGTGGCTCTTCCATTGTTGTTGATACCAACGGTAGCCCCACCAACCGAATACGCTCAAGGTGGCAATAAGTAGCAGGACGACGATGAAATCCGTATTGGGACGGGCTTTTTGTTTGCCAGCTACGACCTTGAGGGCAGCCTCATACTCGAGTAACTCTTGCTGGTAACGAAACCTGATTTCCTCGCTCGGAGCGTTATTGACGAGCTCCCGTTTATACTCTCGCGTTTCTTCAAATTCAGCCAGAAAAGCACGTGGATTGTCTCCAGGATCAAGTCCCAGAACATTGCGTGCTTCGGTATTTTTCATATCAGGGTGTGAGTGAAATGGATGATGGCGCCTACCGGCTAGTATTCACAAAGGGCTATTTTGCCTGCTAGTTCAATCCGAAAATCTTTGGGCGATAGGCATGCGGCGTCCCATGCCAAAGGCCTTGGAGGTGACTCGCAGGCCGGGTGCAGCCTGGAAACGTTTCCACTCGTTTAGGTCTACCTTGCGCTGTATCCAGCGAACGAGGCTTTCTTCAAAGCCGTGATCTTTGATGATTTCCGTACCGGAGAGATGCTTTTCAACGTAGAGTTCAAGTATCGCATCGAGCACATCGTAGGGAGGTAGAGTATCCTGATCTTTTTGGTCGTGGCGAAGTTCAGCGCTCGGTGGTTTCTCAATGGTATCCCAAGGGATGATTTCCTTATCCCGGTTGATCCAACGAGACATTGCGTAGACCTGCATTTTGGGTAGATCGCTGATCACTGCAAGCCCTCCACACATGTCGCCATACATGGTGCAGTAGCCGACGGCGAGCTCGCTTTTATTTCCTGTGGTCAGTAGAAGTCGACCCGTCTTATTGGATAACGACATGAGGAAAACTCCGCGGATGCGCGCCTGCATGTTTTCCTCGGTGAGATCCTCGGGCAGGCCACCAAAGACAGGATTCATGGCCGTTTTCACCGCCTCGAAGGCCTCGCCAATGGGTACAGTATCGCAGCGCATACCGAGGTTAGCTGCGAGTTCGATGGAGTGTTCAACACTACCACCGGATGAATACTCGCTGGGCATGGTTAGGCCATGGACATTGTCCGGCCCGAGGGCTTCACACGCAATGGCTGCGCAGAGGGCGGAGTCAATCCCCCCGCTCAGACCAAGACAGGCTTGGGTAAAACCACATTTGTGAGCGTAATCTCGTAGCCCTAGAACCAGAGCCTGATAACTTTCTTCTTCCGGGGAGGTCAGGGTCGGGGCATTTTCATGGTCCCCTTGCCCGGAAACATCAACCACTAGACACTGTTCATCGAAAGCTCGTAGTGATGCCAGCGGACGGCCTGAGGCATCAAGAGCCATTGAGTTTCCATCAAAGATCAACTGGTCATTGCCCCCGATGCAGTTGCAATAAACCAGCGGCACGCCCGCTTTGGTAGCGACCTCGCTGAGCATTTCCAGCCTGTGTTCCCGCTTGCCGACATTGAATGGCGAAGCGCTAAGATTGACGATGAGATCAATGCCTTTACTGGTCAGCTGCTTGACTGGGTCATGGGTGTATAAGGGCCGGTGCAGGTAGTCCTCGGTCCAGATATCCTCACAGATGGTAATACCGAGCCGCACGCCGTTCCACTCGATGGGCTCACAGCTCTCACCAGGCTCAAAATAGCGACGTTCGTCAAACACGTCATAGGCGGGCAGCAGGGTTTTCCAGATTTTGTGGAGAATTTTGCCGTTTTGCAGGAAGGCGGCAGCATTACGGAAGGGTTTACCAACGCTGTCATCAGGGCAATGATCCACATAGCCAACAATCAATGGCACATCCTTGGTTTCGTCCGCCAGATAGTCCAAAGCCTGCAGGCACTTGGGAACAAACTGGGTTTTAAACAGCAAATCCCTCGGCGGGTAGCCTACCAAGGCCATTTCCGGGACCACGACCAGCTCAGCACCCAGCTCAAGGCATTCCCTGTATGCAGCGAGGATACGTTTGGCGTTACCGGGGAAATCTCCGACAACGGCATTGATTTGAGCGATCCCAATTTTGATGCCAATGTTCATGCTAACGGTGAAATTCTAAGATAAAGATATTGTGGTGATATATAGTAAGATGAACAGAAATTTCCCATCTTTGCTGCTGATGCACTAACATAGCGTAATTTCATCTTTCTACCAGAGACCAAATTTTCCAGATTCCATGGCATAGTAGCCCATCAGTAAGTTCGCGACTCCGTGCATCACCACACAGGCGAGCAGGCTCTTGGTCCGCACCGCAACCCAATACATCAAACTGCCGAATATGAGTGCCCCGAGATAATCAACCGGCTGATGAATCAGCATAAAGGCAAGGGTTACCACCAGATACGAAATAAGAGCGGGTTTGCCAAAAGGCACCTTCCAGTAGTCCCGGTCCATATCGAGCAGGAAGCGCATCAGAAAACCGCGCCAGAATATCTCCTCGACCAATGCCACGATCACCACCGCCCGGAAAAACCGCATCAGCAGAGAGCCCCAGTAAATCGCCGGGCTACCGCCGAATTTATCCGCTAGATCCTGAGGATTGAAACCATCTTCCCGTGGCATGACACCAAGCCATTTGAGCACGCCTTCCTGCTTCCCCTCCAGCTCAAGCCAGCTGTGCAGCTGGGTTGGCAAGATCCAAAAACCAATACCAACAGCCCCCATGACTGCACCAAAAAGCACCGGCTTGAGCGCCCATTTTAATTCATAGTTTTTACGAAAGAAGATGAGCAGAGCGCAAGCGACCAGCGTTTGGATCGGGTATTGCCATTGCGCTGGATAATGTTGCCACCAGGGAGCGTCGGGATGATTCCATTCAGGCCATCCTGTGAGCTGAAAAGGAACGAGTAGGACCATGAAGACTACCAGTGGTACCACATGGGCCTTGGTCCGGTCCGCTTGAATCTCTCTGAGGTAGGTCATCTTCGAGGATGCTGTTAAAGGGTGCCTATGAAACGCTCCATCCTCATCATCGCCGTTTTCAGTTCTTCAAAAGAGGTGGCATAACAGCACCGGAGGAACCCCTCTCCGCTTTCACCAAAGGCGTCACCTGGCACGGCGGCTACATTCTCGGCTTCGAGCAATTGGGTGGCAAATTCCTTGCTCGATAATCCGGTCTTGCGGATATCAGCAAACACATAGAAGGCTCCACCGGGAGCATGGCAGTCAATCCCCATTTCATTGAGTCGCATGACCACAAAGTCGCGACGATGGTGATAGCTTTCCCGCATTTTGATCATGGCGGGCTCGCCGTTTTGCAAGGCCTCCAGCGCAGCAGCCTGACTGGTGATGGGCGCACACAGCATCGCATACTGGTGGATTTTCATCATCGCTTCGATCAATGGCTGGGGGGCACAGGCATAGCCGAGGCGGAAACCTGTCATGGCGAAGGCCTTGGAAAACCCGTGTAGCAGTATCGTGCGTTCCTTCATGCCGGGCAGGGAAGCGATCGAGACGTGCTCATCTTCATCATAGCGAAGCTCACAATAAATCTCATCGGTAATAACGATCAGGTCATGCTTGATGCAGAGTGCTGCAATTTTTTCCAACTCCCCTAACGGCATCACGGCACCGGTGGGGTTGGTCGGGAAATTAAGCATCAGCACGCGTGTTTTTGTAGTGATGGCAGCTTCCAGCATATCGGCCCTGAGCGCAAAATCGTCCCTTTTGGATGTGGGCACATCTACCGCCACTCCGTGGGCCAGCGTGATGCTGGGCAAGTAGGAAACGTAGCAGGGAGAGTGGTAAATGACCTCATCACCGGGATCAACCAGAGCACGCAGAGCAAGATCAATGGCCTCGGAAACTCCAACCGTGACCAGAACCTCACTCTCAGCAGCATAGTCGACGTGAAAAAAATCACTCACATAGCGACTGATCTCCTTGCGCAGACTTAGCAGGCCGAGGTTTGAGGTGTAGCTGGTATGCCCCTTTTCGAGTGAATAGATCGCCGCTTCGCGAATATGCCAGGGTGTTGCAAAATCCGGCTCACCAACACCGAGGGAGATGACGTCATCACGCCCTTGCACAAGCTCAAAAAAGTCGCGGATACCCGACCTCGGGATACCCGCCACTTGACGGGAAATTTTACCTGAATAATCCATGTTTCGGACGAATTATGGGCTTACAGGCAGTCTGCCATCGGGTTCCTCGGATTCAAAAATGAAGCCGTTTTCCTTGTAGGCTTTGAGGCGAAAATGAGTCGCGGTTGAAAGCACGCCATCCAGACTACTGAGCTTCTGAGAAACAAAGCTGGCGACCTCACGTAGGTCTTCGCCCTCAGCCACCACCATCAGATCGTAACCTCCACTTGCCAGGTAACATGAAACCACCTGATCAAAACGGGCGATACGCATGGCAAGCCGATCAAATCCTCCACCTCGCTCCGGGGTGACTTTCACTTCGATGAAAGCAGTAACCCCAGTCTCCCCCGCCTTCTCAGTATCTATGACAGCTTGGTAGCCGAGAATGGTGCCATCTTTTTCCCAGGCATCAATACGCGTGCCAACTTCATCAGCAGACGAATTTAGAGCCTGAGCCAGTTCCTCGTTGGAGTAACGAGCCTTGGTATGCAGTAATGTAAGTAACGAGTCCTTCATGGGCTGACAATGCATGCCACAAAATTGGTCAATCGCCTAGACAAATACCAAGCGCACGAGCGGTATCAACCATTTCACCGTCAGGATCGACCAGGCGCAATTTATGAACCGCTTGCTCAATAGGCACAGATCCAACGTGGTAAGCCTGATAGCTGACCATCCTGCCAAATTTACCAGCCTCGATTAATTTGACTGCCTTGACGCCAAAACGAGCACCGAGAATACGATCGATGGCAGTGGGAGAACCTCCGCGCTGGAGATGGCCCAGTACACACGACCTGGTGTCCTTACCCGTTTTCGTGGCCAGATAATCTGACACAATTTCACCGGCTCCACCGAGCTTGATCTCACAGGCGGATCCGCGGCTTTTGGTGACAAGCTCGCCCCCAGCTACACGGGCACCTTCGGCAACGACAACCAGGGAGCTACGCTTACCTTGTTTTTCGCGCTCATTGATGAAATCGGCGACCTTATCGAGTTCAAAATCAATTTCAGGGATTAGAATAGCGTGGGCCCCACCCGCGATACCGCCCCATAGAGCAATCCATCCAGCGTGACGACCCATGACTTCTAAGACCATGATCCGCTTATGGCTCTGGCCTGTTGTTTGAAGACGGTCCAGCGCGTCCACCACGGAAGTTACCGCGCTATCGAACCCAAAGGTCATGGCTGTCGCCTCAAGGTCATTGTCAATCGTTTTAGGCACGCCGACAACGTTAAAGCCCTCGTGATTCATCTGCAGGGCAGTGGTTAGCGAGCCGTCGCCTCCTATAACCACGATGGCCTCGATGCCGAGTCCATTCACATTAGCCCTTGCCGCATCCATGATGTCTTTGGGGATTTTGGCGACATCCCCTTCGCCTATCTTGGCTGCAAAATGTCCTTTGTTCGTCGTTCCCAGAATGGTGCCGCCAAGCTTGGCGATACCGACCGTATCGTCAGGTGTGAGTTTGATATAATCCCCCCCATCAGGAAGCAGGCCTTCGAAGCCATCGATGAATCCAAAAACTTCCCAGCCCAGCTTGTCTGCTGCTCCTACGACGCCATTGATGACGGCGTTTAATCCCGGGCAATCGCCCCCGCTGTTTAAAACTCCAATTTTCATAAGTTATATTGTGTGTCGAGGCCGTAGTACAACCGAAGATTCGGCGGTGATATCATACGCTTCATTGTAATGATACCCCTTGACCGCGCAATGCAACACAATCACCTGAGCTGCGGCACCACGAGCAGCTCCTTTGCCTTTGGTGAGACGGGGTAACCTTCAGCAACCCACTGGTCGTATAGCGGCCACGCCTGGGTAATCAACTGCTTTGCGCGTCCTATTCTGTCATGACTACCCAGGATCACTATTACCAGATCACGTTTTCTGATCTGTGAGCGTGTATCGTCGATCTTTTTTACAATCGGGCTACGATGTGCATTGACTGCAATGCACTGACCGGATGCTGGAGTTAGACCGGTTTTGATACCATTGACTCCGAGCTCACCGATTAATGAATTGGTGTTTTTAACCTCGAATGAACGCTTGCTCCCATCCGGGTCAGTCACGGTTACTGAGCGCGTTTTCTGTTTTACGTAAAAGCCAAAACCTACGTCACGCATGACATGCACACTCAATCGGGCCATATCGGAAGCAGTCGAGTAACCCTTTCTATACCCTCGATCAAGACTATGGGGCGTGCTGAATCGTGTCCGGCGCATACCCAGCGCTTTGGCGAGCTGGTTCATTTCATAGACAAATGCTTTCTGCGGGTCCCCTGTTTTCCGGCGTCTGGCAAGAACGGATCTTCCCACGTGGTCTGCAAGTGCGTGGGCGGCGATATTGTCGGATCCAAGCAGGGTGGAATACAGGGCATCGCGTAGCTGAATCCGGTCACCGGGTCGTAGACCCATTGGATTCCCCCCCTCAACGGACAGGACGCTTTGTGGAATGGTGACGTATGACGAAAGACTAGTCTGGGAGAGCCCGGCCCAATCGAGCACAACTTTGGCGGTGGCAATCTTATTGAGACTGGCTACTGGGCGTTTTTTTTCGGAATTAGCCGCGAGCAGCACTCGGCCACTATTTGCCTCCATGGCCAGATAGCTCTCCGACGCATCTAATAATGAGGAGAAAGCCACCAACAGGCCTGTGATAGCGGTGATCAGATAATGCATAGATTGAGAAAATAAGAGAAGATGCATGATCCTAGCTCGGCAAGCGCAACTGACAACCGTATTACGTCCTTGAGTTATTTTTTTTTTCAACTAAGTTGATGCCGCCTATATCTGTTTTATGCAAGTTCAGACCATTACCATCCCCCCACCCGTATGGGCTACCAGGCTCTATGCCGGGTCAGGATGGTCATGTATGTTCGCTAAAAACGGCAAAAGCCTG
>Ga0208544_10002919_pt1 | contig 10903 bp, 22 predicted proteins | sample DEB08_DNA_9_FD_184526 | JGI IMG/M metagenome (GOLD analysis project Ga0208544, IMG submission 184526) | Aqueous microbial communities from the Delaware River and Bay under freshwater to marine salinity gradient to study organic matter... | ecosystem: Environmental > Aquatic > Marine > Coastal ...
CCCCCAAAACCCCAAAACCCCAAAACCCCAGCCAAGGAAAGATAAAGATGAAATGCTGTTTAAATTGATAATTAAATAAAATGTCTACAACTGTCGGTTTCCACGAGCAATCCAGTCAGCTCTTGAACATTTAAGCAGAGCGCGAACAGTCGTCCAGAAAGTAACCCGCTCCACAAAGCATCGACTAATCCCGTACCGGGACACACTAACAGCTAGAAAAGTCTGGTCAGTTCAGCCTAGCCGCCGACAGCAGAGATGCAAGCGCGCAGAAGCAGCAACTACCTGCTGGGCCAGAAGAAGAAGGCTAGGCCAATGATAGTGACTCAGTTGCGCAGAGCTTGGAGATGGCGGCGAAGCTGCAGCTTGACCAAAGCATCAAGAACCAAGCAGAGCAAGACGTCACGTAGACGATCAAAGGTATTTAATCTCTCTCGACTTACTAAGCATGCTTTGTTAGACCTGCAGCACACCAGCCGGATTCTTTTCAACTAAGAGAAATTCTACCAGAGTCTCAAACTGGTTGCCGAAAGTAATAACTCCCAACTAGTTTCTTAAAACATTCTTTATCTTTGTCTTTCTCGCAGTCGTAAAACTACGTGTAACCGTAGAAGGCACTGATTCGCTGCACTTGCTCAACTACGTCTCAGAAGTCACCAAGATTTTCAACTAGATCTCAATCGAAGTCCTCGCCAACGACAAGTTCAAACTGTCCATCGTGATCCTGCAGAAGGTGATTCAAATTTTGAATTTTGTCAGGCAGAGTGAACCCATCTAAGAAATGCAAAAACTCACGCTCAACAACCTCAGCTGTGCCTACAAGAAGTAAGCAACCACTAGCCCCCAAAATTACTAACCAATGACTTTGTCTTTAGAGAGGGCCAAATCGAAGAAGCGTAAAAATGTCTGGAAAGAGCCCTCGACGTGAGCAAAAACGCCTAAAAGGCTTAAATGAACGATCTCCACTCAGATTGGTCCCCCGAGAACGAGAACCAAACTGACTAGAGGGCCAAGAAAGACGACAACTAGAGTCTGTACGAACTTAACCTGTGCGCAATCTTCTCCCAGCAAAACAAGTAAGCACTCTCACTAAAGAGTTGAATATTTGCTCACCTGTCACTCCTTCTTGTGTAGTCATCTGAAAGCCCGTCAGTATGCGATCCTCGCTGTGCAAAAGCTTGAAACTGGCGTCCAAAAGGTTAAGCAGAAGCTCGGAGTCCACTCTGAACTGCAAGCCAGCGCCTCCTCCGACGCCCAAGTTGAAAACATTAAGAAGCTGTTGCTCGAGAGAACCTCACTGCTAGCGATCGCGTATTACAACTTAGGCTGCGAATTCGAGCACTTGAAACAAATCCCACAAAGTGTAGAAGCGTACTAACGAGCCCTCAACCTCGAAAAGTCAAGATATGGAAAGAGCAACTTGGCACATTAATTTGGACAGTCGCTCAAGCAGGTCAAGTTTAAGATGCGGCAACTTGAATGGGCAGAAAAGGCTAACCTACGAGACCTCAGCCAAGGCCCCTCTTCCTCCATCCCTAAAACGTCTAACTCAGTTGGCTTGTCCCAAAGCATCGACCATGGCGACAGAAGGCGTTAACGAGGAAGGAAAAATAAACATAAAAACTAGGGTCACCATATTGTCTAGCCTAGCCACACCTACGCGCAAGGCATTCGGGCGGCTCATGGAAACCTTACTCACAGTCGATAGTCACAGAGCAGCAAGTCTGGTTCGAAAGGCCGTCGCCCCTTTAGTGCAGGCTAGCGCAACCCTCTCACAGCATTGCAGTACCCCACGGGAACTAGTGGCAACCCGAGTCACCCATCTCTTGTCGGCAACGGCAACCTGGATGCGTAGGGCAGACTAATGGTTTCAAGCAAAGTGAACTATGACTTCGAAGCGCAACCGACTTCCCTGACAGACGATGTGCACCACTTGATGCTTTCTCGTCAAATGATCCCAGGCGCCAATAACCAAGCAGCCTATAACGCAGCAGCCGCAAACAAATCCCAAAGAATGCGAGACAGACCTTAAAGTGCGAAAGTGGGCCTCCACAAAAACACGGCCAACAATCACGGCGCGCCAATTCCGACGTCGGGACCAGGGGCCTAGATCGGAGCCAGGTACGTTCAAGCATATGAAAATGTGTCGTAAGCAACCCCCTTCGCGAATTCTAACTCCCAGACCACGCTGCATCACCCCAATCGAGGTGTGCTAAGTGGGACTCCAAACAGCAGCATGGTCGGCCTCAACCGCCGGCCTCAAAGCTCAAGTGTTCGCAACCTGTAACAGTACTCACAACAAAACAATGTCGGGTTACCAAACGGAGTGCGAGGACAGAGACAAGCCAGTCAGGGCGGCAAGCGACTCAAGAGCAAATAAGATGCGATGCTAAATGCTTACCCTAACTAGAAGAATTTAAATCGTCTGAGGAAAGACTAAGGCGACCAGTAGCTCTTTGCAATGGTCGACTCTGTCATTGACAACTTCCAGCACTCAATGGGCAATTAAGCCCCTGCCTAACCAAAACTCTCGAACGCCTACATCTAAGAGTAGATCAAGCAGCTGCAGTTGAAGCAGTCTCATTAGACGAAAGAAAAGTAGAACCAAATGCTCGCCCAGTTTTCACGAACCGATGCTTCTCGGTTCTACTCTCACGGCAAGAAGGGCAACAATGTTACTGCGTCCTTTGACGAAAACGGTGCCGCCCATTACTAGTTCGTTGGCTAGACTTTGAAGCCAGAGTCCGGCAGAGTCAGGAAAGTCTAATCTGATTATCAGCAGTAGAAAAACTAACTCGCTAAGTTCATGAGAAACCAAGGGACGGCGTATATGTCGAACCAAGCCTCCTATAATGACCATGAATTCTATGTCAAAGTAGCTCATGCTGCTGCAGAGGCCAACATCGACGAGTCAAAACTTTCAAAGAAAGCAATGAGAGATAAGAACTCTTACAAGGGACAAACTGCAATCGTGAACGGTCAAGTTGTCGGTCCAATCTTCGGCGGCTCCATGCTGTAAAGGCATCTTGAGGCCCAGCAGACCCAAGAAAACAAAACTAACCTCTCATTCGCTAAAGGAACAGCATCCACGCTCAACACTGAAAGCCGTGTGCCTGTAGGCAAGAGATAACGTGGTGCGAGTGGAAAGAGATCATTCCAGGGTCAAGTGGCCTCCATCCCAGCAATCACCTACGATGTTGGCAACCAGTCTCCTGTTTACCTGCATGAAGGAGGCAAGTCCAGAACTCATGGTAAGAGGCAAAGGCCGCCCACTGCGCCCTACGCTAATGTGCGCCCCCGGTATCTCAACACCATGAAGAAAAACACGGTGGCTCCCATGTACGCTCACAATCGACCAAGTTCGAGTCCTTCGAACAAGCCCGGTTCGATCCAGTAGCCTAGAATTCCAGGACTTTTGCACACTCCGCCACAGTAGGTCTTCGAACGCATGGCTGGCAAAAGCGGGACAAGAAACTCGAAAACTAACAAGCATTACAATGCTAGCAAGAGATCCTAGCAGTACTACTCAGGCTAGAGCCTTCCCGGGTAAGAAGTCCAGCAACCAAATGGCAACCGCAAGAACTCCCGTGGTTTCAAGCAGCTCAAAGTCAGACAAAAGGGAACATATGACGCTAAAAGAGCTGCGCAAGAAGGTGCCCAAACAGCTCTTGAAAGTGAGCAGATGGTGAGGGCTGTCATCTAGGAAGAGCAGCTCGAGTCTTCAACGACCATCTTCAACCAGGCGCCCCTTACCAGAGATGTCTGTGATGACTGCAACCACAAAGCCCAGGATGTTGACAACAATCGGTATGCCGCTGAGTTGCCTGACACTTATCGGGACACAGATCGCAAGGAGGTTGAATAGCCACAGGCTAGTGAACTGCCAAAAGAACTTGAAGCTGAAGCTGAGGCTGTTGAGGAGAAAGACCTCGCTTAGCAGATTGATGAAGACGAGAATGTCAAAGCTGAGGTTGAGGCAGCTGCCGTCAAACTTCAGAGCGGATTCCGTGGCTGGAAAGGACGTCATGAAGCAAAGAAGGAGAAAGATTCCCAGGAGAAGGCTGCCACAGTTATTTAAAGTTGGTTCAGAGGCTGGAAGGGGCGTAAAGAAGCTAAAGAAGAGAAAGTTTCTCAGGAGAAGGCTGCTACGGTTATGCAAAGCCAATTCAGAGGTTGGAAGGCCAGAAAAGCGGCTAAGGAGGAGAAATTCGCCCAGGAACATGCGGCTACAGCTCTTCAGAGTGGCTACAGAGGATGGAAGGCTAGGAAAGAACTCAGAGAAGCTTAATTGAAAAAGCTTGAAGAAGAAAAGCTGGAGTCCATCAAGGAGGAGCAGGTTAGCGAAGAAAAGACTGAGTAAGTTAGATCTGAGAAGTCTCAGGAAGACGTTGCTAAAAGCGAAAAGACCCTCTCCGAAAAGCCATAATCAGTACAGGCCAGTCAAAAAGCTGAGTCTGTCAGATCCAAAGCATCGGACAAGAACTTCGCTCCTGAAGCACCAAACGAAGAAGATGACAAGGAGTTGCAAAGGGCTGCAACTGTTGTTCAGAGCGCTTTCCGTGGTCGGTAGGCCAGGAAGGAAGTTCAAGCTTTGAATGAAGCTAAGAACGATGTCACTTTGAACCTTGACGCAAGCTCGATTCTTGGGGCTGGAAAAGACAAATCGTCATTCCTGTCGGCACGCACCAAGGAGATCGAACCATACATCTAGACTGAAGATGCTCCTCTCGCCGAGGAAAAGACTTTCGATAAGTCGCAAGCGTCTTTCAACCAGATGGATCTCCTTGCTAAGTCAGTTCACTCAGAGAAGAAAGTTGAGACCGTCAACACGACTGCTAACGAGGACTCCTTCAAGGGCATTTTCTTGAACCCCGAGAAGCAGGAAAGATCCGCAAAGCTGATCCAAAAGAACTACAGACGCTTCTAATTCGCCTAGGTGTCCAGGTAGATTAGAGAGGCTTCGCAGATCAAGATCCTGATGACGCGAGTCCGAAACATCGACGATCGCTTCATCCGTATTCAAGTAGTGGATGCCGGCGAGCACAAACTTAAATTCAACTGTGTTCAGATGAAGGGTAGGTTTAGCCAATCGATCGAGTTTGAATTGCCTGAACTACACCACAACTTCTACGAGAACATGAGCAACCAGTACTTGGCGTGGTGCATCTCCAGACTTGAGTTCAACCACCACGATGAGCTCGTGTTGAACATTAACGAAGACGATGCGAGCAATCAGCATCAAGCAGCTGTTATCTCGACTAATCAAAGTGAAGATCAATTTTTGTATTCTGCAAGAAGTGGTGCCAGCTCATACCATGCTGCCTCAATCAAGGAGTCTGAAGCAGAGAGTGACACGAGAGAGTACAAGAAGGAAGAAGTTAGGCAGAGCGCTGAAATCGTCATGAATGGCGAAGACACTCTGTTGACTGATGACCAAGGAAAGCAGTCAAACAAGATTGACGAAGAAGACATGGTAAACGTGACGTCTGGGAGGAAAACTAAATCTAGCCACCATGCCAGTGTTGAAATGGAAATAATCGACGAAGGGGAGCCCCTAGAAGAAGAAATTGCAACGCTTTCTGTCGCACACTATTCAGATAGATCCAAGATCAGAAGATCTGCAACCTTAAAAAAAGATGTGCCTCTTACTAGTCAAGACGTGATGCTGGATACTATGCGTAAGATGACGAAAGTTGACGTCGAGGACAGGGATTCAAATGTGTTACTCATGGAAGGCGAGTCGTTCTTATTCTCGTTCTTCGCGTGCACTGGTCACAAGATCTGGGTTTGCACCAAAGAAGAACGCGTCTTTGCGGATGCGGGCAGTGAAGTTGGCAGTGAAAAAGAGGACCAGTTCAAGACTCTCCTTAACTAGGTCTCCATTTTCATGCCTCTTGTCACTGATCCCAAAACCGAATTCGCCAAGCGACTCTACTTCCCCGTCAAGGTCCAGGTTCAGTAAGATGACAAAGAGTCCTTTGTTGAGTAGCTGCATTAAAACTTGGAGTAAATCTTACCCGAGGTCATCAGACCAACCAAAGAAGGCAGCCTCAAAGTGAGAAACAACCTGGATGTGATGATGGACACCAACTTCGACGACATGATCTCGCGCAAGACCGGGTCAACTGTCAAGTCGATTACAGTGCAAGACCAGGAGAGGACGAAGGTGGATGACTGGAGAGAAGGCGTCTAAGTGCACTTTGTGCCGATGCAGGAGAATAGGGTTACCTGTGTGGCCTTGATGCACTACGGAAAGACTGTCGACAGGAAAATGATTCAGTTTGACCTGCCTTACACTGCTTCTGCGAAAGGCTTGAGCAGAAACCAGTTCTGTCAAGAGTGGCTCATGCCCTGTTTCTCGATCAAACAGGTGATGGGCAAATCTGCTTCCAAGGGCAAGAAGAATTTGCTCAAACTCGAGGTGTACGGAGACATGGTGCAGCAGATCGTGCAGGAGTTGGCGTTGGCTCGGCAGAGTGAACAAGATGAAATATCAAGAAAGGAGGGAAGTAGACAGAGCTAGTATACCATAAACGACATTACGGATTAAAAAATCGGCTCCACCCAAAAGATGATATTGAAGACTGAGCAGAGTACTGAAAGTTTGAAGAAGCCTGCTATCTTCAAGTTCGATAATGTGAACGCTTCAAACCCTGTGACTGAAAGCGCTTAAGTCGAGGCAGCCTTCGTGTTGAAGGAAGAACCTACGCCACTGGAGCAAAGTATGACTTCGATTGTGTCGGGTGAGAACTACGAGTCGCATTAAAACCAGAAAAGACTTGACAAGATGTATGACTAGTTTGCCAGCAACGTGATCGAATAAAGTCTGAAAATTGGCGAAGAAATGAGAGAAAGTGCTAAGAACGTAGAGATGACACAAGTTAAGGTGTCTTCAAAGCTGGAGAAGAGTCAGGACACGCACCACATCGCGCCACCTGAAGTTGAGGAGGACGAAATCGTTGAAGTCAGCTCGCCGCGCTAACCTGAGTTGGTTCAAGCGATCAGATCTCACAGAACTGAATCAGAGAAAGAAATCGAGGTCAGATCGTCGCCAAAATTGCAAACAGAGGGAGAGGTCGAAGTTAGATCGTCGCCAAAATTGCAAACAGAGGATGAGGTCGAAATCAGATCATCACCAAAGTTGTTGGAAGAAAAAGAAGTGAAAAGCTTGCCTGCGCCTGAAGTCATCGACAATTCCATCCACTAGAGCAACCAGTCAATGACTTCGTCGATGAGGAAAAAGATCAGAGTTGCAGGATGGCTGCAAGGAGCGACTGCAAAAAGTAGAGAGGTCTCTCCGATCGATAACTCTTACGACACCAACCCCGGAATCAAGAACAGGGGTGAGACCGAAGAAACACTTATGAACAAGTCGATTGTTTAACAGAGCTTCGTCCAAAAGCAGATCACCTTTAACTTGGGCGACAAGCAGGGCCTTCTCCCTTTGCTCAAGTAGAAGAAGAGGATTAGCTGGAAGAACTGTGTCGTGTAGGCAGTTTGTGACTTTGATTCCCACAAGATAATTGTCAAGATCATGATCGATGACCACAACCCGAAAGATACCAGGTACAATTTCTCGCTGTACTTTGACGTGATTCCCGAGCAGAACCAGGAAGGACAACTCGTGGAAGATAAAATGCAACTTTTGAACAAGAAAGTGGAGGAGCTGGTCTCGCAGATTGGTCTTGGCTAGATGGACAAGAAGTTGACGCTGAGGAAGGGATCTGCTGGTGACTTGCTCGACAAAGAGGCGATCTACAGAACTGGTCGGGAAATGAAGTCCAACTTCTACTTCGTCTCCGCTGGCATGCAGGGTGAAGTGTTGGTCTTCAGTGCCTTTGACAAGGACAGAGAAGTCAAGGTGGAGCTCAGACTGAAGAGAGAGTCGGTGCCTAGCTACGAAGAAGTCAAAGCTATGGTTGAACGTCTTGATGTGCAGACTGTCTCAATCACTCTTTTCGGAGGAGGTGAGCAGAGGCAAGAGGTGCTTGTCTTGAAGAACGATTTGGTGAGGGTCAGCAATGAAATGCCCCTTTCTGCGCAGTCGTCAAGAAGACAAAGAGAGGTCAGTAAGTTCTCTATCACTTGCAACTTAGGCAACAAGCGAGGACAGCTGCCCTTAATGAAACAGTAGAGAATCATCAGTGGCAAACCTTGCATCGTGCAGGCAGTCTGCGACTACGATTATCAACAAATTCTCATCAAGGCGACTGACGACAAGAAAGACTCCAAAGAGGCACGATTCAATTACTCGATGCAAGTCGAAGTCAACAATGAGCGTGATGGCGATGATGCCGACCTTAGAGAGTTGAATCTCGAGCTTGAAAAGCTCATGGACAGGATTGAGCTGAATTAGATGGACCAGAAGCTGACTGTTCGCAGAGCACCGACAAGCGACCTGCTCGACAAGGACGTGATATTCACTGTCGGAAAAGAAATGAAGTCCAACTTCTACTTTGTCTCTGCTGGCATTCAGGGTGAACACTTGGTATTTGACGCCTTCGACAAGAACAGAGAAGTCAGACTGGAGCTCAGACTTAAGTGGCAGGACTCAGTACACGCCAACAGTGTACAGCCCAGCTACTAGGACGTGCAGTCCATGGTCGAGCGCCTGGATGTGAAGACAGTCGGAATCACGCTATTTGAAGGAGATGAAAACACTCCCACCAAAGAGAAACAACAAGAGGTTCTCATTATGAGGAGTGACGAAGCAGCACCAGCCTTCGAAACTCCGATTGCTCCTCGCGTTAGCGCAAAGCAAGCCGAGGAAAGAAAGGAAACCATCACTTTCAACTTGGGCGATCAACGTGGACAGCTGCCTTTGATGAAGCAGTAAAGAATGATTAGTGGAAAGCCATGTGTTGTGAAAGTTACTTGTGACTTTGACTAAAAAATGCTCATTATCAACGCATTTGATGATGACACCGAAGCCCAAACTACCAATTACTCGTTGCAGGTTGAGATTCATGCCGACGAGAGTTAGGAAGCAGGGAATGCCGACCTTCAAGCTTTGAACAAGGAAGTGGAAGCGCTGCTCGATAGGATCGAGTTGGACTACATGGACCAGAGGTTAGTTCTTAGAAGGTTTATGCCTGAGAACGAGGTGATCTTGAGAGCTTTCAGATAAATGAAGTCGAACTATTACGTTGTGTCGGCTGGCATGAAGCATGATCACTTGGTGTTCGAGGCGTACGACAAGGACAATGACGTGAAACTCGAACTCAGACTTAAGTGGCTTGATTCAACTTAAGCTAAAAGTGCAGCGCCGGGCTACTATGAAGTTGAGTAGATGGTCAGACGCCTCGACGTCCAGACCGTCGACATTACACTCTATGAGTCTGGCACTCCTCGTGGAAGAAAGCAAACAGTGCTTGTCTTGAAGAACGACTAAGTTCCCAAAATTGAGACTCCGACCCCCGCCTGGGGTTTGGCGACCCAGGAGTTACTCAACAAACGGTAGACCATCACTTGCAACTTGGGCGGTCAACGTGGACAGCTGCCTTTGATGAAGCAGAGAAGAGTGATTAGTGGAAAGCAGTGCATCGTGCAGGCAGTCTGCGACTACGATTATCAACAAATTATCATCAAGGCCATTGATGAAAACACCGGCCAAGAGGAGTCTAGGTTCAACTACTCGATGCATGTCGACGTCCAGGAAAATACTAAAACCTAGGAGAGTGACGACAAACCAGAGGCCAACATTAAAACGTTGAACCGGGAAGTGGAGAAGCTGATCAAGCGGATTGAGCTGAACTAGATGGACCAGAAGTTGACTGTTCGCAGAGCGCCTGCGAGCGATCTGCTCGACAAGGACGTGATTTTCACTGTCGGAAAAGAAATGAAGTCCAACTTCTACATCGTCTCGGTTGGCATGCAGGGCTAACACTTGGTATTCGACGCCTTTGACAAGAACAGAGAAGTCAGGCTTGAGCTCAGACTTAAGTGGCAAGGTTCAGGCAACGCTAAGCGTGCGGAGCCGAGCTACGAGGATGTCGAGAAGATGGTGTAGCGCTTAAACGTTCAAAGAGTTGGAATTACGCTCTTCGAATAAGCGACTCCCACTGAAGAGATGCAAGAAGTGCTTGTCATGACCAACATTGACTCTCCTACAGCGAGAACAGTTCACGCGGAAACTTAGAAGAAGCAAACGATTAAATTCAACTTAAGCGGCAAGACTGGACTGATGCCATTGATCAAGCAGAAGAGAGTCATCAGCGGCAAGATGTGCGTTGTCTAGGCAATTTGTGATTTTGACGCCAGGAAGATTATTATCAAGGCCTTGGATGACGTGTATAGCATGGGACAAGAGAGATTCAATTACTCGATGTAGGTCGTTATCGTACACGATGAGGACGAGAACAGCAAAGTGAAACTGCTGACGGAGCAAGTGGAAGATCTGATTGATAGAATTGAGTTGAATTACATGGACCAGAAGTTGACGCTGAGGAAGGAGTCAGGCGGGGAGCTGCTTGACAAGGAAGTCATCCTGAGAGTTGGCAAAGAAATGAAGACGAACTATTACGTTGTGTCGGCTGGCTTGCAGGGCGAGCACTTGGTGTTCGATGCGTATGACAAGGACAGAGACGTGCGCCTTGAGCTCAGAATCAGGTCTCAGAACTCAGTTCACAAGAAGAGCGAGACGCCAAGCTACCAGTACGTGGAATCCTTGGTGAAGCGTCTGGATGTGCAGACCGTTGGAATCACGATGTTTGATTCTCTGTAGTCAAATAATACTAACCAAGAAGTGCTTGTCTTGAAGGGCACCCCCAATTGAAACTAAATATGCATTCATATATTTTACACTTCCATAGCATTCAAGTACATAAAACAAACTTACTGACTATAAAACACTGAAAATTTTAACAAACTTCCTCTGCTTGGGGTTTTGGGGTTTTGGGGTTTTGGG
>Ga0208544_10002921_pt1 | contig 10899 bp, 10 predicted proteins | sample DEB08_DNA_9_FD_184526 | JGI IMG/M metagenome (GOLD analysis project Ga0208544, IMG submission 184526) | Aqueous microbial communities from the Delaware River and Bay under freshwater to marine salinity gradient to study organic matter... | ecosystem: Environmental > Aquatic > Marine > Coastal ...
CCCCGGCGGTCAAATCAGATCTGGACGACATCCAGCACGCTGGAACGCGCGCAGAAGCCGATGCTGCGTTGGCCGTTTTCTCCGAAAAGTATGGCGTCAAATACCCAAAAGGTGTTGCCTGCCTGACAAAGGACAAAGAGGCGATGCTGGCATTCTTCGACTTCCCAGCTGAGCATTGGGGCCATCTGCGCACCTCGAACCCGATTGAAAGCGTGTTTGCCACTGTTCGGCACCGAACGGTGAGGACCAAAGGGGCGCTGTCACAAAAGACCGCAAAACTGATGGTCTTCACCCTCATTCAGGCAGCATCGAAAAAATGGCTGCGCCTCAAGGGCAGAAATCAGTTGCCAAAGGTTATCGAAGGAATCAAGTTCACAGACGGTATCGAACACACAAACGATACCGAAAACCGCGCCGCCTGATGATGCGCGTCACCCAAATTCAAGCATAGCTCGATGGGTTTGCAGGCCAACCCGGATCCTCCGTTTGAAGACAGAAGCTTCCGGCTTACCAACCCGCAGCGACCAGCACCTAACCAAGAAATCAATCAGCCCCATGGGGCTACCCTCCAGACGGGCATGCCCGTCCTCCGTTCAGCCCCACCGGCCAAGGTGGTTGTCGCTCAACACGTGCAGTTCCGCCCGCAGATAGCTTTCGGCGTTGTTTACAGGGGCAGCTAGGTCGCGCACGATACTGCCTTTGGTGGCCAAGGTGATGGCGTTTTTGCATGGGCTTCGCCAGCGGCGCATGCCGTAAACATTCGCAGTGTCGAAAAGGTAATGCCGTGGTCGATGGCCGCATCAAGGCACCGGTGTCGGTGTCGCCAAAGAAGCCTGCCAAGCTCATGCAGCCCAGGCCGATGGCGGATCCATCAGGGGCATTCGCGCCAAGTTTGCGGGTTTTTACCTGGTTCCATTTGAGGCGAACGCGGCGTGTAGGGCGATGTCGACCATATCGCCGAAGGACCGTTCGCGGTCTTGTGCCGGCAGGGCCTCTTGGGTGACGAGGTGATCGCTGACGGTGAGGACGGCCAAGGCGCGGCGGCCATAGCGGGCGGCGAGGATGTAAAGCTCGGCCGCTTCCATTTCGACGCCTAGGATACCGTGGCGCATCATCTGTTCATTCAGATCGGGGCGTTCATCGTAAAAGACATCCGATGAATAGATGCCGCCGACGTGGGTTGGCACGCCTTTTTCGATCGCGGCCTTATGGGCCGCGGCGAGCAGGCCGTAGTCCGCGCAGGGGGCGAAATTCAGTTCTTTGAAAATGCCGCGCGAGGGGGTGGACAGCGTCGACGCGGTCATCGCAAGGATCACGTCGAGGATACGGACGTGGTCCTGCATCCCGCCACAAGAGCCGATGCGGATCAATGTTTGCGCATCGTAGTCTTTGATCAGCTCATTGGCGTAGATCGACAAGGATGGCATGCCCATGCCCGACCCTTGGATCGTGACGGGGTGGCCATGCCATGTGCCGGTGAACCCCAGCATGCCGCGCACGTCATTGATACAGCGGGCATTTTCAAGAAACATCTCGGCTGCCCATTTGGCGCGGTATGGGTCGCCGGGCATCAAAACGGTTGGCGCGATATCGCCTTTGGCGGCACCGATATGGGTTGTCATCTGGGGGGGGCCCTTTCTGTTTGCGGCAATCCTAGGTGCGCAATTGCGAAAGGTAGAGGGGGAAATTGCGTTGGGGGGCAATAGCGCAGGGTGCCGCCAGCGGGCAGTTGGCACCCCGCGCTATTTTATTCATATTTCCATCGCGTCAGGGGTTGTGCCAGATGTAATGGCTGTTTTGAACCATTCAGGCTGGCGACCCTTGCCGGTCCATGTCTGTTCGGGGTTTGACGGGTTGCGATACTTTGGAGGGGAGGCCGTTTTGGGGCCGCTTTTCACTTTGCGTGTTTTTGCGACAGATGGTTCGCTGCTCGTTATTTCGGCCAAAGAAAAGCCATGGGCTGCTGCAGCCTTTTCAGCGGCGGCGATGGCCATTTTCTTTTCGCGCCCAGCGATTTTTTCAAGCGCCTTTTCCACATCGGCTTTCAGCTTTTCAAGCTCTTTACGAGCCATTGATTTAAGATCAGGTTTCATAGATATCTCCAATTAAACTGAATGGTCGTAGCATGGCTGAGACCATAACACATCGTTAATTCAATCAATACTGTACAAAAGTAAATACCATGCGAAGCCCTGCTATTCGGCTGCCACGGATCGCGGATCGACGAGGGCCACTATATCACCCATGATTTTGTTCAATTCAAAGTCCTTCGGCGTATATACTTTCGCGACACCCATTGCGCGTAATGCGGCGGCGTCATCTTCGGGAATGATCCCGCCTGCAATGACGGGAATGTCGCCAAGACCTGCGTTTTTCAATTTCGTCATGACGTCGCGCACCAACGGAATATGAGAGCCCGAAAGAATTGACAGGCCAATGACGTGCGCTTGTTCCTCGCGGGCGGCCTGAACAATTTCGTCTGGAGTCAGCCGGATACCTTCGTAGGTGATATCCATGCCGCAATCGCGGGCGCGGGCCGCAATTTGTTCAGCGCCGTTCGAATGGCCGTCCAGGCCGGGTTTGCCAACCAGGAACTTGAGCCGCCGACCCAAGGAATGACTAACCAAATCAACCTGTTCGCGTAGGTGATCCAGCCCTTCCGTCCGGTTTGACGGGTTGCGGCTGACCCCGGTTGGCCCCCGATATTGCCCAAAGACCGCGCGGATCACATCCGCCCACTCGCCCGTTGTGACACCGGCACGGGCGCATAGAATTGATGGCGGCATGATGTTGCGGCCATCGTTTGCGGCGGCGCGCAAGGCGGTCAGTGCGACCTGTACGGCGGTATTGTCCCGGTCTGTTTTCCACGCCTGTAGGCGTTGCAATTGATCGGCTTCTGCGCGCGGATCTGCGACCATAATGGCGTCGTCCCCAGCGGTCAGCGGTGACGGTTCCCCGGCCTGCCATTTATTGACACCCACGACAGTTGTATTGCCCGTTTCAATCCCGGCAATGCGGGCGGCATTGCTTTCGACCAACCGCGATTTCATATAGGCAATGGCGCCGACCGCACCGCCCATGCCATCAATTTGCGCCAATTCGGCACGCGCGCCATCCTTGAGAGAGGCGACTTTCCGCTCAATCGCGGGATTTCCGTCAAAAAGATCGTCGAATTCCAGCAAGTCGGTTTCATAGGCCAGAATTTGCTGCATGCGCAGTGACCATTGTTGATCCCATGGCCGGGGCAGGCCAAGCGCTTCGTTCCAGGCGGGCAATTGTACGGCGCGGGCGCGGGCGTTTTTGGAAAGGGTCACGGCCAGTGTTTCCAACAAAATGCGGTAGACGTTGTTTTCGGGTTGCTGTTCGGTCAGCCCGAGCGAATTGACCTGCACGCCGTAGCGGAAGCGGCGGTATTTCGCATCTTCGACGCCATAACGGGTCGCGCAGATTTCATCCCATAATTCGACAAAAGCGCGCATTTTGCACAGCTCTGTTACAAAGCGAATACCGGCATTCACAAAGAATGAAATACGCCCCACCATCGCGGGAAAATGTTCGGCGGGGACTTTGTTCTTCAAATCATCAAGAACGGCCGTGGCGGTGGCAAGAGCGAAGGCCAATTCTTCCTCTGGTGTCGCCCCGGCTTCCTGAAGGTGATACGAGCAGACATTCATCGGGTTCCATTTCGGCAAATGTTCGCGGGTATAGGCGGCCACATCGGTGATCATCCGCAATGATGGTTCAGGCGGGCAGATGTAGGTCCCGCGCGACAGGTATTCTTTGATGATGTCGTTTTGCACGGTGCCTTGCAGCGCGCTGATATCGGCGCCTTGTTCTTCGGCCACGGCAATATACAGCGACAGCAGCCAAGGCGCGGTTGCATTGATCGTCATGGATGTATTCATTTGGTCGAGCGGGATATCGGCGAATAGCGCGCGCATGTCCCCCAGATGGCTGACGGGCACGCCGACTTTGCCGACCTCGCCTTTTGCCAGTAGATGGTCGCTGTCATAACCCGTTTGCGTCGGCAGATCGAAGGCAACGGACAGGCCGGTCTGCCCCTTTGCCAGATTGCCCCGATAGAGCGCATTGGACGCCGTGGCGGTCGAGTGCCCTGCATAGGTGCGAAACAGCCATGGGCGGTCTTTCTGCGTCTGCGACATTGCGGCGTTCCTTTGGCTCTGGGCGTAATTAAATTACACTATAAGCCCGATTATCGGACATTTTGTGGCGCTGTCAATTCGCTGCGTTGCGGCATGACGGGATTTACCGCGGCCGCATTCCCTGTCACGGTCTGACAATGACGCAAACCGTTTCGCTGCCGCTGTGGGTCTTTGTGCTGATCATCCTGTTTGCGGGCGTAACTTTTGCGTCGCATTTCCTGTTTCCCTCGGTCCGCTGGTTTTTCCGCAAACGGGCCGAGCGGGTGATCGCCCGATTGAACGAGCGCCTGCAACGTCCGATCGAGCCGTTCAAGCTGGCCCGGCGATACGACATGATCCAACGGCTGATCTATGACCCCGAAGTCACACAAGCGATTGTCGATCATGCGCAGTCCGAAGGTATCCCCGAGAACGTCGCGTTTGAGCAGGCCGGTCGGTATGCTCGCGAAATTGTGCCATCATTCTCGGCGACTGCGTATTTCAGTGTCGGGATCCGTCTGGCGCGTTGGCTGTCCAAATCGCTTTACCGCATCAAGCTGGGCACCTTTGATCGCAATCGGCTAGAGCATATCGACCCGAATGCGACGGTGATTTTCGTGATCAACCACCGCAGCAATATGGATTATGTGCTGGTGACCTATCTGGCGTCGAATGCTGGTGCATTGTCTTATGCGGTTGGGGAATGGGCGCGGGTGTGGCCGCTGTCGACCGTGATCCGCGCGATGGGGGCGTATTTCATCCGGCGCAAGTCGCGCGGTGCGTTATATCGCAGGGTTCTGGCACGCTACGTACAGATGGCGACACGCGGCGGCGTCAGTCAGGCGGTGTTCCCAGAGGGCGGCCTTAGCCTGACCGGTAAGACGGCGCCGCCGAAGCTGGGCTTGCTGAATTATGTCATCGAGGATTTCGACCCCGCCAAGCGTGATATCATTTTTGTGCCCGTCGCGCTGAACTATGATCGGGTGCTGGAAGACACGTTTCTGATTGCTGCGGATAAATCCGGCACGCGGCGTTTTCGCCCGCCGTTCCGGACGGTTTTGCAAGGTGTTGCCGGTCACTTGTGGCAGCGCGTGACTGGGCGGTTCAAAGGGTTTGGCGTCGCCTCGGTCAGTTTCGGCGAGCCGCTTGAGTTATCGGCTTTTGCGGCAAAGACGCAGGGTGATCTGACGCAGGCGGTTGCCGCAGAGCTGATGCAACGGGTTGCGGATGTGATCCCGGTGCTGGGTGTTCCATTGGTCGCGCGGCACCTTTTGGCCGATGGGCCGATGAAAGTGGCCGCGTTGGAGTCCGCTGTTGCCAGCTCGATCACGGTCTGTGCAGCGCGCAAATTGCCCCGGCCCAAGCGACCGGTCAGTGCCGTCGTGCAGGACGCGCTGGGGCGCTTGGCGGCCCGTGACCTGATCAGCGAATTCCCCCAAGGGATCGCGGTAACGGAAGAAGGCCGGGATGTGTTGGCGTATTATGCCAATACCATTGCGCATCATTTTGCTGCGCCCGCAGAGAAAACGGGCGAAAATTCTGCAGCCGCAAAGTAATTAAATTACCAAAAAATGAGCCATGGGGTTGCATAGTTACTCTGTGATCCGATATTGGTAGCGAAAGCCTGTCGATTCTGCGGCGCGGCAAAAATGCTATCCAAGCGATGGAGACAACGATGGCCCTTGATCAGATTGACCCCGTGGCAACCGATGCTGCACCGCAAAAAGACCTGTATGATGTGGGCGAGATGCCCCCGATGGGTTATGTGCCTGCGCAGATGCATGCATGGACCATCCGCCGCGAGCGGCACGGCGAGCCCGAAACGGCATTTCAAGTCGAGGTGGTCGATTGCCCCACACCTGACAGCAACGAGGTTCTTGTTCTCGTGATGGCAGCTGGCGTGAATTATAACGGGATCTGGGCGGGGCTTGGTATTCCGCTCAGCCCTTTCGATATTCACAAGGCCGATTACCATATCGCCGGTTCTGATGCCGCTGGCATAGTCTGGGCGGTCGGCAGTAAGGTCAAACGCTGGAAAGTCGGCGATGAGGTGGTGATCCACTGCAATCAGGACGACGGCGACGATGAAGAATGCAATGGTGGCGACCCGATGCTATCGGAAAGTCAGCGCATTTGGGGGTATGAAACCCCGGACGGATCCTTTGCGCAGTTTACCTGCGTGCAAAGCCAACAGTTGATGCCGCGGCCACAACATCTGACCTGGGAGGAGAGCGCGTGCTATACACTTACCTTGGCTACCGCTTATCGGATGTTGTTTGGCCACCATCCGCATGAGCTCAAGCCTGGCCAGAATGTCCTTGTCTGGGGCGCATCTGGTGGCTTGGGCTCGTATGCGATCCAGCTGATCAATACGGCGGGCGCCAATGCGATCGGGGTGATTTCCGAAGAAGACAAGCGGGAGTTTGTCATGTCGCTGGGCGCGAAGGGCGTCATCAATCGCAAGGATTTCAATTGCTGGGGGCAGATGCCCACAGTGAATACGCCCGCATATAAGGAATGGTTCACAGAAACTCGGAAATTCGGCAAGGCGATCTGGGAAATCACCGGCAAGGGAAACAACGTCGATATGGTGTTTGAACATCCCGGCGAGGCGACGTTCCCAGTCTCTACGTTCGTGTGCAAGCGCGGCGGTATGGTGGTGATTTGTGCGGGCACGACAGGGTATAATCTGACGTTCGACGTGCGCTATATGTGGATGCATCAAAAGCGGTTGCAAGGTAGCCATTTTGCGAATCTCAAGCAAGCGAGTGCCGCAAATAATCTGATGGTTGAACGGCGGTTGGACCCCTGCATGTCCGAAGTGTTCGGCTGGAATGATATCCCCGCAGCCCATACCAAGATGCGCCGGAATGAACACAAGCCGGGCAATATGGCGGTGCTGGTTCAGGCCCCCACAGCCGGGTTGCGCACGTTCGAGGATACGCTGGAAGCGGCGCGCATATTATAACATATTGTAATATAATAATAAAAGGCGCAGGTACCACCACCTGCGCCTTTCGTTCGTTGAGCGGCGCGATCAGTCGTGAATCTGTGTCTGTCTACCCGCTATTTATGGGGGATATGAACCTGTGAGTAAATTTTTCATAGTTAAGGTGCTACCATGAGTTGTTAACGTTTTGTTAATCATTAACGGAAAGACTAGTATATGGGACATGAGTGGATCATCGACGTTCTTGCGGACTTGAAATCCTTTGCGAAAAAAAATGACTTGCCGCTGTTGACCGCTCAACTGGAGGATACGGCGCTGGTTGCAACCGCCGAGATCGCGGCGGTGAGCAAAAGTCCGGGTCTACTGACGCGAGGAGACTGTGCTGGAACTCGACACATTTTTGCAAGCGCTGGAACAGGCCGACGCGCTTGATCAAATCCAGACTCTGATCTTAGGTCTTCGAGATCGCTTTGAGATTGATCATGTGGTTTATCATTGGGTCAGTGCAGATGGTGAGCAGTATGGTTTTGGCACCTACGACCCCGCATGGGCACAGCGTTATGTCGAACGTGATTATCTGCGGGTTGATCCCGTTGTCATTGGTTGTTTTCAGCGATTTGATCCGGTCGACTGGAAGAAATTAGACTGGACGTCGCGGGCCGCGCGCGCGTTTCGTGCCGACGCAATTGCCCATGGCATCGGCAATCAGGGGTTTTCGATCCCGATTCGTGGCCCCAACGGCCAGCTCGCGCTGCTTACGGCGTCACATTCCACCGATGACATCACATGGGATACGTTTATGAAGTCCCATCAACGTGACTGGATATTGATCGCGCATTACCTGAACCAGAAGGCGTTGCAGCTGGAAAAGGGGCGAACGCCCGAACCGATACGGGCGCTGTCGCCGCGCGAAACCGATGCTTTGACGTATCTTGCGATGGGTTACAGCCGCGGGCAGGTGGCCGATCTGTTAAATATCTCAGAGCATACGCTGCGCGCCTACATCGAAAGCGCCCGTTTGAAGCTGGGCGCGTTGAATACACCCCATGCCGTGGCACGTGCGACGAGCGAAGGGTTGATCGTTGTCGGAGGTGCCGCGCGCGCTGCGACAGGCGGTTGGCCCGGGCGCACGACATCGGATAAAACGGCCAAGCCCGTGGCTGCCCCGTGGGTCACACCAAACCATTAACCTAGCGGACGTGCCATTCACGGTTGAACGCGCCGCACCGTCTACCCTGTTGCCAATTGGGAATTGTGCAAGGGCAGGACAGGATGCTTCGCTATATCTATGGAAGTGAATTGGCGCGGTATCCACTTTTGGAGGGTACCATGTTTCGTGACCGGGCGGTCCAATTCGCAGACCGCATGAAATGGGAGGTCAGTGTGGATGAAAATGGCTGGGAGCGTGACGAATACGATGCGCTCGACCCGCTTTATGTCATTTGGGTCAATCCTGATGGCGGCCATGGCGGATCAATGCGGTTTCTGCCCACGACCGAACGTACCATGGTGCGCGAACACTTTGCCACCCTATTGAATGGCGCGGATATTCGCAGCCCGTTTATTTGGGAATGCACGCGGTTTTGCCTGGGTCAAAAGTCAACGCCCCGCGTGGCTGCCGCGTTGATGTTGGCGGGCGGTGAGTTGATGCGGGCGTTTTCGCTGACGCAGTTGCTGGGCGTCTTTGATCCCCGCATGGTCCGTATCTATGCGATGATCGGTGCCTCGCCCGAGGTACTGGGCAGTATGGGGGTGGGGCGCGACAAGATCAGTGTCGGTCTTTGGCCGTTTCGCCCGCATGACCGGCTGAGGGTGTTGCGCCGGGCGGGGCTGTCTTCGGAAATCTCTGAACATTGGTTCGACAGATCTTTTGGGCACGCGGTACAAGAGATACGAAAGGCCGCCTAATCCACTGGTCGTGCCGTGACGGTCCGGATACTGTCGCGGCATGAACGCACCCATGATTACATTTTCTGACGATCAGGCCGAAGCCTGGGATAATATCGCGGTCGCATTGCGGCAGGCCGGTGTTGATCTGGACGACAGCCTGCTGCAGCCGCCGCAAAGTGATGCCCGTTCGGTGATGGCCGTGATCGGCAAGGCGGGGTCGGGCAAGACCATGCTGCTGGCGCGCCTGTACAAGGCGTTGGATGAGGCCGGCGTCGACGTCATTTCCGGGGATTGGGAGGGACGCAAGCGCAAGGATCGGCGCACCCTGGCAATTTTGGCGCCGACGAACAAGGCCGCCAGCGTGCTGCGCAATCATGGCGTACCCGCGACCACCATTCACCGAATCCTTTATACCCCGGTGTACGATCCCGAATACGAGCGGGTCGCTGAATGGCTTGCCGGGCAGGGCGATCGACCTGACATCGAAGGGCTTTCCGATGTGGCGCTGGACCGGGCCTTTGCGTCATATCAGATCAATACATCGGTGCCCGCTGCATTGGCGGCTGCCGGTCTGCGGGGCAGTGACTTTATCACCGGCTGGAAGCGTCGGGAAGAGGCGCTCGACATCGGTTTGGTCGACGAAAGTTCGATGCTGGACGCAAAGCAGTTCGAGGATCTGCAAGAGATATTTCCGACGTTGCTGTTGTTTGGCGACCCCGCGCAGTTGCCCCCGGTTCAATCCAGTGGGGGTATGGTGTTTGAAACCCTGCCTGAAAATCGTGTTCTGACCCTGAACCGGATCCATCGGCAAGACGCGGACAATCCGATCCTTGATCTCGCGCATGCGTTGGCTGATCCGCAGCTGGATTTCCACACATTTGAGCGGATGGTCGAAGACGCCGCAAAAACCGATGAGCGTGTGGTTATGGCGCAGCGCGTGGAGGCGGATTTGATGGCCCGTTCGCCCTGCCTGGTGTGGCGCAACGCGACCCGGATTCGTCTGATCCATGCCTTTCGCGCGGCGTTTGACGCGCCCGTCGATGAATTGCTGGCGGGTGAGCCGCTGATTTGTGACGGGATCGAGCTGCCTTTGAAGCACCGCAAGAAGCGGCTTGATCTGGAGGCGCGCGGGCTGATCAAAGGTGCGCAGGTTATTTACCTCGGCCCTGGCCGCAAGCCGGGCTTTTCGCGGTTGCATGTTCTGGGCGCAGAGGACCCGCAGGTAAGCGCGGCCAGCATCGTGAAGATTGAACAGGAAGGCGATGCGGAACCCTTTATTCCGTTTGCCGCACGCATGGGTGCCACGTTTCTGCACGGAGCCGCCGTGACGATCCACAAGGCGCAAGGGTCGCAATGGGACACCGTGCAGGTCTTTGCGCCGGATATTTATGCCGCGTCGCGCATGGGCCGCGTCGAGGCGGGCCAGCCATTATGGAAACGGCTGGCCTATGTGGCGATTACACGGGCGGAAACGCAACTGCGTTGGGTCGTGCGCAATCGGCTGGCGCGGCCGCAGGGCGTTTTGCGCGTCGATGACCTTGAAGTGCCCGCAACCCCCCTGACGCTAAGGAGCGAAGAGATATGAAAAGCATCATTGTTACCGGAGCGAGCAGCGGCATTGGTCGTGTGACCGCTGAATATTTCCTTGGGCAAGGGTGGCGCGTTGGCCTGATCGCGCGCCGCGCCCATCTGTTGGCACAGATCGACCATGAAAACGTGATCGCACTGCCTTGCGATGTTACGGACGAGGCCGCCGTTGATGCGGCCTTTGCGCAATTTGGTCATCTGGATGCGTATTCCGGAGCATCCGGCCACTCATTCCGACAACATCCGGCCACTGATTCCGGGGTATCCGGCCACCTGTGACGCGTTGCCGTGAGGCAGTGGTTTCGGGGTATCAGGTTTGCGGGTTTTCGT
>Ga0208544_10002922_pt1 | contig 10894 bp, 2 predicted proteins | sample DEB08_DNA_9_FD_184526 | JGI IMG/M metagenome (GOLD analysis project Ga0208544, IMG submission 184526) | Aqueous microbial communities from the Delaware River and Bay under freshwater to marine salinity gradient to study organic matter... | ecosystem: Environmental > Aquatic > Marine > Coastal ...
CGATGGCGGCCACTTTTGGAAATATTGAAAATAACTACTTGTTAACACTACTGAACAGCGGCCTCGGCTTTGTCGCCACCGTACTTCTTTTATTACATCGCGTAGTCTCGGTGGAGCGTCATAATAGTGATGGGCATGCAATAGCCTCCCGTCCACGTTCGAGATAACACCCAAGTCTACCTTTGCGCGAAGCGGAAACTTAACACCTCACATCCAACCGACGATTGCTACGAAACCGCACCATCGAGGAACAAGCAAAGTAAATCCCTTCCCACTGTAATCTTGCTGTCATCTAACAGATTAACAGTCTCGTGTTACCTGCCTACTGATCAAGGACCATCGAAGAATAATATCTTAAACGGCATCTCCTACTTTGTTGTAGCCGGAAAGATATTTTTGGACACCGATTCCAGTCTGGGCCGTCACACGCATATCTCTAGAGTTTTGTGAGAATAGAAAGTGGGGTTATTAGACGGTGACGTCAATATCCAACAAGCTACGCTACTCATTCAAGCCGGGAGACACCCGTGAAAGTCATTACAAAGGATGACGGGAAAGTTGTTGTTCCCAGCATATATTAGCGATGCTAATGAAGACTCGATGCCAAGGGAGTATGGGGTTGATGCAACCAACTTACCTACCATTAGTTCCGTCGGCGGTGATCTACCAGGAGTAGATTCCAACATGGAGGCTGATTTTAGGCGCCGTAATAAATTTCGGACGAACCATTTCATGTTGCAGAGAGATGGGGAGATTTTGAGTGAGTTGAGGATTGCGTCCATGACTATTACCGATGATTGTGGACCAGATGAGGAGCCGGGTTCTACCCAACATCACACGTCGGAGATCGACTATGGTCTATCTATCAACCAACCTATCATCTATCATGCATCTGTAGCATATACCACCGACGTCGCCGGACTTATTGATGGGGGAGCAAATGGAGGTCTTGGAAACCGTAAGGAGATGAGATTAATTGCTTATACTTCACCTGAACGGTATGTCAACATTACCGGTGTGGGCAACCACAACATCCCTAGATTAAGGATTGGAACTTTTGCGGCGAAGGTTCAACTACAGGATGGAAGATGGGTTCTCATGATTTTTCATGAATACGGGGAACTACCCAGCGGGAAGACTATTCACTCCAAATTACAACTCAAGGATAACAACTGTGAAGTGTATGACGATCCAGAACGCCTTGCAGGAAGACAATGCCTGATTACCCAAGAGGGATACCATATCCCTATGGATTTCAAGCAGGGTCTTGCGTATATCAAGATGCACTTTCCTACTGAAGACGAAGTGAAGAATCTTCCATGCGTGGTGATGACGAGAGACTTCCCGTGGGACCCTTCTCGCTACGACAAGGTCAAGTCAAATGACGTTCCTGTGCTTCCAATCCCTACAACTGTCCCTGATCCTATTCATCCTGGATTCAATCATCTTGGGGAAGCCATCGATGTACACTATGGGGAGTGCAATGTCGCCCCTACTGATGTGGTGGATCAGTATAGGAGTCTTGAGAGTGGAAGTGCCGGAACTACAAGTGGGAGAGTCACCAGTACAGGCGAACTGTTGCCCGAGCCATCTGATTTTATTCATAGTGCTTATGACCTTGGGTACAATCCTACCTACACTACAGAATTGTACTCGCACTATTCCCTGATTGGCAACCTCAACGTTGATTATGCGGCACAGCAGGAAGACAAGATGAATTTTGTGACATACAGGAAATACTTCCTGAATGTTCCTGCATCTACGGTGGCCCATACCTTTGATAGCACCACCAGATACTACCGTTTCATTCCGTCTACGAATCGGTTTATGACTTATCGTTCTCCATATCCCGCACTTAACGTCTTTCGTCGCCATGAGATTGTTTATACGGATACTGTCTTTGCCGATGTACCCGCATGGGGAGGTGTTCATGCCGCTCAAGTTTTTGCTGGAAAGATGTCACAGTACATCTCTGTTCATGGATGTAAGACGGACAAGGATTTCCCACGCTGCCTTGAGGACGAGATAAGGAAACGGGGAGCAATGGATAAGCTAGCTTCTGACAGGGCTAAGGCAGAAACCAGTGCCAAGGTATTTGATATTCTTCGCACCCTCTTCATCCAAGACTGGACTTCAGAACCACATTTTCATCACCAGAACTTCGCAGAACGTATGATTCAAGAACTCAAGAAATTCACGAATTGGGTACTCAACTGGTCCGATGCCCCACCAGAGGCATGGTATGCGGCGTTTGAATACGTCACCTTCGTCATGAATCGAACTGCTAAGGAACGTCTAAATTGGAGAACTCCGGTTGAAGCTCTAAATGGACAGACTCCGGACATTTCTATGCTACTGCACTTTACTTTCTGGGAACCAGTATTCATTGCTAACTACCGCGACAAAGGAAAGAAGAATTTCCCATCGACTTCTGATGAGATTATCGTCCGTTTTGTTGGATTTGCCGAAGATGTGGGGCACAGCTGTACATTCAAAGTGTATAATGAGGAAACTCGTGAGATTCTTTACCGTTCTAGTTTGCGTAAGGTTAACCCGGACACTGACATCCTAAATGTCCCACCTTATGATCCTAAACCGAAGGATAATGTTGATGATGAAGGGATTGAAGAGATAGTTCAGACTCGAGTGAACGAGAATGGGTTGCGGAAGACGGCGATGTTTGAACCACACGAACTTGTGGGACGCTCTTTCTTAATGCCTCATAACCAGGATGGAACTCGGGATCGTGCCACGGTGATTGGATATGAACAAGAAGAGAGTCCTGGGATTGATGTAATGGAGAACTTCCAGAAGGAACTCGATGAACGGCCAGCACGCATCAAGTTCAAGGCGAAGGTGGGAGCTGAGGGTCTGGAACGATACGTTGAGTGGAGCGACATGTGTGATTTCGTGGAGGAACAAATTCAACATGAAGACAAGACTTGGAATTTCAGAAAGATCATTGGACACAGACGAGATCTCGGACCGAGGGATAAACCACAGATCCAAATTGAGTGGGAATCTGGGGAGATTACTTTTGAACCCATTACTGAGTTCTACAAGGATGAGCCATGGCTATTATCGGAGTACGCCCAAGAGAAGGGTCTCATTGAAGATTGGGAGAGAAGATGTCCTCGTTTGAAGCTTCGTAGGCATGCCAAGAACGCGCAGAAGATGATGAGAGTGATCAATCAAGCGAAACGCCAGAGTTACCAAAACACCCCTATCTACATGTTTGGTGTGAAGGTACCAAGGAATCATGAGCAGGCCGTCAAGTTTGATGAAGAGAATGGGAATACCCTTTGGCAAGAGGCAGAAGCTAAGGAAATTGAACAGATGTTTGAATACAACGTGTTTGAGGATCGAGGTCATCGTAGTACTGGACAACGGCCTGAAGGATACAAGCAAATTCGCTTACACCTTGTGTACGCGTGTAAACATGATGGGAGAAGGAAAGCAAGAATCGTGGCTGGCGGACATTTGACGGATCCACCCTTGGAAAGCGTTTACTCCGGTGTAGTATCTCTTCGCGGACTTCGCATGGTCATCTTCTTGTCAGAACTTAACAAGTTGTCAGTATTCCAGACGGATATTGGAAATGCATTCCTTGAGGCAAGAACTACCGAGAAGGTGTACGTCATTGCAGGTGGAGAATTTGGCTCATACAAGGATCACATCTTTGTCATTGTTGGTAGCTTATACGGACTGAAAACGAGTTCCAAGCGATTCCATGAAGTATTGAATGATGTGCTACGTGAAATGGGATTCTTTCCGTGTGTGGCAGAACCAGACATTTGGATGAGAGCGATGAATGCAGACGGTACCGTGATGTCTGATGAGGATAAAGAGAAGGAACAACCAGCTTTCACCTACGAAGGAGTCAGTCGTCCAATATTTGGTGGTTACTATGAATACATTGCGTCGTATGTCGATGATCTAACGATAGGTTCTAGGGATCCTGATTCAATCCTACAATACCTGCAAGTGAGAGCAAAGTTCAAATTGAAGGGTTCTTGTGAAATTAATTACCTACTGGGATGCGATTATTGGCGGGACAGTGACGGAGTACTATGCTCAGCACCGAAACAATACTTGGAAAAGATGGAGGTTGAATATGAACGATTGTTTGGAGAGAAGCCAAGAAGAAGTCGAGCACCTATGGATCCGAATGCACATCCAGAATTGGACCAATCAGAGTTCCTAGATGATGAACAAACGAAGATCTACCAGTCATTGATTGGGGCAGCACAATGGGCTATTTCTTTGGGACGCATAGATGTCTGTGTTCACGTAATGACACTGGGTAGTTTTAGAGCGAAGCCTAGGAAAGGACATATGGACGCCATCAAGAAGTTCTATGGTTACCTTTGCAGGATGAAGGACGCTACCATCCGTTACCGAACAGATATGCCTGATTTGTCTGATTTGGAGATACAAGAGTATGATTGGTCAAGAACAGTCTATGCGGGTTCAACTGAGCAGTATCCTGAAAACCTTCCGATTGCAAGAGGGAATCCGGTGCAACAGTTGTCATACGTAGATGCAAACTTGTATCATGACATGTTGAGTGGAAAGGCAGTGACAGCAATATTACACATGCTGAACCAAACGCCAATTGACTGGTATTCGAAGAAACAGAATACAGTGGAAACTGCTACTTTTGGATCTGAAAATGTTGCTGCGAGGACTGCAATTGAACAGATGAAGGATCTCAAATTTACCTTGCTCTATTTGGGAGTGCCGATAGTTGATCGTTCAATCATGGTGGGTGACAACAAGACTGTGGTGGACTGTGCGACACAACCGCACTACAAGTTGGTGAAAAGACACCTGATGCTTTCATATCATTACGTTAGAGAGGCGATGGCAACTGGAAACTACGGATACGTTTGGCTGAATGGAAAGGATAATCCAGCTGATATACTCAGCAAACATTGGGCGTACGGGACTGTTTGGAAATTACTCCAACCTCTGTTGTTTTGGCAAGGAGATACGAATGATTGTCCATCTAAGATGACTGATCTGACGTCAGGATAGAAATGTTTTGGAGAACATGGATGAACTGGGAAGAAAACTGGGGAGAAAATGGGGAGATATCAACGTAACAACATGTACAGTTGATTGGGGAGTGTTGAATGTCTGCGGAAGACATTTTGAGATTGTAAATGCAACGGCACAGTTGTTGTATCTGTGTATAGTGTCACACTTGAAGGATTCGAGAGGGAATCTTGATCGCTGAAGATCGCTGGATAAGATCAGCCATCTGCTTGATGCGCGAGTTCTTTTTGAGCACCAAAACCCGCAATGGCGGCCACTTTTGGAAATATTGAAAATAACTACTTGTTAACACTACTGAACAGCGGCCTCGGCTTTGTCGCCACCGTACTTCTTTTATTACATCGCGTAGTCTCGGTGGAGCGTCATAATAGCGATGGGCATGCAATAGCGTCCCGTCCACGTTCGAGATAACACCCAAGCCTACTTTTGCGCGAAGCGGAAACTTAACACCTCACATCCAACCGACGATTGCTACGAAACCGCACCATCGAGGAACAAGCAAAGTAAATCCCTTCCCACTGTAATCTTGCTGTCATCTAACAGATTAACAGTCTCGTGTTACCTGCCTACTGATCAAGGACCATCGAAGAATAATATCTTAAACGGCATCTCCTACTTTGTTGTAGCCGGAAAGATATTTTTGGACACCGATTCCAGTCTGGGCCGTCACACGCATATCTCTAGAGTTTTGTGAGAATAGAAAGTGGGGTTATTAGACGGTGACGTCAATATCCAACAAGCTACGCTACTCATTCAAGCCGGGAGACACCCGTGAAGTCATTACAAGAGATGACGTCTGCGAGTACAAATCCGCAGAAGGCACCGCGGCCAAAGGTGATGCGTTTTGATGAGGAACTTCAATACCTCGTCGACACCTTATTCACTTGCAAAGCCAACCTTACCATTGCCCTCAGATGGTTTAACATCTACACGATGCGTGATCTACACCGAGAGTTGGGTAAAGATGATGTCCGCAGGAGGGTCCGTTTCAAAGACGGAGATGAGAATGGAGGAGAGGAATTATTTGATGAACAAGAGTACGAGGACATCCTAAACATATGCAGTTATCTCAACTGGCGCCAGAATTGCTGGGGACGAGTGGAGAAGGTGAAAATTGACATCCGTACGGAGACCAGTAGGGAGGGGTTCTGTGATTTTATTTCTCTACCACCCATGAGTAGGAAGGGAAGTGATGCCGAAGGATACGTCATGTATGATCCTGACCTTGCATTGCATTACGAGGAGATTAATAAGGTGGGACAATTTGCACCTTCCGCATCTACCAACGCTGTGACACCGCCAACTTCCGCCACCGGATCTGCATCCACGGTAGCAGGCAAGCCCACGCTCACTGAAGACGAAAGGAAATTGAACTCCTTCAACAAGAAATTTAAACCGCAGGATTCCACATTCCCTGCGTTCAAGGCAGAGCAAGACTTCGTCAGATGGAAGATCTCGTTTTCGTCGAAACTACTCTTGTTGTATGAAGAGAACATCTTGCATCCCAACTATGTTGCACCATCCCTCTCCAACGGTGACTCTCAAGCAGCAATGGACCTACATGAGAAACAGAATACCCATCTATATACCCTGTTATCTGATAGTGTTACCACTCTTGTTGGATCCCGTATTGTCATGGATCACGTGAATGATGGTATTACTGTTTGGACGAAACTTATCGCGCACTATGGAGATGATGTGGCTGCTGAAGAAAGAGCTGCTCAGCTTTTCGAGGTGTTTACCACCGGGGAAATGGATCCCAAGTGTACCCAGCTCGAGAAATTCAGTGTTGGTTTTGTCCGTCTGATGAAGGAATACAATAATTACTGTAAGCCATCGCAAAGACTGGATGACCAACAAATGCTCACGTACTATGAGAGGTACATCCGCCGGGTCCCAAGATTGCGTGACTTGAAGACACAGATGAATACCACCGATCGGCTTGCAAAATCGCAAAACCAGAGCCCCATGCCTGTCGCAACGAGATTGCAGAACTACTTGAGCAATACTATCATCCTGGACGGTGACTACAAGAAAGGTATGCTCGCATCCAAACGACATGCCAATTTAGGAATGATTTACAGCGGAGATTTGGATATTAGTAATATTTTGGATGTGGATGTCCATGCTGCTCAGTCCATTCCAGACGGTTATGTTGATCCGGGCAACGCTACATTCGATGTCAATGCCGCTGCTTTTGCTGAAGGTGATGACCCATTGATTGATGAGGCGATTGAAATGATGACCTTTGCCATCCATGCTGCTGAGGGACACGATGATGGGAAGATGGCTGCGGGACGCATTACGCCTAAGGTATGGGATGCTATGACCAGGACCCAACGTAAGGCTTGGATGCAGCTAGGACGTGCGATGCGTGAGCAGTTGTTGCCAGCAGGTACCGTCCTCCATCCTCCTCCTCCACGGAATGTTGGGAATGTAGTCCTCCCTGGAAATGGAGTCACTGGTACTCGCGGACGAGCAACCAATATGGCGTCTACCACTGTAGATACTGAGGAGGCACCACCATTTGACCCTTCTACGACCAGAACTGCCTATGCAGCTGATATGTCAGATATGTCTATTATCAACGCGATGAAAGCCAACACCCATACTGGTATTACGCCGTCTGGAGGTCTCCACTCTTCTCGTCGTCAGATGCAGGTGAAGGACCCATTGGACCCAACGCGCCTCATGTCCAACAAGAACACGAGCCAACGGCAGCTCATTCCGATACCCAAGAACACTGCTGCGAATTTGGCCATGACTGGAAATGATCGCCGAGTAACCATGGCAATTGCATCCCCTCACCACATGGTTGAGAATCGTGTAGTGTCCACCGCAATGCAAACTGCCCCTGTTGTCATCACCAACCGCAATGTCTCCAAGGTACTTCGCTCTGCTCAGTTCCCTGATATACCAACGTCTACTGATGATGGTACTTCTCCATGGTCTGTTTATATGGCGGTCATGCGTCCTCGCCCAAGTGTTTGGTCATTATCTGCTGATGATCTTGCGTTCATTCTGGGTCTTATTGACGGGGGAGCTAACGTTGGACTTGCAAATCCAAACTACTTGAGGTTGCTTCAATATGTCCTTCCTTCTCGTAAGATCAATGTCACTGGTATTGGGAACTCTCGTTTAGACGAATTGAGGATTGGTACTTTTGCTGGAACTGCAATGACTACATGTGGGACTCAAGTCATACTTATCTTCCATGAATATGGGGAGATGAACACTGGCGAAGATGGTGGGCAGATTGTGCATTCCAAGATGCAACTTGAAGACGGGGGATGTCGTGTGAATGATAGGCCACTACGATTGATGGGGGATCAAAATATAGTCCCGACGACTGACGAAGGGTATACCATCCCTATTACCTACGTCAATGGTCTTCCGCATATCAAGACAACCTATCCTACGGATGCTGAAATGGATACCTTGCCACATATTACCATGACTAGTGACATACCATGGGACCCACGAAGATATGATGAGATCCACACTGATGGGAGAGTGTACACGGATTCAAACGATGTGACAGGATACTACTTGGATGATGTCGTTGGGGAAACTGGGGAGCAGGTCATTGAGACAGTCGTTGGGGAAACTGGGGAGCAGGTCATTGAGACAGAGGATGATGATGAGGAACAGGTCATTGAGACAGAGGATGATGATGAGGATAGTGAGAATGAACTTCCAATGTTGGTTGAACAAGAAGATGAAAGTGTTGTGCCCGGACATGTTGTAACCAGAGATACAGCTGAAGATTATTACGGAGATTATCCTGCTATATGGTATTGTGCGACCAAGATAGCCAAGGTACCAAGATCCTATCAACAGGCTATGGTATATGACAACGAAAACGAGAACACCTTGTGGATGGATGCAATCAGAAAGGAGATGAAGAAGATGGAAGCTTTATTTGGGAATGAGTTCCAATTTTATAGCTACACGCATGAAGTCCAAGACTCATGGTTACGTCTCTCTGGCAATGCAGAATTTCGTACCTTCGAGCCATTATACTTATCCTTCAGTTACAAGCGAGATGGAGCGAAGATGGTAGAGAAAGCTAGGGTGGTATCTGACTGCATCGAAGAAAGCGAACCCCATGCACTATGCATTCGTAACTTTTGGATTGAAACCTTGAGGCGCCGTATCAGAAGTGATGATATCATTCGGGTATTTCGGGCTGGAGGTCCATTTGGGCGGTATGACCCCAATGATTGTTGTTCTCATGCAGGACTTTGCAGGTGTACCAATGGAGGTTTACTAGCGTTGATTGAGTTGATTGAAGAAGGATTGGATGAAAACGAAATGGGTATTGCGAAGTCTCCAGCCTTTCAGTTGATGCAGGCACGAACTGCTAGAAATCAGGGGAGCGTCGAACCGAGAATTCATGAGTTGTCTGATAGGGTTAGCAGAGCTCGAGAGCAGGTCCATACTGACACAGTATGTTGGGAATGTATTTAAATGGAATTAGGAAAGAAACTGGGAAGAAAATTGGGGAGATATCAACGTAACAACAAGTACAGTTGATTGGGGAGTGTTGAATGTCGTCGGAAGACATATTGAAATTGTAAATGCAACAGCACAGTTGTTGTTTCTGTGTAAAGTGTCACACTTGAAGGATTCGAGAGGGAATCTTGATCGCTGAAGATCGCCGGATAAGATCGGCCATCTGCTTGATGCGCAAGTTCTTTTTGAGCACCAAAACCCGCGATGGCGGCCACTTTTGGAAATATTGAAAATAACTACTTGTTAACACTACTGAACAGCGGCCTCGGCTTTGTCGCCACCGTACTTCTTTTATTACATCGCGTAGTCTCGGTGGAGCGTCATAATAGCGATGGGCATGCAATAGCGTCCCGTCCACGTTCGAGATAACACCCAAGCCTACTTTTGCGCGAAGCGGAAACTTAACACCTCACATCCAACCGACGATTGCTACGAAACCGCACCATCGAGGAACAAGCAAAGTAAATCCCTTCCCACTGTAATCTTGCTGTCATCTAACAGATTAACAGTCTCGTGTTACCTGCCTACTGATCAAGGACCATCGAAGAATAATATCTTAAACGGCATCTCCTACTTTGTTGTAGCCGGAAAGATATTTTTGGACACCGATTCCAGTCTGGGCCGTCACACGCATATCTCTAGAGTTTTGTGAGAATAGAAAGTGGGGTTATTAGACGGTGACGTCAATATCCAACAAGCTACGCTACTCATTCAAGCCGGGAGACACCCGTGAAGTCATTACAAGAGATGACGTCTGCGAGTACAAATCCGCAGAAGGCACCGCGGCCAAAGGTGATGCGTTTTGATGAGGAACTTCAATACCTCGTCGACACCTTATTCACTTGCAAAGCCAACCTTACCATTGCCCTCAGATGGTTTAACATCTACACGATGCGTGATCTACACCGAGAGTTGGGTAAAGATGATGTCCGCAGGAGGGTCCGTTTCAAAGACGGAGATGAGAATGGAGGAGAGGAATTATTTGATGAACAAGAGTACGAGGACATCCTAAACATATGCAGTTATCTCAACTGGCGCCAGAATTGCTGGGGACGAGTGGAGAAGGTGAAAATTGACATCCGTACGGAGACCAGTAGGGAGGGGTTCTGTGATTTTATTTCTCTACCACCCATGAGTAGGAAGGGAAGTGATGCCGAAGGATACGTCATGTATGATCCTGACCTTGCATTGCATTACGAGGAGATTAATAAGGTGGGACAATTTGCACCTTCCGCATCTACCAACGCTGTGACACCGCCAACTTCCGCCACCGGATCTGCATCCACGGTAGCAGGCAAGCCCACGCTCACTGAAGACGAAA
>Ga0208544_10002923_pt1 | contig 10892 bp, 8 predicted proteins | sample DEB08_DNA_9_FD_184526 | JGI IMG/M metagenome (GOLD analysis project Ga0208544, IMG submission 184526) | Aqueous microbial communities from the Delaware River and Bay under freshwater to marine salinity gradient to study organic matter... | ecosystem: Environmental > Aquatic > Marine > Coastal ...
TCGACCAGTTCGGGGTCATCCCTATCAAAGTAGTCTGACGTCAGCGCACTGAAATCGCGCATTCCCAACGCGCGCAATGCACACAACCGCCAGTTGGCGGTGTCAAACAGCGTCTTATCTGCTTGGCCATAAATAAACGGATAGCGATAGCTGGCCCAATCGGCGGGCTTATTCAGGCTTAATCCCGGCGTGAAACGCTGCCCGATTGCGCGGTTCCAATCCACAGTGCCGCTATTGAACCGTTGCGCAGGAAAGGCCGGTGGCTCTGGTGCATTCTCGGACACGAAATAGCCTGAACGGCCACGTGATGTCAGATAATCATCGGCAACCAATTCGGTATAGGCCAACGTTACGGTGATACGACTGACGCCCAAATGGGCTGCCATTTTGCGTGAAGAAGGTAGCCTTTCGCCCAGACGGAACCTGCCGGCCAAAATGCCTTGGGCCACCATTTGCTGGATGCGGGCCTGCAGGGTGCCTTCAGCCGAAGGGTCAAGAAAGAAGGTTTCGACGGATATCGACATGGATTGGCCTTATGCAGGGGTCCAGATTGGACTTACGAAGGCTAATTTGCAAGGGCGGTCCAGATTTTCGAGCAATCAGCGACGGAATTCCGCGTGATCTGCGTTTGAGTTGTAGATCAAATTCGGAGATGCCAAATGAAATTGCTGCAAATCGCCTTTATCGCCGTCATGGGCGCGGCCTGCTTTGCCACATTTGCTACGTCAGAAACACTGCACGCGCCATGCGAGATCGCGGAGCAGGACAGCAATCCCGCTCCGCAAAGTTGTTAACCCATTACGCGGGTAATTGCCTTGTCGACGGCGTCGGTGACCTGATCCAGATCGTCCTTGGTCGCGATCAATGGCGGCGCAAACAAAAGCGTGTTGTTGTAGCCCGGCAAGGACCGGTTGGTTGCACCGATGATTACGCCTTGCGCCATACAATCTGCAACAATCGCGCCGACGCGCTTTTCATCGACCGGTTCCTTGGTGTCGCGATCAAGAACCAGTTCAGCCCCCGCAAACAAACCCATGCCGCGCACGTCACCGATCCACTTATGCTTGTCCATAAGCGCGTTCAGGTTTTCCTTAAGGTGCGCACCCATTCTGACAGAGTTGCCGCGCAGATCTTCTTCTTCGATGATTTTCATGTTCTCGATCGCTGCCGCCGGACCCGCCGTACAGCCGCCAAAAGTCGAGATATCGCGGAAGTAGCTTAGGTGATCGGACGCGTCGTTCTTGAACATATCAAAAACCTTGTTCGTCGTAACGCAGCACGAAATCGCAGCATAACCAGAGGCCACACCCTTTGCCATCGTCACGATGTCAGGTTGAACGCCAAACTGCTGATACCCGAACCATGTACCGGTACGGCCAACGCCGCAGACAACTTCGTCGATATGCAGAAGGATATCGTACTTCTTGCAGATCTCTTGCACCCGCTCCCAGTACCCCTTGGGGGCAATGATGATGCCGCCACCAGCAGTAATTGGTTCGAGGCACAGCGCGCCGATTGTATCGGCACCCTCGGCAATGATGATGTCCTCGATCGCTTGCGCGGCCTTTGCACCGTATTCTTCACCAAGAGAGCCATCTTGTGAACGGTACTCCATACAGTGCGGCACTTGCACAAAGCCGGGTGTATAGGGGCCGTATTGGGCGTTGCGTTCTTCCTGACCACCTGCCGACATCGTGGCGATGGTAGAGCCGTGGTAATCACGCTCGCGGTAAAGGATCTTGTATTTCTTGCCGCCATAATAGTTGTGGCTGATCTGGCGGACCATCTTAAAGGCTTTCTCGTTCGCCTCGGATCCTGAGTTTGTATAATAGACGCGGTCCAGACCGGGCATCTTGTCGATCAGCATTTCTGCAAACTGTGCGCCGGGAATTGTGCCTGCTGTGCCGCCAAAGAAGCACAACTTGGTTACAGCGTCAGAGATCGCTTTGCCGATCCGCTCGCGGCCATAGCCGACGTTGACGGTCCAGACGCCGCCGGAAACGGCATCGACATGCTCTTTGCCTTTGATGTCCCAAACGCGCATGCCTTTGCCTTCAACGATGATGCGTGGATCAATCGTCTCGTAGGGCTTGTGCTGGCTCAGGTGATGCCAAACATGAGCGCGGTCAGCTTCGACGACGTGCGCCGGGTCGTTTGCGAAAGAATGCGTATCCATTGCAGCTACTCCATTATACTTGGGAAGAGGCAGATCGAATCTTGTTCGCAGGCCGCCTAAATCCCGACCACAGTGCCGCTTGTTCACGTCCTTCGGATAGGGCCAGTTCTAGTGCTTGCGTATAGCCAGTACCGATCAGAGTGATCCGATTCCATCGCGGAGGATTCATTCTAACGATATGAAAATTAATGCAAATATTTCAATTTCGACCGCTGATGGACATTGTTTTGTGCTGAACCTCTGAAATATCCATGATTGACCTGTGAGGCTGAATTCCTTTCGCTGTCGCCAGACTTGCTGTGGTCGCAACATTTTTGACCGCACGAGGACGCACGGGCGCCTGAAAAGGGGCCAGAAAACAGATGGGATGTGTTTACGCTTGGAACCCCAAGCCATTCATGCTCAGCAAAATTATCGCAAGTAGGGCAAACCTACGCTTAATATTCGATCCAAATTCATAGGGTCGCAACACGGGAGACTAACAATGAATATCAAAAATGCACTTATGGGTGCCGCCGCAGGCGTTGCACTGATGACAGGCGCAACGCAAGCGACTGCTGCTGGCCATGGCGAAATCACAGTCGGTTACTTTCTTGAGTGGCCAATGCCATTCCAGTTCGCAAAAGTGAACGGCACATACGACGAAGAAATGGGCGTCAAAGTGAACTGGGTTAGCTTCGACAGCGGCACAGCAATGTCTGCTGCTATGGCATCGGGCGACGTGCACATTTCTGTCAGCCAAGGTGTACCACCTTTCGTTGTCGCAGCATCTGCGGGCCAAGACCTCCAGATCCTCGACGTTGCCGTTTCTTATGCCGAGAATGACAACTGCGTTGTTTCTTCCGGCCTCGAGATCGATGCAAGCTCTGCGAGCGAATTGGCTGGCAAGAAAGTCGCTGTTCCACTTGGCACAGCAGCACACTACGGCTTCTTGCGCCAGATGGACCACTTCGGTGTAGATCTCGCGTCACTCGACGTTGTTGACATGGCACCTGCTGAAGGCGCTGCTGCTTTGGCCCAAGGTCAGGTTGATATGTCTTGCGGATGGGGTGGTGCACTGCGCCGCATGAAAGAGCACGGCAATATCTTGCTGACTGGCGCTGAAAAAGAAGCACTGGGCATCCTGGTATTTGACGTCACTTCCGCACCTTCGGGCTTTGTGGCAGAGAACGGCGATCTGGTCGCTAAGTTCCTTGCGGTCACAGCCGATGCAAACGCTGCTTGGAACGACGGTTCCGGCGTTGCTGAAATGCTTCCAGTCATCGCTAACGATGCGGGTATGGACGTAGATGCGACTGCTGAGACTATGGCAACATTCGTGTTCCCAGACGTTGCAACACAGCTGTCCGAAGCATGGTTGGGTGGTGCTGCACCGTCCTTCATGAAAGGCGTCGCAGACGTATTCGTTGAATCCGGCTCGATCCCCGGTGCGCTTGATAGCTATGCTGGCACAATCAACACAGGTCCATTGGCAGCAGCCAACGACATGTAAGACACTTTCACTGGCGCGCGAGCAATCGCGCGCCAGTATTTCGTTTTTCGTGACAATCCTTGCTATAGTCTGCAAGGATTATCTGGGAAAACAGGGGGTAAGCCATGTCAGGATTGCATATAGATAAGCTATCGATGCGGTTTGATTTGCCGAATGGGTCATCTGTGCAAGCGTTGAAAGACGTCACGATTGATCTTAAAGCAGGAGAATTGTTGTCGGTGCTGGGGCCCTCGGGTTGCGGCAAAACGACGTTGCTGAACATTGTCGCAGGCTTTTTAGCCCCGACCGAAGGGGTCATCACCCTGAACGGCAAGACAGTGCATGGACCTGCCGCTGAACGCGGCATGGTGTTCCAGCAGGGCGCCTTGTTCGAATGGATGAGCGTACGTGAAAACGTAGGTTTCGGTCCTTCGATGAAGGGGATGCCCAAGGCTGAAAAGTCCGGCATCGTTGATCATTTGCTGGACGTTGTCGGGTTGCAGGACTTCAAAGAAAAAGCTGTTTACGAATTGTCTGGCGGTATGCAGCAGCGCGTCGCGCTTGCCCGTTGCCTTGCCAATGACCCTGATGTGATCTTGATGGACGAACCATTGGGTGCCCTTGACGCGTTGACCCGCGAAAAGATGCAAGGGCTTGTTCTGAAGCTGTGGAAAGAAACCGGCAAGACGATCATCCTGATCACCCACTCTGTGGAAGAAGCGCTGCTTTTGGGCGAACGCCTGATTGTCATGGCGCCACGTCCGGGCCGTATTCACACGGAATACCAACTGCCGTTTGCAGAAATGGGCGTAGGTCAAGACCTGCGTGAAGTGAAAAAGCATCCGAAGTTCAGTGAAACCCGCGAGGAAATCCTTGGGATGATCTGGGATATGGAAGAAGAAATCATGGGCCGGACGGAGAACGCGTAATGGAATTGTTTTCAGAGCTATGGGCCGAACTCATTGCGGTCCTTTCGACACTGGTAAGTGCTGCACCATATATTGTTGGTTATGTCCTTTTGATCCTTTTGATGATGGTGATCTGGAGCGGGATCAAAAGGCTTTTGACGCCTAAAAAGGACTACGGTTCGCTAAAAACTGTCACTTTCGGCGACGAAAGTGCCGTTACCTCAAACACTGCTGCATCGGTCATTTCGATTGTGCTGATCTTTGTTCTGTGGGGCGCTTTCACGGGATCAAAACTTTTGCCGGGTTTCTTGCATGCACCCGGTCCGTTCGTGGGTGAGGGCGAGTTTAGCTACACGATCACGACACCTGCTGGTGAAAGCGACGACGCAACGGTGTCAGTCGTGGTTGCAGCACTTGGTGAAGAAGTCGCCACCCCTGAAGTAGATCCAGGCGAGGGTATCGCCAAGAATGATGTTGTCGCGATTGCAAGCTATCGCAATGAACTGCTGCGCGTTGACGCAAACGATGAGATGGGCCGTGACGAAGACACGCTTGTCACTGCCGTTAACGGCCAACCGATTGAACCGGGTGGGTCAGTTGACGTGGCATTCGGTCGGGTCGCGATGTCGGACAAGGGGACCTTGAACATTATCCCCGCGACAGGTCTTCAAATGGAACCAATCTGGTTGCCTTCCCCCGAAGCAGTCTGGAGCCGCTTGGGCGAAATCGCGTCAGTCGGCTACCGCAATTCGACCTTGGCAGAGCATCTTGGCTTCTCGCTTTTCCGCGTGATTGTAGGCTTTATTCTGGGTGCGCTGGTCGGTATTCCGCTGGGGTATGCAATGGGGCTGTCGAACTGGTTCCGTGGTTGGTTTGACCCGATTGTGGAATTCATGCGCCCTGTGCCACCACTTGCTTTGATCCCGCTTGTAATCATCTGGGCGGGCATTGGTGAGGTCGGCAAGATCATTCTGCTGTTCCTTGCAGCCCTTTGGATTATGGCGATTGCGGCGCGGTCGGGTGTGTCCGGTGTCCGGATATCCAAGGTGCATGCCGCCTATTCTTTGGGTGCATCGAAATGGCAAATCATGCGGCATGTCATCATCCCCAACTCGCTACCAGAGATTTTCACAGGTGCGCGTGTGGCCATGGGCGTTTGCTGGGGTACTGTTGTTGCGGCTGAACTGGTTGCTGCGGAAAAGGGCGCAGGCATGATGATCATGGTCGCGTCCAAGTTCCAAAGCACGGACATCGTTTTGATGGGCATTATCCTGATTGGTATCATTGGTTTCAGCATCGACATGTTGATGCGCCAAGCTGAAAAATGGCTGGTGCCTTGGAAGGGCAAGGGTTGATTTAGCCCCCTGCATTGACAACCTAAACGACAGGGGCGAGGGTGCAGAACCTTCGCCCTTTTCGGTTTGCCCGTCTTGATTGTTTCTGACCTACTTTTGCTTGCGCCCGCCCTTTTGGGGTTGATCATCCTTTTGTTGCTGCGGGGCCGAAAGCCCGCGGCGGAAACGCATGATGGACCACCAGCAAACGCCATCGTGGTGGATGGCTCTAACGTGATGCACTGGGGAGACGATCCATCTGCCAAAGTGCTGTCACGCGTGCTGCGCGAACTGGAACTAAAGGACTATACTCCAATCGTTTTTTTTGATGCGAGCGTTGGTTATAAACTGGACGATCATTATTACGATGAGACGAAAATCGCATGGTTGATCGGTGTACCCGCATGGCATGTGTGCGTTGTAAACAAGGGCGTTGTCGCGGATGAGGCCATTCTTGCTTTTGCTACTGACCACAATCTGCGTGTTGTCACCAACGACAAGTTCCGCGACTGGCGCGTGCAGTTTCCGCACGCCGACAAAAAGGGGATATTGGTGGGCGGCAAATGGCGCGAAGGGTCTGTTGTCTGGCGCGGTACGCTTTAAGCGAGGTTCATCGCCGGGCAGGCACGGAAGGCTGAAATTGCCGGACCAATCCCGTTTAGCGAGAAACCGACTGTCGTTTCGCCCAACACTGCGTAGGCACGTGAATTAAACTCCAGCCCATTTAAAACATTGCCAAAGCCACGATCTTTGACCGTAAGGCTGCGCCCGTCACTGCCGAGGGTATAGCGGTCAGTCTGGATGCTGATCGGGCGGTCGCCTGCGAAGGCCATGGCGAAGGTTGATGCATCTGGCCACGTGCCGTCCGGGATGGTCACGGTGATTGTATATTCAGTGATTTGCGCGTCGTATGTGACGGTGATTTCGCCAACGTCCGAGGAATCGCTGAGGGTGCAGATGGGCCGCGCTGAGAACTCCCAAGCAGCGGCGGGTGTGGCGAGAAGGATGAGGGCAAGAGCGGTGCGCATGTTTGAAAGGTAGGTGTTTGGTTGAGAAAGCCAAGGCTTTGCCATGTTGGTCACTTCCTTCCCCCGTACCTACTCTTGCCGCCGCGCATTCCCCCACGCCCAGCGGTGCTTCGTCCGGACGCTTTCTGCGCATCACCAACGGCTTTGTCCACGGCTTGCTGCCGCGCGAGCGGGTCGTCGGCGATGGTCAACTCTACCGTCTCCAGTCGCTTGACCTCGTCGCGAAGTCTTGCCGCCTCTTCGAATTCGAGGTTCTCGGCAGCTTTGCGCATGTCCGTCCGCAGGCCATCCAAGACAGCCGCAAGGTTTGCCCCCGCCATTGGCTTGTCGACCTTGGCGGTCACGCGGTTCATGTCCACGTCGCCTTTGTAGAGGCCAGCCAGAATGTCCTCGACGTTCTTTTTGACCGTCTGGGGCGTGATGCCGTGTTCTTCGTTGTAGGCCAACTGCTTGACGCGGCGGCGTTCGGTTTCTTTCATCGCGCGTTCCATGGAACCCGTGATGCGGTCGGCGTACATGATTACGCGTCCGTCGGCGTTACGTGCGGCGCGTCCAATCGTTTGCACCAGCGATGTCTCAGAGCGCAGGAAGCCTTCTTTATCGGCGTCGAGAATCGCGACCAGCCCGCACTCGGGGATGTCGAGGCCTTCGCGCAGCAGGTTGATCCCGATCAGCACATCGAAGGCACCAAGCCGCAGGTCGCGCAGAATTTCAATCCGTTCAATCGTGTCGATATCGCTATGCATATAGCGCACGCGAATGCCCTGTTCGTGCATGTATTCGGTCAGATCTTCGGACATGCGTTTGGTCAGCGTTGTAACCAATGTGCGATAGCCGTCGGCAGCCACTTTGCGCACCTCGTCCAACAGGTCATCGACTTGCATTTCAACCGGTCGAATTTCGATTTTCGGGTCGATCAGGCCTGTAGGACGGATAATTTGCTCGGTGAACACACCGCCAGCCTGTTCCAGTTCCCATGCCGCTGGGGTGGCGGACACAAAGACTGATTGCGGGCGCATGGCGTCCCATTCCTCGAATTTCAGGGGTCGGTTGTCCATGCACGATGGCAGGCGGAAACCGTGTTCGGCCAGCGTCATTTTGCGTCTGAAGTCACCTTTGTACATGCCGCCGATTTGCGGCACCGACACGTGACTTTCGTCAGCGAAAACGATCGCATTATCAGGGATGAATTCGAACAATGTGGGGGGCGGTTCGCCCGGTGCGCGGCCTGTGAGGTATCGCGAATAGTTTTCGATCCCGTTGCAGACGCCTGTGGCTTCCAGCATTTCAAGATCGAAGTTGCAGCGCTGTTCCAGCCGTTGAGCTTCGAGCAGTTTACCTTCACCGACCAGTTGATCCAGTCGCATCCGCAGTTCTTTTTTGATGCCGATGATAGCTTGGTTCATTGTCGGCTTTGGCGTCACATAGTGCGAATTGGCGTAGACGCGGACCTTGTCGAAGGTATCGGTTTTCTCGCCCGTCAGGGGGTCGAATTCGGTGATATTCTCCAACTCTTCGCCAAAGAACGACAGTTTCCATGCGCGGTCATCAAGGTGGGCGGGCCAGATTTCCAAGCTGTCGCCGCGCACACGGAAAGTGCCGCGCTGGAAGGCGTGATCATTGCGTTTATAGGCCTGGGCGATAAGGTCGGCGATGATGCCGCGCTGGTCGTAGGATTTACCCACATGGATGTCCTGGGTCATTGCCCCGTAGGTCTCAACCGATCCGATACCGTAAATACACGATACGGACGCCACGATAATTACATCATCACGTTCCAGCAGGGCCCGCGTGGCTGAGTGGCGCATCCGGTCGATCTGTTCGTTGATCTGGCTTTCTTTTTCGATGAAAGTATCTGACCGTGCGACGTACGCTTCTGGCTGGTAATAGTCGTAATAGCTGACGAAATATTCGACGGCGTTTTCAGGGAAGAACCCTTTGAATTCCCCGTAAAGCTGGGCAGCGAGCGTTTTGTTTGGTGCAAGAATGATCGCTGGCCGTTGGGTTTCTTCGATCATTTTGGCCATCGTGAATGTCTTGCCGGTTCCAGTGGCACCTAGCAGTACTTGGTCGCGTTCGCCGTTGCGGATGCCTTCAGAAAGCTCCTTGATTGCGGTGGGCTGGTCGCCTGCTGGTTCAAAGTCCGTGTGTAAAACAAATGCCTTACCGCCTTCCAGTTTCTCACGCGTTTTCACGTCAGGGGCAGGGTTGGCGAGATACTGTTCGGGATCGGATTTGTCTGTCTGGGCGTAGGCCATAAAGGTGTCCTTTGGTTCCCCCTTATAGTTGATGTGTTTGAGGGCAGGTTCAAGGGGCGCAGACTGGTTGACGCGGCCTTGATAAAACATAGGGTCAGGGCAAAGCAAAACGAGGTGCACCATGTCCGACCATATCGATCCTGTGAAACTTGACCGTCTTGCCGAAGTGGCTGTGCGCACGGGTGTGAACCTACAACCAGGGCAAGACCTTGTGATTACGGCCCCGATGGCTGCTCTTGATCTAGTGCGACGCATAACGGTGCATGCCTACAAGGCTGGCGCAGGAATTGTGACGCCGTTCTTCAGTGATGATGCGATCACTTTGGCGCGTTATGACCATGCGCCTGACGAAAGCTTTGACCGCGCATCCAACTGGTTTTTTGACGGCATGGCCGCGGCGTTCAAGGGTGGTGCTGCACGAATGGCAATCACTGGTGACGATCCGATGCTATTGGCCGAGCAAGACCCAAAAAAGGTAGCCCGCCTAAGCAAAGCTACGGCTATCGCAGCCAAACCTGCGATGGGACCGATTGTGGGATTCGAGGTGAATTGGAATATTGTAGCTTACCCGGGGGCTGCATGGGCAGCGCGGGTCTATCCGGATATTCCGGTGGATGAAGCGCAGGGCAAATTAATGGATGCCATCTATGCAGCATCGCGTCTCGAAGGCGATGATCCGGAGGCCAATTGGGCTGAACATACCGCAACACTGAAAGAGCGGGTGAACTGGCTGAATGCGCAAAACTTTAGCGCGCTGCACTATACGGGACCGGGAACCGATCTGCGTTTGGGTCTGGCTGACGGGCATATCTGGAAGGGCGGGGCGTCCCCTGCGTTGAACGGCGTTGTATGCCAGCCGAATATTCCAACTGAAGAAGTCTTCACCTGTCCGCATGCCTACAAGGTTGACGGGACTGTGGCTGCAACCAAGCCGTTGGCGCATCAAGGCTCTGTCATTGAAAACATCGCGGTGCGCTTCGAGGCGGGTCGCATCGTTGAAGCGACCGCGACAAAGGGTGCGGATGTACTGAACGCATTGCTAAAAACCGACGACGGGGCCAGCCGGATCGGCGAGGTGGCTTTGGTCCCACATTCTAGCCCGATCAGTCAGTCGGGAACGCTTTTCTATAATACTTTGTTCGATGAAAATGCATCCTGCCATATCGCGCTGGGCCAGTGTTATGCAGACACGATCGAAGGCGGATCAGACTTGTCCCCCGAAGAGATCAAGCAAAAGGGCGGCAACCAGAGTATCATCCATGTGGATTGGATGATGGGGTCGGATGCTGTGGATATTGACGGAATCAGCAAGACCGGTGAACGGGTGCCAGTGATGCGTGGTGGAGAATGGGCGTGACAAGCGCTTGCGCTAGCGCGTTCTTTTGAACATATAGATGCTAGCTTTAGGAGACTTCAAGATGCGTGCACGAATCTACAAGCCAGCAAAGACCGCCATGTCGTCAGGCACTGCGAAGACAAAGCATTGGGTGCTTGAACACGTGCCCGAGACTGCCCGCGAAGTTGACCCGTTGATGGGTTGGACGTCGTCGACGGACACCCAAGCGCAAGTCAAACTGGAATTCGACAGCAAAGAGGCGGCGTTGGATTACGCCAAGGAGCACGGTATCGAAGCGGTTGTGCAAGAACCAAAGTCCAGGGGCGTAAACATCCGCCAAGGTGGCTATGGCGAAAACTTTGCAACAAATCGTCGTGGTGC